>Ga0209808_1001048_pt1 | contig 14058 bp, 13 predicted proteins | sample GraSoiAngelo_157_FD_186171 | JGI IMG/M metagenome (GOLD analysis project Ga0209808, IMG submission 186171) | Grasslands soil microbial communities from the Angelo Coastal Reserve, California, USA - 14_1009_16_20cm (SPAdes) (version 2) | ecosystem: Environmental > Terrestrial > Soil > Grasslands ...
GCGTCCCGCCGGCCAGGTCCTGAATGAAACCGGTGCCGACCGGCGTTGCGCTCGGAGTGCCGGCAGTGGTGTTCTGGACGCCGGGCTTGAACAGGAAGTAACCCGTCGCACCCTGCGCCGGCGCGGTGCCGGTCGCACTGTTCGCCACCGACGGTGCGGTCGTGACCAGCCGCCAAGAGCCCGTCTCGGTCGACGCCGTGCTCGAGAGGTAGACCGGCGACGGGTAGTCAACCGCGGGATCGATCACGTATGGCAGCGGCAACTGCCGGTCGTCGAGACGGAGCTCCAGCCACCATGACCGCGCATCGGCGCGTTGCAGCACCCAACGCAGCCCGGCGGGTGTTATGGCGGCTCCGTCGGCATCGAGGATCCGCACCGGCGCGAGCCTCATCGGCGGAGCAGCGCGCCGTGCGGAAAACGAGATGCCGCCGTCGCCGGTCAACCGCGGGTCGAGCGTCGTGCTTCGGAGCTTCCAGCGCCACGTGTTCGGTCCCTGGCGGCGTGAGACGGTCAAGAATTGCTCGGTCCGGTCGGGGGCGACCGAGATCGTCTCGGTCCCGTAGCCGGTGCGCCGGGAAACGCCGTGCTCGAATCGCGACCACCTTCCCATCGATCGAGGGCCGGCGAGAGCGATCCGGCCGTCCCGCGGAGCCGCGACGCTGTAGCCGCGATCGCCAAGACGGACGGTGACGCCGCGCGCCGGCCGGCGCACGAGCGCGGCCGTGCTGCTCGGGGCGCCCAAGGAATGGAGGAGGAACTGCGGGCTCGCCGCGACGGTCGGCGTCGCCTGCGACGGATCACCGACGAGCCGATCGGCGACGAGCACCGTCGACAGGCCGAGGGCCACGAGCAGGATTGCGATCCATCGACCGGAGACGCCGGCGAACTTGTGACGCGACGGCGTCCGCGGCACGTTTCGTAGTTGTCTCGGCGCGATCAACTTTTCCCGCCCGATGCCGTGAGCCGTCGGAACAGCTCCAGATGGAGGCGCCCAAACTCGTGATGGTCGGTGAGTGCGGAGACCTCAGCGATCCCCGCGAGCGCGGCATCGCGCCAGCTCTGCGGCGAAGCGCCGAGCCTGATGAGGCCGTCCTCGAGGAAACGCCGGTAGAGCGTCGGAAACCAGCCGGTCCCGAAGATCGCGTACTCCAGGGCGGCGCCCCAATGTCCGGCTCGGAGGCCGGGGTGCCCGGCAACGTTGCGACCCGGCTTCGTGTTCCGGTCGAGATAAAGCGCATACATGTTCGCGAAGCGGACGAGATCGCGGACCGGCTCGCCGCAGACCGCGGAGGCTTCCCAGTCGACGACGCCGGAGACGTGTCCGTCGGATACGAGGACGTTCCCGAACCAGAAGTCGCCGTGCACAAGCGTGCGCGGCACCTCGTTGGCGCGAAGACGTTCGTGGATCTGCGCGAGCTGGTCAAGGTCCCCGGCAAGGAGCGCGTCGCCGGAGAAGCGGGCCTGCAAGCGAGCCGTCACGTCGGTGTCCATCTCCAAAGAAGCGGGCCCCTGGACGGTCTCGCGCTGAAACTCCACAAGCCAGGCGGCGACCGCCGCAAAGTCGCTCTCGACGCGGGCAGTGACTCGCGTGTGTCGCCGGCCGGCGTACGCGGTGCTCATCGGCTGTCCAGGCAGAGCCGTCATCACCGCGGCCCGCCGCTGCTCGAACGAGACGACGTCGATGAGGCGCGGGATCGTCTTGGCAATGCTCCCGGGGCGCTTGCTCGAAATCTCGGCGAGTACGTGTGCCTCGGCGTCGACGGCACGTTCGGCTCCAGGCGTCGTCGGAGCCTTGACGACAAGGACCGGCATCCCAGTCTCCGGTGAGACGAGCAAGATGGTGAACTTCGCGTTCGGATCCTTGGAGGTCGCGGAGACGAGCGAGCGCAACCCCGTTGCAGCGATGAAGTCCCACACAGGCGTGTGCGAGCAGGCGCCGCGGGCTGCGCTTGTCGAGGCGGAAGCAACGGCGGGAACGGCCATCACGTTCGCCTCGCAACGACGACGCGGCCCGGCGCGAAAAGGCGAACGAGCCGCCAGGGCTTCAGAAAGCGCAGTACGTCGAGGCCGATGTTGATCGGCAACGAGAAGCGGCGACCAGGTGGCGCCAGGATGAAGTTCGCAATGAACAAACGCACCGTCGCCGGCGCGTCCTCGACGAGATACGCAGGGGCTGCTGCCGCCGGGAACGCCAGATACTCGCGCTCGAGGTCGAGCCCGGCCGCCGACGCGAATGCCCTGCACCGGCGGACGGCGCCGGGAGCAGACGCCGAGAGAACAACCGGCGAGCCGGGCTCGAGCTCCCGGATCGCCGCGAGCGAGGCGGCGCGCTGGGCGGCCGAGCGCGGCAGCTCGGCTCGCACGGCACCGTCCAAAGCCAGCGCCCGCCAGTTGTCCTGCCAGCGTTGGGGGGAGATGACGCTTACGTCGCTCAATTCAGCACCGCGAAAGGCCGCAGGCGCGCGACCGGCCGGACGATGTCATGGCTCATCAGGACGGAGAGCGTGTCGTCGATGCCAAGGTCGTCGAGCTGCTCGACATCGAGCGGGCCGTTGCCTGCGTAGTCGAAGCGCAGCGTCACCCGCTTCTGCGGATCAGAACGCGAGAGCCCCCGCTCCACGAAGCTCTTGATGTTCGAGCCGGCGCCGTGGGGCGCGGAGTAAAGGCTGCGACGTGCTCCCTCGCCCGCGACGCAGAGAAATGACGACGTTCGGTTCGTACCGGGGAGAAGCAGCGGCTGTCCGATGCGCCCGAACAGCGGGTGCCCTGCCATTCGAGACGCCGGGTAGGCGCGCGCGGCATTGTGGCGATGGACGATCGCCTGAGCGCCGCCGACCTCTTCTTCGTAGATCGAGTTGTGCGGCGAGTCGACCACCAGCCGCGCGCCTACCGCGCCGAAGGATTCGCCGGCCAGCCGCGTCAGGATCGAGAACGCCGCGAGCCTGAAGGCGAACCCGTAGTTCATCGCCATCACGTTCGAGAGCATCAGGCGCTCGCCCTCGGGCCCTGCGCGCTCCACCGGCGGAAAGCCGCCCGAGAAGTACAGAGCGCGTCTCCGTTTGAGCTCGTCGAGGGAGCGGGCGCTCATGAGGTGGTAAAGCGGCTTCTGCAGTGCCATCTGGATTCGCAGCGCCCGAGGGAAGCGCTTGCGACGGCCGAAGAGCACGCCCAGTTCCCCGGGCAGCGATCCTCCGCCGCCGTGGTACTGGAGCGTGACCTGGCCCGCCTCGACGCCGAGAAGCGCGGCGGCCTCGCGGTCGAAGATCTCCTCGACTTCCTGAAGCTCGATGAAGTGGTTGCTCCGCCCGATCGTCCCGAACCGGATCCGAGAGAGCTGGGCGACCGACCACGGCAGCTCGCGTCGGATCCGCTCCACGCCACCGTACGAGTCGGCGTCGATCCGGCCGCGGTGCTCCATGCGTAGGGTAGTCACCGGATCGACGCCGAACTTGTCGACCGCGAAGAGGGCTCCGTCCGCAGCGGCCCGAACGACCTCGTCGACGCTCAGGTCACGGCGATAGGTCGGGGGGAACGGCAATCGGGCGCGGACTCGTGTGTAGAAGTCGCTGATCGCTTCCCGCCGCGGCCGCTCGAGGTCCAACGCAACGAGCGCCATGCCGCAGTTCAGCGAGCAGCACGTAAAGGTGGGACGGATCGTCTCGCGGGTCGCGACGGCGATGCTCGACGGCATCTCCTTGTCGGCCTTGAAATGGAAATCGGGCAGGACGACCGCCGGAGCGGCAAGATCGGCGCTGTCCGCGGCCAGGCGCAGAGCGTGCAGCGCAACGGGATCGGCCGGGGATGCGGCGCTGTCGAAGACCCGAACCTCGTCCACCGCGGCGCTGTCGAACGCTTCCGCTGGAATCGTGGTTGCGTTCACGCTGCCGCCTGTACGTTCGCGAGCAGATCGAAGAGGTGAGCGCCGGGTGCGGGACCCAGTCCGAGCGAGAAGCACGGCAGGTTCGCGGTGAATTCCGACGCGACAGGCTCGACCGGCGGGTGGACGGGACCCACGCCTGTACCGACGGCGAGCGCTGCTGCGAACGCCCAGTACCTCCGCAACTCTCCCGCCATGTACGTGCTCGACACCAAGGCATTCGCTGCCGCCTGCGAGCCGCACCGGGAGAGGGACGGAGCTTGGCCGTCGCCGCGCACGATGACGACGACGCAGTCCGGCTCGACCGACGTCAGACGGTTCGGCAACGATCTCTCGTGCCGGCCGTGCGGCATTCGCCGTCCGCTCCCGCCCTTGACGCGAACCGGCTCGATGAGGCCCCACAAGGTGGTGCCGTCGCCGACGGCGAGGTTGTCTCCCGTGGCCCTACCACCGGCGTCCAGCTCGTGCATCACGAGCGTCGAGCGTCCGACTCCGCTCTGCGCCGTCAACATCGCCGCCGAACCGGCGGAGACGCATGCAGACGCATGGAGTGGCGCCCGGCGCCGCAGTCCGGCGCGCCAAAGCGCGGGGTACTGGAGCAGCGTCGCTCGTGCCAGCAGGTGGAACCGCGAACGAAGCACGTGGGCGGCTGCGCGATCGCGCGCCGGCGGGCGCCATCGATAGGTGAAGTCGGCACGATCGCCCGCGCACCGCAGGTGTAGGTCGAATCCCGCGGTGCAGGCGTTCTCGATCACGACCTCTCCGCCTCGGCGCCAAGCCCCGCGCGCGAAAAGCTCCCAGCCACGGGTCGCAAACGGCCGCCGGACTGCCTCGACATGCACCCGAACCGACGGTTCGCGATCCTCGCCTTCAGTAAGTTCCTGGTTCGCCCCCTCCGCGATGAGTTCGCTCACCCACTCGAGCGACGACTTGATGGAGAGGTGTTCGCCGGCGGACGCGAGGACGGCGTTCACTGTCCGTTCGTCCTTCGCTTTGCGGCGAGCCGAAGAGCGGTTTCGTAGATGTCCCTCAGCTCTTCACCCATGCGGTCCGGCTGGAACTGCTCAGCGATTTGTTCGCGCGCGGCCGCAGCCATACGCGCTGCGTCGTGCGGGTGATCCAGCATGTAGGCGAGCCCGCGCGCGAGCGATTGCGGATCCTTCGGTCGCGTGACGATGCCGGTCCTGCCGGCGATGACAATTTCGGGGACCGAATTCACTGCGCTTGCGACAACGGGCACACCGCAAGTCATCGCCTCGAGGACCGAGCAAGGCAGGCCTTCCCAGCGGCTCGAGAGGGCAAAGACATCGAATCCCGGCAGCAGCTGTGCGACGTCGTTCCGTTCGCCGAGGAGCAGGAAGCGGTCGCCGAGGCCCTTAGCGTGGATCAGTTGCTCCGTCTTCCTGCGCAACTCGCCGCCGCCAACCCAGACCATGAAGGTATTGGGTCGTGTGAGCGCCGCAAACGCCTCGACCATGTCGTGCGGCGACTTCTGCTCGGCCAGGCGCGCAACCGTTCCCACGACCTGCGCCTCCTCCGGCAGGCCGAGCAACCTTCTCGCCTCGCGGCGGCGAGCGCTCGTGACCGGGGGAACCATGTCGATCGAGCTGATCAGCGCGCGGATGCGGTCGGGCGGAGCGATCTTCAGCCGTATCGCCTCCGAAGCCACGAAGGTCCCGTCGGTGACGAAGTAATCCGTGATCCGCCCGAGCCTCCGCTCGATCGTGCACAGGGCGGTTCGCGTAAGTGGGGAGTGGAACTCGTGGAAAGGGAAGCCGTGCAGCGTGTGGACGATCGCCCTGACTCCGAGCCGGCGTGCCGCGAGCCTCCCCAGCACGCCCGATTTTCCGCCGTGGGTATGCACCACGTCGAAGCGCCCGGCGCGCAGATGACCCATCAACTCGCGGACGGCGGCGAGTTCGGAGGACGGAGAGACCCGGCGGCCGCTGCCCATACGCTCGAGCCTGACGACGTCGAGCCCGGCCTCCTCGGCGCGTCCGAAGAGCGTTCCGTCGCGCGGCGCGAGAATCGTGCTCGAAAATGCGTCAGGGTCGAGCGTCAGCGCCTCGCGTAGCGTGATGCCGCCCGCTCCGGCCGTGAAATTCGCGTTCACGTGCGCTACGCGCAGCGCCCGTGGACGCGCCGCCTGTCGCCTCGCTGGCGGAGAAGAAACTGTCGCCGTCAAGACGCAGCCAGGACCACGGCACGCACCACGGCGGCGACCTGGTCGTCGCCCATGTGCGGGTAAAGAGGAAGGGTGACGAGCCGCGGCGCCACCATGTCGGTGACGGGCAGAGGCCTATGCGTAATCGTCCGGTACGCCGAGAAGCTATGGATTGGCGGGTAATGGACGCTCGTTTGGATTCCGGCCTCTGCGAGGCGACTCTGGAATTCGACCCGTCGGCTCTCCTCAGGCAGGACGATGACGGCGAGATGGTGTGCGGACTGGCTCTCGCCGTTGCCACGGAAGGGCATTTCGATGCCCGCTACGCCGTCAAGGGCCGCTCGGGCAACGAGTCGCGCGCGCGCAGCGTTCTGCTCCTCGAGGCGGCGGAGCTGGACGAGCCCGATTGCAGCGCGAATCTCGTCGAGCCGGTAGTTGAATCCCGGTACGAGGACGTCGTAACTGTGCGCGTGGCCACGGTGGCGGTCCCACGTCAGCTTTGTCATTCCGTGCGACCGGAGCAGCCGGATCCGGTCGGCCAGCGCTTCGCTGTCCGTTACGACCATCCCGCCTTCACCGACTGGCAGGTTCTTGTTCGAAAAGAAGCTGAAACAGCCGACGTCGCCGAGCGTCCCGCACATTCCTCCTCGCCAGCGTGCACCGGGTGCGTGCGCCGCATCCTCGATTACGGCGATGCCGTGTTGCGCCGCAAGCTCAACGATCTCGTCCATTGCGCACGGATGGCCGCCGTAGTGCAGCACGACGATGGCTCGCGTGGCAGGCGTGATCGCGGCTTCGACACTGCTCACATCGAGGTTCAGGTCGTGCGTGCCCTGGATGTCGCAAAAGACCGGCGTCGCACCCACATGGACGATCGTGTTCGCGGCGGCGACGAAGTTCAGGGAAGGAACGATGACCTCGTCGCCCGCGGAGCAGCCGACTGCGAGCAGCGCCAGGTGTAGTGCGGTCGTACCGTTCGAGACCGCGAACGCGGCCTTCGCGCCACACATGCGACCGAACTCGGTCTCGAACTCTTGGACGCGGGGGCCCATGCTCCACCAGCCGGAGCGGACCACCTCGGCGACAGCCTGCTCGACCTCTTCGTCGATCGCAATGTCCGACAGGGGCACTGCCCAATAAGAGGTTGTCGGCACCGCCGACGGTGCTTCCGGACGCGCGACGCTCACTCTGCGGTCACACCGGATGAGCTAGAGCGTTCGCTGCCGAGGAACTCGCGCCAATCGAACTCGCGCCAATCGAAACCCGGCGTTCCGTACGCGATCACGCCGAGTAGTGGCAGGTTCGCCACTTTCAAGAACTGACTGGCGTCGACGAGTTCTGTCTTCTTCAGCACGCTCGGAGCGACCAAGACGAGACCGGAAGGCCTACTGCCGTTGCTCACTGACGGGCTGAAGGGTCGAATCGCGACGCCGGCTTGGTGGCCATTGCGCTGGTGGCCATTGCGATTCGAGCTACCCGTCTTGCGCCGCCCACCCGCGGGCGCGGGTTGAGCAGCGGTCAAAGATTCCGCCAAGCTCCCCAGATCGACGTCCGGGCCCGCCGCGAGCAGGCCGACGTTTTCCACTCCTGCTGCCTCCGCGGCGAGCCGCAGCCGCACGCCGATGTCCGTGGCCGTCGCGTCGGTCGCTGCCGCGGACGGCAGTGTCCCGAGCAACGCTGCGTCGAGCTCGCCGGCGAGCGCGTCGCTCCCGACCAAGGTCGGCCGGAACGCTTCGATCGCTCCCGCCAATCCCATTCCGGCGACGAAGCCGAGGAGCGCGCCCAGGATCAGGTACGAGAGCCGGTGGGAGGACTCCGCATTCGCCGGAGGCGTTGCCGGGCTGATGATCGAAGGCTTGGGTCGCAGCGCGCTGGTCGAGAGCAAGCTGACACGTTCTGACTCGAGCACCCCTCGTTGCTCGGCAAGGAAGTCGCGGCTGCGGGCAGCCTCGTTGCGCTTGTCGCGGAGACCATTCGCAGCCTCAGCCGTGGACGCTGTCGCCATTTGCAGGCTGAGCGTGTTGACCGACTCGTCAGCCTTCGAGATCTTTTCGCTGAGCGCTGCGGTTCGCCGGTCCAGGTCTGCGAGGACCTGCTGCGTTTCTCCATTCGTGACGTCGAGACGCGTTCGGATCAGGGAAGCCGCGAGTGCGTTGGCAACAGAAGCGGCAACTTGGCGGTTGCGGTCGGTGACCGAGAGCTGCAAGACGCCCGAGGTCCCGAGCGCCGCGACCGATACATGCTTCCTCGCGAAGGCGCCTGGATCGCCGCGCTCTACGCCCGCCTCGCGCAAAGCATTTTGCGCCAGCGACGGACTCGTGACGATCGCCTTTGCGGTGTCGGCGATGACGCCGGACTCCTGCCGAGTAGCCGGATCCGCCGTGTCGAGCACCAAGCGAGTGGAGGCTGAATAGAGCGTGCCCTGGGGGGCGAAAAAGAGCGACAACAGAGCGCCTGCAATCAAGCAGATGCCGAGCAGACGCCAGTGTTGACCCACGATGCGGCGAAGAGCGTCGTTCAATTCCATGAATCCTCCGTCCTCTACTCGAGATTGCCGACGTCCATGTCCATGTCCATCTCGCCCACCGTCTCGTGGTCGAGATGCTTCGGTCCGCCGTTTCCGTTGACGTCTGCGCCGTACGGGTAGCCGTTCTCGCTCATCGATGCAGCGAACCAAGCATCGACGGCTTCCTCGTAGTCGTCCCGACGCCCGATGTCGAACCAGAGACCTTCGAAACGAAGAGCGCCCACCGGCTGCTCCGCGCGCAACAAAGCCTTCACCAGATCAGGGAAGTCGAAGTGTCCGTCCGGCGGGATGTACGCCAGGGCCTCCGGCTCGACCACGTAGATGCCCATGCTCACCGTGGAAGTCCTCTGCGGCTTCTCTATGTACTTGTAGACCCGATCTCCGGCCGCGCGGATGTGCAAGACGCCGTAGTCGATCTGGATCGGGCGCTGTCGCGTCGCGATCGTCACCATGTTCCCCGCATCACGGTGATGGCGAAGCAGCTCTGCGTAATCGAGCGTCGTCAGGACATCGCCGTTCATGGCGATGAAGGTGTCGTCGAGACCTTCGACGAGGCGAAGCGGGGCAGCCGTGCCGAGTGGCTCTTCCTCTCGTACGTACGTGACGGCGACGTCGTGCGCGGCGCCGTCGCCGATGACCGCCTCGATCAGGTGTGACAGGTAGCCGACGCAAAGCGTCACGTCGACAATCCCGCACTCGACGAGCTGGTTGATCACGAGCTCGAGAATCGACCGATCGCCGATCGGCATCAGGGGCTTCGGCAGAACCGAGGTGTACGGAGCAAGCCGCGTACCGCGACCGCCGGCAAAGATGATCGCGCGCGCGGATCCGTTGGGGGCACCGTTCGCGTTTCTCCCGTTACGGGCGCTCAGCGGCAGGCCAGTCCCGTTGTTAATCCCTTTCGCCGCCATCGCTAAGGCACCGCCCGTTCCACTTGGAGCCCTTCCGAGCCCAAGCTCCGGGGACGACGGCGTAGGTTCAGGCGACCGGTCGACCGGTCGACCGCGACCTCGCGCTTGAAGACGACTGCGGCCACCGTCCACCACAAGACCCGGACGTCCATGAGGAGCGAGCGCCGCGCCGCGTACAGTTGATCGAGGCGCATCTTCTGGGGAAGCACCCGGCGTACGTAGTCCGCGATACGGTCGTCCGGATCGAGAATCTCCATCTCGCGGGCGAACGCCAGCTGCGAGAGGCCGGTGATGCCGGGCCTCACCCGGAGGATCTGCTCGTACTCAGAGGCGCGGAGCGCGACGAATGCCGGGTCTTCAGGTCGCGGGCCGACGAGGCTCATGCTCCTGGTGAACACATTCCAGAGCTGCGGTATCTCGTCGAGCTTCGACTTCGCGAGGATGCTTCCGACGCGCGTGAACCGTTCGTCGTCGACTGCTGTCAGAGCTGGACCGGAGACGCCGGTGCGCATCTTGCGGAACTTGAGCATCCAGAATTCGCGCCCTCCCAAGCCGACGCGGCGACACCGGTAAAAGACCGGCCCTCGGCTCTCGAGCTTGATTGCCAACGCCGCGCCGCCGAACACGGGCAGCAGGAGAAGGAGTGCGGAGCCTGCAACGAGAATGTCCAGCAGTCGCGCTGCCGTTTCCAACGCCGCGCTCGTCACAGCCGTCTTCCGCTGCGACGGGTTCCCCTCTAGGGGGCGATCATGGTCTACCTTTTTCACAGAGCTCTCCCCAGAACTCGACAACCGCATTACCGACGCGTACGCCGGGTCGTTCACCAGTTCTAAACACGAACACCTTCCGGCAACAGGGGCACTTGCCTGATTTCAAAAAGGGCGCTTGACTGATTTCTGACCTACACGCTTCCTAGGGTGATCGCAGCAGCACCCTCCGCAGCGGCCTAGTCCCGCCACCCGGCTCCGAACCCGGCAGGTTTAGGCCTGAAAGCATCTTCAGGGCGGGGAGCTCGTCGCGCCGGTACTCCGCCGGCCCCATTTGGCGGTCTGGCCGCGCTCCAAAAGCGCCGTAGTTTTTAGCTTGCGTTCATCGCTGGCGACCCTTGCTGATCACAAGACTGACGCGACCTCCGTTTGCGAGCCGCTTCCCCGGTCTGGGGTGCTGCGCGATGACGTGTCCTCTACGGCGCGTTGAGTAGCGCGTCGAGACCTTCCCGTCGAGGCAGTTTGCGCGAGCGATCGCGACACGAGCTCGCGCCAGTGTCAACCCCAGCACCTTCGGAACCACGCACCGCCGCGGTGCGGCGCCTGTGTTGAAGCGCCTGAAGATGGCGAGGAGGGCCGCCTTGCTGCTGAGGTTGTTTCCGCTCCATGTCCAGGCGAAGGTCATGTAGCCCGTCTGCTTGGACGCGCCCCATTGGTTGAGCATGTGCGACAACTCGTCCGCGGTCGGCCAGCGCCAAGAGGAGTCGTTGAAGGCCTGCACGACGCCCCAGTAGTTGAGGCCGGCGGCGTTCGCCGCCTGGATCGTCTTGTCGATCCAGGAGAAGTGGCAGCCGGAGCCCTGGCGACAGGGGTACGGGTCGAGACCGATGTAGTCGGCGGTGCCTTTCCAGAGCGGGTGAACAGGCCCTTGAAGCCGTTCGAGTCGAGGACGATCACGGTCGGCTTGGCCGGGTCGATCGAGTGGATCAAGTCGCTGCGCGCCTTGTGCTGGGCAGGTGCGTTCGGGCAGGCGTACGGGTTCGGCTCGTCCGAGATGAAGTAGCCGAAAACCTTGGCGTCTCGAACGGCGGCCTTGACTTCTTTCGTCAAGGTCGGATTACTCACCTCCCAGGCGCAGTTGCTGTTGTCGTAGTCGCCCACCCAGACCAGCCCCTTCGCGCCCCTCTGCAATTGATCGGCCGACCACCTCGAGCCGACGTCGATCAGGTTCCAGCCGTAGGAAGCCACCTTCGCCGGCGCCGAATCCGAGTCGTAGAGGAACCTGTAGGGCGGCGCTCCGGCCCTCGCCGTAGCTGACGCGGCCGCGCTTCGGGAGGCCGACCCGGCCGTCAAGCCAGAGACAACCAGCGCAGTCGCGATCAGTGCGGCGCAACGTGCTCGAAACGCTGCGAAACGAGCGCCCCCGCGATCCGGATACCTCATCGCCCGAGTATCGTTGATCAGGCGTCGGCCGGCGGGACCGACCTCGGCGATCAGGGTCGGCTGCCGAGCGCTATGTGCAGTTACTTGCCGGCGGCGCCTTTGCGATGGCCCCTCTGCGTCGCCAGACAAGCGCCCGAGCTCTTCACATGGGCGGCTGCAGGCGTGCCAACAGGGGCGACTGACCGATCAAGCTAAGACGTTTGGCCGAGTGGCCGCTTTCAAAGGGTCAGGCATACGCACCTCACCCGGGATCTGGAGGCTTCAGAGGTGCCAGTCTCGGCGGAGCGGGTCGATCAGCGGATGTGAGCCCGGTTACGTTCGCCCGACTCGCTGTCGCGTTTCGAGAAATCGAACAGGCTGCTCTGGAGGGCGACTGCAACTGCCTGAGCTTGGCTGTGCACGTCGAGCTTGGTCAGAATGTTCTGGATGTGCGTCGCAACCGTCTTCCGGCTGATTGTGAGCTCGCGAGCAGTTTCTTTGGGCGTGAAGCCCCGGACGAGGTAGTCCAGCACTTCCAGCTCGCGCTTGGTGAGGCGAAAAGGCGACGTCGCCGCCTCTGAGAATATGGCTTGCGCACGTCCGACAAAGCGGTCGACGCGCGCAAGCAACTCGGATGGGTCGAACGGCTTCACGATGTAATCGTCGGCGCCCAGACGGAGACCCGCGACTCGGTCGAACCGCTCGGTTCTCTCACCCGAGACGAACACGATCGGCAACTGCTCCCCGAACTCGGCTCGGAGCTCGCGGCAGACGTCGTAACCGCTCATTCCGGGGAGATTGACGTCCAAGAGGACGAAGCTCGGTCGCTTCTTCCGCGCGACCCGCAGCGCTTCTTCCCCCGTCGCGGCCCCGCGCGTCCGATAACCCCCACGGTGGAGGATCTCAGAAACGAGCGACCGGAAAGTGTCGTCGTCGTCGACGACGAGCACAAAACGACCGTCATGCGTTGCCGCAGCCACTCCAACCTCCCCTCCTCCCTAGTCGGAGTATCGCAACCGACCCTGCTTCTGTCTAGGTACCCGGCGCGATCTTTCCGAAGGAGCGCCTCGGGTAAATGACCCAGCCAGGGACAGCGGTCCCCCCGAGGCGACTTTAGGCAAAAGTCATCAGTAGCCTCTGGCGCCGCTCCCGCAGCCGCGACTATGTCCGCGCTGCCGAGCTAGCGGCAGGCGGCGGAGCCGTAGTCGCTGAATGTCGCGCCCGCCACGGGAACGAACCGCCAGGTGTAGCCGCGGGGGCGCAGGGTCAGCTTGAGAACGCCGAAGGTCTTGTCGTCGTGGACCTGACTCGTGCGGAGGGGCGCGCCGAATGAGTAGTGGCTGTCGCCGCCAGTGCCGACGACGAACTCGCGGATTCCCTTCGGATCGGCGATTCCGCGTGGGTTCTGCGGGATGAACCGCTCGTAGTTGTGCTCGTGGCCGTTCAGGACGAGATCGGCGTGGGCTGCGTACAGATCACGCCAGAATCGATCGAAGTCGGAATCGCTGCCGTGCGTCGTGCCCGAAGACCACCGCGGCTTGTGCCAGTACGCGAGGGTGCAGCGCCGTCTGTTCGCGGCGAGGTCGGCTCGCAACCACCGATCCTGCTGCGACCCCTGATCGGCGCTGACTTCGCTGTCGAGCGCGATCAGGTGCCAGGCGCCGAGGTTGTACGAGTAATACGACGCCGGCGCCCGCGCGCCGAAGTAAGCGAAGTAGCCCGCCGCACCCGTGACGTGGTAGTCGTGGTTGCCGGGAACGGGCCTCGTTTTGCCCTTGAATCGGCCCCAGTTCGGTGCGTAGAAGTCCGCGTAATCAGAGCGTGTCCCGTCGGGGTATGCGTTGTCGCCGAGCGGCAGGAGACGGGTCGGATTGATGCGGCGAATCACCGCCGCAGTCGGTGCGCAGTCGGTCGGCGAACCACAGATGTCTCCGGCCGCGGCGACGACCGGACTGCGCCGCGCCGCCCGCGACATCGACACTCGAGCGCTGATCCGGCCACGGTGCGAGTACTCGAGCACTCCGAGGTTGCCCGGGTGGCTGCTTAGCTCATCCCCGGGAAGAGCCGCGCGGTCGAACGATGGCCTATGCGACCCGAACGCCGTCGACGCCACAACGGCGATTGCTGCCGCTCCGATGATCCCGATCAGAATTCTCTGCACGAAAACCTCTTCGGTCGTTGGTGAGGGCGAGGTGCCGTCGTACGCGGGTCGGCACCCTGCGGCGCCGGGTAGCAGTGGGAAGGTTCAGGCGCGCCCTACGCGTGGCCGGTGACGCGGGAAGGCTACGCGAATTGACCTGTAACCCGAAAGCGGCGACTTCGCTGTTTCCGTCGTTTTCCAAGCCACAAGCGCTCTGTACGAGGCGCGGTCGACGCCGCCCGAGCTCAGGGCGAGTAGATCGCTATGTCGTCGGCGTAGAAGCCCGTGCGCGGCCCAGTCTTGATAGAGG
>Ga0209808_1001051_pt1 | contig 14046 bp, 11 predicted proteins | sample GraSoiAngelo_157_FD_186171 | JGI IMG/M metagenome (GOLD analysis project Ga0209808, IMG submission 186171) | Grasslands soil microbial communities from the Angelo Coastal Reserve, California, USA - 14_1009_16_20cm (SPAdes) (version 2) | ecosystem: Environmental > Terrestrial > Soil > Grasslands ...
ATCATGATTGAGTCAGAGGGAATCACCGAAAACACAGACCCTTGGCGCACAGATGTGCCGGCGCTTTTGATTAATGAGCTCGGCACCGACAAGCTGATGTTCGAAGCAGCAGATCCGGAAGTATTCGCATGGTATATCAAGAACTACGGATGCGACGTCAACCTGTTCGTTGATCATAGTCAGGTCGTGCAGCTCGAGTGTCTGCGCTCTGGCATCTGGGGAACAAAAAGTCTGTGGGGACGCGTCCTTAGTTACAAAGAAAATGAAAAGTAACGCATTGTATGACCAGGAAACTGACGTGCGGCCGATGAGGGCGTCGCCGTACATCGCGACCAAGCTCACAACAGCTTCGGCACGATCATCCATTCAAGCTTCCACCTGCCTGCGTCATCCCGATTCAGGTTAACAACGCAGCTCAATTGAAAAGCAACGACCTCGTTATCCGCGTTGCCAGTCAGTAACAACGCTGCCAGCCTGCCTAAGAACGGCAGGTGACCGACGATCATCACATTGCTATTCCCTTGCTCCAGTTCCCGCTTGATCGGTTCAACCGCATCTTTCGGGGCGAGTCCATCATGCTGCATCAAAGCTCCCTCACCAGCGCGGGTGGCCGGCCCGAGAAGCTCCGCTGTTTGTTGCGCTCTCGCTTTTCCACTGTGCCAAATCGCATCCACGTGCAAGCCACCACTCGTTCGCAGAAAATCCGCAACTCTCTGAACAGCACGTGCGCCATTTTCGGTTAGCCTGCGCTCCGGATCTATCTCCTCCGGCTGGGATTCTCCATGTTGCACCAAATAGATTTGCATTCGTCGCCCTCCTCCCCCTCTTAACGCAAAATAAGCTCCATCCGGTCGTGAGCGATTTGCGCTTCGATGCCCCGCTCACTCGCCATCATGCAAAGCTCCAACGCTAGTTTGCGCTCGTCGCCATTAACGATTTCTGAGCCGCAATGAGTGATGACCGCGCACGACACGCCTTCTTTCGCGCACCAACCGAGTTGGGTGCGCACAGTGGCGTGTCCAATCAGCCTGTCGCCTCGCTTGCGAACGAAGGGGCGTGTGAGAGCGGCGCCATCACCGACGTAAAGCTGCACCCCTTTCAAGGCCGCGGCGCGATCGTGGATGAAGAGAAGATCCGGCCCGTAAAAAACGCGGGCGTGACCTGCGACCACACGGTATCCGACAGCCGGAGCTAGAATCGAGTGTTCAACCGGGAAGGCCTCGAAGATGATGCCGCAAATTTTGGTCGGCGTGCGATTTTTGATCACATGGCGATCGTCGATCTTGTAATTCGGTAGCGTTCGCCATGTCTCCTGCGGCGCGTACACCGGACACGGCGCGCCGTTTCGCAATCCCCAGGCGTGATCCGGATGCGCATGCGTGAGAACGATCGCGTCGGGATCGAGCCGCTCAAATTTTCCCAACCAATTAAGTCCGCAATCGATCATCACCTTCTTTCCGCGGTAGAATACTAACAGCGCGGTGTGCATGCGATGCTGCCGCGTTTGCGCTTCGATTTCTCCACGGGTGCCGAGGAACGTGAGTTTCATCAGGAAACAATCGGCACTATCACGAACTAGCGTGGGAATTCATCTGCGCAGGCGACTCGCAGACGAAAAGAGCGCTGAAACCGCCCGACGGCTGGCGCACGATATTGTTATGGTGAAAAACGAAAACCGCTCGCCACGGATCAAGCACGTCTCCTGGGGACGGCTCGAGGTAGAAGGCAGGGCCGAGCCTTATAAGGATGCAAAGCTTTTTCCGGGTGGATCGAGAGAATGGAACTGGCGCGAGACAGGCACTAATCATGTGCCCGGCATTCAGCAAAGTGACGTGCAGGAACTGCTCGATCATGGCGCCCAAATCGTAGTCCTCTCGCGCGGGATGAAGGAATGCCTTGAAGTTCCACGCGAGACCCTGGAATTCCTGAAAGGGAGGCAGATTGAGGCGCACGTGTTGCCCACGGCCGAGGCAGTGCAGCTTTACAACCAGCTCGCCGTCAATAAGCCGGTTGGCGGAGTATTCCACACAACTTGCTGAGAAGTGAGTGAGGCAGACAATCCTTTCTGCCAGATTTGGATGCGCGGCCGAGGGGTAGCCGGGCAGACATGATTGTCTGCCTCACATTTTTCCTTAAGCCGGCAGCACAGTCGAAAGCGTTACTTCGCTATCGATCGTTTGCTTGAAAACGTTCTCAACCGTCGCTCCAATTTTGGATCCGTCCCGATCGACGATCCAGCATTGCTGGCCCTCTTCAAATGGCCCTCGCGCCATCACTTTCAGAAGCACGCCGCCCGAAGTGGCGGGATCATCGAGCACTTCGGCGCAGATCCCTTCCGTCTTGCCGAAATCGGTCAGCAACGTCAGCTTGTCATCTATTTTTGGCTTCTCCACGAGAGAATAGTTCAAGAACAAATCGTCGCTCATACCCGGACCGAGCGTAAACAAACCTCGAGAAAAAATGACACAGCCTCGTATCCCACGAATCGAAGATTATGAGCCGCTCATCGGTGCCGAAAACGTCGAGCGGATTCGCAAGAAAGCGGAAAAGTTCAAAGGCCTGCGTGTCGTCAATTTCAACTCGACATATTGCGGAGGCGGCGTCGCCGAAATGCTTTCCTCACTCACTCTTCTTTTGAACAGCCTCGGCTTGCAGGCGGAATGGCGCGTGATTGCGGGAACGCCCGATTTTTTTCGATCACCAAGAAAATGCACAACGTGCTGCAAGGTGGAGAAATCGATTTATCGGGCATCAAAAAGGAGATTTTTGAACAGGTCACCTTTGAGAACAGTGTGCGCAACTTCGTTACGCACGATTTCGTGATCGTGCATGATCCTCAGCCGCTGGCCTTGATCGAGTTCTACAAGAAAAAATGTCCGTGGATTTGGCGTTGCCACATCGATCTGTCCCAGCCGCAACGAGAGATGTGGAATTACCTCCGGGCCTGGATCGATCAGTACGATGCCGTCATCGTCAGTTGCCCCCGAATACAAACATGAAATGACGCCGCCGCAGCGTGTTTTTATGCCGGCGATCAATCCGTTTAACATTAAGAACCGTGAATTAAGCGATCAGGACATCGACGAACGGCTGGCGCATTATAAAATTTCGACCGATTTGCCGCTGGTCGTCCAAATTTCTCGCTTTGATCCTTGGAAAGATCCGCAAGGCGTCGTCGAGGCGTTCAAACTCGCGCGCAAAGGAATTGACGCCCGGCTGGTCTTGCTGGGAAATTTTGCCACCGATGATCCCGAAGGCGAACAAATTTTTGAGTCTCTCTGTGCCTGCCGGGAAGAACGCATTTTCATTCTAACCAGCGGCGACGACACCGCGCTAGCCAACACTTTACAGAGACGTGCAGCGGTGGTTTTGCAAAAATCCTTGCGTGAAGGCTTCGGCCTCACTGTCGCCGAAGCGATGTGGAAGGGAACGCCCGTCATTGGCGGAAACGTGGGCGGGATTCGCCATCAAATTGAAGATGGCGTCAACGGCTTTCTTGTTTCGTCGGTTGAGGAAGCGGCGGAGAGGATGGTCGGGCTGCTCAAAGATGAGAAATTGCGTGAAGAAATAGGCCACAAGGCGCGCGAAACCGTGCGCGAGAAATTCCTGCTCACTCGCTATGTTGAACAATATCTCGATTTATTCGGGGCATTCGAGACAAACTTTCGATTGCGAGAGTAAATCATCGCCGCGCGTCAGGCGTTGCGGCCTTGGCTGAATATGGCCTGTGCCGAGGAGTATGAGCTTCATCGGGGAAAGATTAATCTTTTTTCGGGTAGCGGTGCGATTTATCTGTTGACGTGTCGCTTCTCGACAAACTTTTGGGACGGCCGCTGAAGTCCTCGGAAACCAAAAAAGAAGAACTGGGTGTGGCAACCGGCGTGCCAGTGTTAGGCTTGGATGCGCTGGCTTCGACGGCGTATGGCCCGGAGGCGGCACTGACAATCTTGGTGCCGCTGGGCATGACCGGGCTGCACTACATGCCGATGGTTACGATCGGCATTCTGGCGTTGCTCGCGACGCTTTACATGTCGTATCGCCAAACGGCGGCTGCGTATCCCGGCGGCGGCGGCGCATATATCGTTGCGAAAGACAATCTCGGCATGGGCGCGGGCGTAGCTGCGGGCACGGCGCTACTGCTGGATTACATGCTCAACGTTGCCGTTGGAATCTCAGCCGGGGTCGGCGCAGTCCTGTCGGCAGTTCCAACGCTACAGGAATACAGATTGGCGTTTTGTCTGCTGGTGCTCGTCGCGCTCACTTTTATCAACCTGCGCGGCGTTCGCGAGACGGGAATAACATTCGTTTTCCCGGTGCTCGCGTTTGTTGTGTGCGTCGGGACCACGCTCGTCATCGGGTTGGTTTACACCTTCCTGAGCGGCGGGCATCCGCACCCGGTGGAACCGCCGCCAATGGTTTCGCAGGCAACGCAAGCGGTGAGTGCCTGGGTCCTGCTGCGTGCCTTCGCGAGCGGCTGCACCGCCATGACTGGCGTTGAGGCCGTCAGCAACGCCGTTCCGCTTTTTAAAAAACCTGCAGTGCCAAACGCACAGTGGACGCTGACAATCATCGTCGGGATCCTGGGCGCGTTTCTACTTGCCATCGGCTATCTCTGTCCCGCTTACCACATTCGGGCGATGGACGAGCAGCAGCCGGGTTATCAAACGATCTTTTCGCAACTCGTTGGCGCCGTCGCGGGGCGCGGTCTGTTTTACTATCTCGCCATTGCTAGCATTTTCATTGTTCTGACCTGCTCCGCGCAGACCAGCTTCGTCGGTTTTCCGCGGGTCTGCCGGCAACTTGCTGAGGACGGATTGCTTCCATCCGTGTTCGCCAACCGCGGACGGCGGCTGGTATTTTCAGGCGGCATCGTTGTTTTAGCCATGCTCGCAGGTGCGCTCCTGATCGTCTTCAGCGGCATCACTGACAAGCTCATTCCGCTATTTGCGATCGGCGCATTCAGCGCGTTTGCGTTCTCGCAAATCGGGATGGTCGCTTACTGGCGGCGAAAACGCGGCAAAAGCGCGCGAGAGAAACTAATTTTCAATGCGCTTGGTGCGACCTGCACCAGCGTCGCTCTGGTCATCATCGTGGTGGCGAAATTTGTGCAGGGCGCGTGGATTACGCTGATCGTGGGGCCGGGATTGGTCTGGCTGTTTTGGAAAATCAGGGGTCATTACCAGAGCATCGCGCGGGAAGTGGATCAGCCGGTAAAATTGCAGACGGGAAAACTGCGTCCACCGGTGGTGATCATTCCGATCGACACCTGGAACCGCGTCACCGAGCGCGCATTGCGGTTCGGCCTGGAAATGTCAGATGACATTACCGCATTGCACGTTAGCAGCGAAGAAAATGACAATAAGGGACTGCGTGAAAAGTGGGCGGAAAAAGTAGAGAAACCGGCGCGTGCCGCGAAGTCCGCCGTGCCGCGGCTGGAGATCATCCATTCACCCTACCGGCAAATTTACGAGCCGATCCTGAAATTCGTGCGCAAGAGGGAAAAGGAAAACCCCGATCGCCTTATCGCGGTCGTGATCCCCGAATTGGTCGAGCCTCACTGGTATGAATATTTGCTGCACAATATTCATGGCGCGGGCCTGCGAGCGCTGCTGTTCTTGCAAGGCGACCGGCGCACAATCGTGATCACCACTCCGTGGTATTTGCGCGAAACATAGCGGAGCGCGGGCATATTCAGACGTGAGGCAGGCAATCCTGCCTGCCCGGCCTTGACTGTCGAAAGAAACCTCGAAAGCGCAGACAGGATTGTCTGCGTCACGCCGCGTGCTTTCGTCATTCGAACTGGGCAAGTGATTCATCATTCATCATCCGTGCTTCATCATTTTCGTCACGAATGCCCGCCGGCCTTCGAGCAAGCAAGCCTGGAGGGGCAGATAGGATTGTCCGCCTCACCGCGTAGTTAGTATCTCCGAAAGCTCGAAGACGAGTCTTTCGCGATTGTCCGGGCGCACTTCGATTAGTGTGACATCAGGACGCATCTTAATCGCGTCGGTAAACCGCAATGACCTCGCGAAGATTGTGGCGAGCAGCGGCAGCCCGCTCTCGAGGACCTCATTTATTGTATCGCGGAACATGGCTGAGCGAATCTCCATCGGACCGATTTCGTCGATGACAACAAGCTGTCGCGCGCGCACGGCATCACGCACTGCGTTTACGGCAACCGTCTCCAGTGCGGAAAGATCAAGTCTGTATTTTCCGAGGCGCTCGGGCGTTGCGAAATCGACATGGGCCAATACGCCCTCGTCGCCATCGAGCGTCACCAGCCTGAATCCGACGCGGATGCCGCGGTCGCGGATTTCCTCTGTATAAAAACCAGCGGCGCGTTGCGGCAGATTCTTCACGACGCGTTTGACGAGCGTTGTTTTGCCGCAACCGGGGCGGCCTGTGAGCAAAACTTTCTGGTTCACATCACGGCGCGCACTTCGTGAGGCAGGCAATCCTGCCTGCCAATATCGAAGGCGCAAATAACCAAGGAAACGCAGGCAGGATCGCCTGCCTCACACGAATATTAGGTGCATGGCAGTGAAGAAATTCATTCTCGAGTTCAGCGAGGTTTCGTCACGAGATACCGACCGGGTCGGTGGGAAAAACGCTGCGCTGGGCGAGATGATTCGCGCGCTCAAGAAAAAGGACGTGCGCGTCCCTGACGGATTCGCAACAACCGCCGAGGCGTTCCGGCTTTTCGTGCGCGAAAACAAGATCGACAAGAAGATGCGCACCAAAATTGAGAGACTCAAAAAAAATTCCAAATCATTGGCCGCCGCCGGCAAAACTCTGCGCGCGCTTTTTCTGAAAGGCAAATTTCCTGCTCAGGTCGAGGAGCAAATTCGCCAGGCCTATCGCGAACTTTCCAAGCGTTACAAGAAACGCGCGGTCGATGTGGCGGTTCGCAGCAGCGCCACGGCGGAAGACTTGCCCGAGGCGAGCTTCGCCGGACAGCAGGAAACTTTCTTGAATATCTTTGGCGAGAACGCTGTCGTCGAAGCGTGCCGCAAATGTTACGCATCGCTCTTTACCGATCGCGCAATCAGCTATCGCGAAGAGAAGGGTTTTGATCATATCAAAATCGCGCTCTCGGCCGGCGTACAGAAAATGGTGCGCGCCGACAAAGCCGGCGTCATGTTTTCCATCGACACCGAGAGCGGGTTTCCAAACCTCGTGCGCATCAGCGCCTCCTGGGGCTTGGGCGAAGTCGTCGTGAAAGGCGCGGTGAATCCGGACGAATACACGGTTTTCAAGCCGCTGCTCGGGAAGAAAAAGGCACGGCCGATCCTGGGAAAATCGCTCGGCGACAAGAAACGCAAAATCGTCTACGCGCGCAGCCGCGGCCGTGTAACGCGCACCATTAACACAACGAAGACAGAGCGCGAATCATTCGTGCTCGACGACAATGAAATCTTGCGTCTGGCCGAATGGGCGTGCGCGATCGAGAAGCATTACGAAAAGCCCATGGACATCGAATGGGCGCGAGATCGCGACACCGGTCAGATCTTCATCGTGCAGGCGCGACCGGAGACCGTGCAGGCGTTGAAAGAAGCCGGCTCGCTCACCACTTATCGGCTCAAGGAAAAAGGCAAGCGAGTGCTCTCCGGTCTGGCCGTCGGTGAGGCAATTGCTGCCGCGAAAGTCTGCCGCATCGAAGGCACGCGCCAACTCGGCAAGTTTAAGGAAGGCTGCATCCTCGTTACCGAAATGACCGATCCCGATTGGGGTCCGATCTTCAAAAAAACCAAAGGCATCATCACTGACCTGGGCGGGCGAACCTGTCACGCAGCGATCGTCAGCCGCGAGCTTGGCATTCCGGCAATCGTCGGCACAGGTGAGGCGACAAAAGTTTTGCGCGATCGCCAGGAGGTGACGCTCTCCTGCGCTGAGGGCGACGAAGGCTTTGTTTACAACGGATTGCTCGATTTCGCCGAGGAGAAAGTCAGCTTGAAGAAGCTGCCAAAAACGCGCACGCCGATCATGCTCAATATCGCCAGCCCGGGCGGCGCGTTTCGTTGGTGGAAACTGCCGTGCGACGGCATCGGCCTGGCGCGCATCGAGTTCATCATCGCCAATCGCATTCAGGTTCATCCGATGGCGTTGGCGCATTTCGACGAGCTGGAGGATCGCGACGCGCGCCAGCGCATCGACAAATTGATTCGCGGTTACAAGGACAAGCGCGATTATTTCATCGACAAACTCGCACAAGGCATCGCCCCTATCGCTGCCTCGCAGCATCCGCGTCCCGTCATCGTACGGCTGAGCGATTTCAAGACCAATGAATACGCCGCGCTCATTGGGGGCGAACAGTTTGAACAACACGAGCAAAACCCGATGCTCGGCCTACGCGGCGCATCGCGTTATTACCACGAAAAATTTCGCGATGCCTTTCAGCTGGAGTGCAAGGCGATCCAGCGTGTGCGCAAGCAGATCGGACTAAACAACGTGATCGTGATGGTGCCGTTCTGCCGCACACTCGGTGAAGCCGACAAAGTCCTCTGCGAGCTCGCCGGCAACGGCCTGGTGCGCGGCCGTGACGGGCTGGAGATTTATATGATGTGCGAAGTACCATCGAACGTCGTCCTCGCCGAAAAATTTGGTGAACGTTTCGACGGCTTCTCCATCGGCAGCAACGACCTCACTCAGCTTGTGCTCGGCGTGGATCGCGATTCGGCCGGGCTGGCTGAGCTGTTCGACGAGCGGAACGAAGCGGTGAAAAACATGGTGCGCGAAGTCATTCGCGCGGCCCACAAAGCCGGCTGCAAAGTCGGCATCTGCGGCGAGGCTCCGAGTGATTATCCTGAATTCGCGGCATTCCTGGTCGAGAGCGGGGTCGATTCAATCTCAGTAAATCCAGATCGTTTCATCGAGACGAAGAAAATCGTGGCAAAAGCGGAGGGTAAATGAAGGAGACGGAGATAGGAGTGTCTACCTCACCGCGATGACCTCCGGGCGAACATTGCAGTCGATCATAGGCTCGTTAGGCGAGCGCGGCGACAAGACAGCACTGTTCGCCTTTGAGAAGAAAGATCGAGATTGTTGGTCGTTTCAGAAGCTTGCGACTTGCGCACGAGCTTTCGCCAATGGGCTCGTCAGGCAGGATTTTAAAGGCGGCAATACTGTGGCCCTCTTCGCCGAAAACAGCCCGGAGTGGATCGCGTCCGCGCTGGGAATCATTCATGCGGGCATGGTCGCTGTGCCGCTGGATGTCCAGCTTGATGACAAAACTCTGATTCACGTTCTGCAGGACAGTGATGCGCGCGCGATTATCACGACACAAAAGGGAATGGAGCGGATCGGGAAGCTTGATCTCAGAGAAAAACCAAAGCTCATTTCGCTCGATGTTGGCGAGGACGATTCGCCTGAGGCGGATTGGAAACGGTTCCTTGAGACCGAAGAGACAGAACTTCCGACGGTAAGTTGCGACGATGAAGCAGTGCTCTTTTATACGTCGGGAACAACCGGTCCGCCCAAGGGCGTGCCGCTGAGTCATGGCAACATCGTCTCGCAGCTCGATACCGCCGCCGATGTGCACCTCATTACGGGCGGAGATCGTGTGCTGCTTCCGCTCCCCTTGCATCACGTCTATCCATTCGTGATCGGGATGCTGGCACCGCTGGCTCTCGGTCTACCGTTGATTCTGCCATTTTCGCTCAGTGGACAGCAATTGCTGCGCTCTTTGCGGGAAGGCAAAGTGACAGCGATCATTGGCGTGCCGCGGCTCTACAGCGCGCTCTATTCCGGCATCGAGGCGAAAGTGAAATCTTCCGGGTGGATGGCGCCCAGATTGTTCCGTCTTTTTCTGGCCGCGAGCGGATCTGTTCGAAACTGGCTCGGCTTGCGGGTTGGCAAGTTACTGTTTCGCTCGCTGCACAAACGTTTTGGTGAAAACCTGCGGCTGCTCGCTTCCGGCGGCTCGGCCCTCGACCCCGAGCTGGCTTGGAAACTTGAAGCGCTCGGTTGGCAAGTCGCCATCGGTTACGGGCTCACCGAGACTTCGCCGTTGCTTACGGTGAAGTTACCTGACAGGTCGCCGCCAGACAGCGCGGGAAAACCCGTTGCCGGGGTGGAGATTCGTATTGAATCGAGCGCAGTCGAAAAGGAGAAGCGCGTCAATGGGCATGAGGTGGGTGAGGTCGTTGCGCGCGGACCAAATGTCTTCAGCGGCTATCGGAATCTTCCAGACAAGACCGGCGAGGCCTTTACCGAAAATGAATGGTTCCGAACTGGCGACCTGGGTTACATCGATAGCGATGGTGAGCTTCACCTCGTCGGACGCATCTCCACGCTGATCAAGACCGAGAGCGGCGAGAAGATCCAGACCGAGGATGTCGAGGCGGCCTATGCTGAGGAATCCGCTATTCGCGAGATTGGCGTGCTCGGGGAAAAAGGGAAACTTGTCGCGCTCATAGTTCCCGACCGGTCGAGCAGCGATGATGCAAAAGAGGCCGTGCGCAAGTCCGTCGAAACAGCTTCAAAGTGGCTGCCGAGTCATCAGCGCATTTCCGATTACGCGATCACTCCCGATGCCTTGCCGCGCACACGGCTTGGCAAAATCCAACGGCATCGGCTCGCCGAGCGCTACAAGGAAGCGAAAGAAGGCGGCGAGAAATCTGCCGCAGCCGAGCCGATGTCTGTCGATGAAATGTCGGGCGAAGATCGCGCGTTGCTCGAAGATTCTTCTGCGCAATCTGTCTGGGAATTGCTCGCCAAACGATACCGCGGCAAACGACTGACGCCGGACACAAGTCCGCAGTTCGACCTCGGCATCGACTCACTCGAATGGCTGAATCTGACGCTCGAAATCGGAGAATCGAGCGGAGTGGAATTGAGCGAGGAGGCGATCGCGCGCATCGAGACCGTGCGCGATCTCCTGCGAGAAGTCACAGAGGGCGGCGAAGGCGAAGCGGTCGATCCTCTGAAAAACCCAGACGAAGTACTCGATGAGAACCAGATGCAGTGGCTCGAACCACTCGGTCCGGTCGCTGCGGGCACGGCACGCTTTCTTTACGCCGTGAATCGGGTGTTGATGCGTCTGCTCTTTCGCGTCCGTGCCGAGGGACTGGAACGTTTACCAAAAGATCGACAATGGGTCCTCACGCCCAACCATGTCAGTTATCTCGATCCGTTCGCCATCGCCGCGCTACTCGATTGGAGTCAGCTCAGCAATACTTATTGGGCCGGTTGGAGCGGTATCATTTTCGCGAACCCATTGATGCGTTTCCTGAGCCGACTGGGAAAAATTCTACCGGTCGAACCAGCGCGCGCCGCGCGTTCGAGCCTCGCCTTTGGCGCGATCATCCTGAAAAAGAAAAAGAACCTGGTGTGGTTTCCCGAAGGCGAACGCTCTGCCAGCGGGAAACTTCAAGAATTCAAGCCGGGCATTGGAATGTTGCTGGAACATTTTCCGACATCCGTGATTCCCGTTTTCGTTCACGGCACCCACGAAGCTCTGCCACCGGGAAAGTTTTTCCCGCGGTCGCGTGCGATCCGCGTTGTATTGGGCAAGCCGCTTGATGGGCGTGAACTGAAAGGAAAGGGACGCGGCGACAAGCCGCACCAGAAGATTGCGAGCGCTTTAAATGAGAAAGTCGCCGAACTTGGAGAAGCTGCAACGTGAAGCAGGCAATCCTGCCTGCTTTTCCAATTGCTTAGTTGTGTCGAATATTCGCAGGCAGGATTGCCTGCGTCACGGTATCCACTCGAGACTCAGGCTGTTGTCTTCGCCTCGGCGCACTTGGGTGCCGAATGGTGCTCCGAGCGCGTTCAGGAGATCGCAAAGCTGCCCTGCATCCGCGGCCGACGTGCGCTCCAGTCGAAAGCGACGCATCTGCATCGGGACCAGCCGCGCTGACAAAAGCTCTCCACTGCGCGAATCAAGCTCGATTAGATACATCAATGCCAGATCGCCGCGGAACATCTCGTAACCGCTGATCCCTTCATAGTCGGTGAGGAAATCGCCGCAACCGTAGAGAATCAGGCGCCCCTTAAAAACCTCGATCGCTTTGACGTGATGAGAAGAGTGGCCGTGCACGATGGCAACGCCTTCCTCGATCAAGCGATGCGCAAACAAAATTTGTTCAGGCGGAATGTCGTAGCCCCAATTACTACCCCAGTGGATCGACGCGACGAGCAAATCACCCGGCCGTTGAAATTTCCGCAGCCCTTTTGCGATCCGCGACGCGGTAACTTCGGAAAAATCGTCCAATAAATTCACTCCCGGACAGACGCTGGCGCGCCACTGACGCGGAATCCCGCTGGTGGTCGATCCAAACGAGAAGAGAAGCACGCGGCACTTCCCCGGCACATTGAGCACCGCGGGAGCTGCTGCATCTTCCGCGTCGTTTTCCGCGCCCGCGTGCTTCACGCCCGCCGCATCCAAAGTTCGCAGCGTTTGCGACAATCCTTCATATCCCCAATCTAGGGCGTGATTATTTGCCAGCGCACATCCATTGATTCCGGCGGCAGATAGACAATCCACGTTGCGCGGGTGCATGCGATAATGAATTTCTTTGCCAAGCCACGGTGTCTCGAGCGTTGTAATGGCGGTTTCCAAGTTGATGATGCCTAGATCGACTTCGGCCCGCCGTAGTTCTGGCAGCGCTTCGCCCCAGATATAATCGAAGCTTACTGGTCGCGGAATTGGCCCATTGGCATTTTCAGCTAACTCGACATAAGCGCGCGCATCGCTGAGGTACGGTTCGTATAACCTGGGATTCAGCGGGTGTGGCAGCACCTGGTCGATGCCGCGCCCGGTCATCACATCGCCGCAAAGAAACAAACGCAACGACACGATTCAAAAGTAAATGCCGATGCCGAACGACCAAATTCCACGGAAAGCGGTTCGAGGAAGCAGTCCGCTGATTTACGCCCGCGGTCTTAACTGCTTTAAACAGTCAATTGCAAACAGGTCTGCCTTTATGATTTGATTTCTGAGGCCGCGCTAGTTCAAAACGCTGGCGTCGTGGCAAACCAGCGCATCGGCTACAGTAGGTGCTTCGCCTCTGAGCCACTGTTGCAGCCAGCTACCGAGCCGATGTCCGAACGCGCGCGGGCGTTCCTCGAAAAATCGTTCCGCCAAATCGACTCCGCGGTTTTGTAATTCCACTTCGGTAGCCTCGATCACCGCCACCAATTCCCGCGTCTCCCGCGCGGGGGGTTGTGCATCAACGCGCCGCAAGCGTTCGCCCAGGAAATACAGATCGTGCGATCGCCCGAAGATCTGACCTACCGAATCCAGATCATCAATCAGGGCGCCGATGACGAGCGGATTGATTGGTCGCAAAATGCGCAGTTGATAAAGCAGCCGTTTCGCTTCGCTGCGAAATTCATGAAAATTTTTCGGCGTTGGTTTGGTTTTCGCACAGGCCAGCGTATCACGGGCAGATTTGTAAGCGCGTTGCACGGCGCAGCGAATATTTTTGCAATCGAGGTTTTCGACCGGCCACCCTTCGATCTCTTCCTGCAACTTCTCCAACTGCGGCGCCGCCTGCTTTTGCCAGTCCGCAAATGCTGCCATGAAATGTTCCAGTTCCGCCAGAAGCAGCTCCTCTGTTTTGCGGAATGTTTGCTGCGAAGTGCGCCGGGTGATTTCCTGTAATTGCCGCACCGTTTGCAAGCGCACCTCCGCGTCCCGCACGTCCGAAATCAGGCGAGCGATATCGCGGAAAGAATGGTCCTGTTTCTTGAAACGCGGGCGCCCGATTTCATCCGAGACCATCGGCAATGCCGCCCGCGCTTTTTTCAAATGTTTCCGCGTCTCATGCACGGGTGTATCGTTCGCCTCCTTCTCGCCGCGGACGATTTCCAGCGCGCCCTCGACCTGCTTTCGGCAAATCCGCCGGAGGTTGGCGCCCAACGTTTGATTACGTCGCAGTTGATAACTCATCGTTTTTATTCTCGCGCCAGCCGCACGTTGCTGTAACGCGCTTTCCCGCTCACTTCCGCCGCAAACCACTCCGGCGGTTGAAAGAGCCGGCATTCGCGCTCGTCCCTAAATTCAACTTCCGCAACGACCAGCCCTTCGTTTCGGCCGCGATAAAC
>Ga0209808_1001052_pt1 | contig 14041 bp, 17 predicted proteins | sample GraSoiAngelo_157_FD_186171 | JGI IMG/M metagenome (GOLD analysis project Ga0209808, IMG submission 186171) | Grasslands soil microbial communities from the Angelo Coastal Reserve, California, USA - 14_1009_16_20cm (SPAdes) (version 2) | ecosystem: Environmental > Terrestrial > Soil > Grasslands ...
AGCTCTCGCCGGACAATCCGACCCCATTCACTCGACAGCTCCGCCGCCCGGCCGCCCTCGTGCTGCCACCGGTCCACTGTGTCGATCAGCGACCAATCGGTAAGCTCCCGATACTGGTCGAGCTGGTCAAGCGGATTTCCGGTCAGGATTCGTTCGATCGTCTCCCGGAAGATTTCCCGCATATGAAGATCGATGCGGCGCACCGTGCGGTGGTAATAGATGTTGTTGTAGAGGTAGAGGCGGGCGTTCAGGAAGAGCAGCAGTGCCTGGGCGCCGTGCTGATGAAGCAGCAGGCCCTGCCGATCCAGGAACGAGTAGTGGAGAAGGCGCTCCAGGTCAATCGGACCCACTTTGACGCCGCACATGTACGCGTCGCGCGGCACGTAGTCGAGGTTATCGGCCGTATACATGCCGTTGAGGATCGGCTTGAGGGCCGTCACCCAGGCCGGCGCGGCGGGGCCCTCGAGCTCAGGTTCAGCGATCAGCTCGGCGATCCAGCGCGGTTCGATCCGCTCGCCCGGGGTAAAGGGGCCGGCGGGACTCGCATTGAGGGCCGCAATCGTCGAAGCCAGTTCCCCTTCGATCAGGGCGCGGCCGATCACCTCGTGGTCGACGTTAAAGCGATCCAGATAATTCTGGTCGAAGAAATGTCCGAAGGGCCCATGGCCGATGTCGTGCAGCAGTCCGGCAACCCGCAGGGTCTCCTCGACGCAGGCGGCCGATGGAACGTCCGGCACCAGGGCCGTCAGATTAGCGTAGAGCTGTCGAGCCCAGTTGCCACTGAGGTGCATGGCGCCCAGCGCGTGCTGGAATCGGGAATGCTCGCCGCCCGGGAACACCCACCAGGCGGATTGCAGCTGATGGATCCGGCGCAGCCGCTGCAGCCACGGATGGTCGAGCAGATCCTGTTCGGCGGCCACGCTCTCACCGCGCATCCGCTTGGTGATCTTGATATAGCCGTGTAGCGGATCGGCTACCAGATTGACCGCGTCATATTGCCGGGCAAGATCATTCACGAGTTCGGCAACATTTTAATGACGTAGCATGAGCTCGATGGAGACGGCGGTCATCATCGATGCGCTGCGCACGCCCATCGGACGCTACGGCGGTGCCCTGAAGGACGTCAGACCGGACGATCTCGCCGCCCTCGTCGTAGGGCAGGCCGTGCAACGCAATGCGCTGGATCCCGCCAGCATCGAGGACGTCTATTTCGGCGATGCCAATCAGGCTGGTGAGGACAACCGCAACGTCGCTCGCATGGCCGTTCTCCTGGCGGGTCTGCCGGTTGAGATCCCGGCCGCCACGATGAACCGGCTGTGCGGCTCCGGCATGCAGGCGGTGGTGGCGGCCACACGCGAGATCGAGACCGGTAATGGGGACTGCTTCCTCGCCGGTGGTGTAGAGAGCATGACGCGCGCCCCTTACATCCTGGAGAAACCGCAGCGCGAGTTCTCGCGCGGCAGCCAGACCTTGCACGACAGCACCCTGGGCTGGCGAATGGTCAATCCGCGACTGGCGGAGAAATATCCGCCAATTAGCCTGGGTCAGACCGCTGAAGTTGTCGCCCGCCGCTATGCCATCACCCGGGAGGTTCAAGATCAGTGGGCCCTGGAGAGCCATCAGAAGGCGGTCGCGGCGCAGCAGGCGTGTCATTTCCGCGCCGAGCTCGTGCCGGTCGCGTTGCCGGCCGGTACGGCATTCGATAAGGACGAAGGACCACGGGCGGACACGAGCCTGGAAAAGCTGGCCGCGCTGAAGCCGGCCTTCGAAACGGACGGAACGGTGACGGCCGGCAACTCATCGCCGCTCAATGATGGGGCGGCGTGCCTCGTGATGATGTCGGAATCGCGGGCCCGGCGGCTCAATGTTCAGCCAATCGCCCGGATCCTGGCCGCCGCCAGCGCGGGCGTCGATCCCTCCTGCATGGGCCTGGGTCCCATACCGGCTTCCCGCAAGGCGCTGGCCCGCGCGGGACTGCGCGCGACCGACATGGACAGCATTGAATTAAACGAAGCGTTCGCCTCGCAGGTCATCGCCTGCATTCGCGATCTCGAGCTCGACCCGGCGCGAGTGAATCCCAACGGCGGCGCGATCGCGTTGGGCCACCCGCTGGGGGCAAGCGGCGTGCGCATCCTCGCAACCCTCGTCCACGAGCTCGCCCGCCGCAAGGCCAGATACGGGCTCGCCACCATGTGCATCGGTGTCGGCCAGGGGATCGCCACGGTCGTCGAAAACCTGATCCGCTAACTGGCCGTCAGCCGAGCGGCGCAGGCCTGTCAAGACATTGCGACCCGCCTTTCCCCGTTCGCCATCGCCTCTGCGGGATGATCTGCACGAGACCGTTGATGCTCCCATTGGGTCGTGTCGGACGACGCCGCTTGCTCGCGGCCGCCATCGCCACCGCGATGGGACTCATACCGCTGACCGGCGCGGCCTCGACCTATAACGCTGACCCCGACGCCCTATGGAACCAGACGGAGAGCGTCAGCGCGGACAGCGCCTTCTACGTGGTCCAGTCGTGGTGGGACGGGACTGCTCGCGCAACGCAGAGCGATCCGACCCAGCGCGGCCTCGATGAGCTGGCCCAGGCGAATGCGGATCTGCTCAGTGCCCACTCCCTGCTCCTGCGGCAGCGTACCGACCCGGGGGCGCACCCAGTCGCCGTCATCGACCCTTTGCTCGCCGGCATTTACAACCTCATCACGGGATCCCATGCGAAAGCACCGGTGGGGTCGGTCTTCAACTGGATCAACCAGTCGCTGCTGACGCTGGAGGGCCGTGGGTCGATGGCTGAAATCGTTCGGACCTTACTCAAGGACTATCAGGCCAAACAGTCTGCGGCCGAGCGGGACCTGCGTCCGACCGCCGGACTCGATACCGACGCGTTGCTGACCGCGAACGCCCATCGGGAGGCGGCGTTCTTGTTGAAGATCAAGGCCGTCTCCAACCCTGGCGATGGGCTCGCCGGCCTGCTGGGCGAGGTCGAGCAATCGACGAACGCCGTTGCTGCCAGGCACCATGGCAAGGGAGACGCGATAGGTCAGGGCAATGGCAACGCCAGCACGAATGCCGATAGCAAGCACGGCCAGCCGAAGCCGAAAAAGTAGCCGACGCCGGTGACTTAGGCTTCTTCCTCGTCGTGGACGCCTTCCAGGGTCAGCATCAGCCCGTCCTGGAGGTCGTACAACGCGTCCATCGCGTCGGCGATCGTGAGATCCTCGGGGGCCCGGTTGCCGAGAGGATGCTCCATCTCGGCCGTGAGCTGCTGGACTCGGAGCGCCAGATCGGCTGGTAGCTGTGTTTCTTCGGCGATGTTCAGCATCTCGAGCTCATCCAGAAGACGATCGATGTGACGAATCCGGTTCCGGCGCGCATAGCGCAGTTCGCGCTCCGTGTGCCAGCGCTCACGAAGCGTTGAAATCTGGACCGAGGTTTGCTCGATCATGCGCCCGCTTCCGAGGGTCCGAGCCATGCTTCCCGAGGGTTTACATTACTTTCAAATACGGCATTGGTCAAGAACTCGCCGCCCGGTTAGCACAGATACGCCTCAAACGCTCGTATGGCACTAAAGCGCCACTCGCGTCGGCCGGCGGGCCGGTCGGCTACGCGCTGGTCCTTGTTTCTGCGTTCCTGTTCGCCGCGGGGGGGAATGTGGTCAAGGCTCTCTTCAAGCTCGGCTATTCGCCACTGGTGCTCGCGCAGCTCCGCATCTGGTCAGCCTTTGTGGGACTCTTCCTTGCGCTCGTGGTGATCCGGCCGCGCCTGCTTCGTGTAGGCACTCGAGAGCTTCCAGCACTGGCCATTTTCGGCGGGGTTGGTCTCGCCGGGGTTCAGCTCAGCTATTACCTGACGATCGCCCGGATCAACATTGCGGTGGCGCTGCTCGTGCAATACCTGGGGCTGGTCGCGGTGACCGTCTTTGAACGCTATCACCGCCGTCAGCCGGTCGGCCCAGCGGTCTGGGCCGCGCTGGCGATGGTGCTGATCGGCGCCTTCTTCGCTGTCGGAGCCTACCGGCCGGCACTCTTCCGCGTCAACCTTCCGGGTGTCATGCTGGGACTCGTGTCCGCCGGGTTCTTTGCTTTCTACATCCTCCGGGCCTCAACCCTGGCGCGCCGCCTCGACACCTGGACCGTTCTGCTCTACGGTTTCGGCGCGGGCAGCGTGCTGTGGGCGATCTTCGACGCTGTGAGCGGCACAGCGCTGCCTGCCGATCTGCGCATCTGGGCCGTGATGGCGCTGCTCGGCCTGGTTGGAACCCTGCTGGCACACGGGCTCTTCGTGATGGCGCTCCGCACCATCCGCCCATCGGTGGCCGGCATCATCGCCACCGCCGAGCCGGTCTTCGCAGGCCTGATCGCCTACCTCGTGCTCAGCGATCGACTGCAGCCCCTTCAGATCCTTGGAGCAGCGGTCATCATCGCCGGCATCATCGCGGTGCAAGCCGGCAACCGCCGTAGCGACATCACCGCTTCGGCCATCGAGTGAGCTTCGATCTCGCGCGAGTGACCTCCGAACTGGCGACCGGAGAGATCATCTGGTCCCTGCACTATGAGCCCGTCTGTGACAGCACCCAGGACCTGGCTCGAGCGGCCGCCGTCAGCGGCGCCGCGCCGGGCTGGACGGTGACAACCGACTTGCAGCGTCGCGGTCGCGGCCGGCATGGGCGGTCATGGACCGCCCCCGCGGGCCAGGCCCTCCTCTTCTCGACGGTGCTACGTCCACCGGTCGATGTCTTACCGCTCATGCCACTGCTCGCCGCCGTCACGGTGGCGGGCGGCGTGGAGCTGTCGACCGGAGCCGCCCCCGAGCTGAAGTGGCCGAACGACGTGCTGCTCAACGGGAAGAAATTGGCCGGCATCTTGCTGGAGCGCCCGCCTGGTTCTTCGGTGATCCTCGGAGTCGGTCTGAACGTCAACCAGTCGGCGGCTGAGCTTTCCGAGGGAGCGACCTCGCTGGCGATCGAGCTCGGCCATTCCGTCTCGCGCGAAGGACTGCTGGCCGCGATCCTCAACGATCTGGGCAACGCCTACGAGCGCGCCGATCGGGAGGGCGTGGACTGGATCCTACCCGGCTGGCGCAGCCGGACCTCCATGCTCGGAAAGCCGGTCACGTTCCGGCGCAACGGCATGCTCTTGCGTGGCCTGGCCGAGGATATCGGCCTCGATGGCGCGCTGCTCGTGCGGACCTCCGATGGAACACGCGTGAGCGTCGTCGCTGGCGATGTCGAACTCGTTCGGCTGGAGTAGAGGCACGCGCCGACAAATCCCTCAGTCGTAGGTCTTTCCGTTGTCCTCGATGTACCCACCTTCGTGCGTGCCCTGCGGATCGTGATGCGTGAAGTGAATGAGTCCGCCCTGGGCGTTCCAGACGTACTCGCCGTGGACGGTCACGTGGTCTCCCTCGGCGGCCGGGACGCGCGCGCCAATTGAAACGTTGTGTTCGATCTCGACCGTGATGTCGCCGGACGAGAGCTTGACGATGAACCGTTCGTGTGTGCCGGTCGCGCTGGTTTGATCGGTCAGCAGGCGCGCCACAGTCCCCTCCGCGGTCACCTCGACATTGGATCGGTGATCGCGGAAATCGGCCACGACCGCTGAATTGTCCGGTCGCGCCGCTGCGCCACACCCTGCCAGCAGCAGAGTGAGGCCGCAGGCCGTGCCGACCTTACGGCCGAATGAGCGCACCCGCGCGTTTAGTGTCGGCTAACCGACTTTTATCTCGCCGAGCATCTGGGCGTGGATCTGGCAGTGGTACTTGAAATCGCCGGCCTTGCTGAACGTCACCATGAATTTGGCCCCGGAATTCTGCAGGCACGACTCGAACGTCCCGTTGTCTTCCGACACGCTATGCTGCACCCCCGTGCTGTCCTGGAAATCCCACGCGACGGTGTCCCCCACCTTGGCGCTGGCGGTCGCCGGATCGTATTTGCCAATCGTGTTGGGATCGGAAACGACCTTTACGGTTTGTGTCGCGGTGCCGCTAGTGCTGCCGCCCGTTGGGCTGCAACTCTGACCACCGTTGTCGCCGCTCGAGCCGCCGCAGCTGACGAGGAGCAGCGCGGTCGCCACCGATCCGATCGCCATCTTCCAAACAGTCACGCTTGCCTCCTTGATTCGAACGAATGACCCTGGGCTGAGTTTACGAGTCGATTCCGCGACGCGGCCACGAAAGCCCACCCTCCCGGGCAGAATCAGGTATGAACCCTACTCGGGAAGCTCGGCAAACTCGCGCCGCGCATCGCGCACCCATAGGGCGATTGCCGCGATGGTGATCACCGCGCCCGTGATCGAGATCAGCAGGTTAAGGATGAGTCCGGTCAAAAGCATCGCGATGCCCACCGCCAGTACCGGTGGCCAGATGCTGGGCGGCGGTAGGTGGAACGCTTCGTGGCCTTCTGCGTGGGGCTGCTGCTCAGGCTCTGCCATCAGCCGAAGTTGTTGTAGATGAGCGCCCAGGCGAAGGAGAGCCCCAACATGATCACCGCCGTGACGAACAACAGCACCCCGAGTCGAATATTCTTGCTCGCTTCTTCTTTATGCATCGGCCAGTGGAAACTATACCCTCCCTATCATCCGATCGGCCACCATCACGACGAACAGCAATCCCAGATACGCGATCGAATAATCGAAAAGCAGACGGGACCATCGTTGCCGTCGAGCACGCAGGTTCGCGACGGCCAGCGCGATGAAGAGGCCACCGAGAACAGCGGCGCCGGCCAGATAAAGGAATCCGAGGGCGCCGGTCAGGACCACCGCCAGCGTGACGGCAACCAGGAACAGGGTGTAGAACAGGATCTGCCGGCGCGCCGCTGACTCGCCCCGAACCACCGGCAGCATCGGCAGCTGCGCCCGCGCGTAGTCGCCCTTGAGCCTGAGCGCGAGCGCCCAGAAATGCGGAGGTGTCCACAGGAAGATGATGGCGAAGAGGTAAAGCGCGGTCAGGTCGAGCCGGTGGGTCACGGCTGCCCATCCCACCATGGGCGGGACAGCTCCCGCGGCGCCGCCGATCACGATGTTCTGCACCGTCCACCGCTTCAGCCAGAGGGTGTAGACGAACACATAAAAGAGCAAGCCGCTGATCGCCAGGGTCGCGGCCAGGACGTTGACCCAGAAGGCGAGCACGAGGAACGCCGCCAGCCCGAGCCCGATGCCAAAGATCAGCGCATGACTGGGCGCGATCCGCCCGTCCGGGAGCGGACGGCGCCTGGTTCGCATCATCTCGCGATCAAGGTCGCGATCGATCCAGCAATTGATGGCCCCGGCGCCGGCCGCCGCCAGCGCACCGCCCAGCAGGGTGAGCAGCACAAGCCCGGTCGACGGCCAGCCGCGCTCCGCCATCATCATTCCGCCGAGGGCGGTGATCAACAGCAGCGGGATGATTCGGGGTTTGGCCAGGCTGATGTAATCGAGCACGACGTCGCGGACTGGGCGGCCCGCCGATCGACGGCCGTCCCGGATATCCGCTGTCTGCTCGGCCGGAGGCAAGCGGCTGGCGATCACGGCAAGCACGACGGTGCCGGTCCAGACCGCGCTCGCCAGGGCAAGGTGCAGACCGCGCAGCACAGCGGGCAGGTGGAGGGTCACGACGGCGGCGCCGACGGCAACCTGGAAGGCCAGGGCCGCCATGGTCAGCGCGACCGTAGCGCGAACGGCCGGCGCGCGGCGTTGTCGGGCGAGCACCGACAACAGGCCCATCACCACCAGCACACCGATGGCCGCGGCCGCACCTCGATGCAACAACTGGATGGCGGGCGAACCGTCAAAGGCAAAGCGGAACCCGCCGCCACACAGCGGCCAGGCATCGCAGGCGCCGCTCGCGCCGCTGCCAACGACCAACGACCCGCTGAGGATCAAGAGATAGGTGCCAGCGGCGGCGCCCCGGGCGCGGGCAACTGATTCGGCGTCAACCGTCCCCGCCGTGGTCGGCATCATGGCGGCGACGGCCGTGACGCACACCGCCCCGAGGAGGGCCATCGCGGTGGCGAGGTGGGCGAGCACGATCATCGGTGGTAATTCCAGCCGGACGGTGATCGCCCCGAGCACCACCTGGATGGCGAGCAGACCCACGGCGAACGTGGCCGGAATAACGAGGTCGCGGCGCTTATGCCAGGCGACCCAGGCCACAACGGCGGTCGCCACCACGAGGACGCTAGTTAGGGAAGCCGTCGTCCGATGCGAGTACTCGATGATGGCATGCAGATCGAGTGGCGGCAGTACGCGTCCGTGACACAGCGGCCAGTCCGGACAGCCAAGCCCCGATCCGGAGACTCGCACCACCCCGCCGAGAACAACCAGCGCGTAGGTCACCAACGCGGTGGCGACGCTCAACGCGCGGAAGCCCCTCATGCCGCTGCCAGGCTCAGGCGTGCTCGGTCGCGGCCGTTACGCCCCGGCGGAGGTCGCGCAGTGGACGGCCGCTGCGGACCGGCGGGACACTCTCAAAGTTGTAGGCCGGGGGCGGCGAGGTGGTCGCCCACTCCAGGGTGTTGGCCTGCCATGGGTCGGCCGACGCGCGCCGGCCACCCCGCAAGCTGATCGCGACATTGATCAGGAAGAGCAGGATTGCGGACGCGATCATGAAGGCCCCGATGGTCGCGATCAGGTTCCAGGGAGCCCAGTCGACCCGGTTGGCGTTCCAGGCGGCGATCCGGCGCGGCATCCCCTCGAGGCCGAGAAAGTGCATGGGCATGAACGTGACGTTGAAGCCGACCAGCTGGACCCAGAATTGGATCTTGCCGAGCGTCTCGTTGAGGAAGCGACCAGTCATCTTCGGGAACCAGAAGTAGAAGCCGGCGAACACCCCGAACACGCTCCCGCCGAACAGGACGTAGTGGATGTGAGAGACGACCCAGTAGGTCGCGTGGATCTGATAGTCGACAGCCAGGGATGCCGTGAAGACGCCGTCGACACCGCCCATCAGGAACATGAGCACAAACGCCACGGCGAAGAGCATGGCAGTCGTGTACTTGATCGACCCGCCCCAGAGCGTCGCCAGCCAGTTGAGAACCTTGACGCCGGAGGGCACCGCGATCATCGCCGTGGTCGCCATGAAGAACTCCTGCAGCGCCAGCGGCAGGCCGGTAGTAAACATGTGGTGGGCGAAGACCATGAATCCCAGGACGCCGATGGCGGCCATCGAAAACGCCATGGCTCGGTAGCCGAAGATGGGTTTTCGGCTGAAGACGGGGATGACTTCCGACACGATCCCGAAGGCCGGCAAGATCATGATGTAGACCGCCGGATGCGAATAGAACCAGAAGATGAACTGGTACAGCAGGGGGTCTGACCCGTGGATGAAGAAGTGGGTGCCCAGCTGGCGATCCATCAACACCATCGCCAGCACCCCGGCGAGGAAGGGGCTGGCCAGCAGGACCAGCGCGGCCGTGATCTCCATCGCCCAGACGAACAACGGCAGGCGGAACCAGGTCATCCCGGGCGTGCGCATGTTATGGATCGTCACCAGGAAGTTGATCGCGCCCATGATCGAGGAAATGCCCAGGAGGTGCAGCCCCAGGATCCACAGGTCCTGACCCAGCCCGGCGGCGTAGGCCTTTTCGGTCAGCGGCACGTAACCCGTCCAGCCGGCCGCGGCTGCCCCGGTCTTGGTCAGCAGCCCGCTGTACATCACGAGCCCGCCCAGGGGGATCAGCCAGAAGGAGAAGGCGTTGATCCGGGGGAACGCCATGTCACGGGCCCCGATCATCAGCGGCACGAAGTAGTTGCCGAAACCGGAGAAGACCGGGATGATCCAGAGGAAGATCATGGTCGTCCCGTGCAGCGTCATGATCTCGTTGTAGGTCTGCGGCGCCAGGAAGTGGTTGTTTCCCACCGCCAGCTGGGTGCGCATCAGGAGGGCCATGACGCCGCCCACCAGGAAGAAGAAGAAGGTGGTGTAGAGATAGAGGATCCCGATCTTCTTGTGGTCGACCGTCGTCAACCATTCGACGACGGCGCTCCTCCGGGCAGCCTGCCGCGGCAGCGCGATGCTAGCCATGTTTGATCTCCCTCATCCTCCCGCCACCGTGATCGTGCCGTTCATGTTGGCCGCCTTGTGGATGCTGCAGATGTAATGGTAGGTGCCGGGCTTCAAGAACTTGAGCTCGTACTTGTCTCCGCCATTCTGGTTGTCCGAGGCGGGCACCGCCCCGTTATCGAAGACGATGTCATGGATCTGGATGCCGGTGTTGGTCCACTGCACCACCTCACCCACCTTGACCGTCGCGCTCAACGGGTCAAATTTCAGGTCGTCCGTTTCCTTCACGTTGGCGGCAGCGCTCGCGCCCGTCACTTTCTCGGCCAGGGCCGGCCCCACCCCCGGGGTCAGGGTGCCGGCCAGGAAGCCCTTGTAGTCCGAGTCCGACACCGCGATCACTTCCAGGTCCATGGCGTAGTGGTAAAGCCCACAGAGTTCGTTGCACTGGCCAGAGTAGGTACCCGTCCGGTATGCCTGGATCCAACCATGGTTCATCTGCCCGGGGATGGCGTAGACCTGTCCACCCAGCCGGGGGACCCAGAAGGAGTGCAGCACATCCCGGCTGGTGACCTGCAGCTGCACCACCTGACCCACGGGGATGTACAGCTTGGTGTTGCTGGTTTTCCCATTCGGGTACTTGAACTGCCAGGCCCACTGGATGCCGGTGACCTTGATGGTCTGGGCCGGCGGAGGGCCGTTGCGAACGTAGTCCATTCGCAACGTGGTCCGGATGAACAGAAAGGAGACGATCAGCAGCGGCACAGCCGTCCACACAAGCTCGAGCCGGGTATTGCCATGGATCTGCGATGGCTCGCGATCGTCCCGGCGACGGAATCGAAGCGCGGCAAAGACGATCAGGCCGCCCACGATGACGAGCACCGCCATCGCGATCCAGAAGATCGTCGTATAGACGCTGACGATGTCGCAGGCGTTCGGGCCGGCGCAATCCAGGGGGCTGACGTTGACCGCAGCGGCGGTGATGGGAGCCAGCGCGGCGAGGACGGCAAATGCGGGAAGCATCCCAAGCAGCACTCGTGAAGGCTTCACGCTCACGACAGTGTAACCAGCCTTTTGATCATCGATGGAAGAGCCACCACCGGCCCCCGGGCGCGCGCTCGCCGTTGATCTCCTGGGCCGTACGGCGCGCGTCATGCATGGCGTCATACCAGGCGGTCAGCGCCAGGAAGAAGGTGGTCATGAAGAGCAGCAGCGAGAGGATCTGGATGAGCAGGGAGAGCATGACCATGGCGCTTCCCCGCGGCCGCCAGAGGGCCAGCAGCTCCGCGGTCGCGCCCGGAATATTGAGCGTGACAAAGAACAGGCTCACCACGCCGAGCAAGAAGATGGCGGCCTTGCGTGGCTGCCGGTTGTAAAGCTGGCCCAGCCCGGGAATCACGGAGAGCCAGGTCGCCAGCCGAACACTGGCCCGCCGCGGTGGGTTCAGGACGGGGATTGGATGCAGTTCGACCACGGCCAGCTCGGGGATTACCGCTGGAACATCCGGAAGCAGTAGTAGGCCACCAGCAGCAGGCTGCAGACGGCCCACACCAACACGAAGAAGAAGTCGCCGGCCCCTGGGTCCCGGCCAATATTGAGCAGGTAGACGACCAGGGGAGGCATCAACCTCCTGCCTTGTGAGCCTTGGTGACGTCCAGCAGGTTCTCGGACACGATCACCAGTGCGGTCAGGCCGATCAGCAAGACAAAGGCGATCGCCGTACCGATCAGGTTCTTCAACTGCTGACGTCTCATCGGGGTCCTCGCAGAATCGCAGATTCGACAGAGTGCATCATGGCAAGCTCGCGTACTGCTGCCACATCCGAATCCAGTGGACCAGAAGGTTGATGGTGTCGTTCTTCAGGATGGGCGGGCGATTGTTCTTTGAGACTCCCCAGGCCGGCATGATCGTGTCGAGGTGCTCTTCACCGGTGTTGCCAAGGTAGATGCAGCGATAGTAGTAGTCGTCACTGAAGAACCCCAGCCGGTTCTGGTCGTTGAGTGGCGGGCCCTTGCCCCCCTCACCCAGGCTCCCATGGCACTGGGCGCAATTATTCTCGAAGACCTGGGGTGCCTTGTCGTACACGCCGAATGGGTTCGGCACCAGGTCCTGATGCGCGCCCGCCTCGGTGGTGGCTTGCCGGTTGCCGTTGTGGCAGATGATGCAGCCGGCCTCGTCGATTCCGAGTCCCTTGTACTGGCTCGGGATAAAGCCCGTCAGGTCCGCGACCACGGGCTTCTTGGTGCTGGGATCGGTGACCTGGTGTCCATTCGCGTCGAGCAGATAGAACGGAGTGGCGCGCGGATCCAGGCAGCTAGCCGTCGCGGCGGCGGCAGGTGATGCCGACGGGGCTGCTGAAGCTGAAGGTGACGCTGAGGCTGCCGGCGACGTCACCGCTCCGGGCGCGGCGGACGACGAGGGCGCCGCAGATGCCGAGGGCTTCGGCGAAGCGGCCGCGGCGCTGGCCGAGGGGCTGGCGGCGGCCGTAACCGGCCGGCAGATCAGCGTGTCCTGGCCATACTTGGCGAAGACGGCGTCGTTGATCACCGCCGGGTGATTCGGGCCCAACCGCTTGGCCGCCTCCTGGGGACCGATCTTCTGGATGTCCGGCACGTGGCAGGTGATGCAGCGTTCGACCACGAACTGGTTATTGACCTGAACCCTCGGAAACAGTTGCTGGACCCCGATGGGGAAGTCGGCGCCGTACTGCTTGGCGTACTTGTCCTGGATCGACACCCAGGGCCGGCTCAGGTCCTGGTAGAAGGCAAAGGCCAGCAACGCCAGAAACAGGGCGCTCACCACCAGGAAGGCTCGGCCTAGCACGCCGCCCCTCCGCAGGTTTGCGGGTTGCCCAGCACCCATCCCCAGTTCCAGATGAACTCATGGCCGCGGAAGAAGGTGCCGATGATGACCAGGGCGACCACGATCGCCATGTACAGGGCGAAGAGGATGATGGCGACCTTCCGCTCGGACGGTCGTCGGCTCGGATTGCGGTCCAGGAACGGCACCAGGATCATCAGGACGATGACGAAGGTCGGGAAGGCGACACCCGCCATCAGCGGCGGGAATCGGGAGAGGAGTTCCTGCAAGCCCAGGAAGTACCAGGGCGCTTTCGACGGATTGGGCGTGACTCCGGGATTGGCCTGCCCCAGCAGGGGCGCCTGGAGAACGATCGAAACCACGACCAGAAACGCCGTCATCGCGACCGCGGCGATGAACTCTTTGAAAATGAACTCGGGGAAGGAGACGATCATCTCGTCTTCGCTGTCGTCCCGGATCGTGGTGGAGGCCTCGACCTGACGCCGGCGCGCCTCCACCCGTTGGCGGGCGGCGATCCGATCCGTTGCCTCGGTAGCCATGCCTAACTACAAGCCTCCAGAGAAGCCATCTTTTCGAACCCGCCAGAAGTGGACGACCATCAAGAGGAATCCCACAAGAGGCAAGCCGACCACGTGCATCACATAAAAGCGTAGGAGGGTGGCGTCCCCCACCGCCCGGCCGCCCAGCATCAAGTAACGGGTGTACGGCCCGGCGATCGGCGCATATTTCGCCATATTCGTGCCCACCGTCACCGCCCAGATGGAGAGCTGGTCCCAGGGCAGGAGGTAGCCGGTAAAGCTCAGCAGCAGGGTAATCAGCAGCAAGAGGGTGCCGATACCCCAGTTGAACTCGCGCGGCTTCTTGTAGGCGCCAGTCAGGAAGACCCGCGCCATGTGCAGCCAGACGGTGATGACCATGGCGTGCGCCGCCCAGCGGTGCATGTTGCGAATCAGACCACCGAACGTCACGACGAACTGGAGATCGCGCATGTCCTGGTAGGCATGCTGCGTCGACGGGACGTAATAAAACATCAGGTAGAGGCCGGTGACCGTGAGGACGATGAAAAGGAAGAAGGAGAGGCCGCCCAGGCAGAGGGTGTACGACATTCGGATCCACGATCGCCGGACGCGAACCGGATGGATATGGAGCACGAAGTTGGTCAGCGCCGTCCGCGCCGCGATCTTATCGGTCAATGGGAGGCCATGGCGGAACACCGCCGAGGTCATCTGCCCCAGGACCGACCACATCT
>Ga0209808_1001053_pt1 | contig 14037 bp, 20 predicted proteins | sample GraSoiAngelo_157_FD_186171 | JGI IMG/M metagenome (GOLD analysis project Ga0209808, IMG submission 186171) | Grasslands soil microbial communities from the Angelo Coastal Reserve, California, USA - 14_1009_16_20cm (SPAdes) (version 2) | ecosystem: Environmental > Terrestrial > Soil > Grasslands ...
CGACCTTGGCGCCAGACGATCAGCTCAGGATCAGCATCAACGATCTGGAACAGCTCGGCGATCAGCCGGCTCTTGCCGATCCCGGGCACGCCGACCAGCGTCACCAGCTGCGGGCTGAGGTCCTTCCGAACGCGGTCGAGAGCGCCGGTCAGGACGTCAAGCTCCCGCTCACGGCCGACGAGCTGCGTGCGGGGACGCTGCTCGACGTCGAAGCCGTAGCGGGCGCGCGCGGCGACTGCCTCCCAAGCTGGAACGGGATTCGCCTTGCCCTTCGCCCCGACCGGTGGCGCGTCACGGTATTCGATCGCGTGCTTGGTGGCGCGATAGGTCGCCTCTCCGACGAGGATCCCGTCGACGGGGGCCGCGGTCTGGAGCCGCGCCGCCGTGTTGACGACGTCCCCGGACGCCATCCCTTCCCCGAGGTCTGGCTTGGCCCCGAGCGCCACCAGCGCTTCGCCCGTGTTGACGGCGATCCGCACCTCGAGCTCGAGCGTCGGATCGGCCTCGTTCAGCTCGACGATCGCTTCGCGGATCGCGATCGCGGCGCGAACGGCCCGTTCGGGGTCGTCCTCGTGGGCCACCGGTGCGCCGAAGAGCGCGACAACGGCGTCGCCGATGAACTTCTCGACCGTGCCGCCATGGCGCTCGAGCTCGTGCCGCAGCCTCGCGTAGTACGGCGAGAGGAAGCCGCGGACATCCTCGGGATCCAGCTTTTCCGCCCGCGACGTGAAGCCGACCAGGTCGGCGAACAGAACCGTGATGACCTTGCGTTCCTCGCGCGCCGGCGCGACGGCGGCGTCGAGCGCCGCACCGCAGGCGCCGCAGAACTTGAAGCCGGCAGGGTTCTCCTGGCCGCAAACCGGGCAGTTCATGCGCTGAGTCTAGGGCGGAGTGGAGGCTACGTCTCAGCTTCGCGCCAGCGGCAGCTCCGTGCCCACAGACCGCTGTTGCCTCGCGTGCTCGACCTGAAGCGTCGTGTGCTCGAGGCCGAAGCGCTGCGAGAGCATCTCTGCCAGAGCGCGCCGCGCGTCGTGGCAGTCACCCTCGGGCCGCACGAGCACGTGCGCGGAGAGCGAAGGAAATCCGCTGCCCACCGTCCAGACGTGGAGATCGTGTACCTCGACGACGTCCGGGACGGCCAGCATGGCGTCGGCGACCTTTTCCGGCGGCATCTCGCCGGGCGAGATGTCGAGCAGGATCCGCGAGGACTCCCGCAGGAGGTTCGCGCTCGACCAGAAGATCAGCGCCGCGACGGCCAGGCTCGCAAGCGGGTCGAAGCGGTCCCAACCGGTGAGGAGGATCAGCGCGCCGGCAACGGCTGTCCCGGCAAAGGCAGCGACGTCGGTCGCGACGTGCAGGAAGGCACCCCGGACGTTCAGGCTCTCGCGGCTCGGCCGGAGAAGCAGCGCCGCGGCCGCGAGGTTGACCGCGATTCCGGCGCCGGCGAGGACGAGCACGAGCCCGCCGTGCACGTCCGCCGGGGAGACGAGCCGACGGACGGCGGCGTAGACGATCCAGATCCCGACGAGCGCGAGCGTGGTCCCGTTCGCGAGCGCGGCGAGGATCTCGACGCGACGAAACCCGAACGTCCAGCGACCGCCCGGCGGCCGAGCCGCGACACCGGCGGCAACGAGCGCGAGCGCGAGCGCGGCCGCATCCGTGAGCATGTGCCCCGCGTCGGCGAGTAGCGCGAGCGAGCCGGCGACGATCCCGACAGCAACCTCGGCGACGAGCAGACCCGCGATGAGTGCGAGCGCCCCCGCCAGCCTCCAGCGGTCCGCCGCGTGGTGATGCCCGTGGCCCGCCACAGCTCGATCGTAGCGAGGCTTGGTCGAGCGGAGCAGTCGGCCGCGACTAGTTGAGCGCTGCGTTACCGGCGAACTCGCGTTGCAGGGAGCGCAACGCCTGCTCACGCTCCCGGAAGGCCTCGACGACCTCCGGATCGAACTGTTGACTGGCCTCCGAGACGATTAGCTCGCGAGCGTCTTTCCAGCTGCCGGCGGCTCGGTAGGGGCGATCGTTCGTGAGCGCGTCGAGCGTGTCGGCGACCGCGAACACTCGCGCGCCGACCGGAATCTCGTCTCCCGCCAGCCGGTCGGGATACCCGCGGCCGTCCCAGCGCTCGTGGTGCGAGGGGACGACCTTGAGACCTGCCCCATGGAGCAACATCACGTCCGAGAGCATCCGCTCGCCGACCAGGGTGTGCGTCTCCATCAGCCGCCGCTCGTCCGGGTCGAGCGGCCCCGGCTTGCGGAGCACGCTGTCCGGGATCCCGATCTTGCCGACATCGTGGAGCAGAAAACCGTGCTCGGCGCTCGTGTCGCCAAGGAGCTCGGGCGCCACGGCGTCGGCCAGCCCGAGCGCGTACTGCCGCACGCGCTCGGAGTGGGCCCCCGTGCCGCTGTCCTTCGACTCGAGTGCACGGGCGAGGGCGACAACGGTGCTTTCGTAGGCGCCCTCGAGCAACAGCCGCTGGCCGCGCTCGATCTCGAGGAGCACTCGCAGGTCCTCTGCGGAAAGTTCCGCCTGCCGTTCCGCCTCCGCGTCGGTCTGCGAGCCGCGGCGGAAGAGGGTGACTCCCATGCCTGTGGAGGTGCCGAAGGACCCGCGAACCTGCGTACGATCACTCGATCGGGTGACGCCCCAAGCGCTTTCCACCGTGGCGAAGACGATCAACTTCCCCGTGGACTCGACAAGCTTCGGAACGTCCTAGATCGAACGGTCCGGGGCCGGGCGCGCCGACCGCACCGGCCCCTCTCCGTCCCTACGACCGTACTCGACTGATCGCCCGCTCGAGCTGCGCTTTGGTCATGGTCGAGCGGCCTTCGATTTTCAAGCGCTTCGCTTGATTGTAGAGCTGCTCCTTCGTCCGATTGCTACCGCCGGAGGACGAGCTGCCGGACCTACCGCTCGCTGAGCTGCGGCCGGCTCGTGCCCGGCTCGTCCCGCCGGACGAACCGCTGCGGCTACGGCTGCTTTTCGCGCTGCTGCTGCCGCTCGAGCGCTTCGATGCCGACCTGCTGCTGCCGCTCGACCGCTTCGACGCCGAACTGCCTCGTCGCGTCGCCTGCGACGACCGGCTTCGGGCGGAACTCGCGGACTTGCGTCCCGTTTGCCGTGAACGCTGACCCCCGCCGTCCCCGCCGTCCTGCTCTTCGTCCCCACCGTTTCCGAAGAGCTTCTTCGCGACGCCGACGGCTGCCGGAACGGCTACGCCGACGGCTGCCCCGGCAACGACCTTCTTGCCGGTCGACATGCCTTCGTTTTCGTTCCCGTTCTCGTTCTCGTTCTCGTTGTCCATCTCGGTCTCCATTTCCTCGTTTTCAGGTTCAGCTCCCGCTTTGGGCTTCGTTGAACGATTCGATGAAGCGCGGGACAATCCGATCGCGGACGACCTCGGGGCCCTTGGAGGCGAGGTATTCGCCGGCGGCCGCGGCTGCGTCCTCGGCGGCGGGGATCAGCGCGTCGCGCGCTGCGTCCCATCCGCCCGACAGAACCGAGCTGAGAACGGAGCCTGCGTCCCCACCCGACGATGAGCGTCCGTTGCCGGAGTGGTCCGAGCCACGGTGCGACAGGGCTTTCTTCGCCGCCAGGGCCGCAACGCTCGTCGCCGCCGCGGCGGCGGCCGCCTTGACCGCGGTGCCCTTGCCGGGACCGTCACTGCCTCGTTCCTGCTGCGATTCCTGCTGTTGATCCTCGACTGCCATCATCCCTCCTTCATTCGCTACGACCGTGCCTTCACGCGGGCTGAGCCGGACGCGCTCCTGCTGCCCGAGCTACTGCCGCCCTTGAGCTCCTGCAGCCGGTTCATGAGCGCATCGTTGACCGTGCTGAAGGTGCCGGCGGCCTGGTCGGCGTGTTCGCTGATCTCATCGGCGAGCTGCACGAGCCTGTCGAAGCTGGCGTTGTTCTTGATCTCGCCGCGCAGCTGGTCGACAAGGGTCGACAGATCATCGGCGACTTGCTCGACGTCTTTCAGTGAAGCCATCCTTGCTCTCCTTTCAGTCGATGTCTGGTTCCGACTATCCCCATCACGCCCGGTTTCATTCCCGACCTCACAGCAGGTTTCCGAGCGGCCCGAGATTGATGTTGAGGTCACGATCTTCGAGCTCGAAATGTTCCTTGAGCTCCTGCATCCGCTGATCGAGCTTCATGAACGTCTCCCCCATGCGCTCGACCTCGTCGTCCGTCAGCGTGCCCGTCTCCATCCGCCGTAACGCCTGACGCTCCATCAGCTGGCGCAGCAGCTCGACGAGCGTCAACACGAGTTGTGCGAGGCCACGCTCGACCTGCTCCGGATCCGCGTTCACGCGGCGGGGAAACGCTTCCGGCAGGTGCTCGAGGTCGCCGGCGATTCGGCCGAGGTCGTCGCCACCGGTCAGCAGCCTGTCGATGGGCTCGTGCCGCGCGCTCACGCGTCGCCGCCCTCCCCGTTGGCCGCGAACGTGTACGGCGGCCACGGCCCGGTGCAGACAATCGTCAAGTCAGGGTGCGCAACCTCGAGCCGGCGCACATGCTCGCCGAACGCCGAGACGTCCTGACGGGGCACGAGATAGGCGGACTGAAGCAGGTCGGAGGAGGCACCCCCAAACCGAGTGCTCGCTCGCGACAGGCGGGCAAGCGGCTCGTGGAGCTCCTCCGCGAGCCGTCGGCGGCTCTTCTCTTCCGCGAGCCGGGTCCGCATGTAGTCGCTGCCCGAGAGCCCGGCGGGGGCGTTCTCTGCCCCACCGTCGCGGGCCAGCACCCGAAGACCAAACTCGACACAGCCGCGCACGAGGTTCAGGCCGCGAGCGAGCGCGGGGGCCTTCGTCCTTACCGCATCGGCGAGCTCCTGCTCGTCCGAGAAGGCGCTGCCGAACCGGGCGGGCAGCACGGCGCCACTTCGCGCCAGCAGCTCCTCGACCACGTGGGCGTGGGACAAGACCGCTTCTTGGGTGACATCTCTCCCTTCGAGCGCGGACCGGCTGACCACCAGCTCGAGCCCTTCGATGCGGCGGCGCTCGAGCCGCCCGGCGTCGACGCCGGCGACGGGCGGCAGCCCCTCGAGCTCATCGACCACGCCGTAGAGATGGATCACGGCGTCGCTCCGGTGGCAGAGATTCGCTCGCGCGGCTCTTCGAGAGTCGCCACGGACGAGAGCAGGACGCGGAGCCCGACGTAGACGAGGTCCACGCCCGCGACCGAGAGCGTGATATCGCCGGAGACCACGACTCCCTTGTTGAGCACGCGGTCGACGAGCTCGATCAGCGTCACCTGCTGCCTCAACGTCTGCTGCTCGCTCATGCTCATTCGGCGCCGAGCTCCTCCGGGACGAAGTTGTACGCAGGCCATGGACCCGTGAGCTCGAGCTCGACGCCGTCGTCGCGGAAGTCACGGCCAAGCGAGGCAAGCGCCTGCTCGAAGGCACCTCGGTCGGCGGTCACGAGGTAGGCGCCGTTGAAGACCATCTCCTCCTCGCGCCCCCAAAGCTCGGGCGCCTGCAGCGGCAGAGCGAGCCCGTCCTCAGCGGCGGCTAGCAAGCGGGTGTGAAGGCGGTCGGCGGCTTCGCCGCGGAAACGTTCGAGCTCCGAGGCGACGAGTTGCTCGAATCGGCGGCGCTCGAGGTAGGCTCGCCCGCCCTCTGCACTCGAGACCTGGGTCTCCTGCTGCCGAACGTCTTCGTTCTGTCTTGCTCGGCCCGCAGCAAAGCGGTCGCGGTCGATAAAGGCCTTGACGCCGACCTCCACCCTGCCGCGAACACGATCGAGCGCGGCTTGAAGCACCTCGCGTCGCTCCGAGAGGAAGCGCCGGAGCTCGGCCTCGCTGCGGTAGACGCTGCAGAAGCGGCAAGGCACGACGGACGCGTCTTCCAGCACGCGCTCCAGCACCTGCTCGTGGGTCCGGATCATCTGCTCGAGCCAGGTTGTGTCCCTCAGCCGCTCGGGCAGCGCCGGGTCGGCGAACTCCTGCAGCGAAACCCGGCTCGTAACCCCGACGAGCGGCCCTTCCGCGACGAGATCGATTCCCTGCACGGTACCGGCCGCGAGCCCGGCGCCCAGCCGCGCCGAGGCTTCGTCAGCGGCGGCGACACCGTAGAGATACCAACCGAGGCCGTCTCGGCGGAGCGGGGCGGTCGCGGCAGGGGTGGTCAACCGGACTCCTGCTTCGGTGATGTCGGTAAACCCGCTGCCTCCTCGAGCTTCCGCAAGCGCTCCTCGAGCTCGCCTTGGCCGTTTCTCTTCGAGAGGAAGGCGTCGCCCTCCCACCAGTCGATGCCCATCTCGCGTGCCTTGTCCGCGGATGCGATCAGCAGGCGGATCTTCACCGTCAGGAGCTCGATGTCGAGCAGGTTGATCTGGATGTCACCCGCGATCACGATCCCCTTGTCCAGCACGCGCTCGAGCACATCGGCGAGCTGTGCCGGCTGGCCGGATCGATAACCCTCGAGCTCGCGGCTGCTCACCGCTGGTCCCCGCGATCGGCCTGTGAACGGATGTAGCGGCGCACCCGTGCATACCGCCTGAGGTTCCGGTCGTCGTCGAGCTCGACTTCGTAGGACGCGAGCACGTCGGTCGATTCCGGGATTCTCGAAACTTCGACAACTTCAAGCGTTACGAGCCAGCCGTCATGCATGCGCTCGAACGCCGAGACTGACTCGACCGGGCGCTCCAACAAAGCCGAAAGCTGCCGGCGAGCCCGCTGGACCGTCTCCGTAGCTTCGTCGGGCGACGCACCTTGGACCGGCTCTTCACGCCTACCGTCCGCGGAGGATGTCGGAACCTCTTCGGAGGCCTCGTCCCCGCTCTCGCGGCGCCGCGCCTTCGGCGACTCCTGTTCGGCGGCCGGCGCCTCCTCAGCCTCCTGCGAGGGCTCGTGGCTGGTCCGGCGGGCATCGGCCTTCGGCGACTCCTGCTCGGCCGCCGACGTCTCCTCAGCATCGGCCGCACGCTCGGACTCGTGCTCTTCGTCCCGGGAGGTGAGCGCTCGGGCTGCCGCGGCGGCCGCGCCCACTGCCGCTCCTGCGGCTGCGACCTTGACCGCGTGCTTGACGGCTTCGAGCGGCTCTTCGCCGCCCTCGGTTACGCCGTCGCCCGGCTGATTTTCCGCAGGAGCGGCTTGACTACGGCGCCGCTCGCGCGCCTGCGACCGTTTTCGCTGCGCTTCTGTCGGCTCGGCCACTTAGGACTCCTCCTCTTCTTCGAGGCGTGCGAGCAGTTCGTCCTCGATCGCCTCGTACTCCTCGACCGTGATGGCACCGAGCTCGAACTGCCGCTCGGTCTCCGCGAGCCGTCGCCGCACAGATCGCTCATCCCGAAGCTCGCGCTCGGCCTCCGCGGCCAGCTGCTCGGCGATCCAAACGGTTCCCCGCACGGGGGCGAGCGGCAGCGTCAGCAACCCGGTAAAAAGACCCATTAGCGCGCCTCCGCCGTGAGGCCCACGAAGCTGTGCGGCGCCAGCGGGCCCAGGTACTTGAAATGCATCCGCTCCGCCTGTTCCTGCGCAAGCTCGTTCATGGCGTCGTCGAACAGCGCAACCCGCTCGCGTTCGACGAGGAACGAAGCCCCGAGGACCTGATGCTCGATCGGTTGCTGATCGACCTGGACGTCGACGGCAAGCCGAGACAGCCGATCGAGAAGCGCCTGCCGGTCGCGCAGGGTCCGTTCCTGGAGCTCGGCGGCGACTCGCTCGCCCAGCTCGACCCTGAGCGGATAAGTCGAGGCGTCGGAGTCAGCGCGCGTGGCTTCCCGCAGCCGCGTGATCCGCGGGTTGGCGCGAACGACCTCGGCGAGGATTGCCTCTTCCCGGAAGAAGGCCTTGACGCTGAGCTCGACGCGGCCCTCGAATTTGCGCAGAAGTTGGGTCAACTCGGCGTAACGCGGAAGCAGGAAATCCTCGACGAGAGTCGTGCCGTTCTCGAAGACCACGCCGAAACGAAGGGGGAGCACGGTTCCGTGTACGAGCGCGGTCCCGAGGACTTCCGCGTGCCTGAGCAGGTCACGCCGCTTCGCGGGGACCTTCGTCGACTCGACGGCGCTGGTCAGGCCTGCGAGCTCGCGATAGGGAACCGCTTCGACCGACTCTCCGTGAACGCCTGCGCCCGGCTGGGGCCGCGCAACGTCCGCCCACGTGACCCCGTAGAGATAGAGAGCGGTCGCGGCCGAGGCGTCAGTGCCTCCTGCGGTGGGACTCTGGAGAGCCACCCTCAACCGCGCTTCGCGCGCTCCTTCTTGCGGTCGCCTTCACCGGAGAGCGCGTCCTTCGCGCCCTCGACCATGCCCTTCGCCTTGCCATCACCGCCGCCGTCCCTGAGCTCCGCCAGGCCGGCCGCCTCCGTCTGCGTCAGGTCGAGCCGGTTGACCGCCTCGGCGAAGCGCAGGTAGGTGTCGACGCTGGCGATCACGATGCGGGCATCGATCGTGATCAGCTCGATCCCAATCACCGCGATCCGCACGTAGGCGTCGATCACGAGGCCCTTGTCCAGGATCAGCTCGACGACGTCGGCCAGCCCGCTCGGGCTCGGCGCACGCTGCAGGTAGTTGCTCGCGGTTCCGTGGGTTGCGATAGCCATGGTTCTCCTTAGGTCGAAGCCGACTTCTGGAGCGCCCTCTGACGCTGCTGTCGACGCTTTTGTCTTTGCTTGCGTTCCTCTTCGCGCTGGTCGTCCGACTCGGTCGCGCTCGCCGGTTCAGTCGAAGCCTGCTCTGCGCGGGGCTCGTCGTCCGCGCCGGCCTCCTTCTGGCGGTCCTCGCCGCCTCCAGATCCGTTCCCCAACCGTTCGGCAAACTCGGAGACCATCTGCGCGTAACGACCGCTCAGACGACCGGCGACCTTCTCCAGCGCCTCCTTGGCAACGGCCTTGCCGCCACCCTTCTCGCGGACCTTCGGCAGCACGTTCTCCCGCCAGATCTCGGTGGACTTGCGCGTGAGATAGGTCGTGCCTGCCGTCGCGGCGGTCGCCAGCAGAGGCGTGAGCGCCTTCTTTGCGGCCGCGCTCGACAGCTCCCTGAAGAAACCCTTTCCGCGGCTTTGCTCAGCAGCGGCCGACGTCTCGTTCGCCATGTGTCATCCCTCGTCTCCGGTGTCGTCGTCTGACTTTCCGTCTCCGCCCACGCGCGAGGCGAGCTCGCGTGCCGCCACGGCTGCCGCTCCCACCGCTGCCGCGGCGGCCGCCCCCTTGGCGGCCGTTCGCAGGCTGGAGCTGTCCGGCGTGACCTTCTCCTCGACTCCTTCGATCGCGCCCTCGGTCGCCTTCTCCGCTCCCTTCTCGGTGAGCTCCGGCAGACCCGCCAGCTCCGTCTGCGTGAGGTCGAGCCGGTTGACCGCCTCGGCGAAGCGCAGGTAGGTGTCGACGCTGGCGATCACGATGCGGGCATCGATCGTGATCAGCTCGATCCCGATCACCGCGATCCGCACGTAGGCGTCGATCACCAAGCCCTTGTCCAGGATCAGCTCGACCACGTCGGCCAGCCCACTCGGGCTGGGCGCACGCTGCAGGTAGTTGCTCGCGGTTCCTTGGGTTGCGATTGCCATGGATCAGCCTTCCGTCCGTTCCCGACGCCGTCGGATCTCGTTCGCTAGCCCGGCCAGCGCAACGAGCCCGCCGAAGATGCTGATGGTGCGGCTCTTCCCGAGCACGCGTGCTGCTGTGAGAGCGGCGCCCATCGTTCAGCTCGACGTGAGCGCCTCGCGTCGCTCGTGGCGCCGGTTCTCCCGCTCGCGCCGCTCGGAGTCGCGATCTCGATCATCGCCCTCGGAGCTTTCATCCTTGTCGCCGCGCGACTCGCTGCGGCTCTGAGCATCGTTTTTGTCGCTCTCCTCGTCACCGTCGCGGTGCTGCTCCATCTCCTCGGGCTGCGAGCGATACTCGAGTCCCTCCGCATCGCCGAACTCGACGTAGGCCTTGAAGCGCGCCAGGTCGGCCTCGACGGCGCGCTTCACGAAGCGCATTCCCGAGGCCATCTTCTCGATCATCCCCGACGGCACGAAGTCGATCGTCACCAGCACCCGCGTGAGGTTCTTCTCCAGCCGGTGGAAGCTGATCACGCCCGAGTGCTGCGTGCCGCTGACGGACTTCCACGCGATGCGGTCGTTCTGCCGCTTGTCGGTGATCTCGCCGTCCCACTCACGCGTGCTGAACCAGATCTTCTCGCGCCAGTGAATCTTGTTGTCCTCCTCCTCTTTCACCTCCAGGACGCGATGCATGAACTTTGGAAACTCCTCGAATTGCGTCCAGGCCTTGAACGCCTTCTCCACCGGGACCGCAACGTCGGTCCAGCGTTGGATCGGCAGGCGGCGTGTCTTGCCGCCACTCTGTCCGCCGCCACCGCCTCCGCCGAGCAGCTTCGAGGCGGCCTTGCCCGCGAGCCCGGCGCCGCCGCCGGTGAGCTGTTGCTTCGCACCCTCGGCGCCTTTGCGCCCGAGTTCTTCTGCCTCCTCGCCTGCTTCTGAGCTGAGCGATTTCATCAGGTCCGGCCCCTTCTTGACGGCCAATCCGGCCACGGCGGCCGCCGCCGCCGTGGCAGCAGCCGGGAGCAGGACGTCTTTGCCTTTCAAGGCGGAAAGGAGCGATTGGCCGTTCTGGCTTCCGACTTCCGATTCGGCCTCGTCGATAACCTCGCCTACGTTTTCATCGGGCATGTTGGAAGATCCCCCTTTTTTTTGGCTCACGTTGCCGTTGGATACCTTCGACGCTTTTCTCTAAACGCGTATCCAGCGCAGTGGGTGTCGCACCGCCGAGACCTCCTCGGCAGTGCGCTGCCACTCGGACGAGGGGAAGACGCACAAATTCCGGCTCAGCGGCGTGGCGGCCCCCTTTCGGAGACCGCCACCGCACGCTGTCCCTACGGCACTGGAACGGGCGGTGCGTCGATTCGCTCGCTCCGATCGCGGCTGTCGGGAGCATGTTCCAGCCGCGGCAGCCACTCGAGCCAGCTCGGCAGGTACCAGTTCCAGTCGCCGAGCAGCTTCATCGACGCAGGCAATAGCACCGCTCGGATGATCGTGGCATCGATCAGCACCGCGGCGGCCAACCCGATGCCCATCTCCTTCATGTCGAGAATCGGCATCAGGGCGAAAACGAAGAAGACGCCGACCATGACGAACGCCGCGCTCGTGACGACTCCGGCGGTCGAAGCGATCCCATGCTCCACGGCGTCCTCGGTCGAGAGACCGCGGTCGTAGGCCTCGCGGACGCGGCTGAGGATGAAGACGTGGTAGTCCATGGAGAGGCCGAAGAGGATTACGAACAGGAAGATCGGCAGCCAGTATGCGATGCCCCCGTTCGACTGGAAGTTCAGCAGGTTCTCGCCCCAACCCCACTGGAAGATCGCGATCAGGACGCCGTAGGCGGCGCCGACGGAAAGCAGGTTGAGCAGGATCGCCTTCACCGCGATCACGATCGAGCGGAAGGAGACGAGGAGCAGGCCGAACGCGAAGATCAGCACGAACCCGAACACGATCGGCGCTTTGCTCTTCAGCAGCGCGTTCTGGTCGACCGACTGGGCGGTGTTGCCGGTGACCGAGTACGTCGCCTCTGGAACCCTCCCGATCGTGGCCGGCAGCACCTCCTTCCGCAGCACGGCCAGCGCGTTGTTGGATTTCGTGTCGTTGCCTTTTCCGACGAGCGGGATCGTCACCCGGGCGACCTGGTGCGAGGCGCTGATCTCGACGTCGATCGGCTGCTTCACCTGACCGCTCGCGAGCGCTTGCTTCTTCAGCGCCGCGATAGCCTGTTGCGTAGCGGGCGAGTCGGTGTTCGCCTCGACGGCGACGATCGCGGGCGCGACGTTCCCGTTCGAGAAGTCGTTCTGCAGGCGCTGGATCGTCTTGACGGTCGGCGCGTTCTTCGGCAGCGCCTCGAACCCGCTCTGGGTGGTGTGGAGGTGAACCGCGGGCAGCGCGACGGCCAGCAGTAAGCCGCCCGCCACAGCAATGGCGGCGAGTGGATGCTTCAGGACCGGCGTCAAGATTGCCTTCCACAGTCGGCTACCGCCCGCGTCGTTCCGGAACCGGTGCACGAACGGGATGCGGCCCTTGTCCACGCGCGGGCCGAGCTTCGAAAGCAGCGCGGGCAGAACCGTCAGCGAGCCGAGCATGGCGACGCCGACGACGATCATCGTCGCGATCCCGAACGAGAGGTAGGTCTTGTCGCCGGCGAAGAACAGACCCGCCATCGCGATCAGAACCGTGAAGCCGGAGATAAGCACGGAGCGTCCGGAGGTCGCCGCCGCGGCGGCCAGAGCCGCCGATGACTCCTTGCCGACGGCCCGCTCCTCGCGCCAGCGCTTGATGTAGAAGAGCGAGTAGTCGACGCCGACGGCGAGGCCGATCAACAGGATCACCGCGTTGACGTTCGAGTCGGCCGGCACGAGATGGCTCGTGAACGCCACGACCCCGATCGTTGCGAGCACGCCCGACAACGCCAGGAGAATCGGGATTCCGACCGCGACCAGGCTGCCCAGCACGAGCAGCAGGACAACGATCGTGATCGGGATCGACCGCTCACCGGCCAGCTTGAGCTGGTCCAGGAACATCTTGTCGAGCGCCTTGTTGGAGCTTACTCCCGCGTGGCCCACGTAGAACCCCGGATGTCTCTTCGCGACCTTCTCCGTCGCCGCCGACACCGCGTCGACGTTCTTCTGGGCCTCGTCGGCGTCGCCCCGCATTTCCCACTTGACGATCGCCGCGTGCCGGTCGTCGCTGATCAGGGTCTTGTTGCTGCTCCCGTAGGGAGAGTTGAGGCTCTTGATCGCCGGGTTCGACTTGACCGAACCGATGACGTCGCCGACGGTGGCCCGAAAGGCCGGGCTGTTGACCGTCTGCCCCTTGCCCTCGATCAGCACGAACTCGGTCTGCGGAGCCCGCTCCGGGAAGGCTTTCTTCAAGATCTGATCGGCTCTGTGCGACTGTCCGACGCCGGCGTCGTTCTGGTCGATCTGCTTCAGGCCGATGATCTGTCCACCGAAGCCGAAGAGAACGACGACGCAGGCGAGCCAGCCGAAGACGGCCGTTTTCCAGTGGGCCGCGCTCCACGCGCCCATCCTGCCTGCGATGTTCATCGCCCGCTGCATCTGAGCGGACGCCAGGTCGACCGGCGTCTTGCGGCCGGCCGGCTGCGGCTCGTCCTGGATCACACGCGTTTTCATCTCGGCTCCTCTCGCTCTCCGTGGGTGAGCTCAACCTCGCACCGACGGCGGGCGCGCGAAAGCCGGAAGACCTGTCGGTTGCAGGGGCGGGTTTCTGGCGTCTTGCTACGAACGGAGAAAAGCGAGGACGGCGAGCACGCGGCGTGACTCGCCGCCTGTCGAAGGCAGCCCGAGCTTGCCAAAGATGCTCGAGACGTACTTCTCGACCGCGCGTAGCGTGATCACCAGCTTGTCCGCGATTCCCTGGTTCGAGCTTCCGGCGGCCATCAGCTCGAGCACCTCCCGCTCCCGCGGCGTCAACCGCGCGAGTGGATCGTCAGGACGCTGCCGGGAGAGGAGCGTCGAAACGATGATCGGGTCGAGCGCCGACCCCCCGTCCGCCACGCGGCGGACGGCCAGGACGAAATCGTCGACGTCGCTGATTCGATCCTTGAGCAGGTAGCCGACGCCCTCGGCCGAGTCGGCGAGGAGCTTCAGCGCCAGCCCGAGCTCGACGTACTGGGACAGGACAAGGACGCTGACGCCGGGATGCTTGGCGCGAATCTCGAGCGCGGCGCGCAGGCCTTCGTCGTTGTGGGTCGGCGGCAGACGGATGTCGACGATCGCGACGTCGGGTGAGTAGCTGCGCACTTTGAGCAGCAGATCGTCGGCGTTCTCGCATTGGGCGACGACGTCGAAACCCGCGTCGTCGAGGAGCCGCGCGAGGCCCTCGCGCAGGAGGACGCTGTCCTCGGCGATCGCTACGCGCACGGGATCGCCGCCTGAACCCGGGTCCCGCCGCCCTGCGGCGTCCAGACCTTGAGTCGGCCTCCGAGCGCCTCGACGCGGTCGGCAAGACCGCGGAGGCCGGAGCCGCGCTCGGTGTCCGCCCCGCCGACGCCATCGTCGAGGACCTCGACGACGAGGCTGTTCG
>Ga0209808_1001054_pt1 | contig 14036 bp, 14 predicted proteins | sample GraSoiAngelo_157_FD_186171 | JGI IMG/M metagenome (GOLD analysis project Ga0209808, IMG submission 186171) | Grasslands soil microbial communities from the Angelo Coastal Reserve, California, USA - 14_1009_16_20cm (SPAdes) (version 2) | ecosystem: Environmental > Terrestrial > Soil > Grasslands ...
AGCTGCTTGAACCAGAGCTCGTAAGTTTGGTGAATGATGATGAAGAGCATTTCATCATGTTCCGCTGGCGTTGAGCGTGGTTTTTGGAGAGTCAAGAGCTTCTCCAGGTCCAAATAGTTAGCATACGTGAGCGACGGCATACCGCTCATGCTCGCCGCAACGCTTTAACGTTTCAACGATTTAACGCCGGTAAGCGATCCGTCGGCGGCTGCTTTGGTGAATGCTTCATCTTCCTATCCCCTCGTTCACGGATGCCGAGACAAACATCTGCAAGAAAAAGATATGATAATAAGTCCAAAGCGGTTTTGACTTATTCTTGCTCGCTTTTATGATAAATCGTGAAAAAGCACGGCTGGCGGACGCGATTACTTGAAAGTACACGTGGCAAGATTCTTCAATTGCTGCGTGGCAAAGAACGCACCGTCAACGAATTGGCTGACGCATTGCGCCTGACCGACAATGCGGTTCGGGCGCATCTCACCAGCCTGGAGCGGGATGGCCTTGTTTGCCAGTCGGGAATACAGCACGGGTTTCGAAAACCCCATACAACGTACGCGCTTACGGCAGAGGCAGAACAAATTTTCCCGAAGGCCTATGGTACTCTTCTCGACATCCTTTTGACCGTTTTCTCAAGAAAATTATCGAAGAGAGAATTGCGGGCCGGAATGCGCGAGGCCGGGAGAAAGATTGCGGCTGCGCATCGCGCGGGAGTCGAAGTCAAAAATCGAAAACAAAGGATCGAAACGGCTCTTGATGTTTTAAAGGACCTGGGTGGAGCGGCAACCTTGCACGAGAGCGGGGGCAAACACTTCATTCGCGGCAACGGCTGCCCACTTGCCGCCGCGACCAGCCGGCATCCTGAAGCATGTCTCATTGCCGAAGCGCTCCTTACCGAGATCATCGGTGCTCCCGTGAAAGAGCGTTGCGTGCATGGCCCGACTCCGTCTTGCTGCTTTGAAGTTCGTTAATTCAGACGACTGACACGGAAGTGAAATCGCCATGGTCATTTTCTCCGCCCCATTAAATAATAAGTCAATAAATGATTTGACTTATTATTTGGAAGAGGAAGAATTCGCTACAAACTTATGAATGCAACGCTTGATTCAACAAACCGTTCAGCGCAACAAACCACGTCGCCTGCCTATCAGGCATTCCGGCTCCTTCACATCGGCTTTGTGGCAGCGCCCATACTCGCCGGGATGGACAAATTCTTCCACGTGCTCGTTAACTGGGACCAATACCTCCCAGCCTCCGTTGCACGGCTGTCGCCAATCGGTGGACACAATCTAATGCTGGTCGTTGGCGCCATTGAGATCGTGGCCGGCATCGGAGTCGCCTGGAAATCTGCTCCTCATCCCAGGCTATTTCGACGTCGCGCTGCGTGACTTTGGGTTATTCCTTGCTGCATTGGCGCTGGGCCGTCTTAGCCAGCAATTCTCTCGCGCTTAAGACCTGGATTTTCGTGCTTGATGAGACCGAAGCCGATTACGAGCATGAGGCGCTACTGCATCATGCCAAGATAATATCTATCCCACGCTGCCGGAATCGATTCGCGCGAAGAATATGGGCCTGGTTGGTAGGCCCGCGACGCGATTCCTTGCTGGCTCAATTCGCAGACGTGCCAATCCTGTTTGTTCGTCATGTCCCAGAATTCGATCGCGTCATCGGGTTTGAAATCGGGTCGATTGAACGCGTCCGGATGAAAGAACCAATCGCACACGATCAAGGTCCGCTCCGGTGACATCGGCCAGAGCTGATGCACCATGACGTATTCCGGATGCAGTGAGAGCAGCATGTTCGGAAAGATCGAGTAGTAAAACACCAATCCATCATCGTCCGCTTCCTCTTCGTCTGCTCTCTTAATCCCGCCCACCGGCAAGGCGCACGCTTTTCCGCTCATCGTCAGCCCCGCTCCCTTATTGATTTTCATAAACCCGCCGAGAAACGGTCCTTCGCTCAGATCGTTTTCCGCCGAATCGTACGGTGAAACTTTCTGTAATTGCGGATGTACACCGGGGCAGTGATAGCACTCCGAATAATTCTCGAACATCAACTTCCAATTGGCTTGCACGTCGTACTCGATCCGTTTTGCGGGTTGCAAGATCGACATGTTCCAATGCGAAAACTTCCCGTTCAGCGGCGCGAACCATTCCCCTAATGGCATCGCGTTCTCATCGAGATTGATGAAGATGAATCCTTCCCAAAGCGCGAGATTCACCGAGCGCAGGGAATAATCAGCTTTATCGAACCCCGGCACCTCATCCATATGCGGCGCGCCGATCAATCTTCCGTCAAGCCCGTACGTCCAGGCATGATACGGACATTGAATCACGGATGCGTGACCGCACGCATCTTCCTTCAAGCGCGTTCCGCGATGGCGGCAAACATTGTAAAATCCGTGAATCGCTCCGCTTTTATGACGAGTAATGATCAACGATTCCCTTGTCGGGCCGCAATCGGATGAGGGCAGAAGCGATACCAAGAAATAGTCGCCCGCATCAGCGATCTGACTCTGATGCCCGACCAACAGCCACTGCGTCGAGAAGATTTGTTCTTGTTCTTGGCGAAAGATTTCGGTCGAGACAAAGTATCGTTGCGGCAGGGTTTTTGCCCCGGCAGCGAAAGAATCCCTAGTTTTCCTAAAAACGGCTGGAACTGAAACGACTTTATTCATCCTTTGCGTGCCATAGTGGGTTCTCGCTCCTTAAGACAGCCAAAATCCAGCTTCCAGCATGCAACATCGAGTATCAAGTATCCGCCATCACGGCGCGCCGGATTCTAGACTTGCAATATTCTCGGAATAATTAAGTCCGCAGAGCGCGAACGGGATCTATGCGGGTGGCGCGGCGGGCCGGGAGGAAGCAGGCGAGCAGCGCAACCGCGATCAAAATAATCAGAGCTGCGCCGAATACGATTGGGTCGCGCGGGCTGACTTTGTAAAGCAGATTCCCCATCAAGCGCGTCAGCAGCAATGCCGCAGCGGCGCCGACCACGACTCCGGCGATGGTCAATCGTAGTCCGCGCGAAAGCACCAAGCGCAAAAGATCGCGCACAGTCGCGCCGAGCGCCATGCGGACGCCGAGCTCGCGCGTGCTTTGCGAAACCGAATACGACATGACGCCGTAAAGTCCGATTGCGGCCAGAAAAAGTGCCATTCCGCCAAAAATCGCGAGCAATGTGGCCGCGAGTCGCTGAGTATAGCCCCTCCCGTCCACTTGTTCTTGCAAACGATCGGCCGCGTACGGCGCCAAGGTCGGATCGAGCGCGTGGACTTCGCGCGCCAGCGCATTCGTGATCGCGCCCGGAGTTTCCCGTGTTCGAATGAGCAACGCGTTCCCGACAAAGAAATTCTGGCGCACCGGCACATAAAAGAATGACTTCGGAGCCTCAAGCTTCGTCTCGTAGTTCACGGTCTTCGCGACGCCGACGATTTGCATCCACTTGTCTTTCACTTTGAGCCGCTGGCCGAGAGGATCTTTTCTCGGCCAATATTTTGCCGCCATCGTTTCATTGATGATCGCGACCCGCGGGGAGTTCTCGTCATCGTTTCGAGTAAACTCGCGGCCGGCGACAAGCGGGATTCCAAGAGTGGAGAGATAATCCTCGCTGACTTGAAGATATTCCGCGTTCGGTTGTTCATCCGGCGCGGACTGGTAGCCGTCGATCTCGATCGGGGCGGAAGAAGGAGGGTTGTAACTGAACGGGGTCACCCGCGTCAGAGCCGCAGACTCGACCCCGGGAAGCGCGCGGACGCGATCGAGCAACTGCGTGTGAAAAATTTTAGCGCGATCGAGTTTGTAACCTGCCGAAAACAAATCCACGACAGACATGATCACATTGTTGGTCAAGAAACCGGGACTGGCGTTTTGCATTCGCTGCAGGCTTTGCAAAAGCAACCCGGTGCCAGCGAGGAGAACAAAACTTAGCGAGACCTGCACGAGCACCAAAGCCGAGCGCAATCGTGATCGGCCACTGCCGCCGATCACCCCGGCGCCTTCGCTCTTGAGCGCGCCGGAAAGGTCGACATGGCTCGATTGAATCGCGGGCATGAGCGCGAAAAGCATGGTCGATCCAACGCAGATCGCGACGCTGAGCAGAAGAACACGCCAATCCAGTTGTCCGGGATAATCAATCGTGATCCCGGGCACCGGTGGCGGAAACGCGAGCACGAGCGCGTTGCGGCTCCAATAGGCGACCGCGATTCCGCCGAGCGCGGCGATCAACGACAGGAGCAGGCCTTCGGTGAAGAGTTGCTTGATCAAACGGCGGCGACCGGCGCCGAGGGCAAGCCGCATTGTCATTTCATGCCGTCGCAAGAGCGATCGCGCGAGGAGGAGATTGCTGACATTGGCGCAAGCGATGAGGAGAACAAAGAAAACGACGGCTGCGGTGATGCCGAGCGTCGGTGAAATTCCGGCCGCCCCGTTGAACGGCGTTCTCCAGAGCGGAAAAATCTCGATGCCGTGGCCGCGATTTGTTTCGGGAAAATCGTTCTCCAGCCCTTTCGCGATCGCGGAAAGTTCCGCCTGTCCTTGTTGCCGAGTGATGCCCGGTCTTAAAAACGCGTACCCTTCAACCCAGCGCGCGCCACGGTCCTCGAGTTTGTAACCGGTATTATCAAACGTCTCCTGCATTGACGTTGGCACCCAGAAGTTGAACGAGTAGCCAATAAACGTGCCGTGGAATTGTTCCGGCGCCACGCCGATGATGGTGTGCTGAACGCCGTTCATAAACTGCGTTTTGCCAATGATGTCGGGATCGCCTCTATAACGATTTTTCCATGTCATGTAGCTTATGACTGTGACCGGATGCGCGTTGCGTCCGGTGCCTTCTTCAGGTCGAAAGCCTCGGCCGAGAATCGGTCGAACGGCGAGCGCATCAAAATAGTTCGCGGAAACAATTCCTCCGACCGAACGCTCGGCGCGGTCCCCAGCGCTTAGCGTTGTGCCTGTGATTTTATCGACAATGAATGACTCAAAAAGAGTCGAATTCTTTTCGAAATCGAGAAAGTCGGGATAAGAAAGTTCGCCTCTTTCCGCGCCACGGACCGTGCCGCTGAGCGCTACCATTCGGTCCTGGTGCGCGACGAGCGGATAGGGGCGGATGAGAATCCCTTCGATCCAACTTAAGGCGGCTGTGTTGGCGCCGATGCCGAGGGTCAGACAAAGAATGGCAAGAATGGAAAATCCCGGAGTGCGCCGGAGCATTCGCGCGCCGTAACGAATGTCCTGAACAAATTCGTCGGCCCATCGCCACACACGCTGTTCGCGCGCGATCTCTTTTGTCTGCTCGATTCCGCCAAATTGTCGCAGCGCCGCGTTGCGCGCCTCGTTAGGCAACATCCCGGCCGCGATATTTCGCTCGGTCAAGAGATCGAGATGCGCTTGTATTTCTTCCGCCATCTCGGCGTCACAGCGATTTTTGGAAAACAATCCGAGCAATCGAGAAAACCAGGCGCGAAGTCGCGGCATAATTGTTAGCCTCCAGCGAGCACGAGATCGATTCCTTTGGTGATGCGGGACCAGTGTTCCTGTTCCGCTGCAAGCTGTTTGCGTCCGGCCGAGGTCAGTTCGTAATAACGGGCCTTACGATTGTTATCGGACACGCCCCATTCTGCCGTGATCCACCCTTGAGCTTCCAGGCGGTAAAGGGCGGGATAAAGCGATCCTTGCTCGACACGCAAAATGTCCTGAGACATCTGCTGGATCCGATCGGCGATCCCGAGGCCGTGCCGCGGGTCGTGCTGGAGCGCCTTCAAGATCAACATGTCGAGCGTTCCGTAAACCAGGTCTGGTTTCTCTTTCGCCATAAGATCTTTCAAGCCTAGACAGTCTTGGTAAAGGATTGTTCAATCTTTCATCTAGACTGTCAAGAGGAGACTGTAGTGGCAGGCGTGTCGCCTGCGCTCGGGCTTAACAACGATTTAGGTTTTGCCGATTCAACGCTTTGTCACGGCAAAGCTTATTGCAAAACAGCTTTGTGGAACTCGTGCCAATCGTCGAGATTATTCAGGTTCACCGCATCCTTCGGTGCAGAAGAGTCAGCCGCCATCCTGCAATTGCCCAGGATTTCCTGGCGCGTCTCATCGTCGTGATTGTACCCGCGCACCGCGGCGTTGTGTTTGTCGATCGCCTGCGGGGTGAGCGACTTCGCATTCGCTTTCACCCACGCTTCGAATTGCGGATAGGTCGGCTTGTTCTTCTTGATATAATCCTTCACCGCCTGTTCCTCGAGCCCAAGGTCGGCGCAGGTCATGGCGTCGAACCCTCGGCCGATGCCGGGATAACCGGAAGCAAGTTTGCCCGTCGCTTCCAGCGAGACTTTTTGCCACATTCGGGGCAAATGCAGAACGCCAAGGGGGCCGGCTACGCCGGAGCTGATTAATGGGACATAGGTATCACTCATAATAGGATTGATGGTTGATGTTGATCCTTTTTACACCCGCATTAGGTATAAAGACAATCCTCGGTCGCTGATTTTCGCGCTATTTCGATTGCCTCGATTTCGCGGCCAAGGTGCGCTGAATCGCGAGGGCGTTAAGAATTTCCGGATTGCCTTGCGCCCAGGCATTATCAATCGTCACCCGCCGGAAGCGCCATTTCTGGCCGTCCCGCACCAGCTCGCAATCGTAACGGTTCATGAGCAACGCATTCTCTGATCCGCGCCGGCAACCTTCTCGCGGCATGAAATGTTGAGACATCACGTAGGCATACAATGTGGCCGAATCATCACTCACCTCGATTTGCAGATTGCTGACGGTATGACTGGTGTCGAGCGGGCCGAGGAATGGAATAAGAGTATTCACAATCGCTTCGCGGCCACTCAATTTGGGAAAATCAATCTTAAGTTTTCTCCCCGCCGGCCGGAAATCGAAGATGCAATCTTCCGCAAATGCCGATGTCAATGAATCGGCGTCACCGTGGTCCAGGCCGAACGCGTACCGATGCAGCGTGTCGGCAATCTCGTGCCGATCACAGGCCAGTTGCGCTAGATCTGTGTTCATGTGGTGGAGTCTAGACGGTCAAGAGTAAGAGAAAACGCTCGACGCTCAACATCCAACGTCGAATGCATAGGCTGGGAAAATTCTCTTAACGAGAAATAAGCCTTATCACGGCGATGGCAGTCGCCAGGAAAAGAACCGCCAGGCCGGCGCAAACAATTCGATCCTGCAGCCGCGCGCGTCTCGCCCCGGCGGAATAGGGGATGCGCGTGAACGTGACCATGGTGTAGAGCGGCAGATAAATTCCAGGCAACAAACCTTCGAGCAGATGATCGAGCTTCTTTTTTGCCCGAAATGCCTTCGACGCGGTTTTGTCGCGCATCTCAATGAAATTTTGCACCGCGAGATTCGCGAGGGCATCGGTATTTTCTTTTCGCCGTGCGAAATATTCAGCGAAAGCGCGCTGTCGATCCTGGGGGAATTCGGCCAGACATTTGTCGAGCACAACGCAATCTTCGAATGCGGCGTTCATGCCCTGGCCATAGAAGGGCACAACGGCGTGGGCAGCGTCGCCGACGAGTGCGATTTTGTCTTTGTAAAACCACGGTGCACAACGAATGGTCACGAGCGAACCGGTTGGATTGGTTTTGAAATCGTCGAGCAACGACGGCATCAGCGGCACGGCATCGGGAAATTCTTCCTCGAAAAAGTGGCGGATCTGGTCGTCGTTCTTGATCGAGGCGAAGCTGCGCGGCCCTTCGAATTCCCAAAAGAGCGTGCAGGTGAAGGAGCCATCCGGGTTCGGGAGGGCGATCATCATGAAACTTTTGCGTGGCCAGATGTGGAGCGCTTCCTTTTCCATTCGCCACGAACCATCCGATGCGGGGGGAATGGTGAGCTCCTTGTAACCGTGCGCGAGATAACTCTCGTCGTATTCGAAGCCTGTAATTTTCTTGTGCATTGATTGGCGGACCGCAGAGAAAGCGCCATCGACCCCGATGACAGCATCGGCCCGAGCTCTAATTATTTGATGGTCAGAATTTGCAGCGGCCACGGCCGCTTCTACACCGGACGGGACGAGTTTCGCGGTAGCGGACTCGAGATCGACGTTGGTGCAGCGATGATTGAAATGAACGCGCACGCTCGGATAACGCTGTGCCGCTTCGATCACTGTAGTGTTCAGCGCAGCGCGACCAATCGAATTGATGAACTTGTTCGGATCGCGGTCGTAGGATGAAAAATGGAGGCCGCCGGATTTGTCGTGAATCATGCGACCGCGCATTGGAATAGCATGCCGCAACACTTCGTTGGCGATTCCGAGCTCCTCGAGCGCGTAAATTCCGCGGGTTGAGAGCGCGAGATTGATTGAGCGCCCGCCGACGATGTTTCCCTCACGCGGATCAGCGCGCCGTTCGTAAAGATCGACATCGTACCCGCGGCGCCCCAAGTATGCGGCGAGCAGGCCGCCGGCGAGTCCGCTGCCGATAAGAACAAATTTTGTCGCCATTCCAACTGAATGGTTAACCGCGGATTACGCGGATATCACGGATAATCAATGCAGTGTAGAAATCGAAGAGCCGGCCGAAGACTTTGAAAGGAGTAAAACGAATTAGGGAAGGCGACAGAGCACACCCCACCGTCTCCGTTAATCCGCCTCATCCGCCCTCAAGTACTTCGTTAATTGCAGGCGAGGGCTAAGTTCGCCTTTCGGAATACTGCGGAAGATCATCTGTGATCGCGTCCCACGGAGCGCGGCAATCAACAAAGGTATGAAATTGTGGCCGAATGCCTGGGTCGTCATCGAACGCTCCCATTCGAATCGACACCTGAGGACCCTCTGGCCAATCGCCGCCAAACAGACTGGAACCGCAGTTTACGCAAAACGCTTTCACAGCGCCTTCGCCTTTTCCGTAAACCTTGATCAATTCTTTGCCTTGGAGAAGACGGAACTGTTCCCTCAACACCCGCGTTTGCGTACACACGGCCGTTCCCGAATGTTTACGGCAGCGGTCGCAATGACAATGGCTCGCCTGCAGAAAAGGAGGATCAACTTCAAAACGCACGCCGCCACAAAGGCAGCTGCCACGGATCGGCTTTTTCATGCGAAATTATAGAATAAAATTAGGATCGGCTCGAATCCGCGATTGTCAGAGTTATTCGCAGTCTGCATTTAACGCGCTGGATTTGCCGTTGAAATCGTCGGCATAATCGAATGGCTGAAGTGTCATGAAAATATTGTCAGTGAATGTTGGATTGCCGAGGGAAGTGACCTGGCAAGGGAAACTCGTTACGACGGGAATTTTCAAGGAACCGGTCCAAGGACGGGTAATGATGCGCAGGTTGAACCTGGACGGAGATCAACAAGCCGATCTCACCGTTCACGGCGGCGTGAGTAAGGCGGTTTATCTCTATCCATCGGAACACTATGGCTATTGGCGAACTGAATTGCCTGGAATGGATCTGCTCTGGGGAATGTTTGGAGAAAACTTTACCACTGAGGGATTAATGGAGAATGCCGTTTACATCGGGGACAGGTTTCGAATCGGCGAAACGGAAGTCATGGTCACGGAACCACGAATGCCCTGCTACAAACTAGGTATAAAGTTTGGACGTGCCGATATCATCAAGCGTTTTCTGGCCAGCCGTCGCACCGGTTTTTATTTTGCGGTGATGCGGGAAGGAATGGTTGGTGCCGGAGATGCCGTGGAATTAGTTGGACACGAGCAACAAGACATTAGCGTGGCCGACATCACGCGTCTTTATGTTTTTGATAAGGACGATGTCAAATTGCTGTGGCAAGCTACTCAAATCAAGGCCTTACCAGAAAGTTGGAAAGGCTATTTTCGACATCAGCTCGAGAAGCAAACCGAGCAGTAACCCCTCATCCTGCGCCTGTGACCTCTGGGCCTTCGACTTGGCACCCTGACTGCTCAATCAAACCCGCGCCTCGATGAAATCTGACTCGCATTGGGAAGGCCTTCAGCCTCACGTCAACACACTTCGCCTTAAGGCTATCCTGGTGGTGGACGACGACCAGCAACTCGCCTCTGCTTTACAGTGGATCCTGGCGGATGAAAATTTTCTGGTCGATGTCGCTTTTGACGGAAAAGCAGCCCTTCTCAAGGTGAAGGCGCACGAGTATGACGCCGTGATCTGCGACCTGAAGATGCCGCGCCTCCGCGGTGACGAGTTTTACCTACAGGCGAAAGAAATGCGACCATCGCTATCCGATCGTTTCATTTTCATCACCGGCTTTGCCACGGACGCAAAAATCGCACTCTTCCTTACCAAGCACGACGTGAAATATTTGGTTAAGCCTTTCGCAATCCAAGGGCTGATTAATTGCGTCAAGCAATTGCTCTGCTGACTTTTCACTGTCGGGAAGACAGGCCGCCTGCCTGGCTGACGGTCATAGACCCCGCCACAGACGTCTCAATCCAAAATGACGCGTTCGATGTGCGCGTAAATATTGAATGACGGAGGGCGGAGGAATGCGATCAAGGTCTGATTGCATTCGCGCGCGAATTCCATTGCCAGCGTCGAAGGAGCTGAGACCGAGGCGACAATTGGAATGCCGGCAGAGAGTGCCTTTTGCATGATCTCGAAGGATGCGCGTCCGCTAACGAGAAGTATGCACGAAGCCAGCGGAAGTTCGCGATCAAGAAAACCCCGGCCAATAACTTTATCGACAGCGTTATGTCGACCGATGTCTTCTCTAACCAGGCGTGGTTTACCGTCGAGCCCAAAAATGCCGGCCGCGTGAATTCCGCCAGTGCGGGCGAAGTCGCCCTGGTTCCGACGCAGGAGCGCTGGGAGCGAGAGCAATGTTTCGAGATGAATGCGGATGCCTGGGGCCGACTGAATCGGTGGGAAATTCTGACGGATCACGGCGATACTCTCTTTCCCGCAGATACCGCAGCTTGATGAAATCGTTCCGAAACGCTGCGTTGAGTTGAGTTTAGGTTTTATGCCTTCGGCCAGAGTAACGGTTATGATGTTTTCCCGATTACGCGCGCTAGAGGGACGGGAGAATTTATCAATCTCATCAGAAGCTCGAATAATCCCTTCGGAAAGGAGAAAACCGGCAGCGAGTTCCTCGTCGTTCCCGGGTGTTCGCATCGTAGTCGCAACAGTCTTGCGGCCGATGCGAATCTCGAGCGGCTCTTCAATGGTGAGATCGTCGCGATGATATTCCAATGCGCCATCCTGCTTTCGCCGAATGATCTGGCCTGAAGAGATGCCGTCTTCTTTCACTGCTTTCAAGGTGATGTTACCATGCGGCAGTCGAGATCTGTCATTTTTAATGAATATCAGCGCGGTGTTGCTCGCCGGCGGGGAATCGCGCCGGATCGGAAGGGACAAGGCAACGCTTCTCTTTCGCGGGCGACCGCTCTGGGAAATTCAGTTCGATCTTCTGCGCGCATTGCAACCAGAAGAAATTTTCGTCTCAGCACGAACTGATCCGCCGTGGCGGCCATCGGGCGTGCAATTCGTTTCCGACGAACCACCGTCGCGCGGTCCGTTAAGCGGTCTTTCTGCGACACTGGCGCGAATTTCAACAGATCATTTGCTTTCTCTCGCTATCGACATGCCGTTGATGACCGAAAATTATTTGCGTTTGATCTGCAATCTGGTCGAGCCGGGCCGTGGCGTCCTCCCCATGATCGGGAACCGCGCCGAACCGCTCGTTGCAATTTATCCGAAAGGCACCCGGACCGATTTCCTTACGGCGCTTTCGGGATCGGATTTTTCGCTTCAATCGCTCACGAAGAAGCTCGTCGACGCGGGCAAATTAAGCCTCGTTAACGTTTTCGAAGAAGAGGCAAACTTCTTCCGAAATCTTAATAACCTCAGCGATTTCGACTGACCTAAAATTTGTTCTGTTGGAAGCGCGTAATTGGAAAGGCCCGAAGGTCGGCCGTGACGAGGGTCGCGCCGAGTACGACGAACCGCTCAATGTGGCACAGCGCCGCCGCAACGGGTTCCACAGAATAGAGCCAGTTCCAACGCTGACGGAAAAGTCCGTACGTTAAGGAACGGCATCCGGCGGCGGCCACTTGGAGGCTTCAACCTTGATGTAATTCAGAACGACTGGTGCCAGGATCATTCCCGGTATTCCCATGAATCGCTCACCGATGATTAACGCGAGCAAGGTGAGCCAGACGGGATTTTTGATCAGATCGCCGATGATTTTGCTGTTCAGGAAATATTCCAGCTTATGAACTGCAACCAGGAAGATAAGAGCAACAATCGCCAGTCGCGGCGACATTGTAACGGCGATCCCGACGATGATTGCGTTACTGATCAGGTTTCCAACTATGGGCAACAGTCCGCAAAGGAAGGTCAGACCGACCACAAAAGCCCCGTACTTGAGCGAGACAATGAGCACGAATACAGCCGTCAAGAGCGTGTTTATAGCCGAAATCCGGATTTGAGCGCCCATGACCGTTTCAAAACTTTTATAAAATAATCGACAACGGATTTTGATCTCTTCGGTTACCGCAGTAAACAGGCTCGGATTCTTCGGCTTGGAAGATTTTTCGATCCGCGGATTCAAAAACAAGCTGACCGCAACTACAATTCCTATTAAAACGAAGGCAAGTTGCGTGGTGGCTGCTCGCGCGAAATTGCCAACAAACAGGAATTCGTTTTTCACCACGTCAACGATGGCCGCCTTTAGGCTGTCCAGGTCTGAAAAGGGAAGTTCGATCCTGTGGCTTTGTGCATATGCAATAAACGGTGGGATCGATTCTGCTGCGATCTTGGGAAAGGCAACGAACGCCTGTCGTATAAGAAAACCCAGGCCGTAGAGAGTTGCGGAAACGACAACGAAGAATAGCAGGAGGGACAGCCACTTCCTTTTGCCAAAGTAAAGTTTCCGTAGAGCAAAATAGGAAAAGAGAACTGTTATCAGTGGCGTCGCCAGATGGGTCGCTGCCGCCAGCACAATTACCGCGACGAGGAAAAGATAGGAAAATCGAGTCGCTCGCGTCATTTTGAATCATGCCAGTTGTATGGAGACGGCTCAATGAGCAATGTTTTTAGAGGTGCGGCGAACTTCTCCCGAACGGTATATCAATTACTGCAGCGTAAAATGTTGGCGAAACGCCACACTTCATGAAAAGTGTTGTAAAGCGGCGTCGGCGCCGCGCGGATCACGTTCGGTTCGCGGAAATCGCATTTCACACCGCCGGCTTCTAGTTTGGCGAATAGTTCTTTGGGATGTTCCTGTACCTGGATCGAGAGTTGACAGCCACGCTGGTTTGCCTGCCGCGGTGTGATAACTGTGTATCGTTTCTTTGACCGCCCGTCCGGCTCGGACTCTAACAAGAATTGGAGATAACTCGTTAGCTTAATCGACTTTTGTCGGAGCGCATCCATTCCAGCCTCTTCGAAAATGGCAAGGGAAGCGCGCAGCGGCGCCATTGATAGAATTGGTGGATTGCTGATTTGCCATCCATCGGCCGAAGCAACCGGAATGAATTCCGACTCCAGGTGCAAGCGAAAGCGGGTATTCGGATCGTTACCGAACCAACCAGCCAGGCGGGGTAACTTCGTGTTAGTAGCGTGTCGCTCATGGACAAAGGCGCCTGCGACCGCGCCGGGACCGGCGTTGAGGTATTTGTAGGAACACCAAACCGCGAAGTCGACGTTCCAATCATGCAACGATAGCGGCACATTGCCGATGGCGTGGGCAAGATCGACACCAACCGCGGCCCCATGCTTCTGTGCTGCCGCCGTGATAGTCGGAATGTCGAACCACTGACCGGTAAAGAAATTCACCCCGCCGATTAATACGACTGCAAGCTCGTCGGTATGCTTTTCAATTAGATCGAGAATTTCTTCGGTGCGCACCGTAAACTCGCCTTCGCGTGGGCGTGCAAGTAGCAGCGCCTCCTTCGGCTCGAATCCGTGATGAACGATCTGCGTCTTAATTGCATAGGTGTCGGAAGGAAACGCCGGATCTTCCATCAGGATTTTGAACCGCGATTTCGTTGGGCGATAAAATGTAGCCATCATCAGATGCAAGTTCACCGTGAGGCTGTTCATACAGATGACCTCTATGGGTTGCGCTCCAACGAGTCGCGCCGCCGGC
>Ga0209808_1001055_pt1 | contig 14036 bp, 12 predicted proteins | sample GraSoiAngelo_157_FD_186171 | JGI IMG/M metagenome (GOLD analysis project Ga0209808, IMG submission 186171) | Grasslands soil microbial communities from the Angelo Coastal Reserve, California, USA - 14_1009_16_20cm (SPAdes) (version 2) | ecosystem: Environmental > Terrestrial > Soil > Grasslands ...
GTCGTCCCCGAGCAGGCCGGCAATCTCGAAGGCACCCTCAACGCGATCGCCAAATTGATCGAAGTGGCCAAGGCCGACCGCCGGCGCATCATGCGCGATGTCCAGCGCAAGCACGCCTTTGTCCCGCTCGTTGTGCGCGCCAATCTGAGCTGGCAGGAGATGGCGCGGATCGAGGTCGCGATGCCGGAATTGCCCGGTGTCGCCATCGAGCAAGGGTTGATCCGCGAATATCCTTATGGGACCGGAGCTTCGCATGTGCTCGGTTATGTCGCGCCGGTATCGGAGAAGGAACTGACCGGCGATCCGCTTCTGGAATTACCGGATTTCCGCATCGGCAAGAACGGCGTCGAAAAGGCGCTGGACCCACAGCTGCGCGGCGGTGCCGGCACGAGCCAAGTCGAGGTCAACGCCTTCGGCCGCGTCGTCCGCGAGATCGCCACAACACCGGGACAGCCGGGCCGTGAGATCGTGCTCAGCCTTGACGCCGCGTTGCAGGAATTCGTCGTGAAGCGCTGCTCCGTCGAGCAGAGCCTCTCCTGTGTCGTGCTCGACGCGTTGACCGGCGATGTGCTGGCGATGGTGTCGAGTCCGAGCTTTGATCCGACGCAATTCGCAACCGGCCTCACCCCTGCACTATGGCAGGAGCTGTCGACCGATCCGCGCAACCCGCTGACCGATAAGGTCATCGCCGGCGTCTATCCGCCGGGATCGACATTCAAGCCGGTCGTGGCCCTGGCGGCGCTCGAAGCGGGCGCGATGACGCCCGACACATCGGTCGGCTGCCCGGGCTATTTCTCGCTCGGGAATGCGACCTTCCATTGCTGGCGCAAAGAAGGCCACGGTGCGATGCGCCTGCATGACGGGATCAAGAAATCCTGCGACGTCTATTTCTATGAGACCGCGCGGCGCGTCGGCATCGACCGCATCGCAGCGATGGCGCGGAAGCTCGGCTTCGGCAGCCCGGTCGGGCTCGATATCCCGGGCGAGCGCGGCGGCACGATCCCGGACCGGGAGCGTCAGGCGGCGCTGACCGGGGTTGCGTGGCAGCCGGGAGAGACGCTGATCGCCGGCATCGGGCAGGGCTCGGTCACCGCGACCCCGATCCAGCTCGCGACAATGGCGGCCCGGCTCGTGACCGGCCGGGCAGTCGTGCCGCGCCTGTTTCGGCCGGAGGGCCGCCTCGCCCCGGGCGGCGACGTTCGAACCCCATCCTTTCCGGAACTCGGCATCAACCCGCGCTGGCTTGCCCTCGTGCTCGACGGCATGAACGCCGTCGTCAACGAACAGGGCGGCACGGCCTATGCGGCGCGCATCACCGACCCGGCGATGGCGATGGGCGGGAAATCGGGCACGTCGCAGGTCAGGCGCATCAGCGCCGCCGAGCGCGAGCACGGCATTCGCAAGGGCACCGCGGTTCCCTGGAAAGAGCGCGACCACGCGCTGTTCATCTCGTTTGGGCCGGTCAACGCGCCGCGCTACGTCTGCGCCGTCGTGGTGGAGCATGGCGGCGAAAGCGGCGGCGGCGGCTCCGCAGTCGCCGCGCCAATCTGCCGCGATGTGCTCACCGAGACGCAGAAGCGTGACCCGGCCCGGCGCGTGCCGCAGCCCGCCATTGCCGAGAATGCGCCCGCGACGCAATCGGCGCCGCCCCCCACGCGCTCCGATCCTCGCCGCGGCTGAGCGATGGCGAGCCTCTCCGTCGATATCGGCCAGCGCCGGTTGAGTTTGGCGGACAAGCTCCGTGGCATCCAATGGGGCCTCGTCATCCTGATCGCTGCGATCTCGGGCATCGGCTTCGCAATGCTGTATTCGGCCGCGAACGGCAGTCTGCAGCCCTGGGCGTCGCGGCAGATGACGCGTTTTGCGATGGCTTTCGTGCCGATGCTGATCGTCGCTCTCGTGGACATCCGGCATTGGTTCCGCAGCGCCTACTGGATCTACGCCGTTGCGCTGGTGCTCGTCATCGCGGTCGATCTGCGCGGCTTTGTCGGCATGGGGGCGCAACGCTGGATCGACCTTGGCGTGATCCAGCTCCAGCCCTCGGAAATCATGACAATCGGCCTCGTGCTTGCCTTGGCGCGCTATTTCCATTGCGTGCCAAACGAGAATGTCGGCCGGATCTCGCGGCTCATTCCGCCGGTGATGATGATCATGATCCCGGTGGCTCTGGTGCTGAAGCAGCCCGATCTCGGGACGGCGATGCTGCTCCTCGCCTCGGGCGCGATCCTGTGCTTCCTCGGCGGCGTCAAGCTGCGCATGTTCGCCTTGGCCGCCGCCACGGCCGGGATCGCGGCCCCGATCGCCTGGCGGTTCCTGCGCGATTACCAGAAGACCCGCCTCTATACCTTTCTCGACCCGGAGCAGGATCCGCTCGGGGCCGGGTACCACATCACCCAGTCGAAGATAGCGCTCGGCTCCGGGGGAGTTTTCGGCAAGGGCTTCCTGCTCGGGACGCAGACCCATCTGAGCTTTCTGCCGGAGAAGCAGACCGATTTCATCTTTACGATGATCGCCGAGGAATTCGGGCTCGTCGGCGGCCTGATCCTGCTCGGGCTCTATGTGGTCGTGATCGGCTATGCCTTTTCGATCGCCCTGCGGAGCCGCAGCCTGTTCGGACGGTTGCTCGGCCTGGGAATTGCCGCCAGTTTCTTTCTCTATGCCTTCATCAATATAGCAATGGTCATGGGCCTCATTCCGGTCGTCGGGGTGCCGCTGCCGCTGATTTCCTATGGCGGAACGGCTATGATTACGATGATGCTGGGGTTTGGCCTGTTGATGAACGTCGGGGTCCACCGCGATGTTCGCATAAGCCGGCGGGGCGAGAGCGAGCTCGGCTGACACCCTGGCAGGTTCGGGCACGGACGCTGCGAGGAGAGGGCCTTGGCCGAAGAGAAGGAAGCGGTAGATCCGGGACGGCGGCTGCATGTGACGGTGCTGCTCGTTGCCTCGCGCCGCGCGCTCGACAACGCCCTCGAAGAGCTCGGTTTTGCGGAGGATGACGACCGAGTGATCGAGCATGACGGGCGCCTGGCCTTTCTGACCTGCACGCATGACGACGACTGCGACGACCTGTTCGCGCTGATCAGCGAACTGTCCTCCCGCGGCGAGAGCTGGGAATTGCAGTCGCGGATCGACACCGAAAGCGGGCGCGCGGTCTACCAGTCCTTGGCGCGGCACCGGCCGGTCGAGGCGGTCGACGCGGCGGTCGAGGAGGAAGCCGAGCCCGAGCCCGGCGAGGCGGCGGCGCACGATGTCGAGAGCGGCGAAGGTCTGCAGGCCCTGAAAAAGGCATTGCGGCGGATCGAGCCGGCCGAGGCATTCGCAACGATCCGGCCGGGCCGCGACGGGCGGGTCACCGCGCGTATCCTGCGGCGCGGCTCCAGGCGGCTGATCGCGTCAGCGAGCGCGTCGGACGAGGCGACGTTGCGCGGCGTGCTGCGCGAGATCCTGCCCAATGTCATGCTCGACGTGGCGATGAAGCCGCCGAGCTGACATCCGCACCCCTTCCCGCTTTGTTCACATTAATTTAAGCGGCTAGGCCGCGCTTTTTGAGGAGCGGCGCGACTTCCGGATCGCGGCCGCGGAAGGCGCGATAGAGCTCCATCGGATCGGCGGTATCGCCGGCTGAGTAAATCGCCGCGAGCCGCTCCGCCAGATCGGGAGCGAACGGATCGCCTCTCTCGGCGAAGGCGGCGAAGCCGTCCGCATCGAGTACCTCGGCCCAGAGATAGGCGTAATAGCCGGCCGCATAGCCTCCCCCAGCGAACAGATGCCCGAAATGCGCCGGCCGGTGCCGGAGACCGATTTCCGGCGGCAACCCGACTTTCGCGGCAAATTCCCTCTCGAACGCGTCGATGTCGAGGACGCTCGGTTCGGCGCGGGCGTGCAGGTCGAGATCGAGCATCGCGCAGGCGGCGTACTCGACGGTCGCGAAACCCTGGTTGAAGGTGCGGGCGGCGAGCAGCCGCTGCAGGAGCGCCTCGGGCAAGGGCTCGTCCGTTTGGTAATGCCGGGCGTAGCGGCGCAGCGTGTCGGGCACTTCGAACCAGTGCTCGAAGACCTGCGACGGGAATTCAACAAAGTCGCGCCGTACCGCGGTGCCGGATTGCGACGGGTAGCGGACGCGCGACAGGAGACCGTGCAGCCCGTGGCCAAACTCGTGGAACAGCGTGCGCGCGTCGTCGAAGCTGAGAAGCGTCGGGTCGCCCTTCGAGAAATTGTTGTTGTTGACGACGATCGGCAGTACCTCGCCGTCCAGGCTTTGCTGCTCGCGGTAGCTGCTCATCCAGGCGCCGGAATGCTTTCCCGGCCGCGCGAAATTGTCGTGCAGAAAGAGGCCGATCGGGCGATCGGCGGCGTCGCGCACCTCATAGGCGCGCACATCCGGGTGATAGACTGGGCAGTCGCGGCGCTCGATAAAGCGCAGGCCGAACAGCCGCCCGGCCGTGTCGAACGCCGCCTGGACGATGTTGTCGAGCACGAAGTACGGCTTTACCGAAGCCTCGTCGAGCGCGTATTTCGCCTGCCGCACCTTCTCGGCGTAATAGCGCCAATCCCAGGGCGCGATCGGCTCGTTGAGGCCATCGGCGCGAGCCATCGCCTCCAGCTCGGCGCGCTCTTCGGCGGCCTTGCGCTTGGCCGGCCCCCAGACGGCATGGAGCAACGCCGCGGCCGCTTCCGGGGTTTTTGCCATCGTATCGTCGAGGCGGTAGGCCGCGAAACTGTCGTAGCCGAGAAGCCGCGCCTGCTCAGCCCGCAACGCCATGATCTCGCCGATCAGCTTCCGGTTATCGTGATCGCCGGGATGCGCGCCGCGCGCCGTCCAGGCCTCGTGGGCCGTTCGGCGCAGATCGCGGCGGGCCGAAAAGCTCAGAAACGGCTCGACCGAGGCGCGCGACAGGGTAATCGCGTAATGGCCGTCAAGGCCGCGCGCCTTGGCCGCCTCCGCCGCAGCGGCGCGGGCGAAATCGGGCAGGCCCGCGAGGTCGCCTTCCTCGAGCATAAGGCGCCACTCGTCTTCATCATGCAGCACGTTTTGACCGAACAACGTGTGCAGGCTCGCGAGGCGCGCGGAAATCTCGGCCATGCGCGCCTTCTGAGCCGGATCGAGCAATGCGCCGGCGCGCACGAAGTTGAGATGGTGGCGATCGAGAAGCCGAAGCTGCTCGGGCGCGAGACCGAGCTGGTCGCGGCCCTGCCACAGCGTGTCGATGCGCGCGAAGAGGCCGGGATCGAGCATAATCCGGCTGCGGTGCGCCGCGAGCTTTGGCGCGTAGTCCCGGTCGAGCGCATCGAGCGCCGGGTTTGTCGCGCTCGAGGTCAGGTTGTTGAAGACGCGGCTGACGCGGCGCAGCAGCCGCCCGCTGCGCTCCAAGCCCTCGACCGTATTAGTGAAATCGGGCGCTTCGGACGAGCCGGCGATGCCGTCGATTTCGGCGATGTGCTCCGCCATGCCGCGGTCGAAGGCGGGCGGAAAATGCTCCGGCCGGATTCGGTCGAAGGGCGGCAGCTCGAACGGCGTGTTCCAGGCTTCGAAGAACGGGTTTTCGGTCATTGGTGCAGCTAATTTTCGAAAGAGGTCAGGGAGATTCCTTCGTCGCTGTGCTTCTCGAAATGGCAGCTTAGATGGACGTCATCGCGAGCCAAGCGAAGCAATCCCCCCGAAGGCTACGCGATGAGGCGGTCGAGGTCGGAATGCGGCGGTGAAAAGCCGGGGAAGATCGTCGCCAGCGCACGATCGGGGAGACGCAGATGGCGCGCGACGACCGGCGCCAACACGGCACGGAAATCGGTCGTCACAGCAAGATCGCGGCTTTCGTAGAGCGCGTCCGGGCCACTCGCCGTACACCCGGCCGCCCTGCACGGCGCCGCCCAATACCCAGATGACATTGCCGTGGCCGTGATCGGTGCCGCCATCGCCGTTCTCGCGCACCGTGCGGCCGAATTCGGACAACACGACAACCGCGGTGTCCCGCCAATCCGCGCCGAGCGCTTTGGCGAACGCTGCGAGCCCGTCACCGAGGGGGCGGAGCCGCTCCGCCAACTGCCCAGCATGACTGCCCTGGCGCACATGAGTGTCCCAGCCGCCGAGGCTGACAAGGGCGAGACGGATCTTGCGGTTGTGCGCCATAAGCCCGGCAAGCCGCGCCGCCACGGCCGGAAAACCGTTGGGCGCTGGCGCCCCGCCATCCGCGGGGTCGGGGGGCGCCGGCAATCCGGCGATCAGCTCGGCGCGCGCCTTGCGGCCCTGACGATACGCCTGGCCGATCGCGTCCTTGCCGGCATAGAGGCGGTCGAAAGCGCTGGCGATTTCGGGCTTGTCGATCGCGAGCGGTGTTGCGGCGGCCGGGCCGAGCGGCAGGTTGGCGACCGGCATACGGCCCTTCAGGATCTGCGGCAGGATCGGGCCAACCGCGACGGCCTCAGTCGGATCACGCGACAGGCGTCGCCGCAAGCAGCCGGTTCATCCAGCCATCGGCGGTGGCGCGGCGTCCCGGCGTGCCGTTTTCGATAAAGAGCTGGGCGTCGAAATGCGAGCGCGTCGGGTCGGGCGAGCCCGCGGCGTGCACAAAAGCGAGCTGTTTTTCCTGCCACAACGGCATCAGCGCGGCGAGCGCCGGATGCAAGCCGAAATGCTCGTCGAGCGGGAGCGCTCCCTCCGCCGCGCCGGGCTTTGCGATCGCGATTGTCGGGCGGGTGGCGTAATAGGCGTCATCGCCGTGCGGCACGACGACGCTGAGACCGTCGACCGCGCCTCGCAACAGCACGACGACAAGCCGCTTCGGCGCGCCGTCGGCCGAGACGGCCCAGGCGCTGCCGCTCAATGCGGCCAGCGAAGCTCCTGCCGAGAAGCCGAGGAAATCGCGCCGGTGCATCGTCTTCCTATCGCCGCATGAAATCGGGGCTGCCGAGGATCAAGGCGGCCTTTAGTTCCGGCGGCGCCTGCGTCACGGCGAGATGGGTTCTTCCGCTCAGGCCTTTGCCCAAGGTGGCGAGGAGCGGCGCCGCTTCGACGGGTTTCGCGCCCTCGACGACCGGCAGGTTGCCGCCGGCGAGCGCCTTGGCGAAATTGACGCGCAGCAGGCTGGCATCGGGGCTGAGCCACGCCGCCTCGGTGTCGCGATATCCGTCGGGTGTCATGCAGCCGTAGAGCGGCTGTCCGAGCCGCGTCATCGCGCCGAGCAGCGGCTTTGGATCATCGACCTGCGCACCGGCGGCGCGTGCCGCGGACAGCACAAAGCGGTAGGGCGATTTGTATTTCGTGCCGGTGCTGTCGCGGAATTCGCGGCTGGCGAACAGCGCCTTCAGCACGGATTTAATATCGCCGTCGGTCTCCTGAAAACGCGTTGCGAGCCGATCGACGAGTGCCGGCGGCGGCTGGTCGGCGACAAAATACTGGGTCAGCTCGAAGGCGATATGACGCGCGGTCGCCGGGCTTTTCGCGAGGATATCGAGCGCGGCCTCACCTTCCGCTTCGCCATTCCCCGCGATGTCCTGACCGAGGAAATGCTTGTCGCCATTGTCGTGACGCGCGGGATAGAACACGAACCCACTGCCCGAAACCGGCAACGCGTTTGGCCGCGCGAGCCCCCAGCCGGTCAGGATGCGCGCCAGCGCGACGACATCGTCCTGCGTGTAGCCGCCATCGGCGCCGAGCGTGTGCAATTCCATCAGCTCGCGCGCATAGTTTTCGTTGATCCCAGCCTCGCGGCCGTTCAAGCCCTTGCTGCCGGCAGCGGCGTTCTGCGCGTTGTCGAGATAGAACAGCATCGCCGGGTGGTGCGCAGTCGCGCCGAGAAGATCGCGGAAACGTCCCAGCGCGTGGGGGCGGATCGCCTCGGCCTCGTAGGCGCCGATCCACAGCCGGTCGAGCGCCTTGTTCGCGAAGACATTGAAATGGTTGTACCAGAAATCGACCATGACCTCCTGCAGCTGGCGCGGGCTGTAGAGGGCGCGCCAGATGCGGGCGGTCTGCGCCTGTTCGAGGATCAGCCGGGCATGCTGGCGCCGCGCCTTCTGGTCCTCGGGCGAGGGCTGCATGCCATCGGTCGCGCGCAGCGGCCCGTATTCGGCGAAGAGCTGCACCGGATCGAGCTTGAGCGTCTCGAGGGCAGCGAGGCGGTCGGTCAGTGCGGACGGTTCGGGCATCGAGGCGGGATCGAGCTGCTCGGCGATGTAGCGGTCGATGCCGAGCGCCTTGATGTGCTTGACGTCCGCCGCGCTCGGCCCAAAGGCCAGCCGATCGAGAATGTGCAGTATCTGACGGTCCGAGGAGCGATCGGCAGCAACAGCCGCTCCGCAAAACCCGAGAAACAGCAGAACCACCACGGTTATCGCGGCGAAGGCCGGGATCCACCGTTCAGGTGCTCGTGCCTCTGATGAGTGGGTCCCGGCCTTCGCCGGGACGACGGAATTGGCGAAACGGGTTCTCATAGGGACATTCAGTCGTATTCTCGTTCTACACGCCAACAGTGCGGCGGCATCCCCGCGTTAACTGCGTTTACGCTTGCGGAAGTCGGGGCGGCGCTTTTCGAGGAAGGCGGCCGTGCCCTCCTTCGATTCCTCGCTGTTGTAATAAAGCGCCAAGGCCTCGAAGCCCAAGGCGCCGATGCCGCGGATATTGTCGCTGTCGGCGTTAAAGGAGCGCTTCGCGATCGCGATCGCAGTTGGGCTGAGCGCCAGGATCTCGCGGCACCACGCCTCGACCTCGGCATCAAGCTGCTCGGCGGGCACGACCTTGTTGACGAGGCCCATCTGAAACGCCTCGGCGGCGGTATAGCGACGGCACAGAAACCAGATCTCGCGCGCCCGCTTGTCGCCGACATGACGCGCGAGAAACGCGGTGCCCCAGCCGGGATCGACCGAGCCGACGCGAGGTCCGACCTGGCCGAAGACGGCCTTTTCGGAGGCGATCGTCAGGTCGCAGACCGTCGCCAGCACGTTGCCGCCGCCGATCGCGTAGCCCTGCACTTTGGCGATGACGGGCTTCCGGCTCTCGTGAATCATGCCGTGCAATTCCTCAATCGGTAGACCGACGAGACCGCGGCCGCCATAGCCCTTATCGGATTGCGAGCCGCTGGCGCGCGCCGAATTGTCGCCGCCCGAGCAGAAGGCGCGGTCCCCGGCCCCGGCCAGCACGACAACGCCGATATCCTCATCCTCTTCGGCGTCGCGCATGGCGTCGAGCATCTCCTCGACGGTGTCGGCGCGAAACGCATTCAGCACCGTCGGGCGGTTGATCGTGATCGTCGCGATGCCGTCGCGCTTGTCGTAGAGGATGTCCTGATAGGCCATGGGGGCTCAGCTCCGGAGGGTCGATACCGGCCTCGGACGATGCGGCGGAAGCTGCCGGCGGCGCAAGGCCTGCGCTGATTACTCTGCTGGTTCGTGCAGGCGGGCTCCGGCGGCGCTGTGCGGTTGTGGAGCCGGTGGGAGCCGAACGAACTCGAACAGACGCGTCAGGCTGGCCAGAACGGCGATACCGGCAAAGCCGGCGGCGATCAGGATCGCGGTCGCCGCGCCATGACCGCCGCCCGCGACGCCGAAGACGAGCGCGACGAGGGCCGCGCCGATCGACTGGCCCAACAGGCGCGCGGTGCCCTGGATCGCGCCGGCGCCGCCGCTGCGATGCCGGGGCGCGCTCGCGACGATGGCGCGATTGTTGGGCGACTGGAACAGGCCGAAGCCCGCGCCGCACAATGCAACCCGCCAGACGATGTCGGCCGTCGCCGGGTGCGCCGGCAACAGCGCCAGTAGCACAAAACCGCTCGCCAGCACCGCGAGGCCGATGCCGCCGAGAATGCCGGCGGGGTGGCGATCGGCGAGATAGCCGGCGATCGGCGCCAAGATCGCGGTCATGACCGCCCAGGGCGTGATCAGGAGACCGGTCTCGACCGCCGAGGCGCCGATCACGTCGTGGAAGTAGAAGGGCAACGCGACAAAGGCGATCCCCTGCGCGACAAAGCTGCACACGGAGGTCGTGACCGACAAGGTAAAGATCGGCCGGGCGAACAGATCGACCGGCAGAAGCGGCATCGCCTGGCTGAGCTGGCGGCGCACCAGGAGCCAGCCGACCGCGACGCCGCCGGCGAATTCGGCGGCGATCGCGGCGATTGCCTGGTGGTGGCCGATACCGTTGATGCCGGTAATCAGCAGACCGAACATCGCGGCGCAGAGGAGCGCGCTCCACAGATCAAAGCGATGCTCGCTCGGCGCTGTGTAGGGCAGATACCGGAACGACAGCAGAAGGGTGACAATGCCGATCGGCACGTTGATCGCGAAGAGCCACGGCCACGACGCTACCGCCAGGATCGCCGCCGCGACGCTCGGGCCGGCCGCCGACGACACCGCCACGACGAACGACACCAGGGCGATGCCGCGGCCCAATTGGCGGCGCGGATAGGTAAAGCGCACGAGCCGTGTTGACGCTCATCACCCCGGCGGCGCCGAGCCCCTGCAGGGCACGGCCCAGGGTCAGCATGTCGAGCGAGGTCGCGAGCGCGCTGACCAGCGCCGCCGCGGTGTAGAGCACGAGGCCGAAACGGTAGACCCGGCGGTAGCCAAAGATATCGCCGAACGAGGCGAAGGGTAGCAGCGCGATCATCACCGCCAGCTGATAGGCGTTGACGACCCAGATCGAATCGGCAGCGCTGGTGTGGAGATCCTGAGCGATCGACGGCAAGGCGACATTGACGATGGCGGTGTCGAGGCACGACATCGCCAGCCCGACCATCAGGGTCAGGATCGCCCAATAGCGCTGCGGCTTCGGAAGACCGTCTTCCGCGGGGTTCATCGCTCGTTCGTCGCGGCTGTACAGGCGGGTCAACGCCTGTGGCAGAGATAGTGCAGCGCAACAAAGCCTGCCACCCGCCCCGCCGCAGGGCTCCTATACGCGGCGAGTCCTCCCCGCATACGGGGAGGTGGCGAGCGAAGCGAGTCGGAGGGGGCGGTAGCAGCGCGCTCGGTAGCGACCACGCCCCCTCCACCATGCTTCGCATGGTCCCCCTCCCCCGCTTCGCGGAGGAGGAACCAAACGCCGTTTCCAGCGAGCCGCGGTGCGGGAGAAGAGCTTTAGGTGGGCGGGAGGTTGAGGAGCCGGCGGGCGAGGGTCAGATGCGGCTTATCGATCATCTTGCCGTCGAGCGCCAGGGTGCCGGCATTCGGGTTGCCGGCGAATGCCGCGATGACCCGCTCCGCCCATTCCCGTTCCGCGGCGCTGACCGAAAAGGCTTCGTTGATGATGGCGAGCTGCGCCGGATGGATCGCCATCTTCGCGGCGAAACCCGAGCGCCGCGCCGCGAGGCATTCCGCCTTGAGCCCCTCCGGGTCCTTGAAATCGGTGTAGATCGTGTCGATCGCCGTGACTTCGGCGGCGGCAGCCGCCAACAGGCAGAGCGAGCGCGCGAGCTGGTAGGGGCCGTCATACGCGCCATCGATTGTCTTGTTGTTGCCGCCGAGGCAGGCCGAAAGATCCTCGGCGCCCCAGGTGATCGCTTCGAGCCGCGGTGACACGCCGGCATAGCCGCCGAGCGCAAAGACCGCCTGCGGCGTCTCGGTCGCGATCGCGATAATGCGGATCTTGCCGAGCGGCGCGCCTGCCGCCGCCTCGAAGGCGGCGAGGTAATGGTCGAGCGTGCGGACATCCTCGGGCATGCATTTCGGCAAGAGGATGCCGTCAGGGCGACCGGCAACCGTGGCGCCGAGATCGTCGAGCGCAAGACCGCTCGCCAGAGGATTGACGCGGACATAGCGCAAGAGGCGGTCAGCACCGTGCGCCTCGAGAAAGTCGCGCGCGAGACGCCGGGCGGTCGGGCGGTTCGCGGCGGCGACCGAGTCTTCGAGATCGAGGATCAGCGCGTCGGCGCCGCTGTCGATGCCGCGCGCCAATTTCCGTTCGCTATCGGCCGGGACGAACAGCATCGAGCGCATGAGCTCCTCCTATTCGAACCGTCATTCCGGGATTGCCAAAGGGGAGGCCGGAATCCATGAACACCGGTCTCTGGAAATGGATTCCGGGCTCGCCGCTGCGCGGCGCCCCGGAATGACGAAAGGGTTACACCGGTTTTGTCTTCATCAGCGCGGCGCGGCGACAGACCGCGACCTCTTCGCCGCGCTGGTTCAGCCCGACATGCTCGAACTCGACGATGCCGGCATCCGAACGCGATTTGCTGCGCCGCGTCGAGATCACCGTCGTGCGCGCCCGGACCGTGTCGCCGTGAAACACCGGCTTCGGGAAGCGCACATCGCTCATGCCGAGATTGGCGACGGTCGTGCCCAATGTCGTGTCGCCGACCGTCATGCCGATGACGAGGCCCAAGGTGAAGATGCTGTTGACGAGCGGCCGGCCGAATTCGGTCGTGCGCGCGAATTCAGCGTCGAGATGCAGCGGCTGCGGGTTCATCGTCAATGTCGTGAACAGCACATTGTCCATCTCGGTGACAGTGCGCGTCACCGCATGCTCGAACACCTGCCCCTCGGTGAACTCCTCGAAATAGAGGCCTGCCATCCGTCACCTCCCGCCGATTATTGGCCGCCGATTATTGGCCCTTGAATACGGGACGGCGCTTTTCGTTGAAAGCGGTGACCGCCTCCTTGTGATCCTCGGTGAAGGCGCAACGCGCCTGATGCGCAGCTTCGAGCTCGAGCACCGTCTGGAACGGCTCGGTCTCGGCGGCGAGCAGGTTGCGCTTCATGTAGCCAAGCGCGATGCGCGGACCGTCGGCGATGCGCCGGGCCAGCGCCGTCGTCTCGGCCTGTAGTTCGTCATCGGCAACGACGCGGTTGACGATGCCGAGCCGGCCCGCTTCCTCCGCGTCGATAATGTCGGCGGTGAAATAGAGCTCGCGCGCCTTCGCGGTGCCGACGAGCCGCGTCAGGCTCCACGAGCCGCCGTAATCGCCGGAATAGCCGATGCGGGCAAAGGCGGTGCCAAACCGCGCCGATCTGCCGGCGATGCGCAGATCGCAGGCGAGCGCGAGGCCGAGCCCGGCGCCGGCGACCGGGCCGTTGATCGCGGCGATGACAATCTTTGGCATGGTGCGCAGCAATAGCGGCAATTGATGCGAGCGGCGCAGCCCCTCGGCTCGGTCCTCGACGGTCTGGTCGTGGCCGCGCGCCTCCATCGTCTTGACGTCGCCGCCGGCGCACCAGCCGCGCCCAGCGCCGGTGATAACGATCGCGCCGCAATCGCGGTCGGTCGAGAGGCGCTCCAGCGCCTCCTTGAGGCCCTCCGTCATCGCCGGCGACAGCGCGTTCAGGCGCTCCGGCCGGTTCAGGGTCAGGGTCGTGATGCCGTTGTCGCTGGTTTCGAGCAGGTCGGCCATGGGGTCTCTCCTGAAAGGCGCTGCCCGATCATAGCGGGATTTGTCGGCGGCGCACCCGAAGAGGCGGGAGCTTGTCCCGTGTGCCCGGGCTCAGGTCCGGGCGAAGGAGGGACCTCATCAAGAGCGAGGTAGAAGGTCCATCCGGTTTCTGCGACAACGAGCAAGCAATCTCGCCGGAGTGGGACTTGGAAACGGTTCGCGTCGTCTGCGCGCATGACTGTCCCGACATGTGCTCGCTGTTAGCCGAGGTCGAGGACGGCCGCGTGTTACGGGTCAAGGGCGACCCGGAACAGCCCTTCACCGCGGGTTTTGCCTGCGCCAAGGTCAACCGCGACGCCGAACTCGTGCATTCGCCGGAGCGCCTCGAAACCCCGCTGCGCCGGATCGGGGCCAAGGGCGACGCTAAATTCGCGCCGATCAGCTGGGACGCGGCGCTCGACGAGATCACCGGGCGGTGGAAAACGATCATCGCCGAATTCGGGCCCCTGGCCCTTCTCGGCTACGCCTACAGCGCGCATCAGGGACAGCTCAACCGCGGCCTCATGCTCGGGTTCTTTCATGCGCTCGGCGCAAGCCGCCTGATTGCCGGGACCGTCTGCGACACCTGTTGCGAAGAGGCGTGGAACATGACCGTCGGGCCGGTCGGCGGCGCCGATCCCGAAGCGGTCGACGAAAGCGACCTGATCATCTCCTGGGGCGCCGACCTGGTCGCAA
>Ga0209808_1001056_pt1 | contig 14031 bp, 8 predicted proteins | sample GraSoiAngelo_157_FD_186171 | JGI IMG/M metagenome (GOLD analysis project Ga0209808, IMG submission 186171) | Grasslands soil microbial communities from the Angelo Coastal Reserve, California, USA - 14_1009_16_20cm (SPAdes) (version 2) | ecosystem: Environmental > Terrestrial > Soil > Grasslands ...
CTTGTCGATGACCCGCAGGCGTGGATCGACCGTGGACTGATAGACAGCGCGCACCGGCCGGGTCTTGAGGCGTGCGCGGTAGGCCTCGGGAAAGGGCTTGAGGGAGTAGGCGGCGGTGAGCACTTCCAGAGTGCGGTCGGTCGAGCCGTCGTTCACCACGACGATCTCGTACTCCGGGTAATGTTGCTGCAGCGAGTGCAGCGTTCGCAGGATGTTGGCCTCCTCGTTGCGCGCGGGCACCACGATGGTGACGGGCGGTGCGAAGCCGCCGAGCAGGTGCGGGAGCCCGGCCACGTCGCGGCTCTGCATGTAGCGTGCGACGCCGCCGAGCGCGCGGAAGATCAACATCGCATACACGGCATTCAGCGCCAGGAAGTACAGCAGAAAGAACCACTGTGCAGCGAGAAAGAACGACATCATCGGCCGGCTCCGATCCGCATCCGGCCCGTCGGCGACAGGTCCGTGCCGGACTGCCCGGGACGCGCTCCTTCGGCGATGGCCTGGGTCAGGATGTCTCTGGCGTAGCGATCGCTGAGGGCGCTCTGGATGTCGCGCAGGCGCTGATCGTCCCGCGGCGAGAGGCCGACGATGGCCTGCGCAGCCCGGTAGCGCACCCACCACTCTCGGTCGGCGAGCAACGGCGCCAGCTTCTCCTGATCCGCCCGTCGGCCCATCTTCCCCACACAACCGGCAGCGACCGCGCGCACGTGCCACCGCGGATGGGTCAGGTAGCGGTACAGCAGCGGCAGATCCTGACGGTCGCCGAACTTGCCGATCACGTGCAGGCAGGAGGCGATGACTTCATCGACGTGAGGCTCATGCAGGATCTGCCGCACGGTCGGCAGCGCGGTGGAGTAGTTACATACCGCAAGGAAAGGAATGAGCCCGGGCCGGTGCGACTCGGGAGCCCGCAGAAGGGCGCGCGCCAAGGGCTCGGACACCCGCTCCGGACCGATGTCCTCGAGGATGCCCGCGACCTTGGCCGCCGGCCAGTTGAGGTGTCTGACGACGAGTGACACGACCGTCTCGGTGGCTGCCGCCGGATCGATGCGCGCGATCGCCTGCGTCGCGGCGAGCGACAGCAACGGGTGCCCGGATTGTGCGATCTGGCACAAGCGGGGCCACTCGGGCCTGTCGCGCAGCTGGCCGAGCGTCACCAGGCCCAGGAGCTTCTTGCGCACGCCGCGGCGGCGCAGGAGCCGGCGGGCCAGGCAGTCGATTTTCGTGACGGCGGCGACGCGGCCCATCCAGTGGCAGATTTCCGCATCCTGCTCGTTCCCCTCGCGCAGCGTGTTCCACAGTATCAGCAGCAGGAACCGTTCGCCGGGAGGAACGGTCGGCAGGGGCTTGGGATTCCTCGCACCGCCCTCGAGCAGTATCGGAGTCCACCGCGCGGACAGCTTGGCGTAGCGGCGCTCCCTCATGAGCAGTACCGCACGCAGACAGAGCATATAGGTCATCATGAGCAGCACGATGACCATCAGGCCGACCGACCCCCAACGGGCGGCAACCAGTATTGAGACGAAATCCAAACTCATAGGCGATATCAAACGCGGTACGCGCCTTGGTTATGTTATTTGACCGCATCACGCGGCACGGATCGACGCGGGAGGATGCCGCGCCTGCGCACTGCGAGACACACGCGCTTTCCGCACTGCGATAGTGACAAGAACCGGCGACGGCACGGCGTGATGCCGTTCACGACTGCGGCAACTGGCACCCGTGACGCGCCGGCAGCGCACCAACTCCGGTCCCCCGGTGTTGGCGAGCGCGCGTACCGATCGCGGCGGCGCCGAAAAGTCGCCGGAATTTACACCCTCGAGCTCGCGCCGCGGCTCATTAAGTCACGGACGCCGTGCAAGTCGTTGGCAAACCATCGTGGGACCGGCGGCGGCACGATGCTTGCACCGCAGCATCTTGAGCCTTGGCACGGTGGCACGATGAACAAGAACAAGCTCGGCCTGATCGCTTTCGCAGCCTGCCTCGCGATAGCGGTCCTCTGCCTGAGCCCGCCGGTGCCGGCTCAGCCGGCTCGCGGCACCGGGTCTTTCGATGCCGGCGCCAACCTCGTCAACCCCCATCCCAACCAGGATGACGGCACGACTGATGACACCGGGGACGCCAGCGGGGATGCGACACCTGTGCCCGAGCCGCAACCTCCCGCGCTCGCTTTCGTGACGCTCCTGGCCGGCACGGGCCTGCTCCCCTAAGCCGTCGCCGCCGCCGTCCGTCCCGCTGATCGCGCGCGGTCCATCGCTGGCAGGGTGATCGTCACCGCGAGCCCACCGCCCTTCCCGTTGCGCGCCGTGATGTGCCCGCCGTGCAGCGCCACCGCGCGGGCGGCGATCGCGAGCCCCAGGCCCTCGCCACCGGCGCTGCCGTGTCCGCGCGCCGCATCCACGCGGTAGAAGGGCTCGAAAATGAGCCCGAGGTCCTTGTGTGGCACGCCGGGCCCCTGATCGCGGATGACGACCTCGACCAGGCCCCCCTGCTGCCCCTCGCCCGCCAGGCGATGAGCCGTGATCCCGACCATGGCATCCGCCGGACTGTAACGCACCGCATTGCGGATCACGTTCTCGAAGGCGCTGCGCAGCAGCTCCGGATCACCCGACATCGGCAACGGACCCTGCGCCTGCACCTGCACGAGACACCCTTGCGCATGCGCCTCGATGGCCACATCCGCGGCGATCGTGCGCAGCACGTCGCCCACGTCGACGGGCGCCTGGTCGATGTGTTGCGCCGGACGCTCGAGGCGCACGAGCTTCAGCGTGCGCGCAATGAGAGCTTCGAGCCGCTCCGCCTCGCGGGCGATGCGCGCGAGGTGGCACTGCACCGTACCGTCCTCACGGCTCGCGAGCGACAGCGCAAGTTGCAGTCGCGCGAGCGGCGAGCGCAGCTCGTGCGAGACGTCCCGCAGCAGCTGCTGTTTCGCTTCGAGGAGCAGACGCAGCCGCTCGGCCATGGTGTCGAGGTCGGCCGCGAGGAGCCCGAGATCATCCTGTCGCCCCTTGAGCGCCGGCAGCACCCGCACGTTGAGATCGCCCGCGGCGAGCCGGCGGGTCGCGAGCCGCAGCCGGTCGACGGGAGCGGCGAGGTAGCGGGCGAGGAAGTAACACACCACGCCGCTCACCACGAGGGCGATCGCCAGCAGCGTCAGCGGCACACCCGGCAGCTCCAGCTCGCCGAACAGGTGCGGTCTGTCGTGCACCGGGCCGATGACCACGTGATAGGTGCTGCCGCCGGGGGCCACCAGCACCAGCGCCCCGCCCCTGGGTGCAATGGCGCCCGCGGAGCTGCCCGCCTGCGTGCCGCCGCCGGGAGCCGCAGCCGTAGCGCTCGAGCCTCTCAGGGATGGCGGCAGCGGCCGCCCGAGCAGCTCCCGGCCTGCGGGCTCGACCACGAAGGTGCGGCCCAAGGGTTCCGCGGGCAACGCTTGCAGCCAGCTGCGCAGCGCTGCGGGCCCGCCGGACTCAAAGGCGCGCGCCGCCTGCGCGTACAGCTGGCCGCGCTGTACCCACGGACGGTCGGTGCGGTGTGCGGTGGCGTTGACCGCAACCGTGACCGTGCCCACCAGGATCAGGGCCAGCGCCACCCAGAAGGCGAGAAAGATCCGCCAGTAGAGCGAGTGCATGCGCCTAACCCTGCGACGCCGGTGCGCGCGCGGGCGCGAGGGTGAGCGCGTAGCCCGAGCCGCGCACGCTCTGCAGCGTGACGCGGTCGGTGTGCTTCATGAGCTTGCGGCGCAAGTTGCTCACGTGCGTGTCGAGGCTGCGATCGGTCGGCAGCAGCCGGCGCCCGAGTGCCTGGGTCATGAGCTCATCGCGCGTCACGGTGCGCGTATCCGCGCGCACCAGCAGCTCCAGAATCCGCAGCTCCGCGGACGTGAGCTCCAGGTCACGATCAGCGATGTCGGCGCGGCGCGCGCGCAGGTCCAGACGCAGCGGCCCCCACAGGATGAGTCCGCTCGCGCTCTGGCCCTCCCCCGGCATGCGCCGCAACACCGCCCGGATGCGCGCCACCAGTTCGCGCGGGCTGAAGGGTTTGGCGAGGTAGTCGTCGGCACCCATCTCCAGTCCCACCACGCGATCGACCTCCTCGCCCCGGGCGGTGAGCATGATGACCGGCACACGGCTGACGGCGCGGATGCGGCGCAGCACTTCGAAGCCCGAGAGCTCCGGCAGCATCACGTCCAGCACCACGAGGTCCACCGCCGCGCGCCCGAGCTGTTCCAGTCCCGCGGGCCCGGTGCCCGCGGTGAGCGTGAGGAACCCCTCCGGGGCGAGGTACTCCGCCAGCATCGCGCACAGCTCATGATCGTCATCGACGATGAGGAGCGTCGGCTTTGACTCGCTCGGGACGTCCGCCGGATTCATGACCGTGACGATACACGCTCCGAGGGTTTCCCGGCCCCGGCGGCACGGAAACACAGATTTCTTTGCATTTCTTTGCCAGTTGCTTACACCACCAAGCCAACACCTGTGCCAACGTGTCGTTCTCCTCCTGGGGGCGGCGGGGTGCTCCTGCGCGCCGCCGCCGTTTTTTAGCCTCGCGGGCCGCGCTTGCGGCGGAAGGTGCAGTTGCGCCATCGTGCGGGGAGTCAGACGAGAGGCGCCGATGATCCCCGATCCGGTCCCGCGTGACACCACCGCCCAAGGGCAGGCGCGCGAGGCGCGCCGCCTGCGCCTCATCTTCACGGCGGTGGCCGCGGCGGTGCTGGTGGCCGTGATCGCCTGGGCCATGAAGCCCGGCAGCCAGTCCGCGGGCGGGCGCGGCGCCGATGCCGGCCGGCCGATCCCGGTGCGGGCCGTGGCCGCCTCCACCGGCAGTGTCGATGTGACCGTCGATGCGCTCGGGACCGCGACCGCGCTCAACACCGCGACCATCCACAGCCGGGTCGACGGGCCGCTGCTCAAGGTGCCGTTTCACGAAGGACAGCGGGTGAAAGCCGGGGCCCTGCTCGCACAGATCGACCCGAGCACGTTCCAGGCGGCGCTCAACCAGGCCGAGGGGCAGCTGGCGAAGGATCAGGCGCAGCTCGCCGGCGCGCGTGTGGACCTTGACCGCTACACGGGCCTCTTGGCGAAGGATTCCGTCGCGCGCCAGACGGTCGATGCGCAGCGCTTCACCGTGCAGCAGCTCGAAGGCGCGGTGCGCGCCGACAAGGCTGCGGTCGAGAACGCGCGGCTGCAACTGACGTTCACGCGTGTCACCGCGCCGTTCGCCGGGCGCGTGGGCCTGCGCCAGGTCGATCCCGGCAACATGGTTCATGCCTCCGATACCAACGGGCTCGTGGTGCTTACCCAGACGCACCCGATCTACGTGGTGTTCGCGGTGCCCTCCGAGCATCTCGCGCTGATCTATCCGCACTGGAGGCGCGGTGATGCGCTCGAGGTCCAGGCGCTCGACCGCGACGGCAAGGTGATCGCCTCCGGCAAGCTCGCCGCCGTCGACAACCAGATCGACACCACGACCGGGACCATCAAGCTCAAGGCGCTCTTCGACAACACCGACGATGCGCTCTTCCCGGCGCAGTTCGTGACCGCGAGGCTGCGCCTCGACACGGTCTCCGGCGCCACGCTGGTGCCGAGCGCCGCGGTGCAGCGCGGAGCCCCGGGCACCTTCGTGTACGTCGTCAATGCGGATAACACGGTGAGCCTTCGCAAGATGACCCTCGGGCCGGCGAGCGGGGAGCTGGTCTCGGTGAAGGACGGCGTCAAACCCGGGGAAAAGGTCGTCATAGACGGACTCGACAAGCTGCGCGACGGAGCGCAGATCGCCCTGATCGCCGACAACACCCGGGGCGCTGCGGCTCCGGGGACGCCCCAGACCCCCGGGCAGCGCCAGCACCGCCGCGGCACCGCCTCGAGCGGCGCCCCGCCGGCGCCGCTGCCCGCCGTGGCGAGCCGGATGAGCTCGTGAACCCTTCAGCGATCTTCATCGAGCGGCCCGTCGCGACGTGGCTGCTCATGCTGTCGATTCTGCTCGCGGGCCTCCTCGGCTACCGGGCCCTCTCGGTCTCGGCGCTCCCCGAGGTCGACTACCCGACCATCCAGGTGACGACGCTGTATCCGGGCGCCAGCCCCGATGTGACGACCTCCTCGATCACCGCGCCCCTCGAGCGGCAGTTCGGGCAGATGCCGGGACTGGCGCAGATGACCTCCTCGAGCTCCGGCGGCGCCTCGGTGATCACGCTGCAGTTCTCACTCGCCCTCTCGCTCGATACCGCCGAGCAGGAAGTGCAGGCCGCGATCAACGCCGCCACCTCCTTCCTGCCGACCGATCTGCCGATGCCGCCGGTCTACAGCAAGGTCAATCCCGCGGATGCGCCCATCCTCACCCTCGCGGTGAGCTCCGCGACGCTGCCGCTCACCAAGGTCGAGGACCTGGTCGACACGCGCCTCGCCCCCAAGCTCTCCGAGGCGCCGGGGGTGGGCCTGGTGAGCCTCGGCGGCGGCCAGCGGCCCGCGATCCGCATCCAGGTCGACCCGGTGGCGCTCGCAGCGCACGGACTGGCGCTCGAGGACGTGCGCACGGCGATCGCCAACGCCAACGTCAACCAGGCAAAGGGAAGCTTCGACGGCCCGCTGCGCGCCTCGACCATCGACGCCAACGACCAGCTGCGCTCGGCGGAGGACTACCGCAACATCGTGCTCCTGTACAGGAACGGCGCGCCGCTGCGCGTGGCGGACGTCGCCGCCGTGGTCGAGGAATCCGAGAACGTGAAGCTCGCCGCCTGGGCGGCCGAGCGGGAGCGGCCGCGGCCCTTTCCCGCGATCATCGTCAACATCCAGCGCCAGCCGGGCGCGAACGTCATCCAGACGGTGGATCGCGTCAAGGCGATACTGCCGCAGCTCGAGGCGAGCCTTCCCGCCTCGATCAGCGTGTCGCTCCTCACCGATCGCACCACCGGCATCCGCGCCTCGATCGCGGATGTGCAGTTCGAGCTGCTGCTGGCGGTGGTGCTGGTGGTGCTGGTGATCTTCTTCTTCCTGCGCAGCCCGCTGGCCACGCTGATCCCGAGCATCGCGGTGCCGCTGTCGCTGGTCGGGACCTTCGGCCTCATGTACCTCGCCGGCTTCTCCATCAACAACCTGACGCTCATGGCGCTCACCATCGCCACCGGCTTCGTGGTGGACGATGCGATCGTGATGATCGAGAACATCTCGCGCCACGTCGAGCAGGGCACGCCGCGCCTCAAGGCGGCGCTCGAAGGCTCGCAGCAGATCGGCTTCACCATCATCAGCCTCACCGTGTCGCTGATCGCGGTGCTGATTCCGCTGCTGTTCATGGGCGATGTCGTCGGGCGGCTGTTCCGCGAGTTCGCCATCACCCTCGCGGTGGCGATCCTGATCTCGGCGGTGGTGTCGCTCACCTTCACGCCCATGATGTGCGCACGCCTGCTCGAGCCGCTGCGCCCGCAGAACGAGCGCCGCGCGCTGCGCATCGCCGGGGCCGCCTTCGAGAGCCTCGCCGCGCACTACGCGCGCGCCCTCGCCTGGGTGCTCGACCGTCAGCGCATGACGCTGCTGGTGGCCCTCGGCACCCTGGTCCTCACCGTGCTCCTCTACGTGTACGTTCCCAAGGGATTCTTCCCGCCGCAGGACACCGGCCTCATCCAGGGCATCACCGAGGCGCCGCAGTCGGTCTCCTTCGCGGCCATGGCCGAGCGGCAGCAGGCCCTCGCCCAGGCGCTGCTGAAGGACCCCGCGGTTCAGAACGTCTCCTCCTTCATCGGCGTCGACGGCGTCAACACCACGCTCAACAGCGGGCGGCTGCTCATCAGTCTGGTGCCGAAGAGCGAGCGCAGCCTCGATGCCTCGGGCGTCATCCGCCGCCTGCAGCCGCAACTCGCCGCAGTCGGCGGCATCACGGTGTTCATGCAGCCGGTGCAGGATCTGACCATCGACGCGCGCGTCAGCCGCACCCTCTATGCGCTGTCGGCCGAGGACCCGGACATGAGCGAACTCGCGGTGTGGGTCAAGAGGCTGGTGGCGCGCATGCAGGCGCTGCCGCAGCTCGCGGACGTGGCGAGCGACCTGCAGGATCAGGGGCTCGCGACCTACGTGGAGATCGACCGCGACGCGGCCGGACGCCTCGGCGTCACGCCCGCGGCCATCGACAACGCGCTGTACGACGCCTTCGGGCAGCGCCTGGTGTCGACGATCTTCACGCAATCCAACATCTATCGCGTGGTGCTCGAGCTCAGGCCCGAGGATCGGCAGGGCCCGGGCCCGCTGGCGGGCCTGTACGTCGCGGCGGTGAACGGCAACGAGATCCCGCTCGCGAGCGTGGCGCGCATCTCCCAGGGAACCTCCCCGCTCGCGATCAATCACCTCGGCCAGTTCCCCGCCGCTACCATCTCCTTCAACCTCGCGCCCGGGGCCTCGCTCGGCGGCGCCGTGAGCGCCATCAAGGCCGTGCAGCAGGAACTTGAGATCCCCGCGAGCGTGCAGCTTTCCTTCCAGGGCGCGGCGCTCGCCTTCCAGGGCACCCTCTCGAGCACGGTGTGGCTGATCCTGGCGGCGATCGTGACGGTGTACATCGTGCTCGGCGTCCTCTACGAGAGCTACATCCACCCGCTGACGATCCTCTCGACGCTGCCGTCGGCGGGGGTCGGGGCGCTGCTCGCGCTGATGCTCGCCGGACAGGATCTGTCGGTCGTGGCCATCATCGGCATCATCCTGCTCATCGGCATCGTGAAGAAAAACGCGATCATGATGATCGACTTCGCGCTGCAGGCCGAGCGCGGCGCGGGCAAGCCGCCGCGCGAGGCGATCTACCAGGCGGCGCTGCTGCGGCTGCGGCCGATCCTCATGACCACCCTCGCGGCGATGCTCAGCGCGCTGCCGCTGATGCTCGCCACCGGCATGGGCTCGGAGCTGCGCCGCCCGCTCGGCCTCGCCATGGTCGGAGGACTCGCGGTGAGCCAGGTGCTGACCTTGTTCACGACACCGGTGATCTACCTGTACTTCGACCGACTGGCGCGACGCTTCGGGAGCTGGCGCGCGCGGCACGGAGCGGCGGCGACCGGTGAGGGTGCGCCGGCCACCGAGGGCAGTTGAGCGCGCTGCGCCCATGAACCTGTCGCGTCCCTTCATCGAGCGTCCGGTCGCGACGACCCTCCTCACCCTCGGGGTGGTGCTCGCCGGCGTCGCGGCCTTCATCCACCTGCCGGTGGCGCCGCTCCCACAGGTGGACTTTCCGACTATCTCGGTGAACGCCGGACTCCCCGGAGCCAGCCCCGAGACCATGGCGGCGACGGTGGCGGCGCCGCTCGAGCGCTCGCTCGGGCGCATCGCCGCGGTCACCGAGATGACCTCCTCGAGCGCGCTCGGCTCGACGCACATCACGCTGCAGTTCGACCTCAGCCGCGACATCGACGGTGCGGCGCGCGACGTGCAGGCGGCGATCAACGCCGCGCGCGCGTTGCTTCCGAGCGGGCTGCCGAGCAATCCCACCTACCACAAGGTGAACCCCGCGGACGCGCCCATCATGATCCTCGGGCTCACCTCCAAGGCGCTCACCCGCGGGCAGATGTACGACTGGGCGTCCACCGTGCTGGCCCAGAAACTGCTGCAGTTGCAGGGCATCGGCGACGTGACGGTCGGCGGCAGCTCACTGCCGGCGGTGCGCGTGGAGCTCAACCTCCCCGCGATGAACGGCTACGGCATCAACCCCGAGGCGGTGCGCGTGGCGATCGCCACCACCAACGCCAACCGTCCCAAGGGCGCGCTCGAGAACGGCGAGCGGCGCTGGCAGATCCTCGCCAACGACCAGGCGATGACCGCGGGCGAGTACATCCCGCTCATCGTCGGCTATCACGCCGGTGCGGCGGTGCGCCTCGGCGACATCGCGCAGGTGAGCGACTCGGTGCAGGACCTGCGCAACGACGGACTCGCCAACGGCGACCCGGCCGTCACGCTTATCCTGTTCCGCGAGCCCGGCGCCAACATCATCGAGACGGTCGATCGGGTGCGCGCGCTCCTGCCGCACCTGCGCGCGGCCATCCCGGCGAGCATCGCGCTCAATGTCTACATGGACCGCACGCCAACCATCCGCGCGTCGCTCCACGACGTCGAGCGGGCGCTGGTGATCTCGGTGGCGCTGGTGGTGCTGTCGGTGTTCATGTTCCTGCGCAGCGCGCGCGCCGCGATGCTGCCCCTGGTCGCGGTGCCGGTGTCCCTCATCGGCACCTTCGGGGTCATGTATCTGGCCGGGTTCAGCCTCGACAACCTCTCGCTCATGGCGCTCACCATCGCCACCGGCTTCGTGGTCGACGACGCGGTGGTGGTGCTGGAGAACGTCTCGCGCCACCTGGAAGCGGGCATGCCGCGCCTCGCGGCGGCGCTCGAGGGCTCGCGCGAGGTGGGCTTCACGGTGGTGTCGATGAGCCTGTCGCTGATCGCGGTGTTCATCCCGATCCTCCTGATGGGCGGGGTGGTCGGACGGCTGTTCCAGGAGTTCGCGATCACGCTCTCGGCCGCGATCCTGGTGTCGCTCCTGGTGTCCCTCACCACCACCCCGATGATGTGCTCGCGGCTCACCGCGGAGCGCGACTGCGCGCGAGCGCACGGGCGGCTCTACCGGCTGAGCGAGCGCGCCTTCAACGCCCTGCAGGACGGCTATCGCCGCTCGCTCCACTGGGCGCTCGCCAACGGTCCCACCGTGATGCTGATCCTGGCGCTCACCGTGGCGCTCAACGTGTACCTCTACATCCAGGTGCCCAAGGGCTTCTTCCCGCAGCAGGATTCGGGGCTGATGACGGGGCAGATCCAGGCCGATCAGGCGATCTCCTTCCAGGCGATGCGCGAGAAGCTGCGCTACTTCGTCGGCGTCGTGATGCACGATCCGGCGGTCGCGACGGTGGTGGGATTCACCGGCGGCGGCCAGCGCAACAGCGGCCGCATGTTCATCTCGCTCAAGCCGCTCGCCCAGCGCGGGATAAGCGCGGATGCGGTGATCGCGCGCCTGCGCGCCAAGCTCGGGCACGAGCCGGGCGCCAACCTGTTCCTGCAGCCGGTGCAGGACATCCGCGTCGGGGGCCGCTCCGCCGGCGCGCAGTATCAGTACACGGTGCAGGCCGACACCACCACCGACCTGCGTGCCTGGGAGCCGCGGGTGCGGCGCATGATGTCGGATCTCCCCGAGCTGGCGGACGTCAACACCGACGCCCAGGACAAGGGACTGCAGACGAGCCTCGTCATCGACCACGACGCGGTCGCGCGCCTCGGGCTGAACCAGTCCGGGATCGACGCCACGCTGAATGACCTGTTCGGCCAGCGCCAGGTGTCGACCATCTACCATCCGCTGAATCAGTACCACGTGGTCATGGAGGCGGCCCCCGAGTTCTGGCAGAGCCCGCAGATCCTGCGCTCGGTGTACGTGACGCGCAGCGCGGTGAGCGGAGCTGCCGGCACGGGTGCAGCGGGGGCGAGGGCCGCCCCGGGCGCCGCGGCGCCTGCCGGCGCTGTGGCCTCCAGCGGGGGTGCGATCGCCGCGACAGCCGGAGGCGGCGCCGGCAGCCCGGTCACGGGCTCGGCGGGCCAGCGCGTACCCCTGAGCGACTTCTCGCACTACGAGATGACCTCGACCCCGCTCGCCGTCAATCATCACGGGCTGTCGGCGGCCTCGACGGTCTCCTTCAATCTGCGGCCCGGTGTGTCGCTGTCGCAGGCGACGCGAGCCATCGACGCCGGCTTCGCCCGGCTCGGGGCGCCCATCACCGTGCGCGGCAGCTTCCAGGGAACCGCCAAGGCGTTCCAGGCCGCGCTCTCCCATCAGCCGCTGTTCATCGTCTCGGCGCTGGTCGCGGTGTACCTGGTGCTGGGGATACTCTACGAGAGCCTGGTGCACCCCTTGACGATCCTCTCCACGCTTCCCTCGGCGGGCGTCGGGGCACTCCTGGCGCTGCTCGCCACCGGCACCGACTTCACGATCATCGCGCTCATCGGCGTGATCCTGCTGATCGGTATCGTCAAGAAGAACGCCATCATGATGATCGACTTCGCCCTGCAGATCGAGCGCGAGCGGGAGTTGAGCTCGCGCGAGGCCATCTACCAGGCGTGCCTGCTGCGGCTGCGGCCGATACTCATGACCACCATGGCGGCGATGTTCGGTGCGCTGCCGCTTGCGATCGGGTTCGGTGAGGGGGCGGAGCTGCGCCGCCCGCTCGGCATCGCGGTCGTGGGGGGCCTGCTCCTCAGCCAGTTGTTGACTCTGTACACGACTCCGGTGGTGTACCTGTACCTCGACCGCTTCAGGCTGTGGGCGAAATCCCGCCTGCGGCGCTTCTCGGACCCGCTCGGTGAGCGCCGCGCGGGCGAGCCCGGCAGGGCCCACGGCGCCCCGCAGGGGGCCGCGTGAGGCCCGCCACCCCGCCGCTCCCCGCTCGGTGCAGCGTGCGGCGGCGCGCTGCATGGCGGCTCCTGCTCCGACGCACTGCGCTGAGGCGCGCTGCATGGGGCGTACTGCCGCTGCTCGCCCTCGGGGCCACCGGCGGCTGCCAGTACCTCCCGGTCGGGCCCGTCTACCATCGTCCGAGCGTCGAGGTTCCGCCGGCTTACAAGGAGGGCACGGACTGGAAGCCGGCCGAGCCGCAGGATCTCACGCCGCGGGGCGACTGGTGGCACCTCTACGGCGACCCTGACCTGGATGCCCTCGAGCGCCAGGTGCAGCTATCCAATCAGAACGTGCTCCTGGCCGCGGCCCGATATGAGCAGGCGCTCGCTCTGCTCGGCAGCGCGCGCTCGGGCTACTTCCCCACCATCACCGCGGATGTCTCCTCGACGCGCAGCCAGAATGCCCTCACGGTCGGCGGCGGAACCACCCCCACCAGTGCCGCGGCGGCGGGCACGGGCGTCAAGACCCAGGATCGCCTGAGCCTCGCGGCGAGCTGGGAGCTCGATGTCTGGGGCCGCATCCGCCGCCTCGCCGAATCCAACCGCGAGTCGGCGCAGGCGAGCGCCGCAGATCTCGCCGCGATGCTGCTGTCGGAGCAGGCGATCCTCGCGCAGAGCTACTTTCAGCTGCGCGTCACCGATCTCGACGTGGGTCTGCTCGAGCGCTCGCTGGACGCTTACGAGAAGGCGCTCGAGGTCACGCAGAACCGCTACCAGGCGGGCGTGGCGCAACGCTCGGACGTCACGCAGGCGCAGACCCAGCTCGAGGCTGCCCGCGCCCAGTGGCTCGACCTGGGGATCACCCGCGCGACTCTCGAGCACGCGATCGCGGTGCTGATCGGCCAGCCGCCGGCCTCGCTCGCGATTCCGCGCAAGGATCAGACGCCCGCGATCCCCGCGATCCCGCTGTCGCTTCCCTCGCAGCTCCTCGAGCGCCGCCCGGACATCGCCGCGGCGGAACGGCGCGCCGCAGCCGCCAACGCCCAGATCGGCGTGGCGCAGGCCGCATGGTTCCCTACCCTGTCGCTCGGGGCCTCCGGGGGGTACGCGAGCGGGGGCTTCTCGAAGCTCATCGAGGCGCCGAATCGCTTCTGGTCGCTCGGCCCGGATCTCGCCGGCGCGCTCGTCGATTTCGGCGCGCGCCGCTACCAGGTGCGCGCCGCGATCGCCAGCTACGATCAGAGCGTGGCGACTTACCGGCAGACGGTGCTCAGCGCCTTTCAGGACGTGGAAGACAATCTCGCGACGCTCGCGGTGCTCGCCAGGGAGTCGGTCGCGGAGCGCGCCGCCGCGGATGCGGCCGCCGAGACGCTCACGATCGCACAGAACCAGTACAAGGCGGGCACGGTGGATTATCTGAACGTGGTGTCCGCGCAGAACGCTTCCCTGAGCGCGGAGCGCGCCTGGCGCGACATCACCAACCGCTCGCTCGCCGCCAGTGTGGGGCTGCTCAAGGCGCTGGGCGGGGGCTGGAGCGCGGACAGCCTGCCCTCCCGGTAGCGCCGAGGGACTGCGCAGTAGAACCGGTACCGGATCTGTGCAGAGCTTGGCTTAAGCCGGGTTCTCCAGGCTGAATGCCTGGCGGTGGTCGTCGTAGGCGAAGACTTCCCCGTAGCGGCCCCAGCTGATGATG
>Ga0209808_1001059_pt1 | contig 14022 bp, 10 predicted proteins | sample GraSoiAngelo_157_FD_186171 | JGI IMG/M metagenome (GOLD analysis project Ga0209808, IMG submission 186171) | Grasslands soil microbial communities from the Angelo Coastal Reserve, California, USA - 14_1009_16_20cm (SPAdes) (version 2) | ecosystem: Environmental > Terrestrial > Soil > Grasslands ...
TGGGGCGCGAAGTGCTGCGGGAGAGCCTGGTGCCGCGCGCCACGCTCGTTACCCCGAACATTCCCGAGGCCGCGGCGCTGCTGGGCGCCGAGCCGGCGACGACCGAAGAGGAAGTGCTTCGTCAGGCATACGCCTGGCTTGCGCTCGGACCGGCGGCGGTGCTGATCAAGGGGGGCCACGGGAGCGCAAGCGAGGCCGTCGATCTGCTCCTGAGCGCCGGGGGCTCGCCGCGCAGACTGGTCGCCTCGCGAAGTGCCAGGACGCAACGCGGGACGGGCTGTGCTCTGGCGTCGGGCATTGCCGCTGGACTCGCCGCGGGTCTTGAGCTCGGGGAAGCCTGCGCACGCGCCAAGCGACACGTGCTGGAGCTGCTGGAACCGAGTCATGAGCGGTCGCCGGGTCAATGAGCTGTCGTCGCGTTGCGACAGGCCGGCGTCGTACGACTTGACGCGTCAACCAATACCGCCTTCACTCGCTATGGTCACGGCAGCCGATGCAGACGGCGGTCTCGAACCTACAGGGGATTGGGTTATGTGGCGCAATATATTGAGGAGCGCACTCTACGGCGCGCTCCTGATCGGTCTCACCGTTCTTGGCGCCTGTGGCGGAGGCGGCTCGGGCTCCCCGACCAGCATGTCGCCAACACCAATGTCAGGGACCATGCCGCTGGCGATCAGCGATGCGTCCTCCGACAACTGGGCAACTATCGGCGTGAAAGTGCTGAGCATCGCTCTGGTCCCGCAGGGCGGCGGCAGCGCGGTGACGGTGTGGTCGGCACCGACCCCTGCGCCGTACGTGAATCTCGAGCAGCTCGACCAGCTGGGCGAGATCCTCGGCAATGTGAGCGTGCCGATCGGCACCTATACCGGGGCGGTGCTCACCATCGGCGCCAATCCCGGTGACCTGCTGCTGACGGTCGGCGCAGATCCCGAAAGCGGCTTTCCGGTTGCCGCCGGAACCAGCATTCCGTCCGATGCGATTCAGATCCAGGGCAGGCAGAGCAGCAGCGGCAACTTCACCGTGCCGGTGAACGTCACCTTTGACTCGCCACTCACCGTCACGACGAGTCAGAACAACGCGCTCGACCTGGAATTCGATCTCGCCCACCCGGCGTTCATCGTCGGCCACGCACCGCCTGCGGCCACTGGTGCGGTGCTGTGGGCGGTGAACTTCGATGGGCCGGTGCGCCAGCATCCGGTGCGCGACATCGCGCGCCTGGTGCTGCGAGACACCTACGGCACGGTGAAGAGCGTGGCTTCCGACGGCAAGTCGCTCACCATCACCAAGGACTTCCCGGTGCTGCCGGTAACGAACCCGGAGAGCGCGATTACGAGCGCGCTGTCGCTGCAGATCTTCGCCGACGCCACCAACGGCACGATCCTCTACGACGTCGACACCGGCAGCCGCACGGTCGTGAAGGATTTCACGGGCGAAGCCATGAGCCTGCCCGGCAAGTTCGTGCGCATCGCCGCGCGTTACCAGGAGGACGGCACGCTGGTGGCGGTGCGCGTGTGGGCGAGCAGCGAATTCAACAGCGTGTGGTTGAGCCCGGAAGGGCATGTGCTGCACGTCGACACCACGACCGATGTCATCACGGTGACGAACGAATCCGGCAGGGGCGTTCCGGTGACGGTCGACGCCAACACCGAGTTCTTCTTCCGCACGCCGGCGAATGCCATCGCCGATACCACGCCGATCGCCACCGGCACCGCGTTCCTCGCCAACCACGAGCTGGTGCAGGGCTTCAAGGTGCATGTGAGCGTAGTCGATCCACTCGCCACGCCGCTGGTGGCGCAGACCATCGACATCGAGACCGCCGCGTATTCGGGGCGCATCTCGGGGGCCAACGCCACCGGCTTCACCTACAGCCACCACTTTGCCCGGGCCACGGATGACTACACCGTGACGCTCGACTACATCTCGGGCGCGACCGCCAACGGCACTGATGCCAGCGGCAACCCGATCATGGGCTTCAAGTGGTGGGACTTCGCCTTCCCGAGGCTCGTCACCAGCGGCGCCAACGCCATCCCTGAGTTTGTCGCCGCAACCAACGGCGGGGTGGATTTCGGCGGCACGGTGGGCACGCTGACGGCGTCGGGCGTGAGCGACGCGACCTGGGCCGATCCGGCGAACCCCGGCGGCTGGTCGCTCAGGAACGTGGTGCTGATCCCGACGCCGCTGCCGCTCGGGGTGGTCACCAGGGCCTTCGCCGGCAATTCCTTCGCCATGACAGTGCTCGGCGGCTCGATCCTGATGCCGGCCACGGTCGATGTGAGCACCACCGCCCAGTCGGCCACGCGCGTGTATCGGATCGACCGCTCGAACGGCGCGATCACCCTTCGCCCGATCGACATCACCACCAGCAGTGGCCTTGCGGCGATCACCGCCGGGCTCGTTGCCGGCACGCCCGTCGAGGTCTTCGGCGTGCCGCAGGCCGGCTCGCTCAAGGCCGACGTGCTCGTGTACTTTACGGGCATGCTGCCGAGGCTCTGACGCAGAGGGCGGACTCAGGGAGCGATCGGGAGGCAGGACGCCTCGGCCCTCGATGGCCAGGGCATCGCGAGTATCATCCCGCGATGCCCGCCGACGGAAGCAACGAGCTCAGGAGCATTGCGCGGCGCGCGATGCTCGAGCAGGGACTCGAGCCTGACTTCACCGCCGCCGCGGTGGAGCAGTTGCGCAGCATCGGCCAAGCCGCGATGGAGAGCGGCCCGCAGCTCCGTGACCTGCGCACCCTGTTGTGGTGCTCGATCGACAACGACGACTCGCGCGACCTCGATCAGCTGTAGCGGCTGTCGACCGACCTCACATCCCTCGGAGAAGACCAGGAGCGCCTCGGCGTCGTCATCGAAATGACCATCGCCGCCGATGGCGCGCTCGTGGCATCGGACATCTATCGCGCGCTGGTGCGCAATCGCGCCAGACTGGCTTATGACAGCGTGGCGGCGTGGCTCCTCGGCGCGGGCCCATTGCCCGCGCGCGCCGCCGCGGTCAGCGGCATGGAGCAGCAGCTGCGCATCCAGGACCGCGTGGCACAGCTACTGAAGCGCGTGCGGCACGAGCAGGGCGCGCTCGGACTCGCCACCCTCGAGGCGCGGGCGGTCTACGACGGCGGAGTGCTCGCGGACCTCAGGCCCGACGAGAACAATCGTGCCAAGGAGCTCATCGAATACTTCATGATCGCCGCCAACACCGTGGTGGCGCAGTACCTGGAGCGCCGCGGCTGCGCATCGCTGCGCCGCGTGCTGCGCAAGCCGCAGCGCTGGGGGCGGATCGTCGAGCTGGCCCGGGGGCTTGGCGAGGCTCTGCCGGCGGCGCCGGATGCACGCTCGCTCAGCGCCTTTCTCGTCAGGCGCCAGCAGGCGGCGCCGGCGCAATTTCCGGACCTGTCGCTGTCGATCGTAAAGTTGCTGGGGGCCGGCGAGTATGTGCTCAAGCGCCCCGGACAGGCCGCCGAAGGCCACTTCGGACTGGCCGTGGATGACTACACGCACGCCACCGCGCCCAACCGCCGTTTTCCGGACGTCATCACCCAGCGCTTGCTGAAGGCCGCGCTTGCCGCGCGCTGCGCGCCCTACGGGGACGAGGAGCTGCGCAGCCTCGCGGCGCACTGCACCGAGCAGGAAGGCAATGCCGCGAAGGTCGAGCGCCGGGTGCGCAAATGCGCCGCCGCCATGCTGCTCGAATCGCGCGTCGGCCGACAGTTCGATGCCCTGGTGACCGGCGCTTCCGACAGGGGAGTGTGGGTGCGCATCCGCCAGCCGGTTGCGGAAGGACGGCTGGTCAGGGGGTTCGAAGGGTTGGACGTCGGTGATGCGCTGCGCGTCGAGCTCACCCACACCGACGTCGAGCGCGGCTACATCGATTTCGTGCGCGCCTGAGCGCCGTACCGACAAATCACGGACTTGCCGGCGCCCAGTCCGACACGGCGACACCGACAACATACACGACGCAGATCGCAGACACATTGCCCTGCCGAGTTTCAAGGGGCTTAACTACGGACGCGGTCTCCCCGTCCGACGAAACCCGATGCCAGGGGCGGGCGGTGAGACCGTAACGGCGAACCGGGGAGAGCGCCCGCGACGGCGGCGGATCTGCCCAGGGCCGGACGCTTCGAACGGACAGGTCTCGTATCAATGGAGGTGTGACATGCAGCGCTTTTTGACTTTGATTGCGGTGACCGCCGCGCTGGGGCTGCCAGGGCTTGTTTACGCCGGCGGACCCGAGGATCAGACCGGCGCCGCCCAGCGATCCCCCGCGGAGCAGCCTGCGATGCCGTCGACCGACCCGACGAGCCCGTACGCGACTGCCCCGCAGACCGACCCTTCGGCCATGGCACAGTCGAGCGTATCGACCTTGGAGAGCACGCGGCTGGCGGCCATCGTGCCCTCGGGCATGTCGACGCAAGAAGCCTGCGCGGGATTCAGGAGCGTTGAGGAATGTGCGGCGACCCTGCACGCCTCGCAGAATCTCAGCATTCCCTTCGCGGACCTGAAGTCGCGCGTGACCGGCGGAACGAAGCTCGGTGCTGCAATTCACCAGCTGAAACCCGACGCCAACGTCAGGGCCGAGGTCCGTAAGGCCGAGGACCAGGCGCGCAGCGACACGCGCTCGCCCCAGGGCTGATTCAAGCCCGCCCCGCGCCGCAGTCGCCGCCGCCTGGTGAACGCCAGGTGGCTCCACGGGGCTTGATCCGGCGCTGATCGCGGCCATCGGCGGACCGGTGTGGGGGGCTCGAGGAGCCCCCCACCGGCGCGCTCAGCGCCGCTGCCAGTCCCCGCCCAGGCCCCGGCCAAGGCCTTGATGAGGAGCACGGTAGCTCACGATCCCGCCCTTGTAGCGCAGGTTCGCCTGGTCGAGCGCGCCCGCCCTGCGTGGCGGTGACGGCGGCCGCCTGACTCACGCTTTTGCGCTGCAACTGGCGCAAGGCCGCAAGACCGTCCTCCACCTCCTGAAAGGCCACGAGCACCGTGCCGCGGTAATCGGCCACCTGCTTGTCGTAGGCCGCGTGCGCGGCGGCGGACTGGGCCGCATGCGCTCCGGCGTCGAAGAGCGTCATCACTGCCTGCGGGCCGAGGGACCAGCCGCTCAGCGCACCCAGTACCGCCATGGCCAGCAATGCCGCGCGTCGCATCAGGAAGGCCCCGCCGCGCCATGCGGCGGCGGGCGCGGCGGCGCGACGCGCACCGCGGCTCCCTCGCTGATGGAATCGGGGGGATTGGCCACCAGGGTGTCAGCCGCGTCGAGCCCGGTCAGCACCTCGATCTCGGTGCCGAAGTCCCGCCCCTGCGTGATGGATTTCAGGTGCACGCGATGCTCGGGGTCGAGGGTTGCGACCTGCAGGCCCTGCGCGCGAAACAACACCGTATTCACCGGCACCCGCAGGGTGTTCGCGCCGGCGGACAGGGTGAAGTGCACCTGCGCATAGGACCCCGGCAGCAGCTCGCCCTTGGCATTGTCGATCTGCAGCTCGACCTGCAGTGTACGGGAAGTGGAATCCAGTGCGCGCGCGGTGGAAGCGACGGCGGCCGCGTAGCGCTGGGCGGGGCGATCCGCGAATACCAGACCCGCCGTCAGGCCCGGCTGAATGGCTGCTGCATAAGCCTGCGGCACAGACACGTAGATGCGCAGCCGGTGCGTGTCGGCCACGCGGAACAAGGCGCTGCCCGGGTTTTGCCCGGCGTTGATGAGCGCGCCGACGTCGGTGGTGCGCTGGGTGACGACGCCGTCGAACGGCGCCACCACCCGCTTGAAGGACTCCAGGTCCCGCAGGCGTGCCAGGTTGGCGGCTGCCGATTGCCGCGCTGCGGCCTTGGCGGCCGCATCCCCGGCGCGCTGATCGGCATCCTGCTGCGACACCGACTCGGTCGCGAGCAGACCCTGCCAGCGCTCGTTGGTCGTGCGCGCCAGCTCGTAGTTGGCCTGCGCGGTCGCCAGATCCGCCTGTGCCTGGCGCAGCTGTTGGTCCACTTCCGGGGCGTCGATCTCGGCGAGCAGCTGGCCCTTCTTCACCGTCGTGCCGATGTCGGTGTACCAGGCCTTCAGATACCCGCTGGTGCGCGCGTAGATCGGCGCTTCATAGAAGGCCTGCACGGTTCCCGGCAGCACCAGCGTGTCGGATGCCGGTCCCTGGCTTGGCCTGACGGTCGTCACCGTGGCTATCGCAGCGCTCGCCGCCTCGCCCTCGAGCGCCGCGCGGGCGATCAGGCGGCTGGCGATGCCCCACACGGCGAGGATCAGGGCGAGGCCGAGCGCGATCAGCGCGTAGCGCATCGGGCGCGGGTCCGGCGCGCGGGCGCCGGCGGGCGGGGAGTGCGTGGACAACGACGGGTCGGACATCAGCGGCTCCGGCGTCCATGAACGAGGGAAAACACCGTGGGTACGAAAAACAGCGTCGCCACGGTTGCGAAGACCAGGCCACCGATCACCGCGCGGCCGAGCGGTGCATTCTGCTCTCCGCCCTCACCGAGGCCCAGGGCCATGGGCACCATGCCGATGATCATGGCGAGCGCCGTCATCAGTACCGGGCGAAAACGCGTGACGCCGGCCTGGAGCGCGGCGTGCGCCGCGTCGTCACCGGCGTTCATCCGTTCCCGGGCAAAGCTGACGACCAGCACGCTGTTGGCGGTGGCCACCCCCATGCACATGATCGCGCCGGTGAGCGCGGGTACGCTCACCGGCGTGTGCGTGAGGAACAGCAGCCACACGATGCCGGCGAGCGCGGCGGGCAGGGCGGTGATGATGATGAAGGGGTCGCGCCACGACTGGAAGTTGACCACGATCAGCAGGTAAACCAGCACCACCGCACCGGCAAGCCCGGCCAGCAGCCCGGTGAAGGAATCGGTCATGGTCTTGACCTGCCCGCGCACCGTGACCTGCGAGCCGCGCGGCAGGGAGTGCTGCGTGTCAGCGACCAGCCGGTTGATCTGCGCGGCGATGAATCCGAGGTCGGTCCCCTCGATCGCCCCGTAGATGTCGATGACCGGGGTCGCGTCGTAGTGGCTCACGACCGCCGGGGACACCCCGCGCGAGAAGCTCGCGAGATTGGCCAGCATCTGCGAGCCGCCGCCGCCGCCGCCGCCGTTGCCGCCGTTGCCGCCGGTGACCGGAGTGGTCGCGAGGTCCGAGAGCGAAGCGAGGCGGAACTGCGGCGTCTGCGCGACCACGTTGTACTGGCTGCCGCTCTTGGGATCGATCCAGAAGGACAGCGTCGTCTGGGAGCTGCCGGAGAGAGATATCAGCAGATCGGAAGCGACGTCGGTCTCCGACAGGCCCAGTAATGCGGCCTTGCTGCGATCGACGTTGACATTGAGCGTCGGGTAGTCGAAGTCCTGCTGGATGCGCAGGTCCACCACCCCGGCAATGCCGTGCATGCGCGCCAGCAGGGCGTTGGCGTAGTGGCGGTTGGCGTCGACGTTGAGCCCCGCCACCTGCACATCGAGTGGCGCGGGAAGCCCGAAGTTCAGGATCTGGCTGACGATGTCCGCCGGCAGGAAGGCGAACCGGGTCGCGGGATAGAGCGCGGTGAGCTTCGCGCGCAGCGCGTGTACGTACTGCGCGGTGGGGCGATGATCGGGGGTGAGGTTCACGAAAATATCCGCATCGCCGGGACCGACGGGCGCCGAGGTCGAGTACGACAGGTTGATGCCGCTGTAGGGCACGCCGATGTTGTCGACGATGGTGCTGATCTCGCGCGCCGGGACAGTCTCGCGGATGGTCGCCTCGACGCGATCGCACAGCGCCGCGGTCTCGTCGATGCGGATGCCGGTAGGCGCGCGCAGGTGCAGCTTGATCTGGCCGGCATCCACACTCGGGAAGAAGTCCTGGCCGAGGCCCGGCAGATAGCGGCCGAACGGGAACGCGAGCAGGGCGGTGGCCGCCATGGCCGCGAGGAACGGCAAGGCGAAGCGCGTACCGGCGGCGAGCGCCCGCTCCAGCAGGGCGTGATAGCGCTCGCGCACCCGCGCGAACCACTGCTCGAAACGCGCCTGCAGGCGCTGCAGGTGCCCCAGCAGGCCGCGTGTCTGGTCGGCCGCATGTGCATCGTGCCGCTGCAGCCAGTACTTGGCGAGCGTCGGCACCAGCGTGCGCGACAGCAGGTAGGAGGCGAGCATGGCGAACACCACCGCCTCGGCCAGCGGCACGAACAGGAAGCGGGCGATGCCGGCGAGCATGAACATCGGCACGAACACGATGCAGATGGCGAGCGTGGAAACGAAGGCCGGGACGGCGATTTCGTGGGCGCCGTTCAGGATCGCCGCCTCGACCTCTTCGCCGCGCTCGAGGTGCCAGTTGATGTTCTCGATGGTGACCGTGGCGTCATCCACCAGGATGCCGACCGCAAGCGCGAGCCCGCCCAGGGTCATGATGTTGATGGTCTCGCCGAGGGCCGACAGGCAGACGATGGAGGCGAGGATCGACAACGGGATCGACACGGCAATGATGAAGGTGCTGCGCCAGCTGCCGAGGAACAGCAGGATCATGAGCGCGGTGAGCGCGGCGGCGATCACCGCCTCACGCACCACCCCGGAGATGGCGGCACGCACGAACAGCGACTGATCGCCCACCGGGTCGATGTTGAAGCCTTGCGGCAGCTGGGCACGGATGCGCGGCAGGCGCTGCTTGATGGCGCGGATGATGTCGAGGGTCGAGGCGCTGCCGGTCTTGAGCACGCTCATCAGCACGCCGCGGCGACCGTCGCGCCGCACGATGTTGGTTTGCGGCGGGTAGCCGTCGCGCACGTGCGCCACGTCGCGCACGTAGATCACGCTGCCGCTGCGGGTGGTGATCGGCAGGTCGTTGAGCTCGGCGACCGTCTTCGGGTTGGCGTTGACGGTGACGAAGTACTCGCGATCGCCGATCTTTTGCGTGCCGGCGGGCAGGATCGAGTTCTGGGCGTTGAAGGCGGCGGCGACGTCGTTGCCCGAGAGACCCTGGGCCCGCAGCGCGTCCGGATCCAGGTCGACCTGCACCTGGCGCTGCAGGCCGCCGTACGGCCAGGGCATGGAGGCGCCGGCCACGGTGGAAAGTCCGGTGCGGATGATGCTGTTGCCGAGGTCGAAGAGCTGCGCCTCGGAGAGCTGGCCACTCGACAACGCCAGCTGCAGGATCGGCACCGAGGAGGCGTTATAGGCGAGGATGAAGGGTGGGGTGGTGCCCGGCGGTGCGAAGCGCAACTGGGTCTGCGACACGCCGGTGATCTGCGCGAACGACAGCTCTTCGTTGACGTTCGGCTGGAAGAAATACTTCACCACCGAGGTGCCGGTGAGGTTCTGGGACTCGGTGTGCTCGACATCGTTGACGATGGTCTGCGCGGTGCGCTCGCTCTGCAGCACCAGGCGCGTCGCCATCTCCTCGGGCGAAAGACCGGTGTAGCGCCAGATGGTCGCGACGACGGGGATCTTGATGTTCGGAAAGATGTCGGTCGGCGTGCGCGAGATCGCGAACCCGCCGAGCAGCGAGATCAGGATGGCGAGAACGAGGAAGGTATACGGGCGCCTGAGCGCCAGCCTGACGATCCACATCGGTCTTACAGCGTAGCGCAGCGCCGGCTGGTGAGGATTGCGCCGCGCAGCTTTTTGGTTACAGGTGAAATCTGGGGCGCAAACGCCCTGCGACACGTGGCATGGAGAGTGGTGCGCGTGGCAGCGCCGAACCGCAACGTGCGGCCCCCGCGCGCCGTGGGCGACGCGGGCGGCGAGCGGCTAGTACACGGCTTCGACCGCGACGCCGAGCCGATAACCGGCGCCGCGCTCGGTGAGGATGATCTGCGGCTGCGCCGGGTCGCTCTCGATCTTGCGCCGCAGCCTCAGGATCTGCACGTCGATGGCGCGGTCGTAGACCTCGTTGTCGTAGCGGCGGCTCATCTCGATCAGCTGGTCGCGCGTCACCACGCGATTGGCGGTCGCCAGCAGCGCTGCGAGCAGGTTGAATTCGCCGTTGCTGAGCGCGAGTACGCGGCCGTCGCGCGCGCGCAGCTTGCGCGTGCGCAGGTTCAGCTCCCAGCCCGGGATGCGGTAGGCGCGGCACACCGGGGCGCCGTGGACCACCTGGCCCGCGTGGGTACGGCGCAGCACGGTGCGGATGCGTGCGAGCAGCTCGCGCGGACTGAAGGGCTTGGTGAGATAGTCGTCCGCGCCCAGCTCCAGGCCCATCACGCGGTCGGCTTCCTCGGTGCGGCCGGTCAGGATGATGACCGGCAGCTGCGATTCAGCACGCAGCTGCTGCAACAGCTGCATGCCGTCCTCGCCTTGCAGCCGCAGATCGAGCAGCACCAGATCCACGACCTGGGCACGAAACGCGCCCATCAGTTCCGCACCGCTCGCCGCCGCCGACACCCGAAAATCGTTCTGCGCGAGGTACTCGCTGACGAGCTGGCGCACCGCCAGGTCGTCGTCGACCACCAGCACGTGCGCAGCCGGAGCCTCCCTCAGCACTGCGGCCATCCATGATGCGCGTGCTCATTGTCGAGCGTGATAGGCTTCACCGCGATCTCATCCGCGAGTGGCTCGAGGAGGGCGGCGTGCAGGCGGTCTGTGCGGACGACCTCGCGGGCGCTCCGGCAGGCATCGATGCGGTACTCATCGACGTGGCATCTCAGCAGCAGGCTCATGCGATTCTCTTGTCCTGGCGGCGCGCTTACCCGCACGCGGCGATGGTGGCAGCCTCCGGCCGGTTTTCCCCGCGGGACATGGCCAATGATGCCATGGCCCGCAGACTGGGAGTGACCGGCATCCTGGCGAAGCCCTTTACGCGCGGCGATCTATGGACAGCACTCGGCCTCCCGGCAGAGCGGGCGACGAGACCGTCCGCGACCCGGCGCTGACGGGCGCCGCGCGCCGCGCGCGCGGCCCGACGCTGCGGCTGCGGCTGGTGGTATTCGTGGTCGCCACCTGCGCGGCCGTGTGGCTGTCGGCGCTCATCGATACGCTGCAGGACCGCGACGCGACGCTCCTCATGGCCGAACGCCAGCACGACAATGTGGCCGGAGCGCTGGCGGAACAGGCGGCCCGCGCCCTGCAGGCGACCGACCTGATCCTGCAGCAGGCGGCGCTGCTCGACCCGGATGCTTACCCTGCGCGCAACGGGCGCGCCGCGATCCCGGACCTGTTGCGCCGTCACATGAGCGGTGTGCCGCAGGTGCGCAACCTCTTCCTGTTCGATCCGGCGAGGCACCTGCATCTGAGCTCCGCGCCCGCGGGCAGCGTCAATGCCGACCTGAGCGATCGCTCGTATTTCACTGCGCAGCGCGATCAGCCGAACCTGGGGTTGTACGTCAGCGAGCCGTTCATCAGCCGCCTGACCGGTGACCCGACCTTCGTCCTGAGCCGCCGGCTCGCTGGAGCGGGATTCCGCGGCATCGCCGCAGCGGCCGTGGACATCGGCTACATGCGCCGCTTCTACCATGCATTGGACCTGGGAGCCGGCAGCGCCATCGAGCTGTTGCGGGCCGACGGCGTTACCCTGGTCAGCCGCGAGCATGGCCGGATCGAGGCGGCGCCGTCCCCCTGGCTCGGCGCCCTGGCCGCACTGGGCACCGCCGAGGCGCGGCATATGACGCTCGAGCATCCGGTACTCGGGCGCGCGCGCGTCGGTCTGCGGCGCGTGCCGGGGTATCCGGCGCTCGTCGCCGTAGGGCGCTCCGAGCACGAGATCCTGAGGGTCTGGCGCGCGAAGGCGTGGAAGAACGCGGCCCGCACCTTCGTCATCACCGCTCTCGCGGCGATCCTGCTGATCGCTTTTCTGCGCCAGCTGGAGCGCCACGAGCGCGTCACGGCACAGCTGCATCAGTCCCAGAAGCTCGAGGCGCTCGGGACCCTCGCGGGCGGCATCGCCCACGACTTCAACAACATGCTGGGCGCGGTGCTCGGCTACGGCGAGCTTGCGATCAAGCACACCGAAGCCGCCAGCCCGTCGCGCCGTTACCTCGACAACATTCTCGTCGCCGCAACCCGCGCACGCGACCTGGTCGCCCGCATCCTGGCGTTCAGTCGCCCGGGGATCGGCAGCAGCGCGCCGGTGATGCTGCAGAAGATCATCGCCGAAGTGAGGAGCCTCACCTGCGCATCGCTCCCGGCCGGTATCACGCTGGTCGTCGAGGTCCCGTCCGAACCGATCGTGGTCGCGGGAGACGCGGCGCAGTTGCACCAGATGCTCGCCAACCTCGTGACCAACGCGGTGCAGGCGGTCACGGAACCCGGCCGCGTCGTGATTCGCGCCGCGGCGCTCGAGGTGGACGCGGAGCGCGACTGCACGGTGGGGCACCTCACGCGGGCCCGCTACGCGCGTGTCGACGTCATCGACTCCGGGGTGGGCATGAGCGCCGCCCAGGTCGAGCGGATCTTCGATCCGTTTTTCACCACCAAGCCGGTGGGGTCGGGCACCGGCCTGGGCCTGTCCCTGGTGCACGGCATCGTCCTCGATCACGCCGCCGCACTGCAGGTCGACACTCAGCCCGGCGGCGGGACCACCTTCAGCGCGTATCTGCCGCTCGCCGAGGGCCAACCCGCGCAGGAGCCGGCCCCGATGGCGGTCGTGCCCGGCAACGGGGAGGCGATTCTGTTGGTCGATGACGAGGAGGGGCTGGTGCGCCTGGCGGAGGAAGTGCTGGCCTCGCTCGGCTACGAGCCGGTCGGATGCCTCGGCGCACTCGAGGCCCTGAGGGTGTTTCGCGCATCTCCGGAGCGCTTCGATGCCGTGGTGAGCGATGTGATCATGCCCGACATGACCGGGCCGGAGCTGGTGCGCGAGCTGCGAGGGCTGCAGCCGGCTGTGCCGGTCATTCTGATGAGCGGCTACGGCGGCCCGGACCTGCAGGCACAAGCGCACGCCGCCGGGGCGCAGGCGGTGCTCATGAAGCCGCTGGCGGCCGCGGAGCTTGCCACCTGCCTCGCCAGCGTCCTCGCGGAGGCCCGTGGGCGCGCCGCAGGCTTCAGCCAGCAGTCTGGGCCTTCTCGGCACCCCAGATACTGTTGCGGCGCGTCTCCGGCATCACAAAGAGGCAGATGAGGAAACACACCGCCGGCACCGCGATCGGGTAGATCAGGGCGCGGCCCACACTGCCGGTCGACAGAAATGCGGCCGAGGTGATGAAAGGCACCAGGCCTCCGCCCCAACCGTTGCCGATGTGGTAGGGCACGGAAACCGACGTATAGCGGATGCGGCTTGGAAAATACTCCGCCAGGAACGCCCCGACCGGGCCGTACACCATGCCGACGTAGGACACCAGGATGAATATGATGAAAATGGCGATCGGATAGTTGACTGCGCCGGGGTTGGTGACGTCGCCAAGCCACGCATACAGCGGGTAATAGGTCACCGCTGCGAGCAGCATGCCCCCGAGAATGACCGGCTTGCGGCCGATGAGGTCGGAGAGCCATCCGAACAGAATCAACGTCGGGGAGGCGATGAGCAGGGCCGCGCCGACGATGTAGCTGGAGGTGAGCACGTCGAGCTTCTTCACCGTCTGCAGGAAGTACAGGGCCCAGAACTGGCCGCTGTACCACACGACGCCCTGGCCGATCAAAACCGCGACAGCAACCAGTATGAATTTGATGTTTTGGCTTAGGAAAGCCTCTTTCCACGGGTTCTTTACCATCGCGCCCCGGGCCTTCATCTCCTGGAAAACCGGAGTCTCCCCCAGCTGCAGCCGGATGTAGATCGCCATCATCACCAGCAGGAAAGAGATGAGGAACGGAACCCGCCAGCCCCAGGCCTGGAAGACGTCCTTCCCCAGGTAGCCGCGGGTACCAACAATCACCGCGAGGGAAACCACGATCCCGAGCGTCGGGGAGGTCTGCAGCCAGCCGGTGTAATACCCGCGGCGCTCGTCCGGAACATGCTCGGCAACGTAGGTGATCGCGCCGCCGTATTCCCCGCCCAGGCACAGCCCCTGGAGCATTCTCAGGCCGAACAGAATAAAGGCGGCGGTGACGCCGATGGAGGCGTAGGTGGGTATCAGGCCGATGGCGGCCGTCCCCAGGCCCATGCCGCTCAGAGTCACGATAAAGGTGTATTTGCGCC
>Ga0209808_1001060_pt1 | contig 14021 bp, 15 predicted proteins | sample GraSoiAngelo_157_FD_186171 | JGI IMG/M metagenome (GOLD analysis project Ga0209808, IMG submission 186171) | Grasslands soil microbial communities from the Angelo Coastal Reserve, California, USA - 14_1009_16_20cm (SPAdes) (version 2) | ecosystem: Environmental > Terrestrial > Soil > Grasslands ...
TCGGCCCGCGGGACAGTTCTGGCACGAGCCTCCCTGCGCCGAAACTCACCGCGAAAGTGGTGAGGCCGGTCCTCCACCAGGCGAGATAGGTCCGCTCGTTCGCAAGCCGCGTGCGACGCATTGCGTCGCGCGGCTCATCGAACTCCGCGGCCATACAAACGCTTTCGCCCACGGATCGACATCCCCTGCAAAAACCCTCGGAATGGATCGCGCGCCTGAATTCAGGCATCGCTTGCGATACCGACTTGGAGGCGTGGCGGCTTTGCCGCCGCGCCGTCTAAACCCGGCTCCACGGAGATGCCCCCGGCAGGAATTGAACCTGCGCACGCGGCGTCGGCATCGCTTGCGATGCCGACCTGGAGGCGCGGCGGCTTTGCCGCCGCGCCGGCTAATCCCGACCACAAGGAGATGCCCCCGGCAGGAATTGAACCTGCGCACGCGGTTTAGGAAACCACTGCTCTATCCACTGAGCTACGGGGGCGCGGGGACCACGATAGCGCCGCTCCAAGCGAAGCAAGCCGTCCGCCGAGTCTCTCAAGAACCTCTCAGAACCCCTACGTATCTTTGGCCAAACCAAACCGAGGGGGAAGGCATGGCAAGGCTGGCGAGACCAGGAACTTCTTCGGTGCTGATGACGGCTGCGGCGACGGCGGGAGTTCTGCTCGCGCTCGGCTCGAGTGCGAGTGGAAACGCTGCGAGCGGCTCCGCCCCGGTGCCGGGCAACTTCGTGCGCCGGGTCGACAACCCGTGGTTCCCTTTGACGCCGGGAACGACGTTCGTCTACCGCGGCGTCAAGGACGGCAAAGCCTCGCGCGACGTCTACAGCGTCACGTTCGCCACGAAGAAGATCCAGGGCGTACTGTGCACCGCTGTCCGGGACCGACTCTTTCTTGCCGGCAGGCTTGGCGAGCGCACGACGGACTGGTATGCGCAGGACCGTCGCGGAAACGTCTGGTACTTCGGCGAGTCGACCGCCGAGCTCGATCGCGCCGGTCGTGTGACGAGCACTGAGGGAACGTGGCAGGCCGGACGTAACGGCGCGCAGGCCGGGATCTACATCACCGGTACGCCCAGGGTCGGTCAAGTTCGGCGCCAGGAGTACTACAAGGGGCATGCCGAGGACCATTTCGCCGTCGTCAGCCTCCACGCGTCGATCTCCGTCCCGTACGTGACCTCGCACAGCGCGCTGCTGACGAAGGAATGGACGCCGCTCGAGCCCGGCACGCTCGATCACAAGTACTACGTTCGCGGCATCGGCGAGGTGAAGGAGGTGGCGATCAAAGGGCCGACCGAGCGGGCCGAGCTCGTGTCGGTGCGGCGGCCGTAGACGACCGGGCTACCCTCCGAAAAGTGGCTGCTACCGCGATCCTCGTTGTCGACGACGACGCGCCGATCCGGCGGATGCTCTCTCGGACGCTTGCGGCCGAGGGATATGCGGTCGAGGCTTCGCCGGACGGGGGAGCGGCGCTGGCGGCGGTGGAGCGTTCGGCCCCGGATCTCGTCGTGCTCGATGTCGCCATGCCCGGCCTCGACGGCCTCGCGGTCGCGAGGAGGCTGCGCGGCAAGGGGCTCGGTCTGCCGATCCTGCTTTTGACGGCGCGGGACGCGGTTCCGGATCGTGTCGCCGGTCTCGACGCCGGCGCCGACGATTACCTCGTGAAGCCGTTCGCGGCCGACGAGTTGCTCGCGCGGGTCCGCGCTCTTCTGCGACGCGGCAGTGAGCCCGACGAGCTGCTCGCATCCGGCGACCTCGTGTTCGACGCACGCGCCCGCAGCGCCGCGCGGAGCGGGCGCGACCTCTCGTTGAGCGCGCGGGAAGCCGATCTGCTCGAGCTGCTGCTTCTCAATCGTCGTCGGATCGTCACCCGTCAGCTTGCCCTCGAGCGGATTTGGGGTGGGCCCGCCGCCGCGAGCCTGAATGTCGTCGACCAGTACGTCTCGTATCTCCGCACGAAGCTCGGCGAGCCGCCGCTGATCGAGACCGTCCGCGGTACCGGCTTCATGTTGCGATGAGCCGGGTATCGCTCCGGCTCCGCTCGGTCGCGGCGGCGACGCTCGGGATCCTGCTCGCGGTCGTTGTGGTCGGCGCGGGCGTGGACGTCCTCGTCTCGCGTCATCTCCACCGTTCGTTCGATCACACGCTGCACGAGCGCGCCGTTGAGGTGGCGCAGCTGGCCGCTTCGGCGCCGGCCGTTTTGACCGCGCCCGGCGCGCTGGACTCGCCGCTTGGGGGCACCCAGCTCTCGGTCGAGGTGGTCGACCGGCGCGGCCGCATCGTCGCGCGCTCGCTTTCGCTCGGCGGCGGGGTCCTGCCGGCGAAGCGGCTGCTGGAGCAGGCGATCGCGCACGGTCGCTCGAGCTACGCGGGCCTCGAGGCCGGCAACGAGGATCTGCGCGCCTACACAGCGCCGCTCGCCGAGGTGGGTGGCCCGGCTGCCGGAGGAGCGGTGATCGTCGCCGGCTCGACGCACGACCTCCGCGAGACGCTCGCCAGCCTGCACCTCTTCGTCCTCGTCGCCGGTCTGGCCGCGTCTGCCCTCGGTGCGATCGCGGTGGCGATCCTGATGACGCGCGCCCTGCGGCCGCTCGGAGAGCTGGCGGAGTCTGCGGCAGACATCGAGCGCACCGGCGATCCGCGCCGCCGTCTGCCGCAGCCCGCTGCGCGCGACGAGGTCGGGACGCTCGCGGCGACGTTGAACGAGATGCTGGCGAGCCTCGAGCGGGCGCGCGACAATGAGCGGCGCTTCCTCGCGGACGCATCGCACGAGCTGCGGACTCCGCTGACGGCGCTGCGCGGAAATGTCGACTACCTGGCGCGCCACGGGGCGACGCCTGAGCTCGTCGCCGAGCTCGAGGCCGACGCCGAGCGGCTCGCGAGGCTGGCCGACGACCTGCTGGCGCTCTCGCGTGAGGAATCCGCCGGTGAGCCGACGGAAGTGATCAGGCTCGACGAGCTTGCCCGCGCCGCTTCGGGGTCGCGGGTCGGGCCCGGCACAATGGAGCCCGTGGCCGTCAGGGGGGATCGGGCCGCCCTCGAGCGGGCGCTTGCGAACCTCGTCCGGAACGCTGAGCTCTATGGGCCGGAAGGCGGCCGGATCACGGTCGCTGCGGAGCAGAAGAACGGGGTCGCGCGGCTGAGCGTCGCCGACGAAGGGGCGGGGCTCGCGCCGGGGGAGGCCGAGCAGGCGTTCGGACGCTTCTGGCGCGGAGCCGCCGGGAAGCCCGGCTCGGGTCTGGGGCTCGCGATCGTCCGCGCGACGGCCGAGCGCCACGGCGGTCGCGCCTTCGCGAAGGGCTCGCGCTTCACGATTGAGTTGCCCGCTCTCGAGGCGCTCGCTTGCGACGCCGACCTGGAGGACGTCCCGGCTTCGCCGGGGCGGCCGTTTACTCCCGGTTAGCAACGCCGCCACGGTTGAGTCTTGTGAAACGGTCTCTCAGAGATCTCTCAGTTTTTGGGCATAGAACGGAGGAGCAATCGTCCGGGAAAGGATCGCTTTGAAGCTCCTCCGCACACTTTCGACATCTCGCCTCGTTCTGCTGATCATTGCCGTCGCCGTGCTTGTCGCCGGCGTCGCCGCGATCGCCGTCGCTGCAAGCGGCGGCAGCGGCCCGACTCCGCCGCCGAAGCCGCTCGCCCAGGCGGTGCACGACTCGCTCTCGGGCCCCTCGCCCAAGGGTGTGACCGCACGGATCAAGTTCACGAACAAGCTCTTTCCATCGGGGGCGATCACCGGCCAAGTCGGCTCGGCCCTGATGTCCGGGGCCTCCGGACGCCTCTGGGCGACGAACGACGGGCGCGGTCGTCTCGAGCTTCAGTCAAACGCGGGTGACGTCCAGGTCGTGTGGAATGACACCGAGGTGACGGTTTACGACGCTTCTTCGAACACGGTCTACCGGGCGAAACCCCCCGCGGACGGAAAGAGCTCGGCCAAGAGCTCGGCCGACCAAGGCGGCATCCCCTCGGTCGCGAAGATCAGCAACTTCCTCGCCAAGCTCGGCGAGCATGCTTCCCTCTCGAGCGCGGAGCCCAGCAACGTCGCCGGTCAGGAGGCCTACACCGTAAGGATCTCCCCGAAGCACGACGGCGGCCTCCTCGGCGCGGCCGAGCTCGCGTTCGACGCGACGCGGGGCGTGCCGCTGCGGCTCGGGATCTACGCCCAGGGCGCGTCAACGCCCGTGCTCGAGCTGGCCGCCAGCCATATTTCGTACGGGCCCGTTCCGACGAGTGACGTCAACGTCGCGCCGCCCGCCGGCGCCAAGTCCGTCGACCTCGGGTCGCTGACGAGAAACGGCAAGGACACCGCGGGTCAGGTGCACGCCAGCGGACTCAAGGCGGTTCAGGCCGCGGCGACCTTCCCGGTCGTCGCGCCGGACAGGCTCGTCGGTCTGCCGCGACGACCGGGAAGGCTCGTCGGCAAGAGCGATTCCAAGGCTGCCCTCGTCGTGTACGGCCACGGGCTCGGCGCGATCGTCGTCGTCGAACGGGCCGGAGCCGCCGGCAACTCCGGCGCGATGGGAAGCCTGCCCCAGGTCTCGCTGAACGGCGTCACGGCCCACGAGCTCGCGACGCAGCTGGGAACGGCACTGACCTGGAAGCGGGGCGAGGTGACCTACGTCCTCGCCGGATCGGTGCCGCCCGCGGCGGCGGAGGCGGCCGCGCGCGCTCTGGGATGAACGACGCGCTCCCGGTCAGCGCGCGCGGCCTCGTCAAGCTCTACGGCGAGCTCGTCGCCGTCGACCACGTCGACCTGACGGTCGAGAAGGGAGACGTCTTCGGCTATCTCGGACCGAACGGCGCCGGCAAGACGACCTCGCTGCGGATGCTGCTTGGGCTGATCCGGCCGACCGAGGGGTCGATCGAGCTTTTCGGCCGCGATCCGCAGGTCGCCGGCGCGAAGGCGTTGACCGGCGTCGCCGGCTTCGTCGAGGGCCCGACCTTCTACCCGTACCTCACGGCGCGACGGAACCTGCGCCTCCTCGCCGCCTACGACGACGGCGACTCGCGCTCGCGAATCGAGGAGCTGCTGGAGTTGGTCGAGCTCGACGATCGCGGCGACGACAAGGTCGGCGGCTACTCGCACGGGATGCGCCAGCGGCTCGGGATCGCCGCGGCGCTCCTGCGCGAGCCGAAGCTGCTCCTCCTCGACGAGCCGACCACCGGGCTTGACCCGGCCGGCATGCGCGACATGCGCGACCTCGTTCGCCGCCTGGCCGGCGAGGGGATCACCGTGCTGCTCTCGAGCCATCTCCTGACTGAAGTTGAGGAGCTCTGCAACCGAGTCGCGATCATCCGCAAGGGACGGATCGTCTACGAGGGCCAGCTCCATGACCTGCTGGCGACGGCGGCGACCGGCTTCCGGCTCCGCTCGCCGGAGCCCGACCGCGCAAAGGCGCTCCTGCTCGCCCAGCCCGGGATCGGCGAGGTGACCTCCGTCGACGGCTCATTGCGGTTCCAGGCCGACGAGGAGGCCGTGGCTGCGTTCTCGATCGCGCTCGGCCAGGCGAGGATCGGCGTCACCGCGCTCGTGCCGGAGACCGCAAGCCTCGAGGAGCTCTTCCTCGGCATGACCGAGGGCGAGCAGAAGGGCGTCGAGGAGGCGGTCGCGTGATCGCCGCGGTCGGCAAGGTCTACGAGTGGGAGATCGCCAAGCTGCTGGGGCAGAAGCGGACGTACCTCGGCCTGATCTCCGCAATCTTGGTTCCGATCGTCTTCGTGGTCGTCCTCGTGCTCCAGACGGGCGGCCCGAATGACGTTCCGCTTGGCCGGTACATCCGAGACACGGGACTCGCGGCTCCGTTCGTCGTCCTCTTCTTCATGTCGATCTGGGGCCTGCCGCTGATCACCGCGCTCGTTGCGGGAGACATCGTCGCCGCGGAGAGCCACAACGACACACTGAAGACGATCCTGACGCGTTCGCGTGACCGCGGCCAGGTCTTCGCCGGCAAGGTGCTTGCCGTGCTCACCTATACGTTCGTCGTCGTCTTCGCGATGGGTCTGGTCGGGCTCGTCGCCGGCACGATCGCCTGGGGCTTTCACCCGTTGACCTCGCTCTCGGGGACGAAAGTCTCCCCAGGACACGGGTTCGGGCTGCTCGTCGCCAGCCTGGCTGTCTACTTCCTGCCGCTCGCCGGGATCGCGGCCTTCGGGCTGATGCTTTCGACGGTCACTCGGAACAGCGCGGCTTCCGTCGTCGGCTCGCTGATGTTCGCGCTGCTGATGCAGCTGCTCGGCGTGCTGCCGGGAACCGAGAGCATCCGGCCGTACCTGCTCGGAACGCAATTCGAGGCATGGCACGGCTTCCTGCGCACTCCCGCGGACTGGGTGCCGGTGATCCGGGCGTTCTGGGTTTGCGCGCTTTACATCTCGATCCCGGTCGCCGCCGCGTACCTCGTGTTCTTGCGACGCGACGTTGCGAGCCAGTAGAAGCCCGCGCCGTTCTCGAAACGACGGACGGTACGCTGAAGGCGTGGGCGAAGCGCTCTCTGCGATCAAGCGGTGGCGCGACGGCGGACAGGCCGTTGCGCTCGCGACCGTCGTCGCAACCCGGCGCTCGGCCCCCCGGCCGCTCGGGTCGAAGCTGGCCGTCTCGGAAACCGGTGAGCTCGCCGGCTCCGTCTCCGGCGGCTGCGTCGAGAGCGACGTGGCTGTTCACGCGCGCGAGGTACTCGAGAGCGGCCTGCCGAAGCTGCTCTCCTACGGGATCCCCGACGAGGACGCCTGGGAGGTCGGGCTCCCATGCGGAGGCGAGATCGACGTCTTCGTCGAACGGGTCGAGGGCGAGCTGCCGGACCCCGAGCAGCCGCAGGTGATCTTTACGGTCGTCGACGGCGACCGCGCCGGTGAGCGGTGGGTGTCGGACGACGGGGAGGTGACGCGGACGCAGCTGGTCGAGCGCGAGGGCGAACGGGTTTTCGCCGAGGTGCTTGGCCCGCCGCCGCGGCTGCTCGTCTTCGGCGCGGTCGATCTGGCCGAGGAACTGTGCCGGGCAGCGAAGGGGCTCGGCTGGCGCACGGTCGTCGCTGACGCACGCGCGCGGTTCGCCACGGCGGAGCGAATCCCGAGCGCGGACGAGCTCGTGGTCGCATGGCCCGAGGAGGTGCTGCAGCAGTTCGAGCCCGACGACCGCACCGCCGTGGTCGTGCTGACCCACGAGGATCGCTGGGACGTCCCGGCCCTGGCGGGCGCGCTCGCGAGCAACGCCTTCTACATCGGTGCGCTCGGCTCGCGCCGCACCCAGGAGCGGCGGCGGGAGCAGCTGCTCGAGACGGGCGTTTCGGAGAAGCAGCTCGAGCGGCTCTGCGGGCCTGCGGGGCTCGACCTGGGGGCCGGGACGCCGGCCGAGACCGCGGTCTCGATCCTCGGCGAGATCCTCGCCGTGCGGGCGGGCCGCGAGGGCGGGCGCCTGCGCGCTTCGAGCGAGCGGATTCACGCGTAGCTAGTGCCCCTGCGCGAGCTGCTCGACGAACACCGGGGCGAGGAGCTCGACCTCTACGCGCGGACGATCAACCCGCAGTTTGTGCGCCTGCTGCGGACGATCGGTTTCGACCGCCGCTGGGCGCGGGCCGAAGGGGCGTACCTCTACGACGCAGACGGCACGCGCTTTCTCGACCTACTCGGCGGCTTCGGGATGTACAACGTCGGCCGCAACAATCCCCGGGTCCGGGCGGCACTGGTCGAAGCGCTCGAACTCGAGACCCCTGGGAAGGTTCAGCTCGGTATCTCGCCGCTACCGGGCCTGCTGGCGAGCGCGTTGCTGGAACGGGCGCCGTCGTCGCTTGGCCGTGTGCTGTTCACGAGCTCGGGTACCGAGGCCGTCGAGGCGGCACTGAAGCTCGGCCGCGCGGCAACGGGGCGATCGAAGGTCGTCTCCTGCGAGCACGGGTTCCACGGGCTGACGCTCGGCTCGCTCTCCGCGGCCGGCGATGCGGCGTTCAGCGCGCGCTTCGGGCCTCTGCTGCCGGGGTTCTCTCGGGTGCCGTTTGACGATCTCGACGCGCTCGAGGAGGCCCTTCGCGGGGAGGACGTGGCGGTCTTCATCGTCGAGCCCGTGCAGGGGCATGGGCCGCAGTTCCCACACGATCACTACCTGGCCGGCGCGCAGGAGCTCTGCCGCCGTTACGGGACGCTCTTCTGCGTGGACGAAGTGCAAACCGGTTTCGGGCGGACGGGCCGCATGTTCGCGCTCGACCATTGGGGCCTGGAGCCCGATCTCCTCACGGTGGCGAAGTCGCTCTCGGGCGGCTACGTCCCGGTCGGCGCCTTGCTGATGTCGACGACGGTCTACGACGCCGTGTTCGACTCCTTGGAGCATTCGGTTTCACACGGATCGACCTTCGCGCCGAACGACCTCGCGATGGCGGCCGGGCTCGCGACGCTCGATGAGCTCGATGCCCAGCACCTATCCGAGCGGGCCGCGCGGATGGGTGAGCTGCTACTCGAACGAACGCTCCCGCTCGTCGAGCGCTACGAGGTCGTCAAGGGCGTTCGCGGTCTCGGGCTGATCTGGGCGATCGAGTTCGAAGAGCCCGCCGGTGGGAGCCGCTCCTGGCGCATGCTCGAGCGCGTCCAGACCGGTCTCTTCGCGCAGCTCGTCGTCGTGCCGCTGTTCAGCGACCACAAGATCCTGAGTCAGGTGTCCGGCCACGACTCGAACGTGATCAAGATCCTGCCGCCGCTCGTTCTCTCCGAGAACGACGTCGACTGGTTCGTCGAGGCGCTGGAGGCAACTCTGGCCCGGGCGGAGAAGCTACCCCGGGCGATGGTTCGCTTCGCCATTAGGGCCGCACGCGCAAATGTTCCATCGCGAGCGAAGCGAGGCGAGAAACCGGCCCCGCGGAAAATGCGGAGCATTTTTCGCGGTTAAGGCTCGCTGATCTCGGCGTGCCGCTCTGCGACGCAGTCGCGCGCCCAGGACTCGGCCGCCTCGACGATCCGGCCCGCGAGCACATCGGCTTCGTGCTCGTCCGCGGGGATGTACTCGGGGTCGACGTCGATCCTCACCTGGTGTAACAACGCCTCGGAGTCCTCGCCGATCTCGTGCCGGTCCTCGGCCACGATCGAGATCTCGCCGACCTTGGTCAGCAGAGCCTGCGCCAGCTCGTCGATCTCCGCCGCCGTCGCGGCCCGACCGGCGAAGATCCCGAAGTTGACACGGACCTCGAGCCCGGGAGGTTCAGGCAGGCGGTGATAGAACGCGAGCTGAGGCTCTGTACCCATCGAAACCCATAATTGCCCAGGCTCGCGAAACCTAACCTTCTTGCGGTTCCCAGCGAAAACGGCGGGCCGCGATGATCGCTCCGGCCAGTCCCCAGGCCGCGATCACGGCCACGTCGCCGGGCCGATCCCAGATCTGCTGGTTGTGAACCGCGATGTCCCGCACGAGCCGGATCACGTAGACGAGGGGAAGTGCGTTCGCGATCGCTTTCAGCGCTGCCGGAAACGAATGGGGCGAGAAGAAGGCGCCCGACAGGAACGAGACAGGCAGGTAGATGGCGTTGACGACGGCCGACGAGCCCTCCGCAGATTTTATGAGAACCGTCAGCGCCAGCCCCAGGGTCGTGAAGGCCGCCGCGCCGAGCAGCAGCGCCAGCGCGAGCGAAAAGAGATTGTGGACGTGGGTATGGAAGAAGATCCGCCCGATCGCGCTCATGCAGACCGCCTCGAGAGCGAAGGCGATCAGCGTGGTGCAGAGCAGCGCGACGACGTAGGCCCAGGCCGGCAGCGGCGTCGCCCGCACCCGCTTCAGGATGCCGGACTCGCGCCGAATCACGAGCATGATCGACAGGCCGGCGAACCCGGTCGCGATCGCGCCGTAGCCGAGCATCCCCGCGAGCAGGTAGTCGGCGGCGCGGACGTTGCCCTCCGCCTTGATCCGGTCGTTTCCGTACACCGAGCCGAGCAGGAAGAACATGATCAGGGGCAGCGCGAAGGTGAAGAAGGCGAGCTCGCGGCTTCGCCCGTAAAGCCGCAGCTGGCTGCGAAGCTCGTGGCGGAAGAGCCTCATTCCGGCTCCGCCTGGGTGAGCGAGAGATAGACCTCTTCGAGACTCGGCCTCCGGACCTCGAGCCCGTCGAGCTCCTCACCGCGCTCGATCGCGGCCGTCGTCAGCTCGTGCAGAACGCGTGTCGGCTCGTCGGTCTCGAGGACGACGAACTCGCCGTTCCGGCGATAGCGGATCTCGGTCGCGAGAGCCCCGCCGACCAGCTCCTGCACGGTGCCGGAGGCGACGATCCGCCCCTCGCGCAGGACCGCCACCCGGTCGGCGAGCTGCTCGACTTCGTCGAGGTAGTGCGTGGTCAGAAGGATCGTCTTGCCGAGGCCGCTGAGCGACCGGATCGTCTCCCAAGCGCGTCGCCGCGCGCCAGGATCGAAGCCCGTCGTCGGCTCGTCGAGGAAGATCAGCTCGGGGTCACCGACGAGCGCGAGGCCGAGATCGAGGCGGCGCCGCTGGCCCCCGGAGAGCCGCCGGGCGCGGGTATCGCGCTTCTCCTCGAGGCCGATCAGACCGATCACCTCGTCGACGGGTCGCGGGTGCTCGTAATAACCCGCAAACTGGGCCAGCTGCTCGGCGACGGTGAGGTTCTCGTACATGGCCGACGACTGGAGGACGACCCCGATCCGCCCCCGCCAATCGAGACCGGCGGTCGCCGGGTCGGCGCCGAGCACCTCGACCTCCCCGGCGTCGCGTCTGCGGTAGCCCTCGAGTATCTCGATCGTCGTCGTCTTGCCGGCGCCGTTCGGCCCGAGTAGCCCAAAGACCTCGCCGGCGCAGAGCTCGAAATCGATGCCCTTCAGCGCTTCGAAGTCCCCGTACGACTTCGTCAGTCCGCGAACGCTGATGACCGGGGTCACGTGGCCGAATCTAGCTGGTGCCCGAGGCGGGCAGTCGAATCACGGCGATCCCGGCGGGCGGGAAAGGCGGCTCGTCGCCGTCGCCGAGCTCGGCCGCGATCCGCCCGCAGTCCGGCTGGTGGCCGACGACGATCACGGTCTCGCCGCGTCCCTCGACCGCCGATCGGACCGCTTCGGCCGTCGCGCCGGGTGCGAGAGCGTCGCTCGGCTCGCTCGCGCAGCTGAGAGCGTCCGCCAGCGCCTCGCCGGTCTGACGGGCTCGCAGGAGCGGGCTGGTCAGAACGGCATCCGCGCGGACGCCGTCGGCAGCGAGCCGCTTACCGAGCGCCCGCGCCTGCGCTCTACCTTCCGGCGTCAGCTGTCTGAGGTCGTCCGGGTCGCCCGGTTCCGCCTCGGCATGACGAACCATGTACAGGCGCATGGAGCGATTAAAGATGAGACGGAGCCAGAGCGAGCGCTGGCTCCGTTCCCGTCTGTTTCCCGCCCGCCCGCGCTTCTGCGACGATCGCGGCAATGGCACGGTTCAGCTACGTCGTCTGCGACGTCTTCACCGACCGGCCGCTCGCCGGCAACCAGCTCGCCGTCTTCACGGACGCGCGCGGCCTCGACGCCGAGACCATGCAGGCGCTCGCGCGCGAGATCAACTTTTCGGAGTCGACGTTCGTATTGCCTGCCGAGAGTGGGGGGCACGCGCGGATCCGCATCTTCACACCGTTGGCCGAGATCCCGTTCGGCGGTCATCCGACGCTCGGGACGGCGTTCGTCCTTGCGGGGCCGTTGCAGACGCCGGAGCTCCGTCTGGAGACGGGCAGAGGGATCGTTTCGGTGCGACTGGAACGTGAGGAAGGCCGGCTTGTCTTCGGGCGAATGGAGCAGCCGATTCCGTCTATCCACTCCTATGAAGCGGAGGAGGAGCTGCTCGCCGCGCTTGGGGTCACGGGCTCGGAGCTGCCGGTCGAGCTCTACGACAACGGCATGCGGCACGTCTACGTGTCGCTTCGGTCGGAGGAGGAGGTCGCGCAGTTGTGTCCCGACCTGGCGCGACTCGAGCTTCCGCCGGATCTCGGGATCAACTGCTTCGCGGGTTCCGGTACTCGCTGGAAGACGCGGATGTTCGCGCCGGGCGGTGGAATCGCGGAGGATCCGGCCACGGGCTCGGCCGCCGGCCCGCTGGCCTTGCATCTCGCGCGTCACGGCAGGATCGCCTTCGGCGACGAGATCGAGATCTCCCAGGGCACGGAGATCGGTCGGCCGTCGACGCTCTTCGCACGCGTCGACGGCACGCCGGATCGCGTCGAGCGCGTAGAGGTCGGCGGCTCGGCGGTGACGGTCGCACGCGGCGAGTTCAGGCTTCCAGCCAGCCGACACGCTTGATCTCGGGCAGCTCGGGCTCGAGCGCCCGCCAGAACCGTCCCCCGTCTTGCGAGATGTAGACGCGGTGCTCGGCGGCGTACAGCATCCGGTCAGGGTCGTTTTCGGCGATCGCGATCGCACGGCCCGGAGGTAGGCCGCCGCCCGCCTCGCGCCAGCTGCTGCCCGCGTCGTTCGAGACGGCGAGCGGAGGGCGGCGGTCGAGAACGGCGACCACCGTCGACCCTTCGGCCGCGGCCGAGACGAGGAGCGGCAGCTCGACCCGCGGCTGCGGCGTCTCGGACAGCTCGGCTCCGGCGACGAAGTCGACGACCTGCTCGGTCTCGGCGTCGATCGTGTAGACGCCTTCGCCCGTCTCGACCGCGATGTTCATCGCCGGCTCGCAAGCAGGTCGTGGACGACCTGCGTCGCCCTCTCGGCCGCCGGCAGTGGAGCCTGGCCGCGGCTTCGCCCGACGAGGTAGACCGCCGCGAAGGCGTCGCCGGCGCCGGTCGGGTCGACGTCGAGAGGATCGGCCGGAACATGGACGAGCCGCCCCTGCGCGACGAGCAAGCAGCCCCGCGACCCGAGCGTGACGATCACCTCCGGGACGCCGATTCCGGAGAGGAGCCGCTCGTCGAGCCTGCCGACGAGCGCCAGTGCCTCCTCCTCGGACAGCTTCAGCACCGAGACGTGGCGAAGAAACGAGCACTCGGGTTCTGGCTCGAGAATGAGCGCTCCGGGCCGCGCAGGCCGGACGAGCCCTTGGCCGTCGAACGAGAGCCGCGCCCCCGAGTCTGTGAGGGCGGCGAGCGTCTCGGCGGGGAACTCGCCGCGAAAGAGCGCCCCGACGTGGACCCATTCGGCCTCGAGGCCCGCCACGTCCTCTGCCGACCAGGGCGAACCGAGCTCCCGTACCTCCATCGCCCGTCGATCGCCGTCGTAGGAGAACGCGTAGGTCGCCGTATTCGCGCCGGGCCTCCACTCGACGTGCAGACCGAGCTCCTCCAACGGTGGCAGCAGTCGCGGCCGGTCGGCGTCGGCGCACTTCGCCCGCACGAGCGCCGGTGTGCCCAGCGCTGCCAGCGCCCGTGCGGCGTAGAACGGCGGCCCGCCGACGCGGGGCGGCCCTCCGTCAACGAGGTCGAGCGAGAGGTTCCCCACTACCGCGACGCGCACGACCGTCATCTTCGCGCGGCAGGAGCAGGCCTGCGGCCGTGGCGAGCACGAAGGCGGCCGCGAAGCTCGGCAGAGACGCGGTCCAGCTCGCGTGACCGGGGTGTAGGTGTGCAACGAGAGCCGTCCACCAGGAAGGCCCCTGGGGGGAGAGCCACTGGTAAAGCACGAAGCCGGCGACCCAGGCCGCGAGCTGGGCCGGCCGCACAGCAGGCCCCGAGAAGAAGTCGCGTTCGCGGTAGTGCGCGCCGGCGAGCAGCCAATCGGCCAGCAGCACGCCGAAAAGGGGCACGAAGACCGAGCCGAGCAGGAGGAGAAAGGACTGGTATGAGCGCAGGTTGATCACGATCGCGCCGAGGGTCGCGACCCCGGACACGAGGACGATCAGGAGGCGCTGTGAGACGCGAGGCACCACGTTCTGAATCGACACGGCCGTCGAGTAGATGTCGGCGAACGCCTCGTCCGACTCGTCCACTGTCAGAGCGAGCAGCGCGAAGGCGCTGATCGCACCGCCGGCCGCGACCGCGGCGGGCACGTCCGCGGCATCGGTGACGTTCCGAGAGAGCACGAGCAGCACGCCGAGTCCGAAGCACCACAGCGTCGGCACGAAGTAGCCCACTCCGGCTCCCCAGAAGGCGCTGTG
>Ga0209808_1001063_pt1 | contig 14008 bp, 13 predicted proteins | sample GraSoiAngelo_157_FD_186171 | JGI IMG/M metagenome (GOLD analysis project Ga0209808, IMG submission 186171) | Grasslands soil microbial communities from the Angelo Coastal Reserve, California, USA - 14_1009_16_20cm (SPAdes) (version 2) | ecosystem: Environmental > Terrestrial > Soil > Grasslands ...
CGACCGCCGTGGTCCGCAACAGGTCGTATGGCTTGGTGTCGCCGTTGTCCGCCAGGGACGGGACGATAAAGACGGCATACGGCGCGAGGTCCGCGCGCGCGAGATCGACGGTGCCGGACGTGCCGTTGTAGGCGCGCGCGACCCCCCCCGGGAAGGCGCCCGTCAGCGACTCGACGATCAAGTCGCACCCCGCCACGTCGATGCCAGCCGGGCAGTACACCAGCGCCTGTTGAGCCCCCAGGGCCGCCGGCACAGCGACAAGACCGCACAAGGCTGCGAACAACGCCAGGAAGGCCGTCTTCTTCATAACGCCCCCCCTCAACGACAGGCGTCGGCGATGACGGCGCTGAGCGCCGCCACGCGCTGCTGCAACCCGGCCTTATCAGGACTGCTCGCAGCCTGTCCCTTGGCGCCCTCAAGCTCCTTGGCGTAGGCGACGCATACCGTTGCAGTGACGAGATTTTGCGTCAGGGCCGCGGATGGCCGCGTCAGCGGCGCTCGCGGTCCCTGGGGCTGGTCCGAACAGGCAGTCCAGAAGATCAGTACGGCGGCGGAAAACAGAGCTATGCGCTTCACGACCCACCTCCAGAGAAGCCCAGTACCTGTCTGGGCGGCTGGCGGCTGGTCGTGAGGCTCACACGTGGTCCTCACTCGCTCAGCGGACCCGCTACTGGCGCATCGTGGCGCTAGCGCAACAACCGTACCGTTGCTCGGCTTGTCGCTGTTGGACGAAAGGTCCGTTGCTCCAGAAATGTGTGGTACGGGAGCCACACACATGGTGGAGAGTGTTGCAACCGTGGACGCTGGATGGCCAAGTTAGAGGACCACAAGGGAGTCAAACATGCTTCGCCGACCAATCGCTGGTACGCTCCTGCTCTGCTATCTCGCCGCGTGCACGAGTTGGCACGTTGAGAAGGAAGTCAGCCCGCTGCAACTGATCTCCACCAAGCACCCCGGCGTGGTGCGCCTGACCCGGGCCGATGGCTCGCCCATGGTTCTCGATCAGCCCCGAATCGCGGTGGGCGACAGCGTGGCGGGAGTTCACAACGGAGTTCAGTCTAGCGTCGCGGTCTCGGACGTCACGCAGGTCGCGACCCCGAGGCTCAGTGCCGGCAAAACGATCGGGCTATTTCTCGGCCTCTCAGTGGTCGCGGTAGGAATCGCGGTGATCGCTTGTTTGTCTGACAATTCGGGGACAGGTCCTTGCTCGGGCAATTAAGGAGAATGCTCGATAACCCAACTGGGCTATCGAGCATTTGGCTATCAGTCGGGGCGAGTGGATTTGAACCACCGACCTCCTGGTCCCGAACCAGGCGCGCTAACCGGGCTGCGCTACGCCCCGCCGTAAGGCTAGAGTGCAGTGTGTGTCTAGCCTTCAGCGAAACCTAGAAGCCGACCCACCCGAAAGAAAGCCCAGCAGGCCTTGCGGCGCCGACGGCGCGCCCGTATTTCCATGGACAAGGTCCATGACATCCGATGTCGTCGTGCGGACGAGGTGTTCTCCCCGAACAGCGATGTGCGCAGTCGGCGCCGCCCTGCTCCTACAGAGCGGCTGGGCGTGTCGGCGGGCTGCCACTGCGACTGCCCCTCGTCCTCCGGAGGTCTCGGTCCTCACCGTCGCTCCGGAGACGGTCTCGGCGCGCTACGAGTTCGTCGGGCAGGCCGTGGCGTCGCGTCACGTCGAGGTGCGCGCGCAGGTCGCCGGGGTCATCGTCGCGCGGCCCTACGCCGAGGGCACGGACGTCCCGAAGCGCGCCCTGCTCTTCCAGATCGATTCGACGACGTACGACGCGGCGTACCGGAGCGCGCTCGCGCAGCTCGCGGACGCCACCGCCCGATCGGCGAACGCCGAGCGCAACTGGTCGCGTCTCAAGACGCTGCTCGGCTCGCGCGCCGTGGCCCAAAAGGATGTAGATGACGCCGAGACAGCCTTCGATCAGGCGCGCGCCGCCGTCCAGGCGGCGCAGGCCGCGGTCGATCGCGCCAAGAAGGACTACGACGACACCTTCGTCCGCGCGGAGATCGCCGGGCGGGCCAGCCGGGCACTCTTGGATCTGGGCGCGCGTGTGACGGGGCCGAGCGACCTGCTCACGACGGTCGAGCAGATCGATCCCGTCTACGTGAACTTCAGCCCGTCCGACCAGGAGGTGCTGCGCTGGCGGCAGGATATCGCGACGCGCCGGCTGCTCGTGCCCGCCCGCGTGCTCGCCGTGCAGGTGACGCTCGCGGACGGCAGCATCTTTCCGGGCACCGGCCAACTCAACTTCGTCGACCTCGCCCTGCAGCCCGCGACCGGGACGCTCTCGCTCCGCGCGGAGTTCCGGAATCCGCAGCACGTGTTGTTGCCGGGCCAGTTCGTACGCCTCCACTTCGTGGGCCTCAAGCGCCCGGACGCGATCCTCGTGCCCCAGCGGGCCGTCCAGCGAGGCCTCGCCGGCGCGTTCGTCTACGTGCTGGGGGACAGCAACCGGGTGACGGTGCGGGACGTGGTGGCGACGTCCTGGGAACGGGGGGGGTGGTTGATCGATCAGGGCCTCAGGGCGGGCGACCGTGTGGTGGTGGATGGCATCCAGAAAGTCGGCCCCGGACAGGTCGCCACGCCGGTCGCCTACCGACTCGCCGTGGACTCGAGCGCGGGAGGCGTGGCGGACAGCGCGGTGATCGCGGCGCCGTCGGCTCCGCCCAAGATCAAAGTCGGTCCGTGAGCGGCGCGTAGCTCGACCTCTGCTCACCGATCACTTTGACGGCCGCCGGTTCTTCAATCCGAGCGGCGCGCAGGGCCAGCCTACCTGGATGGTACCGCGCATGTTGCTGACGCCACGAACCCGGTGGCCGTCGCGGATTCCGGTCGAGCCGCGGCGGCCGCCGACCGTCGGACGGGACGACCTGGTCGTGACGTTCGTCGGTCATGCCACGTTTCTCATTCAAGTCGGCGCCATCAACCTGCTGACCGATCCGGTGTACGCCGAGCGGGCGAGCCCGGTCTCGTTCGCGGGTCCCCGTCGCGTTCGGGCGCCGGGCGTGCGATTCGACGATCTGCCCGCCATCTCACTCGTGCTCGTGAGTCACAATCACTACGATCACTGCGATCTCGGGACCCTGCGCGCACTCGATCGGCGGTTTCATCCGCAACTGGTGGCCCCGATCGGTAACGGCCGGCTGCTTCGATCGGCGGGTATCCGTCAGGTGGAGGAGATCGATTGGTGGCAGCGCGCGAGCGCGGCGCCGCTTCCCGTCACACTGATCCCCGCTCAGCACTTCTCTTCGCGGAACATGCTCGACCGCAACCGCGCGCTGTGGGGTGGGTTCCTGATCGAGGCCGCTGGGTGCCGGATCCTCTTCGCCGCCGACAGCGGCTACGGCGCCCACTTCCGGGAGATCGGCGCGCGGCTGGGCCCCATCGATCTCGCGCTACTCCCCATCGGTGCCTACGAGCCGCGCTGGTTCATGCAGGACATCCACATGAATCCGGCCGAAGCCGTGCGGGCGCACCTCGATCTCGGAGCGCGCCAGAGCCTCGCGATGCATTTCGGCACGTTTCAATTGACGCCGGAGGGAATCGACGAACCGGTTCGCGAATTGGCCAAGGCGTTGCGGGAGCGCGGGGTGCCGGCGGAGCAGTTTCGGACGGCGGACGTCGGGGAGTCGGTCGTAGTGCGCCCAGGAGGACTCGAACCCCCAGCCTCTTGATCCGTAGTCAAGCGCTCTATCCAGTTGAGCTATGGGCGCGTAATGCTAGGTGACAGAAAACAGACTCAGACGCACAGACGCAACAGGGGTGAACAGTGAGCAGGCGACAGATAGGCCTACCTTAAAGCTCTCTTCTGTTCTCCACTGTGCGTCTGCTGCGTCTGTGCGTCTAGCATATAGTGCGTCTGTTGGGTCTGTTGCTGCGTCCTGTTCTCGAGCCTTTCAGTGGGCGGTACTAGATTCGAACTAGTGACCTCCACGATGTCAACGTGGCGCTCTAACCAACTGAGCTAACCGCCCGCGAACGACTAGACGCACAGCGAGCAGTCACAGACGCAACAGACGCACAGTGGAGAACAGCGAAAGGCGCGCGACGACGACTGCTCACTGCCGCCTGTTCACCACTGCTGCGTCTGTGCGTCTCAGACCGTTCCCTGTGCGTCTAGTAGTAGTAGCGGGGGTGGGATTTGAACCCACGACCTCCGGGTTATGAGCCCGGCGAGCTACCAGACTGCTCCACCCCGCGTCGCTGTATCCGTCAATCCTGCCCAGAGCGGGAAACGGGACTCGAACCCGCGACCCCAACCTTGGCAAGGTTGTGCTCTACCAACTGAGCTATTCCCGCGTGCCACTCTCAATCTAACCGCTCAGGAGGGTCGGGTTCCACGGCCCCGACCTCCCCAGCCTCCCCAGCCTCCCCCGTCCTGCTTGTCAGTGGAGGCGAGGGGGATCGAACCCCTGACCTCGTGAATGCCATTCACGCGCTCTCCCAACTGAGCTACGCCCCCGTTATATTGGGCCCCGCCCAACGCGTTCCGGCGGGAACACGGCATCTTATCGGCGCGTTCTGGTGGTGTCAAGCGGTTTTGCGCCCTGACGTGAACTTTTCGGCCCCTGTCCGGTATCACGGGGTGATCCGGGATTATAGACATGCCCAAGCACATCCGACGGAAGAAAACCACCTCCCCCGCCCGGGCGAAGCCCCGCGCGGCGGCCCGCGCGGTCGCCGTGGGGCCCGGCCGCCCGCCTGCCCCCCAGGCGAAAGCGAAGCCTGCCAAGAAGCGCGGGCGGCGTCGCGGCTTGCTCTCCGGCCTCGCGACCCACGAGCACGAGCGCGACATCCTCGATCAGTACCTCCACGAGGTGTCGAAGACGCCACTCCTCACCCAGAAGGAGGAGATCGCGCTCGCCCGGAAGGTGCGCGCCGGCGATCAGGACTCGATGCAGGAGCTCGTGAAGCGCAATCTGCGCTTCGTGATCTCGGTCGCCAAGAAGTACCAGAACCGGGGTCTCCCCCTCACCGATCTGATCGGCGAGGGGAACGTCGGCTTGCTCACGGCGGCTCGCAAGTTCGACCCGGACCAGGGGGTGAAGTTCATCTCCTACGCCGTGTGGTGGATCCGCCAGGCGATCCTCGCCGCGCTCGCGCGCCAGGGGCGCACCGTGCGGGTGCCCTTGAACCGCACCGCCGACCTGTCGCGCATCGTCCGGACGGCCGAGTTCCTGCGGCAGACGCTGCGGCGCGAGCCCACTCCGGAGGAGATCTCCGACGCGACCAAGCTGTCGCTCGAGGTGGTGCAGTCGCTCGCCGCGCTGAACACGGGTGACGTGCGGCTCGACGCGCCGCTCGATCCCGACGGGGACCGCTCCCTCATCGAGCGATTCATCGCCGAGGATCTCCCGGACACGGAAGACCAGGCGATGGACCGGTTCCTCTCGGACGAGATCGAGCAGGCGCTGAACACGCTGCAGCGCCGCGACGCCAAGGTGCTCCGTCTGTACTTCGGTCTGGACGGCGGCCGGGAGCACACGCTGGAGGAGATCGGCGGCATGCTGGGCGTGACGCGCGAGCGGGTGCGCCAGCTGCGGGACCGCGCGCTCAAGCGGCTGCGGGACGGCGAAGTGGGGAAGGCGCTCGCGAGCTTTGCCGCATAGCGCGTTACACGTTCCACGTTGCATGTTGCACGAGGGCCGGCGCGAACCGCCGGCCTTCTTCGTTGTCGGCGCCGTCGTGGAACGTGCAACGTGCAACGTGTGACGTTACTTTAGCCCCGTGATCGAACGCCTCGGCCGAAGGACCGTCGACGCCGTCAAGACCGTCGGCCGCTTCGGTCATTTCATGGGGGACCTGGCGCGCGCCGTTCCCGACGTCGCCGTGTGGGGCCGGCTGACCCTCGTGCAGCTGCGACGTGTGGGCGTGGACTCGCTCCCGGTCGCGCTGTTCATTGCGGCGTTCACCGGGGTCGTGCTCGCCCTCCAGGCGTCCTACACGTTCCGCAACACGGTCCCGCTCTACTTCGTCGGCACGCTGGTCGGCAAGACGATGATGCTCGAGCTCGGCCCGGTGCTCGCCGGCCTCGCGCTGGCGGGACGCGTCGGGGCCAGCATGGCGGCCGAGCTCGGCACCATGAAAGTCACCGAGCAGGTGGACGCGCTCGAGACGCTCGCCTACGACCCGCAGAGCTTTCTCGTGCTCCCCCGCGTGCTCGCCGGCACCGCCATGTTCCCCATCATCGTGGCGCTCGCGATCCTGACGGGGATCCTCACCGGGTGGATCGCGAGCCTGGTGCTGCTCGACCTCTCCACCCAGGAGTTCATCAAGGGCCTGAAACTCTTCTATCGGTTCAAGGACACCTGGTTCGGCCTGTTCAAGAGCGCGACGTTCGGGTTCACCATCACGCTGGTGGGGTGCGTCGTCGGCCTGGGCACGCGCGGCGGCGCCGAGGGTGTGGGCCTGAGCACCACCCGCGCGGTCGTCTATTCGGCCGTGCTGTTGCTCGTGCTGGATGCGTTCTGGGCGCTGGTGCTGCTGCGGTGATCCAGTTCCAGGATCTCCAGAAGAGCTTCGGCGCGAAGCTGGTACTCGCCGGCTTCACGCTCACGGTGCCGGACCAGGAGACGGTGGTCATCATCGGGTACTCGGGCACCGGCAAGAGCGTGGCGTTGAAGCACGTGGTGGGGTTGTTGCAGCCCGATGCCGGAGACGTCATCGTTGACGGCCGCGCCGTGTCGACGCTCGAGCGGGACGCCCTCATGGCGCTGCGCCGCGACATCGGGTTCGTCTTCCAGTTCGCCGCGCTGTTCGATTCGATGACCGTGTTCGACAATGTCGCGCTGGGGCTCCGGCGGCGCGACCTCTCGGACGACGAGATCGCGGAGCGCGTGCGCGAGGCGCTGGCGGTCGTGGACCTGACGGGCGCGGAGGAGAAGTACCCGGCCGAGCTGTCGGGCGGGATGCGCAAGCGGGTGGGCATCGCGCGCGCCATCGCCCTGCGACCCCGCTACCTCCTGTACGATGAGCCGACCACCGGCCTCGATCCGGTGACCTCGGCGGTGATCGACCAGCTGATGGTGCGCACGCGCGAGCACCTCGGCGTGACGGGCATCGTGGTGACGCACGACATGCGGAGCGCCTATACCGTCGGCGACCGCATCGCCATGTTGTACGAGGGCAGGATCCGGCAGGTGGGCACCGTGGCCCAGATCCAGCAGACGGAGGATCCCGTGGTGCGGCAGTTCATCGAGGGACGCCCGGCGTGAAGCGCGAGAACGAGTTCGCCGTCGGCGTGGTCGTGATCGCGGCGTTCGCGGTCGTGGTGAGCGGCGCGCTGTGGCTCTCGGGCGCGCATCTCGGCCGCACCGAAGCGGTGTACACCGCCCGGTTCCGGACCGTGGGAGGGCTCGGCGTGGGCGACCCGGTGGTGCTGCGGGGGGTGCGGGTCGGCCGGGTCGAAGGGATCCGGCTCGCCTCCGGCAACTGGGTGGAGGCGGACCTGAAGATCTACGCGGGCGCCCAGCCCCCGCCCCGGCCGGCGGTGATCGCCGCGTCGGCGTCCCTGTTCGGCGAGTGGGCGGCCTCCCTCGTCTCGCTCGACCAGCTCCCGAACGATCCCAACATCAAGCAGGCCATCGCGGAGGCGCAGGCGGCAGGGAGCGGGAAGTGGCCGGGCGCCACGCTCCCCGACATCGGCCAGCTCACGGCGCAGGCGAGCCGCATCGCGACCGATATCGCGACCGTGTCCAGCCGAATCCAGACCGCGTTCGACTCCGAGGCCGTGCTCGAGCTGCGGCGGTCGATCAAGGACTTCGGCCAGGTCGCGGACAAGCTGGTGAAAGTGACGAACGAGCAGGCAGACGTGATCGGATCGGTCGGGTCGAACCTCCGCCAGGGCTCGGACGTCCTCGCCAAGGCGGCGACCAACCTGCAGACCACGCTCGGCCGGGTGGACTCGGCGACCAATCAAGGCCAGCTGGCGACCATCCTGAGCAACTCCGCGACGACCAGCGTCAACCTGCGGTCGGCATCGCAGGACTTCCGCGACCTGCTCGACGCCGCCCACAAAAACCAGGAGAGCCTCGTCCGCGTCCTGGTGTCGGCCGACAGCGTGATGTCGCGCATCGCGAACCGCAGCGGGACGCTCGGCCTGCTGGTGTCGGACTCGACCCTGTACCGCGAGACCACCCTCACGATGATCCAGCTGCGGCAGCTCCTGTCCGACATCCAGGCGAACCCGCGGAAGTACTTCTCGTTCAGTGTATTCTAGAGAAAACGCGGAAGTGGGAACGCGGAACGCGAAACAGAAAGGGGAGGGTCGATCCCGAATGCCGGCCACGCGGATCGATCGTCGGGCGGTCTGTTCCGCGTTCCGCGTTCCGCGTTCCACGTTCGTCAAGTTCCGCGTTCCGCGTTCGTTATGAAGCGCAAGCGTCCCCGCGCCCAGCGGGAGACCTCAGCGGGCGGCGTCGTGTTCCGGCGCGGACCGGACGGTGGGCCCCGGTTCCTGTTGATCCGCGACTCGTATCGCAACTGGGGGTTCCCCAAAGGCCACCTCGAACCCCGCGAGCCCCCCGCCGACGCCGCGCGCCGCGAAGTGGCCGAGGAAACCGGGCTCGAGGATCTCGCGCTGCGCGGCCCGATTCGGGTGATCGACTGGTACTTCCGATTTCGCGGCAAGACGATCCATAAGTTCTGCCATTTCTTCCTGTTCGAGTCGCGACGCGGCGAGTGCGTCCCGCAGACGGAGGAAGGCATCACCGATTGCGCGTGGTACGCTCCCGAGGAGGCGCGCCGCACGATCTCGTACGACAACGCGCGCGCGGTGTTGGAGCAGGCGACCGCGATGGTGCAGGCGCTCGCCCACGTGACGGGCCGCTCCACCCCCGAGCAGCCGGCATGACCGCCGTCGTGCCGGTGTTCAACCCTCGGGCCGAGCCGCGGCGGGCGGTGAAACGCGGCTACCCGCGCGGTGCGGGGAGCGTGCGGCTGTGCCGCACCCTCGCGGCCGTCGAGCGGCTGCTGTACCAGCGCCTCGTCGACGCGGTGGTGCTCGATGTGAAGACGGCACCGCCGGCCGCGCTCGCGCTGCCGGCACGGTTCCCGCGGATCCCGATGTTCGTGCTGTCGGCCCTGCGGCCGGACGACGGCCCGCTGCTCGCCGCCTGCGACGCGGCGGGGTTCGCGGGGGTGCTGGTCGAGGGGGTGGACAACGCGGTGGCGGGGGAGTGGATTGCGGCCCGGACGGCGCAGGTGGCGCGGCGCGAAGCGCTCGCCGATGCGCCCAAGCTGCTCCGCCTCACCGATCGGCTGCAGCTCGCCGCCTGGGACGAGGTGCTGCGTCGCGTTGGGTTCCCCACGCAGACGGGCCACGTAGCGGCGGCCCTCCGAGTGACACGGGAACACCTGTCGCGCGAGTTCGCCGCCGGCGGTGCTCCCAACCTGAAGCGGGTCATCGATCTCGCGCGCACGGCCTGGGCCGCCGATCTGCTGGGCAATCCCGGGTACACCGTGCGGTCGGTGGTGCACATCCTCGGCTACGCGTCGATCAGCCACCTCGCGGGCGCCGCGCGGCGGGTTGCGGGAACGACGCCGCAGGAATTGCGGGCGGTGGGGGCGCGAGGCGTGCTGCAGCGATTCATAAGAGGAAGGACGCGGTCGCGAGTATGAACGCGGAAGTGGCAACGCGGAACGTGAGAAACGCGGAACAGCACGGTGGGGTCGTGCCGCGAACGACCTTGCACTACTGTTCCGCATTCCGACTTCCGCGTTCCGCGTTCTTGTGATATTTTTCACAAACTCCAACTCCTGATCCCATGGCAACCGATTCCATCCTTCGTCCCGGCGAGCTGAAAGAAATCCTCCTCAAGGAAATCCAGGCGGCCGATCTCGCCGACATCGACGTGCGCGAGGTGGGCACGGCGCTCGAGGTGAAGGACGGCATCGCCCGCATTTACGGCCTCACCTCCGCAATGGCCGGCGAGATGCTCGAGTTCACTTCCTCGGAGACGGGGGAGAAGGTGACCGGGCAGGCGCTGAACCTGGAAGAGGACAACATCGGCGCGGTGATCTTCGGCGATTATCTCGTGCTGCGCGAGGGGGACGAGGTGCGCCGCACCGGGCGCGTGCTCGAGGTGCCCGTCGGCCCCGCGCTGGTGGGGCGGGTGGTGGACGCCCTCGGCCGCCCGGTGGACGGGTTGGGCCCCCTCCACGGGACGAAGACCCGCAAGGTGGACATCGTCGCCCCCGGCATCATCAAGCGGCAGCCGGTCAAGGAGCCGCTCCAGACGGGGATCAAGGCGATCGACTCGATGATCCCGATCGGCCGCGGCCAGCGCGAGCTGATCATCGGCGACCGCGCCATCGGCAAGACGGCGATCGCGGTCGACACGATCATCAATCAGAAGGGCCAAGGCGTGACCTGCGTGTACGTGGCGATCGGGCAGAAGGGCTCGACCGTCGCCGCCGTGGTCGAGAAGCTCAAGGAATTCGGTGCGATGGACTATACGATCGTCGTGCTCGCGTCGGCCTCGGAGCCCGCCCCGATGCAGTACATCGCCCCGTTCTCGGGCTGCGCGATGGCCGAGTATTTCATGTACGACGAGAAGAAGGCGACCCTGTGCGTGTACGACGACCTCTCGAAGCAGGCCGCGGCGTATCGTCAGCTGTCGCTCGTGCTGCGGCGTCCCCCCGGCCGCGAAGCGTATCCGGGCGACGTGTTCTATCTCCACAGTCGCCTGCTGGAGCGGGCGGCCAAGCTGTCGGACCCGATGGGGGCGGGGTCGCTCACCGCGCTCCCCATCATCGAGACCCAGGCCGGCGACATCTCCGCCTACATCCCCACGAACGTCATCTCGATCACCGACGGCCAGATCTTCCTCGAGACGGACATGTTCTACTCGAACGTGCGGCCGGCCATCAACCCGGGCATTTCGGTGTCACGCGTCGGCGGCAACGCGCAGATCAAGGCGATGAAGCAGGTGGCGGGTCGTCTGCGCCTCGATCTCGCGCAGTACCGCGAGCTCGAGGCGTTCGCGCAATTCGGCTCGGAGCTCGATCAGGCGACGCAGAAGCAGCTCGCCCGCGGGGTGCGCGTCGTGGAAGTGCTGAAGCAGCCCCAATACCAGCCGATGCCCGTCGAGCAGCAGGTCATGGTCATTTTCGCCGTGACGAACGGCTACCTCGACGACGTCCCGGTCCCGGAGATCAGGGCCTGGGAGCAGGGGTTCAAGGACTTCATGGCGGCCCAGCATCCCGACGTCGGCGAGGAAATCCGGACGCGGCGGGTGTTGGGCGACGACCTCGGCGCCCGGCTGCGCGCCGCGGTGGCGGAGTACAAACAGATCGCCGCGCACTGATGGCCAAACCCCGCGAGTTGCGTCGCCGCATCAAGTCGGTCCAAAGCACGCGCAAGATCACGAAGACGATGGAGCTCGTGGCCACGTCCAAGCTGAAGCGCGCCCAGGACCGCGTGATTGCGGCCCGGCCGTACGCGGCCGCCCTCGCCGACGTGATCGGAGACCTGTACGCCCCGGAGCTGGCGGAGCGGTTTCCCCTGCTGCGCCAGCCCGCGGGGAAGAGCCGCCGGGTGGCGCTCGTGGTCATCACCGCCAACCGCGGGCTGTGCGGCGCGTTCAACGCCAACCTCATTCGCGAGGCGCGGCGCCGGATCGAGCAGCTCGAGGCCGACGGGGTCGGGGTCGACCTTCATCTGATCGGCAAGAAGGGGATCACCTATTTCAAGTTTGCGAAGCGGCCGGCGGTGTCACAGCGGACCGACATCGGCGACAAACCGCGGGCCGAGCATGCGGCGGAGATCGTAGGTCCGCTCATGACGCAGTTCGCCTCGGGCGCGCTCGATGCGGTGGAGGTGGTGTTCGCCCAGTTCAAGAGCGCGGTGAGCACCCCCCCCACCACCCTCCGCGTCCTCCCCATTGCCCCACCCCGGGCGGCAGAAGACGGCAAAGGGCGGCAGAGGGCGGTCAACTACATCCTCAAGCCGTCCGCCGAAGCGATACTCGAGCAGCTGCTGCCTCTCTACGTGCGGAACCAGATATACCGGGCGCTGGTGGAGACCGCGGCCGCGTTCCTCGGCGCGCAACGGACGGCGATGAAGAACGCCACCGACAACGCCGGTGACATCATCGAGCTGCTGCAGCGCACCTACAATCGGGCGCGGCAGGCGCAGATCACGCAGGAGCTGGCGGAGATCGTCGGTGGGGCGGAAGCACTAAAAGGCTAGTCATCCGTTATCCGTGATCCGTCATTCGTATCGAACTACGGACGACGGATGACGGAAGACGGACAACGAGGACTAAATGGCGACACGAACCAAGGAAGCCCCGAAGAAGTCGGCCGGCGAGCCCAAGCCGAATGTCGGCAAGGTCGTCCAGGTCATCGGCCCCGTGCTGGACGTGGAGTTCGAGCCGGAGCACCTGCCGGAGATCTACAATGCCCTCCTGATCGAGCACCGCGGGAACGGCGCCCCGATCCGGTTGACCGCCGAAGTGCAGCAGCACATCGGGCGCAACCAGGTGCGCGCGGTCGCCATGACCTCGACCGACGGCGTGGTGCGTGGCATGGACGTCGTGGATACCGGCCAGCCGATCACCGTGCCGGTGGGCCAGGCGTCGCTGGGCCGCATTCTCAACGTGCTCGGCGAGCCGGTCGACGAAGGTGATCCGATCCCCCCGGATGCGGAGCGCTGGCCGATCCACCGCGAGACGCCGAAGTTCGTCGACCTGGAGCCCAAGACGGAGGTATTCGAGACGGGGATCAAGGTGATCGACCTCATCGCTCCGTTCGTGAAGGGCGGCAAGATCGGCTTGTTCGGAGGGGCCGGCGTGGGGAAAACGGTCATCATTCAGGAGCTCATTCACAACGTGGCCATGGGCCACGGCGGCCGCTCGGTGTTCTGCGGCGTGGGGGAGCGCACGCGCGAAGGAAACGATCTCTATCTGGAAATGAAGGAGAGCGGGGTGCTCAAGTCCTGCTCGCTCATCTACGGCCAGATGAACGAGCCTCCCGGCGCGCGACTGCGGGTCGGCCTGACGGGCCTGACGGTGGCCGAATACTTCCGCGACATGGAAGGCCAGGACGTCCTGGTGTTCATCGACAACATCTTCCGGTTCACGCAGGCGGGCTCGGAGGTGTCGGCGCTGCTGGGACGGATGCCGTCGGCGGTGGGCTATCAGCCGACGCTCGCCACCGAGATGGGCGAGCTGCAGGAGCGGATCACCTCCACCAAGAAGGGATCGATTACGTCGGTGCAGGCGATCTACGTCCCGGCCGACGACCTCACCGACCCGGCGCCCGCGACCGCGTTTTCGCACCTCGACGCGACCGTGGTGCTGTCCCGGCAGATCTTCGAGCTCGGCATCTATCCCGCCGTAGATCCGCTCGCGTCCTCGTCGCGCCTCCTCGATGCGCAATACCTGGGCGAGCGCCACTACAAGGTGGCCGTCGAGGTGCAGCGGATCCTGCAGCGCTACAAGGACCTTCAGGACATCATCGCGATCCTCGGGATGGATGAGCTGTCCGAAGAGGACAAGCAGCTGGTGGCGCGGGCCCGCCGGGTGCAGCGCTTCCTGTCCCAGCCGTTCTTCGTGGCCACCCAGTTCACGGGCCTCGAAGGCAAGTACGTGAAGCTCGAGGACACCGTCAGCTCGTTCGAGCGGGTGGTGGCGGGAGAGTTCGACCACCTGCCGGAACAGGCCTTCTACATGGTGGCCGGGATCGACGAGGCGCTGGAGCAGGCGAAACGACTGGCCACGAGCTGAGTGATGCACGTCACCGTCGTTTCGCCCGAGCAAGGGGTATTCGATGGGTCCGCCGACGCGATCGTGGCGCCGGCGTACGACGGCCAGGTGGGCATCCTGCCGGGTCACGCGCCGTTCCTGACGCTGCTCGGGACGGGGGTCTTGCAGGTGCGCCACGGGAGTGCGTCCACGCGCTTCCGGGTTGCGGGCGGATTCCTCCAGGTGGTGGGGGCGGGCGGCGGGGGCGGCGGGGGCGGGGGGGGCGAGCCCGTCCGGATCGTGGCCG
>Ga0209808_1001064_pt1 | contig 13991 bp, 10 predicted proteins | sample GraSoiAngelo_157_FD_186171 | JGI IMG/M metagenome (GOLD analysis project Ga0209808, IMG submission 186171) | Grasslands soil microbial communities from the Angelo Coastal Reserve, California, USA - 14_1009_16_20cm (SPAdes) (version 2) | ecosystem: Environmental > Terrestrial > Soil > Grasslands ...
GCCCGCGGAGACGACGATCGCCTGCACGTCCACGCCGAGCTCGCGCAGGATGAGGACGACCACGGCGCAGGCAAGCACCCAGCGGATGAGGCTGGTGAGCAGCGAGCCGAGCGTGCGCGAGCGCGCGGTGTCGAGATGGTGGGCGGCCACGCGCTGCACGAGGCGGTTGATCAGCCGCAGCACGATCTGGTAGCCGATCAGCAGCAGCGCGATCGTGAGCCCGAGCCAGAGCACGTGCGTGACCGCGGGGTTCACCGGCCCCGCCCCCGCGCCACGCCCTCGAGCACCGCGATGATCGCCAGCACGCAGCCGGCCTGGATGAGGACGATCACGGCCTCGTGCTTGGTCGCGTCCTTGAGCAGCATGGCCGACAGGCCGAGCGTGGCCGCGATGAAGAGGATCAGCAGCACCGTCTCCGTCCGCGTCAGGCCGAGGGCCTCGAAGCGGTGATGGATGTGGTCCTTGCCCGTGTAGGCGAGCCACTCGCCGAACGAGTGCACCTTGCCGGTGGCGACGCGCACCGTCCCGACGAACGCGATGTCGAAGAGCGGCACCGCGAGGATCAGCACCGGCGTGAGCAGGCCGATGACGTCGTTTTCCGCCCACGCGCCCATGACGGCGAGGCCGGCCAGCGTGAATCCGATGAAGGAGGCCCCGGCGTCGCCGAGGAAGATCGTGGCCGGACGCCCGAAGCGGAAGTTGTAGGGCAGGAACCCGAGGCACGCGCCCACCAGCGGCGCGGCGAGGAACATCAGGTAGGGCTGGTTGGTCTGCAGCGCGGCGAGGCTGAAGAAGAGCGCGGCGACGGCGCCCAGGCCCGCGGCCAGGCCGTCCATGCCGTCGAGGAACTGCAGCGCGTTGGTGACCGTCACGAACCAGAGCAGCGTGAGCAAGACGTTCGCCGCCTGCGAGCCCGGCCAGGCGGCGGGTACCGTGTCGAGCACGACGCCGTACGCCATCGCCACCGCCACCGCCACGATCTGGCCCGCGAGCTTGAAGCGCGCCGCCACGTCGAAGAGGTCGTCGAGCACGCCGACGCCGACGATGATCGTGGCCCCCAGGGCCACGCCCTTGAGCTGCACCGAGAAGTTGAAGTTGAACAGCACGGCCGCGGCGAAGGCGGCGTACACGGCGGCGCCGCCGAGCAGCGGCGTGGCCACCGCGTGCACCTTGCGCGCGGCCGGCGTGTCGAGCACGCCCCACGCGCGCGCGAACGCGCGCACCAGCGGCACCCCGACGAGGGAGAGCGCGAAGGCGAGCGCGACGAGATAGGCCCACCCCAGGCCGGACGACGCGATGGCGCGGCGCACGGGCGGCAGCATGAGCGCGATGAGGACGACGCCGCGGGCGAGCGTGGCCCCGAGCGCCGCCGGCGTGCTGTCAGGGAGCGTTTCCGTCACGGGCCGGCTCAGGTGAGCACCGTCCTGAGCGCCCGCGCGACGTGCTCGGCCTCGTCGTCGGTGAGCGCCGGATAGCACGGGATCGACAGCGATTCCGCCCACAGCCGGTCCGCCTCGGGATACCCGCCAAGCCCGAGCGCGCGGTGGGCGGGACGGAACACCGGCCGCCGCGCGGCCACGCCGCGCGCGGCGAGGGCCTCGAGGACGGCGGCGGGATCGCGATCGAGCCCGAGCACGAAGCGGTGGTAGACGTGACGCGGTCCGTGCTCGGCGGGCAGCCGGGCCGGCGCGCCCGCGAGAAGGGCGCGGTAGCGCGCCGCGAGCGCACGGCGGCGCGCGACGAATGTGTCGAGCCGCGCGAGCTGGCCGCGCGCCAGCGCGGCGGCCATGTCGGTGAGCTTGGCGTTGGTGCGCGGCGCCAGCGTCTCGCGCTCGTCGTAGTCGCGCGCCTCGCGCACGCGCGCGACGAGCGCGGCGACGCCCGCCACCGCCCCGCCCTCGCCCGCCGCGATCATCTTCGTGGCGTAGAACGAGCCGACGGCGAGCGTCCCGCCCGAGCCCGCAGGCCGGCCGCCCTCGAGCTCGGCGCCCAGCGCCTGGGCGCAGTCCTCGATCACCGGCACCTCCAGCGCCTGGAAGGGCTCGAGGTCGGCGGCGAGACCGAAGGCGTGCGGGACGATCACGGCGCGCGTGCGTCGCGTGCGCCGGGCGAGCGCGTCCTTGGCCGACAGCGAGTGGGTCGCGGGATCGGCGTCCACGAGCACGGGCGTGGCCCCGGCACGGCGCACCGCGTGGTGGAGCGCGTCGCACACGTAGGTCGGGATCAGCACCTCGTCGCCGGCGCCGATCCCCAGCGCGCCCAGCGCCAGCTCGAGGGCGACCGTGCCGGACGCCACCGCGACGGCGTCCTGCACGCCGAGGCGCGCGGCGAGCTCGCGCTCGAACGCGGCCACCTCCGGCCCCTGGGCGAGCCGGCCCGAGCGCACGACCCGCGCGACGCGCTCGGCGTCGTCGTCGGTGACCGATGGTTTCGAGTGGGGGATCAAAGGTTCAGCAGCAGCCGAATGCTCTGGAAGGCCTCGGCGTACTTCACGCGCGCCTGAATTCCACGAAAGTTCGCGGTCGAGACGGCCAGCTCGAGGATCGACAGGTCCTCGATGTTGGTCTTGGCCACCTGCGAGCGGTGCGCCTCCAGGCACGCGAGCTTCTTGTCCAGCACCTTCTCGATGTCGGTGAAGCAGTTCGGCGTGAAGTTGACGGTGGTCGGCCCCTCGTAGAACAGGAAGTTCGGGACGTAGCGCGTCGCGGACAGCGTGCCCTGTGCGAGGTTGCGGTGGTCCTGGTGTGTGTCCTCCGGAAAGTTGACGAAGATCATGCGCGGCTCGATCTGGCGGATCACGGCCTCGAGGCGGACGATCAGCTCACGGTTGAGCGGGATCTCGGTGTCCTGGTAGTCCCCCCAGAACACTTCACGGGCGCCGATGACCAGGGCGGAGTCCTGCTGCTCGCGGCGGCGCACGGAGCCATCGCCGCCCAGCGCGCCGTCGGAGGCCACGAACAGGTAGACGACGTGGCCCTTCTCCGCGTACTTGGTGAGCATCCCGCCGCAGCCGAACTCGATGTCGTCGGGGTGGGCGCCGATGGCGAGGACGTTCACTCAGGGCTCCTCGGTCCAGGCGTCGCCGCGGCGGAGGATGGCAAGGCTCTCATCGCCGTGCATCAATAATAGATCGAGGCCCGACAAAAACGGCACGAAATCGCCGTGTTGCTGAGCATAGACGGGGTGCGCGTAGGCCTGGTAGAGCACCCGGATCCCCGCCTCCGTGAAGCGCTTGGCGTCCATATATCTGGCGCCGTGGCCGCCGGCCAGGTACGTGTCGGCGCCCACGGCGAGGCAGAGCGCGACCAGCCGCCCGGTTGGGTCGTCGTCGTCCACCGCCAGTGAGGACGCCGGCCGCGCCGGGGTCGTCACGCCCGCCGCGCGCGCGAGCCACTCGGCGCTGGCGGCGGTGAGCGGCGCCAGCCGCTCCCAGGGCCGGGCGTAGAGACGCGCGAGCTCGTCACGCTGCGCTCGCCAGTACGGCGCCGCGCCGTACGCGGTCTCGATCGCGCGCAGGTGGCGCTTCGCCCAGGGCTGGTCGACGTCGAGGCTCACCTCGGCGACGCGGGTGCCCAGGTGCGCGTGGACGGGCACGGTGAGCCAGCGCGCCCCGTCGGCCGTCTTGATGCGGTTGCGGTTCTGCCAGCCGTTCTTCTCGTACTGCACGGTGTCCAGGAACACGAAGAGGTCGGCCGCCGCCCACTTGGCGAGATAACCCAGCCACGGCAGGTATTGAGGCTGGTGGATCGCGACCCTCACTGCGCCCTCACGAAGATCGGGTTGGAGAGCAGGCGCGCGCCGCCGCCGCGCGCCTCGAGACGAAAGACGACGGGCCGCCCGTCCCACGCCTCACGGTGCGTCGCGCGGAACGGCGTGGAGCCGTTCCAGGCCGCGATCACCGAGCCATTGCGGACGAGCGTCACGCGCACGTCGGCGGCCCGCGGCTCGACGGTCTCGACGGCCGCCGTCACCTCGAGCGCCGCGCCGGGCGCGGCCCGCAGCGTCTCGCCGGAGATCGCGGTGGCGCCGCCGGCGGCGGCGACGAATTCCGCCAGCGCCAGGCCGGTGTCGCGCCCGCGCTGCAGCGCGTACATCCGCCCGGCGCGCAGCGCCTCCAGCACGCCCGCCTCGGTCCGCTCGCGGACGAGGAAGACCGTCTGGATCGGCCCCACGCTCTTGCCCGCGCTGTGCTCGTGGAAGGCCGCCTCGGCCAGCGCCCACGGCACCCGCGTGCGCTCACCGGTCGCGTACTCGCCGAGCACTCGGTCCCAGCCCTCGCCCGGTCGCTCGACGCGAGTCGTTTCCTCATACACCGCACCGAACGCCGTGTAGCCGAACGTCTTCAGCAGGTCGTCGGGGTACGGCTCGGTCCCCCAGCTCACCCGCACGGGCCCGACGGCCCGCTCCCCGGCGTCGGCGGCCTCCAGGAGCGACCACACGCTGACGCCGCCGCGACGCTCGACGTAATCGATGAGGTCCTGGAATGGCGCGCTGCCCGCCTCGGTCCAGGGGGGATAGACGGGCTGCGTGAACGGCCACGCCCGCGCGAGCGTGGTCACGCCGAGCGCGACGAGGATCAGCCCGGGCAGCCACGCCCGGCGTCGCACGATCACGACCGCGCGTCCGAGCGGGCGCCGCCGCGTGCGCGGGCGCGCCAGCAGCACCACGCCGGGCACGATGAGGAGGCCGGGCAGGACGTCGAGCACGGACTGGAGCCCAAAGACTCCCGCGGAGGTGTTGCCGACGACGGGCAGGCCCTCGAGCGCCGCGCGGTCGAGCCCCCAGACGAGCAGGTTTTTCTGCGTCCCGTGCACCGCCATCGCCAGCGAGAACGGCGAGCCGGTCCAGAAATAGTGGGGCATGACCTCCACGCCGGGCAGGATCAGCACGCGCGGACGCGCGGCGCGCGCCTGCGCCACGCGCGCGAAGTACTCGCCGAGGCGGCCGTGGACGGAGCGCGATTCCTCGCTCACGCGCGTCAGGGCGCGGAACGGCGGCAGGCTGTACTCCACGCGGTTGAGATAGTTCTCCGACAGCAGCACCGCACCGAGCCCACGACGCTCGGCCATGTCGGTCAGCTCCTCGAGCGGGAACTCGCCGCTCGAGAGGTCGGAGTGCACGTGGACGATCGCGGCCAGCCGCTCGTACGACTGCGCGGCGTGCGCCGCCCCGGCGCCGAGCGTCACCGCCAGCCACGCGGCCAGCAGCGCGACCCGGCACGCGGCGCGCGCGGGAGGCCTCACGCCAGCCCCTTCTCGCGCGCCAGCTCGTCGTAGATCGCGCGCATCGCGGCGTGGGCGACGCCGGTCGAGAACGCCTCGGCGCGCGCCGCGCCGGCGGCGCCGAGCTTCACGCGCAGCGCCTCGTCGCGCCCCAGCTCGATCAGCGCCGACGCCAGCGCGTCGACCTCGCCAGGCGGCACGAGCCATCCCGTCTCGCCGTCGGCAACGACCGCGGGGATGCCGCCGACCTCGCTTGCCACCACGGGCAGGCCGAGCGCCATCGCCTCCACGAGCGCCCGGCCCATGCCCTCGTTGCGCGAGGGCGCCGCCAGCGCGTCGGCGGCGGCGAGGCAGACGGCGATGTCTGGCATGGCGCCGGTGACGAGCAGGCGTCCGCGCACGCCGAGGGCCACGGCCTGGGCCTCCAGCGCCATGCGCTCGGGCCCGTCGCCGACCAGCACGAGGCGGGCCGACGGCACGGCCGCGACCAGCCGCGGCAGCGCCGCCACCAGCAGGTCGAAGCCCTTGACCGGCACGAAGCGCCCGAGACCGGCGCCCGCGCGCGTAACTCGGCCGTCGGCACGCCGCTCGGCACCGCGCGGTACTGGGCACGGCGCCCGATGCCGCGCGCGAGGTGCTCGTCGATCCCGCGCTCGGTGAGGGTCACGATGCGATCGGTCCAGCGCGCGGCGAGACGCTCGAGCGCCACGTAGAAGGCCGTGCGGCGGGCGCCGTAGTAGCCGTAGAAGATGTGGCCGTGCGGCTGGTGGATGATGGCCGGCACCCCGGCCAGCCGCGCCGCCAGCCGCCCGACGAAGCCCGCCTTGGACGTGTGGGTGTGGACGATCGCCGGCCGCCGCGCGCGTATCACGCGCCAGAGGTGGACGAGCGCGGACACGTCGCGCGCCCCGACCTCGCGGCCGAGCGTGGGGACGTCGAGCAGCGACACGCCGCGGCGGCGCGCGTCATCCACGCTGGCGGCGTCGGACTCGGCCACGCCCACGGCGAGCCAGCCCGGGTAGCCGGCGGCGAGCGCCACCATGCTCGCGACGGTGTTCTCCGCCGACCCCCCGAGGGTCAGCCGCGTGATGACGTGGAGGGTGGGAACACTCATCGGCTCACGTGGGGGGCCCCGACATGGCCCCCCACACCCCCCAGCGCTCGGAGCGCCCCGGGAAACCCGTGGCGCTCCTCGGTCACGCGCGTGCTCATCGGCTCACGTGGGGGGCCCCGACATGGCCCCCCACACCCCCCGACGCTCGGACGCGCCCCGGCAGAGCCGTGGCGCGCCTCGGGATTGACACAGGATGTCTCATCGGCGTTTCGCGTAGACCTCGAGGGAAGGCCCGAGCAGCCAGCGGCCCCGCGAGGCCGCGGCGGCGAGCGCGGCCAGCGTGCGCACCGCCGCCCCGAGCGCGCGCCCCGCGCCGCCACCAGGCGCGCCCGCAAGATCGGAGTTGATCACGTCCACCACGTCGAAGCCGGCGCCGGTCAGCAGCCGCACGAGCGCCCCGCGGCCGAAGGCGAAGACGTGCACGATGGGAAACGCGTCGAGGCCGCGCAGTCGCGCGAGCGGCCCGAGTCGCGCGAGCGCGCTCGCCGCCGTCGCGTGAACGGGGCCGTTCGGCACCCGCACCACGAGCAGACCGCCCGGGCGCAGCACGCGCGCGGCCTCCTCGAGCGTGCGGCGCGCGGCCGCCGTGTGGTCGAGGACGTTGACGAGCGTGACCGCGTCGAGCGCGCCGGCGCGGAAGGGCAGCGCGGTCGCCTCGGCCTGGGCGATCGGCGCGGCCGCCGTGTCGCGCGCGGCGACACACGCCGCATGAGAAAGATCGGTGCCGACGCCGCGCCAGCCGTCGCTCTGCGCCGCGCTCAGGAAATGACCGCTGCCGCAGCCGACGTCCAGCAGCCGGCCCGGCGCCGTCTGGCGCCGCGCCTGGGCGAGCACGCCCGCGAGCATCTCGCGGCGCGGCGTGCCGATGCGCGAGGGCGTGAACATCCGCGGATAGGCCGTCTCGTAGCGCAGCCGCAGCTCGGCGTCGGTCGGGATCGTCGCGAGCGCGCGCGCGCCGCAGGCGGCGCAGCGGCGGTAGAGCAGCCCGCGGTACGCGAGCCGCGCCGGACCGAGCGGTTCACCACAGGCCTCGCACGCCGCCGCGGGCAGCGGCGTCGCCGCGCCGTCCACGAGCCGCACCAGCTCGCTCTCGAGCGAGGCGATCGCGCGCTCCCAGCCGTAGTGGCGCTCGGCGTACGCCCGCGCCGCGTCCCGCAGCCGCGCGACGGCGCCCGGCTCGTGCTCGAGTCGCCGCAGGAATCCGACGAGGCGCTCGCCAATCGCCTCCGGCGTGGCGGCGTCGAACACGAGCCCCGGATCGAGCGGGTCGAGCAGCTCGGGCGTGGCGCCGACCGGCGTGCCGAGCACCGGGGTGCCGCACGCGAGGGCCTCGACGGTCACGAGCCCGAAGCCCTCCAGCTCGCGCGTGGGCAGCACGAAGCAATCGGCGGCCTGGTAGTAGAGCGGCAGGTCGGCGTCCGGCACGAAGCCGAGGAAGCGCACGTGCTCGGCGATGCCGAGCGAGCGGGCGAGCGCCTCGAGGTCGGCGCGCCGCGAGCCCGCGCCGGCGATGAGGAGCTGGGCATCCGCCCGCCGCGACACCACGAGCGGCATGGCACGCAGCAATGTGTCGAGTCCCATCCGTAGCTCGAGGTTGCGCACGGTGAGCAGGAGCGGCGCCTCCTTGGGCAGGTCGAGCCGCGCGCGGACGGCCACGCGGTCGTCCGCGGGCCGGAAGAGCCTCAGATCCACTCCGCCCGGAATCTTCACGAGCCGGTCGGCGGCGATGCGGTAGAGCTGCCAGAGCTGCCCGGCCGCGTAGTCGCTGAGCACCTGGATTCGGCTGGCGCGCCGCAGGCACGCGCGCTCGAGACCCCAGAGGGCGGTGGCGCCCAGCCAGCCGGTCACCCCGCCGACGTGGTGCCGCGTCATTCGCTCACGCGAGCGATATTCGAGCGGCGCCGGGGACAGGAATGTGTAGAGCACCGGCCGCCCCCGCGCGGCCGGCAGGCCGAGCACGCCATAGCCGGCCAGCGGCTGGAAGACGTTGAGCACGTCGACGGGGGACTCCGCGAGGACGGCACGCGCGGCGCGGCGCGCCGCGAGCACCGCCTCTCGCAGGAAGCCGGCCCGCGTCCGGCGGCCGGCGGCGAAGAGGACCAGGCGTACGCCCTCACGCACGAGCGTCGTCGCCGGCGTGCCGTCGGCAGCGCGGCCGAGCACCGTCACCGCGTGGCCGCGGCGCGCCAGCCCGCGTGCGTGCTCCCACAGCAGCCGCTCCGCCCCGCCTCCCGTGGTGAGCGGCGAGACGTCGGAGACCATCAGAAGGCTCAGCGCCCTCACGTCAATCTCCAGGCGGCCCGGCCATCGAGGTACTCGCGCATCCACAGCTCGAGGATGACGAGCGTCCAGATGCGGTCGCCGTGCGTGCGCGCACCGGCGAGGTGCTCGCGCACGAGCCGGGCGACGACCTCGGGCCTCCACAGGCCGCGCGCGCGCACGCGCTCCGGCGCCAGGGTGTCGTCGACCAGATCGCGCAGCGTCGTCCGCAGCCATCGGCTCAGCGGGATCATGAAGCCTTGCTTGCGCCGGTTGACCACCGTCGGCGGAAGGACGTCGGCGAAGGCGGCCTTGAGGAGCGCCTTGAGACGGAAGCCTTCGAGCTTGGCCGCCGCCGGGATGGTCAGGCTGAACTCGATGAGCCGGTGGTCGCAGAACGGCGCCCGCAGCTCGAGCGAGCGGGCCATGCTCATGCGGTCGGCCATCGTGAGGAGATCGTCCGGCAGGTAGGTGGCGAGGTCGATCCGCCACGCGCCGTCCACCGCGTCGCCGTCACGGCGCCCCGCCCACGCCGCACGATGCGGGGCCTCGACGTCGCTCCCGAAATGACGGGCGAGCGCCGGCGTGGCCAGCGCGTCGAGGGCCTGCCCGTCGAAGAAGCGCGTCCAGCCGATGTAGCGCTCGGGCATCGGCCGGCCCGCGCCGTCGGCGAAGCGGCGCGCCCAGTCCCCGAGGTTGCGGCTCCCCGCCGAGTCCGGCAGCCACCGCGCGAGCGCCTCGGGCCCCGCGCGCAGCACGCGCGGCGCGCGCGCCCACGCCTCGGACAGGCGCACCCCGAGGTAGCGCGGGTAGCCGCCGAACGTCTCGTCGCCGCCGATGCCCGAGAGCGCGACCTTCAGGTGGCGCGCGGTGGCCTCGGCGACGACCAGCGTCGGGATGGCCGAGGAATCGGCGAAGGGCTCGTCGACGTACCGCACGACCGCCGCCGCCAGGTCCGCCGCCTTGGGCTCGAGGACTTCCTCGTGGTGCTCGGTCTCGAACCGCTGCGCGACGGCGCGGGCGTACGGCCGCTCGTCGTGCGAGAGGTCGGCGCCAAAGCCCACCGAGAAGGTGGCGAGGCGGCCGACGTTCAGCTCGCGCATGCAGGCCACGATCACGCTCGAGTCCACGCCGCCGCTCAGGAATACCCCGAGGGGGACGTCCGCCTCGAGCCGCGCGCGCACGGCGTCGCGCACCTCGGCGCGCACGCGGCCGAGAAGCTCCTCGCGCGGCACCGGGCGAGCGGCCGTCGCGGCGCCGGCGGGCAGCGTCCAGTAGCGCGCGACGCTCAGCACGCCGCCGGCCAGCGTCGCCGTGTGCCCGGGCGGCAGCTTCGCGATGCCGTCGAAGATCGAGCGCGCGGCGGGCGTGTAGCCGAAGGCCGCGTAGTGCTCGAGTGCCGTGAGATCGAGCGCGCGCCCCACGGCCGGATGCCGCAGCAGCGCCTTCGGTTCGGACGCGAAGACGAGCACGCCGTCACGGTGCCAGTAGTAGAGCGGCTTCTTGCCGACGCGGTCGCGCGCCAGGAACAGGCGCCGGCGGCGCGCGTCCCACACCGCGAAGGCGAACATGCCGCGCAGCCGGTCCACGCAGGCGGGACCGTACGCCTCCCACGCGCGCAGCAGCACCTCCGTGTCGCTGCGGGTGGCGAACCGGCGGCCGCGGGCCTGCAGCTCGCCGCGCAGGTCGCGGAAGTTGTAGATCTCGCCGTTGAAGACGAGCGTGACGGCGCCGTCCTCGCTTCGCATCGGCTGCTGGCCGGTGACGAGGTCGATGATCGACAGACGCGTCATCCCGAGCGCGGCCTCGCCGTCCAGATAGCGGCCGGTGTCGTCGGGGCCGCGGTGCTCGAGGATCTTCAGCATCGCGTCGAGGACCTCGCGGTTGCCGCCGCCCGCGCCGACCCAGCCGGCGATGCCGCACATCAGCGCGTCGCCCCCACCGGCGCTCCGGCGAGGCTCGCGAGGAGGTCGAGCACGCGGCCGGCGGTGCGGTCGGGCGCAAAGTCGGACGCGCGCGCGCGGCCGCGGCGTCGCAGGGCGTCGCGATGCTCGGGCTCGAGGAGCACGCGCACCAGCGCCGCGGCGAGCGCGCCCTCGGCACCCACGTCGACGACCGCCGCTCCCGGCCCCGCCACCTCCGGCAGCGCCCCCCGATCAGAGACGATCACCGGCGCGCCGCACGCCATCGCCTCCACCGCGGGCAGTCCGAAGCCCTCGTCGAGCGAGGGCAGCACGAAGGCCGCGCACGCGCTGTAGAGGCCCGGCAGGTCGGCGTCGCCGATCCGGCCCGGGAACACGACGCTCGCCGTCACGTCGAGCACGCGCGCGAGGGCCTCGAGCCGCGGCCGGTGCTCGGTGTCGCCGCCCGCCAGCACGAGACGGTGCGCGGCGCGCAGCGTGGCCGGCAGCGATGCCCACGCGCGGAGCAGGCTGTCCACGTTCTTGTGCGGCTTGAAGTTGCCGACGAAGAGGACGTATGAGCCGGCGAGGCCGGAGCGCGCGCGCGCCGCGTCCGCGAGCGGTGTGGGGACGAACTCGGCGCCGACGGCCACGCCGATCACCGTCACCTTCGCCGGATCGACCTCGAGCCGCTGGATGATGGCGCGACGCGAGTGCTCGGAGCCCGTCACGATCGCCCTCGCCCGGCGCGCGTAGAGGCGTGCGGCGACGGTGAGCGCGGCGTCGCGCAGCGGCCGGCGCCGGCCGCCGTAGCCGATGAAGTAGAGGTCGTGGACGGTGAGCACGACCGGGCACGGCGCGACGACAGGCCCCTTGTAATAGGGCGAGAGAAATATGTCGGCGCCGGTGCGCCGGAGCGCGCGCGGCAGGGCCACCTGGTCCCACCAGCGCGTGCCGGGCGCCGCCAGCCGCGTGAAGGTGACGCCGGCCGGCGCGTCGGCCAGCACGGTGCGCGTGTCACCGTACACCGTCGAGCGCCAGCCGCGCGCGGCGGCGGCGCGCAGCACCTCGCGCACGTAGCGGCCGATGCCGGTGCGCGCCCCGGCCACCAGCTCGCGCCCGTCGAGGGCGAGCCGCATCACGGCCGCCGCCGCGCGCGGAAGATCATCTCGGAGCCGCCGACGTAGCGGATGTCGAGCACCGCGAAGCCGTGGCGGGCGAGGCTGGCCGCGAGGCCGGCACGCGTGTAGTGCGTGACGTGCTCGTGGGCGTAGGCGCCGGGCAGCACGCGGCCGTACACCCACTCGATCGCCCACCAGCGCCAGCGTCCGTAGTCGGGCGTGCCGGCGATCAGGGTCCCGCCCGGCCGCAGCACGCGTGCGGCCTCCGCGAGGTGGTCCTCGGCGTTGGTGACGTGCTCGATGACCTCGGAGGTGATGAGGGTGCCGACGCTGCCGTCGCGAAGCGGCAGCCCGTCGCCGCTCGCGCAGGTGAGCCGCGCGTGGTGCGCGCGCAGCCAGCGCAGCTTGCTGTGGCGGATGTCGATGCCCAGCGCCGTGGGCAGGTCCACGATGATCCGGCTCGAGCCGCAGCCGACGTCCACCATCGGCCCCTCGCCCACCCAGCCCGTGATGATGCGATGGCGCGCGCGCTGCCAGTAGCGCTGCAGCCAGACGGCGCTGTCCCAGGCGCGGTAGTCGTAGTCGGCCGCGTCCACCGAGTTGCGCAGCTGCCACATCCGCGCCAGCGTGCGCGTCAGCGCCCAGCCGAACTTCACGAGCCGCGCGTGCGAACGACCCGAGCCGCGGGCCATGTAATGGAAGGGCACCTCGATCACCCGCCAGCCCCCGGCGTGGGCCCGGATCAGGACCTCCTCCAGGAAATCGAAGTCGCGCGCCGCGGGCCGGAGGCCCTCGAGCGCCTCGCGGCGATACATCCGAAAGCCGCTCGACAGGTCTCGCAGCGGCAGCGCCAGCACGCGCGCGTAGGTGCGGTTGAGCACGTGGCTCAGCAGCCGGCGCAGGACGCCCATGTCCGCGCGGCCGCCGGGCACGTAACGCGAGGCGATGAGCACCTCGGCCTCGTGGCGACGCTTCCACAGCTCCTGCACGAACACGGGGCGGTGCGAGAGGTCGGCGTCCATCGTGAGGATCCACGGCGCCGTCGTCGCCGCGAACCCGGCCAGGAGCCCACCGCCGTAGCCGCGCTCGGTCTGTACGACCACCCGCGCGCCGCGCCGCGCCGCCACCTCGCGCGAGCCGTCGGTGGAGCCGCCGTCGGCGACGACGATCTCGGAGCTCACGCCGAGGTCCTCCAGCACCTCGCGGAGCGCGGGCAGGAGCAGCGCGAGGTTCTCGCGCTCGTTCAGCGCGGGGATGACGACGGCGATCTGCGGCGTCATCGGGTCGTCTCCCGGAGGCGGCGGGCGAGCAGCCACGCGAGGAGCGCGACGCCCGCCGTCTTGCCGGTCAGCAGCAGCGAGGGCACGCCCGTGTGCAGCGCCGGGAAGCGCTCGAGCGAGTAGCGCGCGCCCAGCAGCACGGCCGCCGCGACCAGCGGAGCACTCGCCCGCGGCGAGGCGTCCGGCGCCAGCACCAGCAGCGCCAGCGGCAGCAGGAGCACGACGAGATGGGGCTCCTCGGCGATGGGCGCCACGAGCGGCACCGCCGCCACGGCGAGGCCGAAGGCCCAGTCGAACGCGGGCGTCCCGGGCACCGGGCGACCGCGCACGGCGTACCCGAGCACGGCGACGATCGTCAGGCTCGCGGCCAGCGCGAGCGGCTCCACCGCCCGCGCGCCGAGCGCGCCGTCGAGCAGCCGGTGGAGGGCGGCGTGCGGCGTGAGATTCAGGCTCCAGGCGTGCAGGTATGCCGGCATCGCGAGCGCGTGGCGCGCCCAGTCGACGTGCGCGGGGAGACCGACGGCGGCCACGCCGATGGCGAGCCCGACGGCGGCCACAGCAGCGGCGCGATAGGCGACGGCGCGCTGGCCCATCCACCACAGGGCGGCGATGGGAAGGCCGAACTGCGGTTTGATGTGAACGGTGAGGCCGAGCGCCAGCGCGGCCGGCCACGGCCGCTCGTTGCGGGCGCCCCACCAGCCGAGGGCCAGGAGAAACAACAGGGCGACGTTCGTCTGGCCGAGGTAGAGCGTCTCCACGAGCGGCTGGAAGAGCGCGATGATCGCGAGGATCGCGACGAGGCGCATGGGCTCGACCGCGCGCTGGCGCACCACGAGCGCCGCCGTCGCGACCAGCAGCGCCTGGCCCAGCGCGAGCCACGCGAGGGCGGAGGCGCGGAACGGCAGCCACGTCCACGGCCGCATCGCGACGTAGAAGAGCGGCGGGTACTTCAGCGGCGCGCCGGCCGAGCGCAGGCCGAGCGCCTCGTTGAGCCGCGCGGTCGCCGAGGGATCGAACGGGTCGCCGCCGCGCGCGACGTGGACGGCGTAGGCGTAGTAGTGCGCGAAGTCGATGAAGCCGCTATCGGCGGCCAT
>Ga0209808_1001068_pt1 | contig 13974 bp, 15 predicted proteins | sample GraSoiAngelo_157_FD_186171 | JGI IMG/M metagenome (GOLD analysis project Ga0209808, IMG submission 186171) | Grasslands soil microbial communities from the Angelo Coastal Reserve, California, USA - 14_1009_16_20cm (SPAdes) (version 2) | ecosystem: Environmental > Terrestrial > Soil > Grasslands ...
CCTTTTCAAACCCGGCATGCGGCGCGTGGTCCGAACACAGAATCGAGAGCGTGCCGTCGGCAATTCCTTCCAAGATTGCATCGACATCAGCCTTTGATCGCAGCGGCGGATTCATTTTGTAGTTGGTGTCGAAGTTTTGGATCGCTTCGTCAGTCAGCGCGATGTGGTGCGGACAAACTTCACCGCTAATTTTGACTCCGCGTGCCTGCGCTTCACGGATCAAGCGCACGCTTCCAGCGGCGCTAATGTGTTGGCAGTGAATGTGATGATCGCAAAGTTCTGCCAGCAAGATATTCCGCATCACGATCGCTTCTTCGCCGGCGGCCGGCCAGCCGGGCAAGCCGAGGAGCGTGCTCCAATAGCCTTCGTTCACCACGCCGTTCCCGACCAAATTGTAATCCTGGCAATGATCGAGCACGGGCAATCCGACCATGCGTGCGTACTCCACTGCGCGCCGCATCAATTCATGATTTTGGACGCAATGACCGTCGTCGGTGATCGCGACCACGCCGGCTTGGCTTAATGAACCGATCGGTGCGAGCTCTTCGCCCGCGATGTTCTTCGAGATCGCGCCGGTCGGTAGAACATTGACAGACGCGGTTCGGTTCGCGCGATCCTTGATCCAGGCAATCGTCGCTGGATTGTCGGCTGCGGGCAAAGTGTTCGGCATGCAGACAATGGTCGTGAATCCGCCCGCCGCCGCGGCGTGCGCGCCGGATGCGATCGTTTCCTGGTGGCCGAAACCCGGCTCGCGCAGATGGACATGCATGTCGATCAAGCCTGGGGCGACAATCAATCCTTTTGCATCGATCGTTTCCGTCTTTTGATTCTTGATCGCGGATTGGTCCGCGATTCTTTCATCGACAATCGTAAGATCGACAACCTCATCGCGCTTGTTGGCCGGATCGATCACGCGGCCGTTGCGAATAATGATCGCGCTCACGCGGCGATTCCTCCGCAGAGGTAAAGAACGGCCATCCGGACGGCGAGGCCGTTGGTGACCTGATCAAGAATCACGCTCTGCAAGCCGTCGGCCACTTCGCTGTCGATCTCGACGCCGCGATTGATTGGGCCCGGATGCATGACCAGGCAATTCGGCTTTAGCAATTTCGCGCGCTCTTTTGTTAACCCGAACAGCGTGGTGTATTCGCTGATTCCCGGGAAATATTCCTTACGCTGACGCTCGTGCTGGATCCGCAACAGGTTCACCACATCGGCATCTGGCAGCACTTTGTCGATCTGGTTTGAAACGGTGACACCGAGTTTTTCGAATTCGTGCGGGACGAGTGTGCTCGGTCCCACGAGCGTGACCCGCGCACCGAGCTTCGTCAGGCCAAAAATGTTCGAGCGCGCGACGCGACTAAACAATATGTCGCCGACGATCACGACGTGGAGGTTGTCGATCCTGCCCCGCTTCTCCCGGATCGTGTACATGTCGAGGAGACCTTGAGTCGGGTGTTCGTGCGCGCCGTCGCCGGCGTTGATCACGCTCGACTTCAATCGTTGCGCCAGAAATTGCGCTGCGCCGGCGGAACTGTGGCGCAAGACGAGGATGTCGGCGTGCAACGCCTCAAGATTCCGCGCGGTGTCCTTGAGTGTTTCGCCTTTGGTTAGACTGGACGTTGTCGCGGAAATGTTGATCACGTCCGCGCTGAGACGAAACGCGGCCAGCTCGAACGAGGTACGCGTGCGCGTGCTGGGTTCGACAAAGAAGTTGACCAGCGTTTTACCGCGAAGCGCCGGGACCTTCTTGATCTCGCGAGTGCCGACCTGTTTGAAGGCGTCTGCGGTCTCGAGAATGAAATTGATCTCGTCCGCAGAGAGTTCGCGAAGCCCGAGCAAATCTTTGCGATTCCAATTCATCTCATTCTTTAAACAGCCAGACCGCATCTGGTTCCTGGTCGACGTTTTGGAGACGGACTTGAATTTGTTCGCGGGTGGCGGTCGGCAAATTTTTGCCGACGTAATCGGCGCGAATCGGCAACTCGCGGTGGCCGCGGTCGACCAGCGCGGCTAGTTGGATTCGCGCGGGCCGGCCGAAAGAGCTGATCGCGTCCATCGCGGCGCGCACGGTGCGACCCGTGAAAAGAACATCATCGACAATGATGACCGTGCGATGCTCGAGCGGCAGCGGCAGTTTCGAGGCGTGCACCATCGGCAACTCGGCGCGCGTGCCGACGTCGTCGCGGTGCATCGCGACGTCGATGGTGCCGGTCTCGATGTCGATCTTGGCAACGTCGCGGATGAATTCGGCGAGTCGGTGTGCGACCTCCACTCCGCGCAGTGGAATTCCGGCAAGCACGACCGATTTCAAGTCGGCGTTTTGCTCGATAATTTCGTGGGCGATCCGCCGCAGCGCGCGCCAGATCGCTTCCGCGTCCATGATCGGGACACCCGAGGTCCGAGCCGGACTGGCAATATGTTTTTTGTCGTCCATTTGCATCCTTGGCGACCTCGCAGGATCGCTTTAAAGGAGCCGAAAATAAATCAGGAGGCTGCTTTTTCTGTGCGAGCCTCCTTCATTCGCCGCTCCCGCCAATGGGAGCGATGTTTCACGATCCAATCGAGAAGCGCTTTTTCAAAGCCGATGTCCTTGCCGGCTTTTTCACTCTCGATCCATTTATGCTTCAAAATCTCTTCGCGTTCGGCCAGGAACTCTTTGTAGAGGACCGAGTTCTTAACGAACTGCGATTTGTCTTTCTCGACTTCGGCAACCGGCATGTCGACAGCTTTTTCCATAAAAACGAGAATCAGTCAATACAAAGTGAATAACTTGTTGGTAAGGTATGACGTAGCATCACCCATACCTATTTAAATTACGCCGCAGAATCGGTTAGGCCAGTGCCTCGCAAATCCGCTGGGCGATCGTCGTAAACTCCACAGCCACAGGAGACTGTCGATCTTGCCCGACGATTGGCTGCCCGCGGTCCGCCGCCTCACGCGTTGCAATGTCGATGGGGACTTGGCCGAGCAACGGAACCCGGAGGCGCTTCGCTTCGCGTTCGCCGCCACCGCTGCCGAAGATGTCGTATCGCTTGTTATCCGAAGGCGAAACGAAATAGCTCATGTTTTCAACCAGTCCGAGCACAGGAACATTGACCTTTTCAAACATGGTGGCGGCCTTGCGCGCATCGATCAGCGCCACTTCCTGTGGCGTCGTGACAATGATAGCGCCGGAAAGCGCGACGGTTTGAACGATCGTCAGTTGAATGTCGCCGGTGCCTGGCGGCAGATCGAGCACCAGAAAATCAAGTTCGCCCCAATCGACCTGACGTAAAAATTGCTGAGTGTAACGCGTCACCATCGGCCCGCGCAAAATGGCAGGTGAGGTGTCGTCGAGCAAAAAGCCCATCGACATCAGCTTGAGATTGTACTGTTCGATCGGGATGATTTTGTTTTCGTCGGTCGCGGTGGGCCGCTCTCGCGTCCCGAACATCAGAGAAATACTTGGACCGTAAATGTCGCAGTCGCACAAACCGACGCGTGCTTTGGTTTGCTCAAGGGCGACGGCGAGGTTTGCCGCGACGGTAGATTTTCCAACGCCGCCTTTACCGCTCGCAATCGCGATGACGTGCTTTATTCCCGGAATTCGGGTGGCGCCAACACTCGCGCCCGCACCGGCTGGAGGCGCGTGGATATCGATCAAAACTTTTGCGCTGAGAACACCATCGAGCTCGCGCAAGATTTTTTCCGCATCGTTTTTTATGGTCGCCGGAATATTGGGATCGTTGGTGGCAAGTGCGAGCTGCACTTTGACTTCGCCGCGATCAATCTGGACACCTTTAACGAGACCGAATGACACAATGTCGCGGCTAAATCCAGGATAACGGACCGAGCGCAGCGCATCGCGAACTTGTTCTTCTGAAATCGACATTGCCGAAACCTAGGCCGCTGGCGTGGCCAGTAAAGATGCGGCCAGGTCTTCTATGCTTGAAACATTCACGCGTTCCGGACAGCATCGCGGCATGAAGAAACAAATCTCAGTTGTTATCGCTGTCACGGCGGTCGCGCTGCTTGGGGGATGCGCCATGTTCCAAGAGAGCGGACAATCCGCACTGGTCGGAACGTGGACGAATTCGCTCGGCACAGTTTGGGCGATCAAGGCCGACGGCACATTCGATGTCGATCTTAAGCATCATGGAAGACGTGATGCGTGGGGGACCTACACGGTGCAGGGCGATCAGGCCACTTTCCAGCGTACCGGTGGAATGAAACCGAAAGGCTGCGAAGGACCGGGCGTCTACAAGTTCAAACGGACGGACGACACACTCCAATTCACGCTGGTCAGCGACCAGTGCAAGTTGCGCCAGAAAAACGTGCTGCAGTCATGGAAGCCGTGGAAGAAAAAATAACTTTCCGCTGTTAGGCGTCACCAGATGTCGATCTTGCCAATTGTTTGTGCACGCCCTTAGTGAAGAAGATCCGTTCGCGCTCGATGTCGGCGCCGCGCTTGGAAAAGAAGTCCCGCAGCTCCGATGTAAGATAATCGCCATTCGGTAGTGGATTGAGCGTGAGATAGATTTTGCCGCCAGGCGCGAGTCGCCGTTGAAGATCGCGAAGAAGAAAATCCCATTCGCCTGGTCCCCAGCGCGAGTTGGTCGCCCGATATCGATCAAAACCGATCGAAAACGCGGTGATCCAATCGAATTGCTGGTGAAGATTCGGGAGCGACTCGAACGGTTGAATTCTGAAAACCGTTCGTGGCACGCGGAAAACTTCGAGCAGCTCCTTGAAGAGAGACGATTCGTCAAGGTCGAGGCCAAGAACGGAATGACCGAATCGTTTCAGAATGAACAAAAAAAAGCCGCCACCACAGCCTAGATCGAGGACGCGTTGGGGCAGCGAGCGATGCAGTTTCAAATCTTGGACTCGCTCACGATTAACGCGTAGCCATTGATCGACATCGGCATATTTCTCGCCGGCGTAACGTTTTTGGATTTCGGCGAGCCGGTTTTGATCAAGGCCAGCGAGAACGGGCTCCAAGGGCAATCGAAAAACCGAACGCTGCGCTCTTCGCCAGCCTCGCCAGTAGGTTTCCCGGCGCGCGAGCTTCGCGAGTTTGCGCTGCAGCTTCATCGGAGTGCCTCTGCGATCTCACGTATCAATCCGGGTCCGCGATAGATCAGTCCGGTATAGATTTGGAGAAGTCGCGCGCCGGCTTCGATTTTCTCTCGCGCGGAATCCGCGTCCATAATTCCGCCGGAGGCGATGATGGGTATTGTTGATCTGGCGGCGATCTCGCGAACAAGAGCGGTGGATTTCCCCCGCAACGGCGCGCCGCTCAATCCGCCTTGCTCGTCTTGGGCAGCGGGAATCGATGAATGATCGACGGTTGTATTAGTAGCGATAATCCCGGCGACCTTGTTGGTTTCGCACGTTGAAACGATGGCGTCGAGTTCGGATGGCGCCAAATCCGGCGCAATTTTAATCAAGATTGGTTTACGGGCGGTGAGATTCTGTTGGCCAATCGCCGAGAGTAATTCGGAAAGCGCATCGGCTCCCTGCAACTCGCGCAAGCCGGGTGTATTCGGTGAGCTGACATTGAGAACGATGTAATCTGCGAATTCGCGCAGAAGCCGGAACGAATAGAGATAATCTTCAGTGGCCTCGGTTAGCGGCGTGCTCATCGATTTTCCAATATTGATTCCAACAGGCACTTCCGGCCAACGACTGCTTCGCCGCAATTTGCGTAATCGCCGTGCGATCGCGCCCGCGCCCTCGTTATTGAATCCGAGCCGGTTGATCAACGCGTTTTGTTTGGGGAAACGAAAGATTCGCGGCTTCGAATTACCCGGCTGCGCTTTCGCCGTTACCGTGCCGATCTCGATAAAACCAAACCCGAGTGCCGCCCATGCCGGCAGCGCGACGCCGTTTTTATCGAGACCGGCGGCGAGGCCGATTGGGTTTGGAAAATTCAGACCGAAGAGTTTTTTTGGGCTGGCCGGTGGCTGAAAAGGATTCAGGGCGTGCAGGGTAAGATCGACATGCGAGGCTGCGCGCAGGCTTTCGATTGTGAACCGGTGAGCGATTTCGGCATCAATTGAAAAGAGAAGCGGCCTAACGAATCGCTCGTAGGCGTCCTTCATTTGCCGATGCAGAATTGGCCGAAGACCGAATCCAGAATTTGTTCGACACCGACCGTGCCGATCACTTCGCCCACTGCTTCCAAAGCCTCGTTCAGGTCAACCGACAGATACTCAGGTGAGAATGTTTTGTCCAAGGTCTTTCGCGCGCGATCACACGCTTCCAGAGCGCGGCGCAAGCAATCACGATGACGCATATTGATGGCGAGCGCGTTTTCCGGTCGCAAATTTTGTTTGCTGATCCGCGAAAAAATTTCGTTCTCAAGAGCCCCCAAGCCATCGCCGGTTAGGCAAGAAACCCGAAGCGCATTGGTGTTTTTCCATTCCGGATGTTCGGGCAGGTCGCACTTGTTCAGCACGAGGAGTTCGTTCCCATTCGCGTTCTGCTCAAAATGCGCCGGGGGCGCTGCATTTCGATCGATAATGTGCAGCCGCAAGTCAGCTTTTTGCAGGGAACGCTCGGTGCGTGCAATTCCCTCGCGCTCGATATCGGATGTCGACGTTCGAAGGCCGGCGGTATCCAGCAAACGAACCGGAACCCCGCACAAATTGACGGTTTCTTCGATCGTATCCCTTGTTGTGCCGGGAGCATCGCTCACAATTACGCGTTCGTAACCGAGGAGCCGATTGAGCAGGCTGGATTTGCCGGCGTTGGTCGCTCCATAAATCACGACTCGGACTCCGTCGCGCAAAATGCGGCCGTGATCGGCAGTTGCAAGAAGCGCGGCAATTTGTTCACGAACTGAGTCGAGTCGCACGCGCAATGAATTGCCTTCGTCCGGCGCGATTCCTTCCTCTGAAAAATCGATTGAGGCTTCAACGTGAGCGAGAAGATCGACCAGAGAGTCGCGAATCCCTTTGATTTGTTCGCCCAGCTTGCCTTCCAATTGTTCAGTGGCGGAGCGCAAAGCGAGATCGGTGCGGGCCCGAATTAAATCGATGACGGCTTCGGCTTGGGTCAGATCCATTTTGCCATTCAGAAAAGCGCGCTCGGTAAATTCGCCGGGGCGCGCACCGCGTGCACCGGCGTGCAAACAGGCTTCGAGAACTTTGGCCGTCACGAGCGTTCCGCCATGGCAACTGATCTCGACAATATCCTCGCCGGTGTAACTGGCAGGCGCGCGATGGATCGACATCATCACTTCGTCGATCAAGCCGCCTGATTCAGTGACGATGTCGCCGAAGTATTGAATATGAGAAGCGAATCGTGACGGTCTTTTCTTGCCCCGAAAAATTTTCTCCGCAATTGAAACCGCAGCCGGACCGGAAATTCGAACAAGCGCGATAGCGCCTTCGCCCGGCGGGGTTGAAATCGCGGCGATGGTTTCGGTTGCGATCAAATCAGAATCGTCCCGCGCCGAAGATGTCGATCTTACGAGAGCACGTCCTTCAAGACTGCGATGCATTTTTCGTTTTGCTCCATTGTGCCCACGGTGATGCGAATCCACTCGGGCAGGTTGTAGCCGCGCAGCGGCCGTACGATGATTTTTCGGGCGAGCATCTTCTTAAAAACGGTTGGTCCATCGCCCACATTGACGAAGACAAAATTTCCCGCGCTCGGAATATATTTTAATTTCATTGCGCTAAATTGCTCCTCGAGAAACGCGCGGCCAGCATCGACGATTCGCTTGGATTGAAGGACGTGCTCGGAATCTTCGAGCGCTGCGATGGCGCCAATTTGGCCGATCCCGTTTACGTTGAACGGCTGCCTGGTTTTCTGGAGGACTTCAATCAGGCTTCGAGACGCGATCCCATAGCCGACGCGCAGACTGGCCAAACCGTGAATTTTCGAAAACGTGCGTAAAATGACAACATTTTGACCATTGCTCACGTGACGAAGGGTATTGGGTGGATCGTCCAGAAACTCAAAATAAGCTTCGTCCACCACCGTGATGACCTCGTCCGGCACCCGCGCCAGGAAGTTGTCGATCTTCTCCTGCTCAATCAAGAATCCGGTTGGGTTGTTCGGATTGGCAATGAAGATGATTTTAGTTTTCGGCGTGATCGCGCTTAACATTGCCTGCAAATCGGGCTGAAAATTTGCCGTCGGCGTTTCAATGGTGCGGGCATCAAAAAGCTGCGCGATGAGTTTGTAAGCAATAAAGGCGTACTCAGGGACAATCACCTCGTCGCCGCGATCAAGAAACGCGTGGCCGATGAACTCGATGATCTCGTTGGAGCCGTTTCCGAGAATAATATTCTCGCTGCCTAATCCCAATCGCCTCGCGATGGCCTCACGCAAATAGACACCGCTGCTCTCGGGATAGAGCTGCGCCGATTCAATCGCGGCGCGCATCGCTGTCACGGCCTTTGGAGACGCGCCGAGAGCGTTTTCGTTGGAAGCGAGCTTGATGATCTCGCCCGGATGCGCCCCGATCTCATGCGCTGTCTCTTCAATCGGCTTACCCGGTTCGTATACCGCGAGGTCCCGCAGTTGCCGGTTTGCTCTGTCCCAGATTGATGTCACGCGATCAATCTAGACGCAATTGAGGACCGAATAAAAGCCGCTGCGCAACATAGAAGCACTCGCCGGGAACGGGAGTACAGGCTGAATCCAACCGACTAACGCGCCTAGCCAAGTTTCTATCGGCGGTGGCGTGAGAAAACCCGCAAGAAGCCGGCTTTTTTGCTTGCGTTTGAGGGGCGGTTTCCGGTAAAACGTGCCGGGGTCAGACTGGCAGTTATAGGTGGCATAGAAATTGTCATTGACGGTCAAGACGCAATTATGAGAAATATGGTAATCATGGAAACCGCCCGCCATGATAACTCGCCGCCGAGCAAAGGATAATCGCAACATGAACACTATTAGGGTCTTTTCACTCAGCGCCCTGCTTATTGCAGCCGCCGCGCTTTTACTCGCTACCAGCGCGCACGCCACCATCGTCGATTTAACGACCAGTGCCAACGCCAGTGGTGACATCAATGGTGCTCTATTCTTCGCCAGCGACCAGCAAGCAGCCGGCACAGGCTTCATTGATCCGTTTCTGCGCGTTCAAGCCAGCCCGACGGAACAAGGCTACAATACCGATGGCGGTTTTCCGTTCGACGACAAAAATCCGCACAACTTCCAGCACAGCGTGCTCCTCTCCTCTCTGATGCAGTTCAACCTTAACGGCACGGAGTATTTCAAATTCACGTTGGACGCGAATCAGTCCGGGGCTTCGAACCACACTTTCACGATGACTCAATTACAGATCTACACCGCGAACAGCGGTTCGTTATTGCCGACATCACTAAACGCCGATGGCACAATTGCGTTGGGCAGTCTGGTTTACAATATGAATGCGGGCGGCACCACGAACACAGTTGTCACTACCGCGACGGGCAGCGGCAAATACGATGCGGTTGTTTACGTTCCGGTGAGCCTTTTCAACCTGTCGGACAAATTCGTCTATCTCTTTTTCGCAGGTCAGGGCAACGGCGGGTTTGAGGAATGGAATGCGGCCACCGAGGTCAATCCAATTCCGGAAGCGAGCACGTTTTTCCCAATCATCGGTTTGTTGGCGGCGGTTTTTTCGACGCAGTTCGTGCGGCGCCGGCAACTGCAGCAAGTTTCGAAATAGTCGAGCGTTCTGCTTTCAGAAGCTCCTTGTTTGGCGTAGGCAGCGGAGGCGACAATGAATATGTCGCCTCCGCTTTGCTTTACAATTCTGTCGCCGCGGACTTGCCGGATTGACCTTCGATGCGATTGGACAAATACCGCGCCGAGACTGAGATCGTTGTCTGCCCTGTTCGGAAGCGAGCGCCGGGGAAGTGTTACCGGATATCTTCGATGTAGCTAGCGACCTGGTAATCAATCGGAATACTGTTGATGATTTCCTTGTCATAATGAAACCCGGTATTGCCGTTACCAGTAAAGCTGTTACAGACGATCGCGCCAAAGATGTCTGGATTGCCGATCATACTCATGCTAGCACTTGGTGCATAAAAGGTGGCCCAAACATTACCTGGAGGAGTGACGCTGATTGTCTGGGTGGAGCCATCTGTTGGGCTAACGCCATAAAACTGCAGGTGGCCAGCCCGGCTATAATCAGTCGAAGGTGTTCCATCCATGTTGTAAATCCCCGTGGCGCCATCGACATTGTTGTTCACGAGATCATTCCCCGAGGAGCTGAGGTTTCCGGTAAAGTAAATCTTGGCGTTAACGCCTTGCCCGATTGTGATAGGACCGCCGACGTTGCCGTTGACCACAATCGTCACGTAGGTTTCGGCCGGTTTGCCCGCGTTGGGAAGCAAAGGAAGGACATTTTGGCCATTGATCGTGAGACCACTGCCTAACGAGCTGTAAACGTATTGTGCTGGAGTAGACGGAGTCGTTCCCGCCAGCACGTTAAGGGTGCCGGCGGTTCCCGGTAGATAACCGGTTGTGTCTGGTTTTACCAAAGGGGGGATGCTAAATGGCACACTGTTGTCGATCGTGCCACTGATGTTAGTCCCAGAGTGTGTGACATTGCCGCCATTCGTTGTCACATTTCCATAAATCGGGCCGAATTCGGTGAAACTTGAACTCCCAACGGCTACATCGCCATTTGTTGCATCGGAGTAATGCGGATCCAACGGATTATTGGCGGCAAAGTAGTAGGCGCCATTTTTCGAATCGTAACTATCGATCCACCCTGCGGAACCGGGCCCACTAAAACTTGCCGTGGCCGTGAGCGCGCCGGTAAAGGACCATTGTGGGACGGCCACTGTTTCGACACGTCTGGTGATTTGCGGATTGGAGACCGCCTGGATCGTGGTGTTGTTACCATCGCCGTCCCCGTAGGCAGACAGAAAATGATCGTATTTGAAATCGATCTTACGAATAAGACTGTCGCCCTTTGTCACGCTGTTCATGCGATCATCCATTCCAACCCGCATTAAACCAAAGAGCTTTGCTGTCCCTACGGAGCGAATCCGATAACAGGCAAAGCCGTTGGTGGAAGTAGCACTGTCGACCGTGACCGTGGCGGAAAGACCATTGCCTTGCCCAAAAGTTATGGTTTTGACACAGGCAGGTCCCGGCGTCGGGGAAGCTGACACGCTCCACCCATCCGCGACGAACTGCGCACTAAACGGCAAACCAGTGGTAACGAGCTTGCGCACTTCAGCGAAGGCGACGTCGCCCCCGGCTTCAGCGGCATAGAGAGCTTCTTTCCAACCTTTGACCTGCTTGGAGGAAACGTTGTAACGAGTCGTGGAATTGACCAAAACGTTGGCTGCGATCAGCGACAGAATCACAATGGTAAGAAGCGCATAAATCATTGTGCTCCCGCTTTGCTTCTGAAGAGATTTCTTCATGATGACATTGTTCCTTTGATTAACCACGACGCTTGTTGCGAAGGTAGGTAGTTGCGAACACAGTCGTGCCAGACTGTTCAGCGGCTGCACCGCCTGACGTAAAGGTCGGTTGGAAGGTTATTGAGGTCGTTGTGTATTGCGTGTTGGATAATATGACGTCCGTCGTTTGTGGGAGGAGCGAATCTGTACTCGACGCGATGTTTGTGACGACGCCGTTCTCTGTCCGAACAATGGAACTGCCACTAATGGAATAGACTACCGTGGTCGCACCAAACGTAACCGTCGCATTGCTCGTGCTAGCAGTCGCGTTGGCCGACAGGGTCGCAGTCGTAGCATTCGAGACACTTTGGATCGTGGTGCCGGTTGGGATATTGGCGCCGGCAACTGATGCCCCGATGTCGGCGGACGTGAATGCGGCCGTAGCGGAAGTGAGTGTGGCAGAGGCGTTGGTTGTAACAGCATCAGTTACTGTCCTGCTCTTCGGATAGCTGACAACGGTGCCGTTCTTGGTCGTCCTGACCGTTGGCGTTGATCGCGCGTTGCCGTTGAGGTAGTTCGGGATAATGCAAGTGATCGTTTTCAGGTCGCTTGACGCGGTGACGATGTAAGAACGCCTCACATCGCGGCTGAGATAATCGACAATGCGGATTTGCTGCATTTGCGTGCCGAGGAACTTGTCCGCCGCGCTAAAACTCTTTTGGAGGGCGACCGACGCAACGGTCACAGCGGCCAGGACAACTGCTCCGGCCGCGACAGCCACGAGTAATTCAGTTACGGTGAATCCAGTTGCCGGGTGAAGATGCTTTTGTTTCATTTCTTGGTTCCTGCGGAGATGATCGTTTCGCTTTGCTCGCTTCTGGACCTTCCTCCAAGGGTCTCGGTCCACGAATAAGTAACGTTAACCTTTACGAGTTTGGCGGTAGCGAGGTTCGAGTCAGTTGAATTGATAGTTGCTGACGAGCCTCCGGCAGAGAGAGTGATTTGGGTATTGCTGGCGTTAGCCGTGGGATACGCACTCAAAGTGACGACCTCGGTTGGGCTCCTGGCCAGAAACTCGGCTCCGTTTGCCGGGGTGGTCATCAGGCTCTGCACGTATGAAGCGCTCGCCAGATTGGCGAACGACAGGTTTCGCAGTTGCTCGAGCCTGTCTTGCACTCCTTGTAAGACCGCTACGTTGTTCTTACTGGATGTTATATAGCGGAGACAGAGGCCGTTAACCTCGAAGATTGAAACGAAGAAAACGGCCACCAGAGCAACAGCTATCATCGTTTCGACTAGGGTGACCCCGGCGAGAGGTTTTCTCGAGCGCTTTAGGCCTACCCTGTAGGAGTTAATCCTCATGTCAGGGCGTAACGAAGCAATTGCAGTGCCCTGATCGCGCTACAGTCGCGCGATTCGGTCGTAGCGAAATACACGACATCTCGAGCCGAAGTCTTTGGTTAGACGGAAGCTTTTTGTCCTGCACTGACCCACCGAATCGCTTCATGACAAAGCTGGCTGGAGTTCTCCAAATGCAATTTCGTTTTGATTCGTGCCCGGTAAGTATCGACCGTGCTGAGTCCGAGATGAAGTTGATTGCTGATCTCGCGGGTGCTGCGTCCATGCCCGATCAGCTCGAAGACCTCGAGTTCTCTATCGGTCAACTGAGTCACACCGTTTTCGCTTTTTCGGCCAAGAGCAACGGTTTCGAGAATGCGGGAGGCGATCCGTCCCGGCAGATAAATTTCGCCCCGAAGAACAGCGCAAATGGCGGTCATCACTTCTCTCGAAACTTCGTTCTTGGTGATATAACCACGCGCGCCGGCTTTGAGGACGCGTTCCGCATAAAGCGCTTCATCGTGCATCGAAAGAACTAATACCGGAACGTCGATCTCTTTTGCTTTCAGGTTTTTGATGAGCTCGAGTCCGCTCGGGCCTTTCAAGATTAGATCGACAATCGCGATGTCAGGCGCTTTCGACTCGATCAACTGGAAAGCATCGTGAATGTTGTCTGCTTCACCGCACACTGTCATTCCCGGCTCTTTATTAATGAGTTGGGCCAGTTGCTCGCGAAACATCGGATGGTCTTCGACCAGAACGACGCGGAATTTTTGTAGCGCTTCCGTATTCATCGCTTAGCGCCAGTTGGAATGGTGCAGGACACGATTGTGCCGCCACCGGAACCGGCTTCGATCGCAAATTCCCCATCCATGATGTTGGCGCGATAACGCATGATGCTGATCCCGACGCCGTTCATGGCGTTTCCATTTTTGGAGAAGCCAATTCCGTCGTCGGCAATGCTCAAGCTCGTCGCGCTCGCGTTAGCGCTGAGTCGAATGTCGATCTTGCGCGCTTTGCCATGCTTGGTCGCATTGTTAATCGCTTCTTGCGCGATCCGGTAAAGATGTGTGGCCTTGCCGTCTTGGCTGGCGCCAGTTTTCCCGGCGGCTTCAAAAGTGCATTGGACCGGAAGCAATCGGCTCGTAGAAACGGCGAGTTCGTTAAGTGCTGCCGGCAATCCCGCTTCATCCAATCGTACCGGGACCAGGCCGTGTGATAAATCGCGCGCTTGCTTGACCGATTCGCTTAACAGTTTCTCTATCTCACTCGCGTTCGCCGCTAACTTATCCAG
>Ga0209808_1001069_pt1 | contig 13971 bp, 12 predicted proteins | sample GraSoiAngelo_157_FD_186171 | JGI IMG/M metagenome (GOLD analysis project Ga0209808, IMG submission 186171) | Grasslands soil microbial communities from the Angelo Coastal Reserve, California, USA - 14_1009_16_20cm (SPAdes) (version 2) | ecosystem: Environmental > Terrestrial > Soil > Grasslands ...
GCCGCGCTCGGCCACCTCGCCGGCCACCTGCGAACCGAGCCACGCACCGAGGCACGCACCCAGCGCGAAGATGGTGTTGGCCATGGGCCGCCGCGCCGGAGGAAACTTGTCGGCGAGCATGGAGGTGGAGGGAGGAGTCCCCCCGGCCTCACCGATTCCGACTCCGAATCGCGCCAGCAGCAGCTGCCAGTAGTTCTGAGCGAGACCACACAGGGCCGTCATCCCGGACCAGATGGCGAGGGCGAGCGCGAGAATGTCGCGGCGGCTCGTGCGATCGGCGAGCGCCGCGATGGGAATCCCGACCGTCACGTAGAACAGCGCCAGCGCCACCCCGGTGAGGAAGGCGATGCCGCTGTCGGAGAGCCGCAGCTCCTGCCGGATCGGTTCGATCAGGGTCGAGATCGAGAAGCGATCCGCGATGTTGAGCGCGTACACCACGGTCAGGAGCGCCAGCACGTACCAGCGGTCGCTCGGGGCGGCGGCCGGCCCGGGCGCGGTGTCGATCATCGGCTGCGGCGGCTGGATACGCGAGGCATTCACGGACTCCAGGTCCAATCGCGCGCCGCGGCGCGACAGCCGCCGCCCGTCGCGCCGCTCCACGCGCGTCCGCGCACCGCCCGGCCGCTGGGAGCGCCGGTGGCCTCGCCCTTGCGCAGCGCCCGCACCCCGTTCACCCACACCTCATCGACACCGGTCGCCAGTTGCTGTGGATGCTCGTAGGTCGAGTGGTCCCGGATGGTCTGCGGATCAAACACCACGACGTCCGCGAAATCGCCCGCCTGCAAGCGGCCGCGATCCGTGAGCGACAGCGTCGCCGCCGGCAGCGCGGCGAGCTTGCGAATCGCTTCCTGGAGCGTGAGCACCCGTTCCTCGCGCACGTACTTCGCGAGCACCCGGGCGAAGTTGCCGTAGGTGCGCGGGTGACGACTGGATTTGAGGAACACGCCTTCGGGAGCCGGCGCGTCCGCATCCGAATCGAAACTCACCCACGGCAGCGCGACCTCGCGGCGCACGTTCGCTTCCGACATGAGGAAGTACGCCACCGCGACGCGCGAACCGTCCTCCACCACCAGGTCGATCACGGCGTCTTCGGGGCTCACGCCGCGCTGCTGCGCCACTTCAGCCAGCGTCTTGCCGGTGAGCGGCTTGAGCGCCGGGTTCTTGAAGCCGAGCAGCAGCGTGCCGGCCGCGCCGGCCGCCCCATAGAGGTTCTCCCAGGCGGGCGCGGGATCGCGCATCTCGGCCAACACGCGGCTGCGAACCGCCGGGTCCTTGAGGCGCGTGATCCACGCTTCCAGGCCTCCGTCCTGCACCCACGGGGGCATGGCGGCATCAAAACCCGTCGCGCCGGCCGTATACACGTACATGTCGGCGGTGATGCGGATCCCCGCTGCGCGCGCCTGCTGCACCTCATGGATGAGCGCATCCAGCTTGTCCCAGTTGCGCTTACCGGCGGCTTTCAGGTGATAGATTTCCGCCGGTGCTCCGGAAGTCCTGGCGATGTCGATCGTTTCCCGCACCGCCTCGATCAGCCGATCTCCTTCACTGCGCATGTGCACGCTGTAGATGCCGCCGCAGCGGGCGGACTCGCTCGCCAGCGCGATCAGCTCGGGTGTCCTGGCGTAGTCATTGGGGCTGTAGATGAGCGCGGTGGTCACGCCGAGCGCGCCCTCCTCCATGGCCTGGCGCACCAGCGTGCGCATCTGCGCCAGCTGCGCCGGCGTCGGCTGCACGTCACGCTCGCCGAGCACGTTGGTGCGCACCGTGCCGGCCCCGACGAAGGACGCGACATTCGGTGCGATGCCGCGCCGCTCGAGCCTGTGCAGATACTCCCCGAGCGTCGTCCAGTCGATGGTGTAGCGAATGTCCGCCTGTCGCTGGGTTGCGAGGCGCTTCATTTCCGGGGTCAGCGGCCCCATCGAGTCTTCGCCCAGCACTTCGAGCGTCACGCCCTGGCGCAGATCGCTGAGCGCACGCCCGTCCACGAGCAGCGACTCCTCCGGGTGCGCCAGCATGTTGACGAAGCCCGGCGCCACCGCCTTGCCGTGCGCATCAATCCGTTCGCGCGCCGCTCCGCTCGCGTGCGGTCCGACGTAAGTCAGGCGATCGCCCGTGATGGCCACATCCCCCACGAAGGGGACGCCTCCCGAGCCGTCATAGACGGTCCCGCCGCTGATGAGAACATCGTAGTGTCCCGGCTCGCCGCCGGCAGCGGGCGGCTGCGCGAACGCGGCCGAGCATGCCAACAAGACCCACTCTGGTGCGCGACGGATCATCATGAGCGTTGCCCCCTCATCTCTCGGCCGTGCCATGGTTGCGGCCTCGCGCGGGTCCGGGAAACCGCGGAAGCGATCTTAATCGAGCAGCCGCGCCCACATGGCGGGCTCGGTCCGTGGCCCGCACTTGACTTCCGCCTTTCTTGACCTATCATGACGAATCAAGATAGATCATGACGAGGCCATAGTGAGCACCTTGCGGAAGTTCTCCTCGCAAGCCGAGCCCGAGGTTCTCGAGGAGCTGCAGCAGCTTGCCTCTCGCGAGGGGCGTCGGCTGCAGGCGGTGCTCGGGGATGCGATGCGGGAGTATCTGGCTCGCAAGCGCCAGCAGGCTCCGCGCCGAAATGTGCTCGAGGCCTTTCAGGACAGCCTCAAGGAGCGCGATGAGCTGTACCGCTCGCTGGCCAAATGACGGAATACGTCACGATCGCCGATGCGCTCTTTTTCCATAAAGAACTGATCGCGCGCTACGGCGGCGCAGGTGGCATTCGCGACGCCGGAGCGCTCGAATCAGCGCTGCTTCGACCGCAGACCGGCTATTACGACACGATCGTTCACGAAGTCGCAGCCCTTCTGGAAAGTCTCGTTCAAAACCACCCATTCGTCGACGGTAACAAACGCGTGGCGTTCGCCGTGGTCGATGTGTTCCTGCGAATCAATGGTCACGCGATCACAGCACACTCAAAAGCGATCTACGCCTCGTTGATCGAGTTGCTCAACGACGGGACTTTCGACATGGAGCACCTGATGCCCTGGCTGCAGACGATCGCTGTGCAGGTGAAGCCCGACAAAGGGCAAAGGGCGCCGAAGCGGTAGCGGCGCGGCCGGCCGGTGTACGATGGCGAAGACCCAGCCCTGCGCCGCGCAAGTCATTCGATCCACCCGCGGCAGGTCCGCCTGCCCCGAGCGCGACAAGCCCTGGGTGCTGGCCGCGGCGGTGTTGGGATCGACCATGGCGTTCGTCGACGAATCCGTGGTCAACGTTGCGCTGCCGACGATCGAAGCCGATCTCGGTACCACGCTGGCGGCGATGCAATGGGTCATCAATGTCTACACGCTGTGCATGTCCGCTCTGCTGCTGATTGGCGGCGCAGCCGCCGACCGCTTCGGACGCCGTGTGCTCTTTCTGATCGGCGTCATCACCTTCACGCTGGCTTCGATCGCCTGTGGCTGCGCACCGGACATCGCGACACTGATCGCGGCGCGCGCCATCCAGGGCGTGGGGGCGGCGCTGCTCATTCCCTGCTCGCTGGCCATCATCGGCGCCGCGTTTGACGAGCAGGAACGCGGTGCGGCGATCGGGATATGGTCGGGCGCGTCGGCGCTCGCCGCCGGCGCAGGTCCGCTGCTCGGGGGCTGGCTGGTCGATCACCTGTCCTGGCGCGCGATATTCCTGATCAATCCGCTGCTCGCCATTCCAACATTGTGGATTGCCGTGCGCCGTCTGCCGGAAAGCGCCGATCCCGCCGCGCCCGCCGGCCTCGATTGGCGCGGCGCCGCCTTGGCGTTCGGTGGGCTGGGCAGTCTGGTATACGGGCTGATCGCCGCTTCCAGGCTCGGTTGGCAAGATGTGACCGTGGTCGGGTCGCTGACGGCAGGCTCGCTGCTGTTGGTGGGGCTCGCGCTGGAAGAACGGCGCAGCCGTGCGCCGATGATGCCGCTCAGACTGTTTGGATCGCGCGCCTTCAGCGGCGTCAACCTGCTCACCCTGTTTCTCTACGGCGCGCTCGGCGGCGCCTTCTTTCTGCTGCCGTTCCTTCTGATCCAGGCACACGGGTTTTCAGCGACCGCGGCCGGCGCCGTCTACTTGCCGTTCACGCTGGTTCTGGCAGTACTGTCCCGCTGGTCCGGAGGACTGGCCGACCGCTTTGGCGCGCGGCGCCCGCTCATCGTCGGGCCGGCCATCGCGGCCGGCGGTTTTGCGCTGCTCGCCGTGGTCAGCGGTGAGCAGCGTTACTGGGTTTACCTCGTGCCCATGATAGTGTTGGGCTTCGGCATGGCCATCACCGTCGCGCCGCTCACGACTACCGTCATCAACTCCGTAACGGAGCGCGAGACCGGCGTTGCTTCCGGCATCAACAATGTCGTGGCTGCGGTGGCCAGCCTGCTGGTGATTGCGGTGCTCGGCACGCTGGTCGCGGATTCGCTCATTGCGACGGCGCGCGTGGTGATGTCGACTGCGGCGGCGCTGGCCCTCGCCAGCGCGGCTGCCGCAGCGCTCACGATTCGCATCTGAGTCAACGCAGATACCCCTGCTCGCGAAACCACAGCACGGCATCCTCGAACGCCTGTGTCGGCGCTCGCCACCGGTAGCCGAGCTCGCGGACCGCCTTCTCGCTCGAGAAGAACATGTGCTTGCGCGCCATGCGCACGCCTTCGAGCGTAATTCGAGTGGTGCGCCCGGTGATTCTCGCCAGGGCCTCGGCTGCACAGGCGAGGGGCAGTACCGCGGCATGCGGCAAACGAATGCGCGGCGCCTTGCGACCGACCAGGAGCGCGATCGCCGCGAGAATATCGCGCAGCATCATGTCCTGCCCACCCAGAATGTAGCGCTCACCGGCCCGCCCGCGATGAAACGCCAGCAGGTGCCCGGCGGCGACGTCATCGACGTGCACGATGTTCAGTCCCGTGTCGAGGTATGCGGGCGTCCGCCCGCGCGCGGCGTCCAGGACCATCTGTCCGGTCGGCGTGGGCCTTAGGTCGCCGGGCCCGATCGGTGTCGACGGATTGACGATGACCACGGACGTGCCGGTCTGCGGCGAACTGCATGCGAGCTGCTCGGCCAGGTACTTCGAGCGCTTGTAGTGGCCGATCATGTCCGCGAGCGCCACCGGTGTCTCCTCCGTGCCGGGTGAGCCGTCGGCAGGCAGGCCGATGGTGGCGACACTGCTCGTATAGACGACGCGCGGGACTGCCGCCCGGCGGGCGGCATCGAGGATACTGCGGGTTCCGTCCACATTGGTTCGATAGAGCTGCGCCGGCTCGCGCGCCCCGAGGCGGTAGTCTGCAGCCAGGTGAAACAGCGCCTGGCAATCCGCGAGGGCGCGATCGAGTGAGGCGCCGTCCGCGAGATCTCCCGCGACCATGTCCACGGGAAGGTGTTGCAGATTGCGGCGATCGGAGCCGGCACGGACCAGGACACGGACCTGCCAGCCCGCTGCCGCGAGGGCCCTGGCGACCGCCGAGCCGACGAAGCCGGTCGCGCCTGTGACCAGCGCCCTCATGAGTCGGCGGCGTCCGCCACGATCGGGAACGCATGCCGGGCCGGTGTGCCGGCGCGCGCCACGGCGAGCAGAGAGTGCCGCGCGGCGCGATAGCGCGGCGCCAGGCGGATCAGCGCCGCCAGATCACCGGGCGAACGCGCGAGTGAGGCGAGCAGGCGCCCGAGCGGCAACTGCCCCGAGCCGCGGGCGGCGGCCATCACGGCCCGAGGCAGGATATCTGCAGCGGTATCGACGATCACTCGCACGGCAATGAACGGCAGCTCATGGGAGCCGGCGACCTCCGCGACCGCGAGACTTTCCATGTCCACCGCTGCGGCACCGGTGTCGCGAAAGGCCGCGGCTTTGTCAGCGATGGACAGAATCGCCCGTGGGCTCGTGAGGAGCTTCCCGCAGGCCACCAGGCGGTGCGCGGTGAGCGCCGCGCTGAGGCGCTCCCGCCAGTAACGCGCCGTCATGAAGGCCGTGCCAGCGCACGAAATCACCTCGCTCGGCAGCAATATTGTCCCGGCGGCGAGCGCCGGATCGAGTCCCCCGGCCATACCCCAGCTGATGAGCGCCGTGGCGCCAGCGTCGATGAGCGCGCGCGCGCCACCCGCCGCGGCGCTGGCGCCGATCCCGCTCACCGCCAGGAGTGTTCCGTCTGCGAGGGATGCAAGCGCCCCGCGCCGCTGCGCCGTGGGACCAAGAGGGCGCGCCTCGGCCGCGAGAGCCGAGACGATGCCGACGACATTCAATGGGTGGTTCCGAGCCGTATCAGGGTGCGGTATGCCGCCAGAGCCCAAAGAGGAAAGTAGGCGCAATAGCCGTGATATCTGAGGTAGAACACGCGCGGAAACCCCGGCGCGGTGAAGCTCGGATCACTCCACAGACCGTCGTCCTGCTGGGTTCGCAGCAGGTATTCGACACCGCGCCGCACCGCATCGGTGCCGACCTCCCCGGCCGCAAGCAGCCCCAGCAGGGCCCAGGCACTCTGGTGGGGAGCGCTCGCCGATTTTCCGGCTGCCTGCTGCCCGTACGCGTAGGTGTCATTGCTCTCGCCCCAGCCGCCGTCGGCATTCTGCCGGGCTACGAGCCAACTCACGGCGCGGCGCGTGGCAGGATCATCCGCGCCGATGCCCGCCTGCGCGAACGCAGTCAGTACCGACCAGGTACCGTAGATGTAGTTCGTGCCCCAGCGACCGAACCACGAGCCGTCCGCTTCCTGCTCCTTGCGCAGAAAGGCGATTGCGCGCCCCAGGGCCGCCTGGTCCTGGGGACGGCCGACCCGCGCCAGCACCGTCACCACGCGGGCGGTGACATCGCTCGTGGGCGGATCCAGCAACGCGCCATGATCCGCGAATGGAATCTCGTTCAGGTAGTAATGGGTGTTGTCGATGTCGAACGATGCGAATCCGCCGTTGCGGCTCTGCATACCGACGAGCCAATCCAGGGCGCGCTCGATGTTATGCGCGTAGCGTGCCGGATCGCCCGCCTGGTGCATCGACCAGGCGACGACAGCCGTGTCGTCAAGGTCGGGGTAATGAGCGTTCGCGAACTGAAAGGCCCAGCCCCCGCCCGCTAGTTGCGGACGGCGCACGCGCCAGTCTCCGGGTTTGTCCAGCAGCTGCAGCGGCTGCAGCCAATCAAGCGCGCGCACGGAAGCGGCGAGCGCGGCAGCGCCGCCAGTCTCCTGCAGCGCGAGACTGGCCAGAGCGCTATCCCAAACCGGTGACACACAGGGTTGGCAATAGGCGCTGGACGCGTCGACCACCAGAAGCTTCTCGAGTGCGCGCTTGGCGGCGAGCCGCCGCGCATCGCTCGCGGCATACCCGAGGACCGCCAGCGCTTCGAGCGCATTGACCATGGCGGGAAAGATGGCGCCGAGGCCGTCCTCGCCGTTCAGCCGTTCGAGCATCCAGGCCTCCGCGCGGCGCGTGGCGTACGCGCGTACCGCCTTCGGGACCAGGGGATCGATCATGCGGCCCAGCCGGTCGAGCGCCAGGAAGGCCCGGCTCAAGACGCCTTCGCGCCCGCCGGGGCGGCGAAAATAGTGACGCTCCTCCTCGGGCGGTGTCGTAAACAACTCGCGAATCTGCACGTTGCGTGGGTTCCTGGCGGCGGGCTTGCGCGTGCACAGAATGAGCAGCGGCACCATCACCGTGCGCGACCAGTAGGAGACCTTGTCGAGATGGAAAGGAAACCAGCGCGGCAGGAGCACGATCTCGACCGGCATATAGGGCACGGCGCGCCACGGAATCTGCCCGAACAGCGCGAGTGTGATGCGCGTGAACACGTTGCAGCGGGCCGCGCCGCCGCGCTGCAGAATTGCCGCACGCGCCCGCACCATGTGGGGAGCCTGGGGGCTGTCGCCCGCGAGCTTCAGGGCAAAGTAGGCCTTGACGGTGCAGCTCATGTCGAAGTCGCCGCCGTGGTACAGAGGCCAGCCGCCATGCTCGGCCTGACGAGCGCGCAGATAAGCCGCGAGCTTCGCTTCCAGAGGAGCGTCAATCTCCTCCAGGAAGTGCGTCATCAGGACATACTCGGCGGGAATGGTACAGTCCGCCTCCAGCTCGAACAGCCAATAGCCCTGCGGGCTCTGCAGACTGATCAGCGCGTCGCGCGCGGCGGCGATGGTGCGATCCAGCGGCGAGAATTCCGCCAGCCGGTGAATCTTGTGCGCGGGTGCGTCGGCGCGCGCCGCGTGCGGCGTGACCGCGAACGAACCCCGCGTGGGCGAGCCGCGATTCACGGTAGCGAGCTGCCGTCGGACCGGCCACTCGAGCCTTCCAGCTGCGAGCGCAGACGCAAACGGCTGTATTCCGCTGCCGGATCCGGTGTGTGAGCTGCAAGCACGGCAGCCCGGGCCGGCTGTCGCACCGCCGACGGCGCCGCCAGCGGCAGACCCGCGGCGGCGCCCTCGAAGAGGCGCAGCAGCATCCGGTCATTGCGCACCGCGAGGCTCGTGAGTATTCGTGTCATGGCGACCGCTGAGCGTGTCACCTTCACCTGCGACCCGGCCGTGAATCGCGGAGTGCGCTCGATGTTGCGCAGTGTGAGCACGGCGAGGCCGATGGCCCACAGACAGAAACGCCGGATACCCGGCTCCTCGCCCGGAATCAGTAACGTGAAGGACAGGGCGTTGCGCAGGTGGGCATGCGCCACACCGATCAGCTCCCGCACGCCGGCATGGAAGCGGGCGTCGTAACGCTCCGGCGACAGCTGCGCGAGGTCGATGCCGTGCGGGGTGAAGACCTCCTGCGGCAACCAGCAGGCCCCGCGGCGGCGGTCCTCCCAGAGGTCCTTGAGGATGTTCGTCATCTGCAGCCCTTGTGCAAAGGAGACGGCGAGCTCATGCAGCGCCGCGCGCCGCTGCGAGATGCTCGCCGAGTGGCCGCAAAACAGCTCGGTGAGCATCTCACCCACGACGCCGGCGACATAGTAGCAGTAGCTGTCCAGGTCACTTGACAGCGGCAGACCGCGCGGACTGGCGGTGGACTGGAAGCGATGCATGCCGTAGCACATCACCTCGATGCACCGGTGGATCGCGGCGCGCTGTTGCTCATGAAGACGCGCGGTCATTCTGACGACCCGCTCCATGTTGCGCACCAGATCGCGCTCGGCCGGCAGCGTGCAGTCCGAGAGCCGCTGCTCGAGCTCCCGCGCCAGCAACGCCGCTTCCTCCCGGCCACACACCACTGCGGTGAAGCGCTGCAGGAAAGCGAAGGTGTCGGCAGGCGACAGCGCCGGCTCGTCCTCTATCGTGTCGGCGATCCGGCACAACAGATAAGCGCTGGTCACGGCCGTCCTCAGGCCCGGCGGCAACTGGGGAATCGTGAGGGCAAACGTGCGCGACACATGGGGGAGGATCCGGTCCTGGTAGAGCCCGTCGGTCATGCCGGAATCGATCTTGAAACGCATGAGGAGTCAGAAACGCCGCGTGAGCAACCAGTCAGCCAGCGAGCGCAGGAGCTGCGCGCGCGGCCCGAAAGGCGACAGGGCGTCGACAGCCTGGGCGTGCAGCAGGCGTACCCGCTCCTGCGACGCCGCGATTCCGATGACCGCCGGATGGGTGGGCTTGGCCCGCTCGCGGTCTGCGCCGGTCGCCTTGCCCAGGGTCGAAGGATCTCCGAGCACGTCCAACAGGTCGTCCTGAATCTGGAAAGCCAGGCCGATTGGAGTCGCGAAACCGCTCAGCGCCTCGTACAGGCGAGCCTCGAGCGAGGGTACGCAGGCCGCCGCCATCAGCACGCTGGCGCGGATCAACGCGCCCGTCTTGCGGGCATGCATCTCCTCCACCTGCGCGATAGCGAGCTGCTTGCCCTGCACGGCGAGATCAATCGCCTGACCGCCGGCCATGCCAAAGGTGCCGCTCGCCTGCGCCAGCAATTCGATCAGTCGCAGCCGTATGGTCGGCGCGGCGGGCAGGGCGGGATCGCGGGCGAGCAATTGAAACGCGAGGGGTTGCAGGGCGTCGCCCACGAGGACCGCCGTCGCCTCGTCGTAGGCCCTGTGACAGGTGGGCCTGCCGCGGCGCAGATCGTCATCGTCCATGGCCGGCAGATCATCGTGTACCAGCGAGTACACGTGCACCAGCTCGATGGCGCAGGCCGCCGCCTCGACCTCCTCCTCCGCGAGGCCCACGGTCCGCGCGCTGGCGAACAGCAACATCGGACGCACCCGTTTGCCCCCGCCCAGGACGCTGTAGCGCATGGCCTGGTGCAAACGCGTCGGCACCGCTGTGCTGTCCGGAAGCCGCGCCGCCAGCGCCGCTTCCATGCGCGCGCGCCAGGATTCGAGCTGTGCAGCGAATGCATCGCGCTTGCCCGGCTCCGCCTGCGGCGCGCGTCGAATATCGGCTGCCCTGTTCACTGCGGCAGCCTCGCAGTACGCCGGCCGTCGGGCTCGCGCGCCCGCCGCACCGCGGCAACCCGAACCGCGACCGCGCAGTGCTGCAGGCGATCGCCATACACAATCGGCAGCTCGGGAGCCATCGGGCCCGTCACCCGCGGACCCCGCAGAGCGGCTTTCAGCGCCTTGAGCGGGTGAGCGAACGAGTCATCCACCGCCGTGCCTTCGAACCCGCAGTGGGCCATGCAGTTGTCGCACTTGGGGTTGCGCCCGACGCCGTACTGATCCCACGGCGTATCCTCCAGCAGGGATCGGTAGCTGGGCGCGTGACCTTCATCGGAGAGCAGGTAGCAGGGCCTCTGCCACCCGAAGATGTTATAGGTCGGGTTGCTCCACGGCGTGCACTGATACGTCTGGTTGCCCGCCAGAAAGTCCAGGAACAGTGCGGAATGATTGAAGGACCAGCGGGAGGCGCGGCCGCGACGGCGTTTGAAGATCTCGCGGAACAGCCGCTTGCTCGCGCTGCGCCCGAGGAAAACATCCTGCCGCGGAGCGTGCTGATAGCTGTAGCCGGGCGAGACCGTGATTCCTTCGATGCCGAGCGCCATCGCCGTATCGAAGAAGTCAGCCACTTCGTCCGGGTCGGCACCGCCGAAGAGCGTGCAGTTGACGGTCACACGAAAGCCCCTGCTGCGCGCGAGGCGGATTGCCGCGACCGCCTTGTCGAATACCCCCTCCTGGCACACCGACTCATCGTGGCGTTGCCGATTGCCGTCCAGATGGATCGAGAAGGTGAGGTAGCGCGACGGCCGATACTCATCGATATGCCTGGATAGCAGGATGGCGTTCGTGCACAGATACACGAATTTCTTGCGCGCGACGATTGCGGCGACGATCTGCGGCATCTCGCGATGAATCAGTGGTTCGCCGCCGGGAATGGACACCACGGGAGCGCCGCACTCGTCAACGGCGCGCAACGCGTCCGCGACGCTCATGCGCTTCTGCAGGATCTCCTTCGGATAGTCGATCTTGCCGCAGCCGGCGCAGGCGAGATTGCACTGGAACAGCGGTTCCAGCATGAGCACCAGCGGATAGCGCTTCTCGCCGCGCAGCTTGCGGCCGGCGAGGTAGCGAGCAACACGATACGTCTGGATCAGAGGAATGCCCAACTCTTGACTCCCAACATTGTGAGCACGGCGGCGCGGTGATCGCCCCAGATGTGGCCCCACTCCAGTACGAACCATGGAGTAAAATTCCCGGCACCGCTGCCGGACACCTCGGCCTGCAGCGCCCGGGGGCTGATCCAGCGCCAGGCGAGGATCTCATTCGGATCGATCCTCGGCCGCTCGGTGCAGCGCCCGATGAAGACCGAGCACAGCTCGTGCTCGGCGCCGGCCGTATCGAATTGTGCTTGATACTTGAACTTGAACAGGAAATGCAAGGGACAGCGCAGGCCCAGCTCCTCGTACAGGCGGCGATGGATGGCCGCCTCCATGGTCTCGGCGCGTCGGGGATGACTGCAGCAGCTGTTCGACCAGTATCGCGGCCAGAGCCGCTTCGATGCCGCTCGCTGCTGCAGCAGCAGCTCACCGGCGTCATTGAAGAGCAGCAGTGAAAAGGCGCGATGCAGAACTCCGCCGCCCTGGTGGCACTGAGCCTTGCTCATGTGGCCGATCTCGCGGTCGGCTTCATCCACCAGAATCAGCGGTTCGCAATCCGGCGAAATATCGTCGGCGCCGGTCTGGAAGCTGCGAACCTGATCCATGCACGAGGCACTCCGTAGTGCGGCAAACACCGCTACAGTCACTCACGCCCGCCGGGCCGGATGACGCGCGCTCGCAGCGCAACCCCGGGCCGCGGCAGCCGTGTGCATAATAGCTGCCCGCCACGTTACAGCAATCTTTCTTCCGGGCGAGAGCGGCCCTGGCGGCGTCCGCTCCGTCCCCTGGCGCCAACCTGTCGGGCCTTTTAGTGAGTGTGACCGTTCAGCCGTGGCTTGATTGGGGCGGCACCGCTCTCGCCGCGCTCGCCATGGCTTATGCCGTCACGGCATGGCTGGCGGTGCGGTCGCGGCACCGACGCTCACGATCCGGCCCTGCGACTCTGCCCCCGGTGACGGTGCTGAAGCCCTTGTGCGGCGCGGAGCACGACCTGTACGAGTGTCTGCGCTCGTTTTGCGACCAGGCCTATCCGGACTTCCAGATCGTGTTCGGAGTGCGCGACCCTGAGGACCCTGCAGTCACCGTGGTACGCACACTGCAGCGCGAGTTTCACGGACTCGACTTGCAAATCGCCATCAATGCGGCGCAGCACGGCAGCAACGGCAAAGTCAGCAATCTGATCAACATGCTGCCCCTCGCCCGCTACGACTATCTCATCGTCGCGGACAGCGACGTGCGCGTGGCGCGGGATTATCTGGCCAAAGTCGTGCCGCCGCTTCTGGATACCGTGGTCGGCATCGTCACCTGTCCTTACCGCGGCTGCCCGCAGCACGGAGCGTGGTCCGTGCTGGGAGCGGCGTTCATCAACGACTGGTTCATGCCCTCGGTGTATGTCGCGGCCCTGCTCGGCTCGCGTGCGTTTGCCTTCGGTGCGACCATTGCCATGCGCCGGGAAGTGCTGGCCTGGATAGGCGGGTTCATGGCCATCGCCGATCAGCTGGCTGATGACTACCGGCTGGGCGAGCTGACGCGCCGCATGGGCTTGCACACGGTGCTGTCCGAGGTCGTGGTCGAGACCTCCGTCGATGAGCGCAGCTTCGGTGACCTCGTTCGCCATGAGCTGCGGTGGCTGCGCACCATTCGGGCTGTGCGCCCGCGGGGTTACGCCCTGTCCTTCGTGACCTTCGGCTTGACGCCGGCCGCCGTGGGGAGCCTGGTGGCGGCGGGCGCGAGGACGGCGCTGGCCCTGCTCGCCATCACCGCACTGGCGCGGCTCATGTTACATTTCGCCGTTCGCGACGCCCGCTCGGCGGTGCGACAGCTGTGGGTGCTGCCGCTGACTGACCTGCTCGTCTTTGTGCTGTGGTGCTGGGGCTTCCTCTCGCGTCGCGTACAATGGCGGCACGCCCGCTACCGAGTCGCTCGCGATGGCTCGGCGCATCCGATCCCCTGAGAAGATCTCCGGTCGCGTGCCACGCTGCGCCGCCGGAGCCTTCGAGTCGAGCAGCGCAATGGCTCCCGCGGGGCGAATTCGCAGGTTTGTCGGCGAGGACTTTCATGATGAGAACGCTGTTTCTGCATCCGCCTTCCTACGACGGTTTCGACGGGGGCGCCGGCGCCCGCTACCAGATGAAGCGCGAGGTACGCTCTTTCTGGTATCCGACCTGGCTCGCGCAGCCGGCGGCTCTCGTCGAGGGCTCGAAGCTGATCGATGCGCCGCCGCACCGCCTGAAATTCGAGGACATCGCGCCGGAGCTCGACCGCCGCGAGCTCGTGGTGATGCACACCTCCACGCCATCCTTCAAAGCGGACGCGAGGACGGCCGAGAGGATCAGGACGGTCAATCCGAACATCAAAATCGGCTTCATCGGTGCCAAGGTCGCGGTCGAGCCCGAGAAGAGCCTGATCGGCGCGCCGGCGGTGGACTTCGTCGCCCGCAACGAATTCGACTTCACCATCAAGGAAGTCGCCGACGGCCGGCGC
>Ga0209808_1001070_pt1 | contig 13968 bp, 12 predicted proteins | sample GraSoiAngelo_157_FD_186171 | JGI IMG/M metagenome (GOLD analysis project Ga0209808, IMG submission 186171) | Grasslands soil microbial communities from the Angelo Coastal Reserve, California, USA - 14_1009_16_20cm (SPAdes) (version 2) | ecosystem: Environmental > Terrestrial > Soil > Grasslands ...
CGAAGACCAGTTCCTTTATCCAGTGCCCTGGCGGTGGCATCGCGAGTACGGCATCAGGCGGTTCGGCTTCCACGGGCTGTCGGTCGAGTGGTCGGTGGGGCGTACGGCCGAGCTATTGGGGCGTCCGGCGGATCAGCTGGCCATCGTCGTCGCCCACCTCGGGGGCGGCTGCTCGGTGACAGCTGTCCTCAAAGGCCGATCGGTTGCCACCTCGATGGGGCTGACCCCGATGGAGGGGCTGATGATGGGCACCCGATCAGGGTCCATCGACCCGGGCATCCTTCTATATATGTTGCGCACCCGTCGGGCAGGCTGGCGGGAACTCGAGGCGGCGCTCGATCACGAGTCCGGCCTGGTGGGCGTTTTCGGCCGGAAGTCCGGCATGCGGGAGGTCGAAAAGGCCGCCGGAACAGGCAACAAGCGTGCTCAGCTGGCCCTCGACATGTTCGTCGGACGGGCTGCCGCCGGCATCGCCGGCGTCGCCACCACACTGCCAAGCCTCGACGCGCTGGTTTTCACCGGCGGGATCGGCGAGAACGCTGCCGCGATTCGAGCAGCCATCGTCCACCGGCTCGGTCTGCTTGGCCTCGCGCCGGTCGTCGCTCGGGAGGTTCGCAATGATGCGATCATCAGCGAGGCCGGTGCGGGAGTCGCCGTCCTCAGGGTGGAGGCTCGCGAGGATGTGGTGATCTCCTCCAAGGTGGCGGCCATCCTTTCGCTTTAAGGGAGCGCCTTCGTCGCCGAGAGGTAAGCGAAGGCCCGGCGCTCGATCCCGTTACCTGACTCGACCATGGGCTTGAGATAGGTTGTCAGACGTTCGCGCTCCGGGCCGCTGAGGGCCGCCAGCATCAACGCTTCCAGTGTGGGTGAGAGCGGATTGGGCGCGGTTCTCAGGAAGCGATCCCAACTGTCCTTTGGGGTCGGCCTGATATCAACCTGAAGATCGAGGTGGATCGTGCCGAAGCCGGCCTGATCGGACATCGCGACCAGGTCGCGCTCGTCGAAGTCGAGCATGCTGACGAGTCTCGGTCGGAGCTCTCGTTCCCACAAGCCCTTGAGCTTATCGACGATGTCCTCGACCGGGCCGATGGGGTAGCCTCGAAAGCGGCCGGGCGGTTCGAGAAGTGTGAATCGGTTGATCGGCTCGCCGATCGAAACGCGACCCCCAGGGCGCAGCACGCGGAAGAATTCGGAAAGTGCCCGGTCTTTGCGGTCGATGTAAATCAGCACAGACCTGGTCGTCACGACGTCGACGGAGGCGGCGCCGATGTCGTGGAGGTCATCGGCGGTCATCACCAGAAATCGGCATCGGTCCATCGCCCCGAGCGCCTGCGCGCGCGCCCGGCATTGGGCGATGAGCTCGGGAGAGATGTCGCTGAAGATCACAGTGCCCTCCGCGCCGGTGCGCTCGAGCGCGCCGAACGCGATGAGCCCGTCGCCGCAGCCGATGTCGAGAACGTCATCACCGCTCTGGATCTGAGCCCGGTCGAGAACCCGGTCTCGATACCCGTGCAGCTGCGTCAACAGATCAGGGCGAGCGACGGCGTTCTGCCGACAGCAATCGATCCAACTGGACCAGCGATCGGCAGCCGATCCGGGCATCGCGTTCAGCGCTGGACGCTCACCCGATCGCCAGCAGTGCTGGCGTCACGCGCCCGACCGCGCATTGCCCGCTCCATGTTGTCCTTGGCCTCGAGCAGTACGCGCCTGATGGGGCCAGGGACATTGTCGGCCGCCAGATATTCTTCCGTCGCTCGGACGGTCTCGTCGCCGACCAGCACTGTGGGATACATCATCCGGGCGAAGGCGAGGCCGACCTCGATGTCGCGGTCTTTCCAGATATTCGGCAGCTCGCCAAAATATCGGGCGCGGTAGGGCTCCAACAGGGCACGCTGATCGAAGCGGTGAAAGCCGCGCATCATCGATCGCATGGTGGCCAGCGGCAAGGCCCGATCCTCCATCAATGATGCCCAGACCTGCTCTTTTGCCTCCGCCGTGGGTCGGGCCGCGCGCGCAGCGGCGGCATGACGCTGTCCCTCATCGGTAGGATCGCGCTTCAGCTCGGCATCGATCGAGCCATCATCGGCGCCCACGCCGGCGAGCGCACCGACGAGCGCCCAACGCAAGTCGGTGTCCACCTTGAGGCCCGTGAAGACCTTGATTCCATCCAGTAGCCCGCGCACGATCGCCAGATGCTCCGGCGAGCGCGCGGCGCTGATGAAGGCATGCGCCCAGGTCAGCTGGAAGTCGCTTTCTGGCGCGGCGCTGTCGAGTGCATGAAGCGCGTGTTCGGCAAGGCCCTGCAACGCGGCTTCGGCGTTGTTCGAATCGCCATAGACCCAAACGGCGGAGGAGGCCTGGGCCAGCAGATCCTGGACGACGCCGATGTCGGTCTCGCCATGGATGTTGTTGAGAATCAGCGGCAGGTAGCGCCGGGCCGGAATCTCCGCATCGCGGAGCATGTCCCAGAGTGCCGCCCAGGTGATTGCCCGGGCCAGCGGGTCGGTGAGCTCGGCAAGATGCTCGGTTGCCGTCGTCAGTGAGCGCTCATCGAGGCGGATCTTGGCATAGGTCAAGTCCTGGTCATTGACCAGCAGCAGGTCGGCCAGCCGCTCCCCGACCACGTCGGCAACGGCGGTGCGTTCGTTGGCGACATCGAGCTCGACACGCCGGCGGAGCTGGAGTCGTTCGGATTGACGGTCGTAAAGGCCCACCGCAAGGCGATGCGGCCGGATTGTTGGGAACTCGACAGGCGCTTCCTGCTTGATCTCGAGGGAACCAATGGTGTCGCTCTGCGACGTCGCTAGGGGGCGCAGCGTATTCAGGCCGGCCGTCTCCAGCCACAGCTTGGACCAGGCCTTGAGATCACGGCCGGAGCCGGCCTCGATGTCAGACAGGAAGTCCGCGAGCGTCGCGTTCGCGTACTGGCGCTGCTTGACGTAGCGTTGCACGCCGCGGAGGAACGTGTCCTGACCAACATAGGCGACCAGCTGGCGCAACACGCAAGCCCCCTTGTTGTAGGTGATGGCGTCGAAATTGAGATGGACGATTGGGTGAGTGGTGGGCAGCTGGTCCTGACGCCGGGCACCGGCCTTGTACTGGTTGGCAAACGTCACCCATCCGTTCTTGAAACGCGTCGCCTCCACCTGCGCGAGCACCGACATGAAGGTGGCGAAGCTCTCGTTCAGCCAGAGGTCGTCCCACCATCGCATGGTGACCAGGTCCCCAAACCACATGTGCGCCATCTCGTGCAGGATCGCGTTGGCGCGGTCCTCACGCACGGCTTCCGTCACCTTGGACCGAAAGATCATCGACTCGTTGAAGGTGACGCATCCGATGTTCTCCATGGCGCCGGCGCTGAACTCGGGAACGAACAACTGGTCGTACTTCTGGAACGGGTACGGGTACTTGTAGGCCTGGCCGTAGAAATCCAGCCCCTGTTTCGTCACCGTGAAGATTTCGTCGGGATCGAGGTATTGCGCGAGGGATTGGCGGCAGAAAATCCCGAGATCGACCTCGCCGTGGCGGTCCCGGACTCCGTGGAAAGGACCGGCAACGATGGCCGTCAGGTAGGTCGACATCTTCGGCGTGGCGCCAAAGGTCCAGCGCTTGATGTTTTCCTTTCCCGCCACTGTCTGCGCCTGACCCGGATTGTTTGAGACCACGACCCAGTCACTCGGCGCGATAACGGTGAAGGTGAAGCTGGCTTTCAGGTCCGGTTGATCGAAGCAGGGAAACATCCGGTGGGCATCGAAGGTCTCGAACTGGCTGTGCAGGTAGATCTTCTGATCAACCGGGTCTTTGAACTTGGAGACGCCGGCGCCGATGTTCTGGTACTCGCAGGTCCCGAGCACATGGAGCTCGTTCGCCTCGCGGAGATTGTTCAGCGCGATCCGAGCGCCGTTGAAGGATTCTTTGGGGACCTCCGCGCCGTTGAGCTCGCAGCTGTCGACCGAGGGCGCGAAGAAGTCGATGAACGAACTCGCGCCGGGTTCAGGGCAGAGGAAGTGGATCGTGGCTTCGCAGGTGAACGTCTCGCTATCCCGGCTCAGGTCGAGCGAAATGTCGTACAGCGGGGTCTGGATCAGCTGAGCTCGACGGCGGGCTTCATCGCGCGTCAGATTGTTTTCGGGGTGCATTCTGCTGTGAAGGTTACTTGAGGAGCATGCGCTCGAGGCGGGTCGCCGCCACCGCCAGGCCCGCCGCCCCGAGCAGCACCAGATAGACCAGGTCGAACACCAGGGAGGGGCCGATGCTGCCGGTGGTGAGGCTCCGCAATAAGTTCACGCCATGGTACAGCGGGCTGAGTTGGACCACGGCTTGAAGTGGTCCTGGGTACAGCGTGATCGGATAGAAGGTCGCCGAGAAAAGGAAGAGCGGAATCATGACGATCAGAACCAGGTCAAAGTCCTGCCAGTTGCGGACAAAGGTCGCGGCGGCGGTCCCGACCGCGGCGAACGTGAAACCGAGCAGCATGGCGGCGGGCACCGCGAGCAGGGACCACCAGGACCGGACCAGACCCAGCGCGACCATGACGATGATGAATCCGGCTGCGTACAGCGTGCCCCGGAACAGCGCCCAGGCGATCTCACCGAGCGCAACATCGGCGACGCCCAGCGGGGTGGCCAGCACCGCATCGTAAAGCTTGACGTACTTCAGCTTGAAAAAGAAGTTGAACGCGGTCTCGTAGATCGCGCCGTTCATCGCCGAGGAGGCCATCATCGCCGGCGCCACAAAGACCGCGTAAGGGATCGGCCGCCCGTTCAGAACGATGCTCGAGCCGACGAGCGCGCCCACCCCGAAGCCGATCGCGAGCAGGTAGAGCAGGGGCTCGAGAAAGCCAGACACAATCAGCAGCCAGTTGCGTCGGTAGAGGATCGTGTTGCGCTCCACCAGGTGGGCGGCCCGGTCGATGGCGGGTGGCTGGGCACGGCGGCGGGCCGACAGCGTCGCGATCACTTGGAGAGGCGCCGGCGCATAGTGATGTTCGCGGCGATGATGCCAAGCGTGGCGTAGGCAAGGAGCACGAGCGCGTCGACTCCGGCCGATGAGGTGATGCGGCCGGTGGTCAGACCACGGGCCAACGCCACGCCATGAGCCAGCGGCGTCAGCCAGGCGATTCCCTGGAGGAGCTGGGGCAATTGATGGATCGGGAAGAACGCGCCTCCGAGGAGGAAGAGTGGCGTGATGATGAAACGGCCAATCACCGAAAACGCGTTGTCCGTTCGCTGCGTGGCGGTAAACGCGAGGATCGGTGCGCCGAAGGCGAGACCGGTCAGGATGGCGACGAGGATCGCGAGCGGCGCCAGCGCCGCGTGGATGGTGCCGAACAGGATCATGACCAGGAAAAAGATGGTGGCCACCATGGTCAAGCGAAAGGCCAACCACGAAATTTCGCCGGCGACAACATTCCCGATCGTGAGCGGCGTGGCTAGCATGCCGTCGTACGTTCGAAGCCACTGGATTTTCGCGATGATCGGGTAGGTCGTCTCGACGTAGGCGGTCTGCATGGTGGTGGCCGCCAGTAAGCCCGGCGCCAGGAACGCGAGGTAGGAGACGCCGTCGACCGTCCGCACCGGGCCGCTAGAAATCAAACTGCCGAGCCCGAGCCCCATGGCTGCCAGAAACAGGAGCGGAGAGACGAAGGAGACGAAGATCGTGCCCTTCCAGGTGCGGCGGTAGAGCACGGCGTGATGTTCGAGAAACCGCAGGGCGCCGGTCATGAGCCGATCATTCGATCAAGCTGCGTCCGGTAAGGCGTAGGAAGACATCTTCGAGCGTGCTGCGCCGGACCAGCGTGCTTTCGGGTTGAACCCCGCGGCCGTGGAGCGCGGCCGCCGCGGCTTCGCCGTCCTGGGTGTAGAGCAAGACCCTATCAGGGAGCACTTCGACCCGATCCGCCAGACCCTCGAACTTGCCATCGAGCGATGGCGGCGCGTCAATCGAGAAACGAAGCTCGAGCACCTCGCGTGTCGAGTATTGATCGATCAACTTTCGGGGCGATCCGGAGGCCACGATCTTCGCCTTGTCCATGACGACCAACCGGTCGCATAGTTGCTCAGCCTCATCCATGTAGTGCGTGGTCAGCACGATGGTCACACCGCGCTGCTTGAGACGGTAGAGCCGGTCCCAGACCAGGTGACGGGCCTGCGGATCGAGACCGGTCGTCGGCTCGTCGAGCAGCAACAGCTCGGGCTCGTTGACGAGTGCCCGCGCGATTGTGAGCCGGCGCTTCATGCCGCCGGAGAGCGGTTCGACCTCATCCTTCGCGCGATCGCTGAGCTGGACGAACTCGAGCAGCTCGCGGGTGCGACGACGGGCGAGATCCCGCGGCATATCGAAATAGCGCGCGTAGGTGAACAGGTTTTCCTCGACCCGCAACTCCATGTCGAGCGTGTCGGCCTGGGGTACGACGCCGAGCCGGGCTCGGATGCGGGGGCCGTCGGTGATCGGATTCATCCCCAGCACGCTCAGCTCGCCGCCGGACGGGGCCGAGACGCAGCCGATCATCCGCATCGTGGACGTTTTGCCGGCGCCGTTCGGCCCCAGGAATCCGAACGCCTCGCCGCGCTCGACGTCGAAGTCGATCGCGTCGACCGCGAGGAGCTTGTCGAAGCGCTTGCTCAGCCCACGGGCATGGATAAGCGCGTTTGAACGGATTGGCGGTGCTGCCATTGATGCGTCGAATCGATACTAGATGTCGAGCCCCCACCCCGACCCTCCCCCGGGACAGAGGAGGGAGAGTTTGCGAGGACGCGGGCTTCGTGGTCGAGCAGCCAGCGCTTGACCGGTAGGCCGCCGCCAAAGCCGGTCAGGGATCCGTCCGAGCCGATGACGCGGTGGCAGGGAAGCACGATACAAACGGGGTTGGCGCCGTTCGCGGCGCCGATGGCTCGGGCCGCGGTCGGGATACCCAGCCCGGCCGCCTGGTGGCCGTAGGTCGTGGTGGACCCGAATGGAATCTGGGCCAGCGAGCGCCAGGCGGCGACCTGGAAGCGTGTGCCGTCGAGATCGAGCGGGATGTCGAACGTGGTCCGCTCCCCGGCGAAGTACTCATCGAGCTGCCTGGTTGTGGTCTGGAGGATCGGATGGTCCGAATTGCGGTGCGGTCGTCCGGTGACCCGCGCGCGTTTCAGGGATGACGTTGGCCACACAACCGCCCGCAGTCCATGGTCGGACGCGACCAGCGTCAGCTCGCCAACCGGGGTCGGATGAGTGGTGGAGTGCAGCATCGGCTTGTTTTGCATCATTGAACTCCTTTTGGGGTCCGCTGCTGATCTGCAAGCGTGGCCCACAACTGGTGGGTCGCGTAGGTCCGCCAGGGGCGCCAGGCGGCCGAATGGTCGGTGATGGCTGTCGTCGTCGTCCCCAGGCCAAGCCGGGCGCCCGCCTTCTTGATGCCGAGGTCGTCTGGCAGAAACGTATCCGGGTCGCCGAGCGCGCGCATCACGATGTAGCCCGCCGTCCACTCGCCGATGCCGGGCATTGCGATCAATTTCCGATGGACCTCGATACGGTCCGCTCCGGGATCGAGCGCCAGATCGCCCGCGGCAACCGCGTGCGCCAGCGTGCGCAGGGTTTTGCGACGCGTTGCGGGGACGCCCAGCCTGGAGAGATCGGCGGCCGCGATCGCCTCGGCCCGGGGAAACAGATGCGTGAGGGTTGGGTCGGAGATCTTGATGACGTCGCCATGGGCGGTGACGAGCCGGTAGGCCAATGTCCGGGCTGCGGCGAGCGACACCTGCTGGCCGAGGATCGCCTGGATCGCTAACTCGGTTCCATCGACCGCGCCGGGGGCGCGCAATCCAGGACGCTTTTTAACGATGGGGGAGAGATGCCGGTCCCGCTGCAGCACCTCGAGAACACTGACAGGATCGGCGTCGAGGTCGAGAAGCCGGCGGCACTGCCGGACCGCACTCGTCAGGTCCGCCATCGACTCGAGGCGTAGCGTGCACCGGATGTGGGCGTTGACCGATTCCAGGGTGGCGATGCCGGCGCCGCGCGGCAGGCGGAGCGTTCGGCGGTAGACGCCATCGCGCGCTTCCGCGACGCCGGGTATCGCGCGGGCACGCAGCCAGGCGAACAGCGTGGGCCAGTCGAACGGCGGCCGATAGGGGAGACGCAGCGTGAGCGCGCCTTCGATGACGTCATCGCGACGCCGGCCGCGCTTGCGGAGCTCCGTAGGGGTCAAGGCAAACACCTCGCGGACCGTGTCGTTGAACTGCCTGATGCTCTCGAAGCCGGCCGCGAACGCGACATCCGTGAAGGGCAGATCCGTCGTCTCGATCAGGGTGCGCGCCGACTGCGCGCGCTGGGCGCGGGCGATCGCGAGCGGACCCGCGCCGAGCTCGCCCAGCAGCAACCGGTGCAGGTGGCGCTCGCTGACCGCCAGCCGGGACGCCACGCCCGCAACGCCTTCGCGGTCAATCGCGCCGTCCGCGATCAAACGCATCGCCCGCCCGACGAGATCTCCACGGACGTTCCACTCGGGCGAGCCGGGGGACGCGTCCGGACGACAGCGCTTGCAGGCGCGAAAACCGGCGAGCTGGGCAGCAGCCGCGGTCGGATAGAAGCGCACGTTCGCGCGCCTGGGACGGACCGGAGTTGGGCAACTCGGCCGGCAGTAGATGCCAGTGGTCGTCACGGCCGTTATGAACCAGCCGTCGAAGCGTGCGTCTCGACTCTCGACCGCCCGATAACAGCGCTCGAAGTCCAGTGGCGACGTCATCATGATGGTTCATTGTCGGGGATGAAGGCCGATCTGGCTAGCGGAAATCGGACATCCAGAAACCCTACCGGGGACGGGGATGTGGAGAATTCGGTTGTGCGGATGATCATGCGACCGCCAGGCGACGCGTTGCGCCGGGCGCTCTCCGGACACCCCGACCGCGATCGGATCGATCCCGAGCGGGCTCGGTCCCAGCACGCCGCGTTCGTCGAGGCGCTCGAGACGGCCGGCGTCGTGGTGACGCTGCTGCCGACGGAAGCGGACATGCCGGACGCGTGTTTTACATCGGATACGCTGCTGGCGTTCTCTCGACCGGGCGAGCTGCAGACGGCGCTCGTGGTGGCAACCCTGCCGGGAGCGCCGACCCGGCGACCCGAGGTGCCGTCGGTGCTCGCCTGTGCTCGACGAATGGCGCCCGGCGCGGATGTTGTGGAGATCCGCGATCCTGGAACCCTCGACGGCGGCGACGTGATCATTTTCGGCGGGCGCGTTGCCATCGGCGTGTCGGCCCGGACGAACGAAGCCGGCGCGCGACAACTCGCCACTGCCGCGGGCCGCTTCGGCTATCGCGCGTTCCTCTGTCCGGTCGACGATCGATTGCATCTCGCATCCGGGGTCACGCCGCTCAGCGCCCGGCGACTGATCGGGACGCGATCAGGATTTCAGTCGCTCGATGCAGCAGGTCCCGAGGTCGCGCCGGATGACGTGGAGCGGCTCGTAATCGAGGACAAGGCAGCGGGCGGAGCCAACGTTCTGGTGGCCGGCGGTCGCTGTTTTGTCGCCCGCGGATTTCCGTCGGCGGTCGCGACCCTGGCGAGCGCCGGTGAGTCGGTCGTCGAGGTCGAGCTCGACGAGTTCCTCTTTGCGGACGGCGGGCCGACCTGCCTGGTCGTGGCGATCTAAACTGGGTCCTTCGTGACGGACCCTGCGATCGTCGGCGTTGAGGACCGCGGCGTCGACGTCGCGGTGATTGGCGCCGGCCCCGCGGGATTAGCCGCCACGGTCAACGCGGCCTCGGAAGGGCTGATCACCGTCGTGATCGAGGCGGCCGCCGTCGGCGGACAGGCCGGGAACGCCGCGATGATCCGCAATTACCCGGGCTTTCCCGACGGGGTCAGCGGTGACGAGCTGACTCGCCGCCTTTCCAACCAGGCCGCGTCGTTCAATGCCAGGTTCATCCGGGACCGCGCGGTCGGACTCACCGCACGGGCCAGCGGCGTCCTGCTGAGGCTGGCCGATGGTGGAGAGATGACAAGCCGATTGGTCGTCGTCGCAACCGGCGCGGCGATCCGGCGGATCGGGATCCAGAATGTCGACAGGCTCGCGGGCAAGGGCGTGGCCTACGGCAGCACGGTCGCGCAGCCGGACGCGATGACCGGCGAGGACGTCGTGGTCGTCGGTGCGGATGCTTCAACCGGGCCGGCCGCCGTAGCCCTGGCGAGATACGCCCGGAATGTGACGATCGTGCTTCGCGGCGCGGTCGACGTCAGCCTATCGCCAGACCTGGTCAAACAGATCGAACGCACAAAAAACATCCGGGTGCGCGTCAACAGCCAGGTGATCGATGCCTATGGCGAGAGCCGACTGGAGGGCGTGATCGTCCGCCATCGAGTCAGCGGGACGACCGAGGCGGTCGGCGCGCATGGCTTGTTCGTCCTGATGGGGGCTGAACCTGGCTCGGCCTGGCTGAAGGGCACCGTGGAGCGCGACCAGGATGGATATCTTCTTACCGGGCCAGATCTCGAACTCCTGCAGGGGCGTCCCCGGGCATGGCCGCTCGATCGGGCGCCGCTGTGGCTCGAAACCAGCGTTCCAGGTGTGTTCGCGGCCGGCGATGTGCGCCACGGTGCGGCAAGGCAGTTATCGGTGGCGGTGCTGGAGGGCGCTAGCGCGATCATGTTGGCGCAACGCTACCTGCGCGAGCAGGCGGCGATCGCGGTCAGCGCCGCAGGCTAATCAATCGCGCCGGCGGCTCGGGCGGCCCGTAGAATTGTCGGGCAGCGATGGCATATCAGACGCTCTACCTCAAGTATCGCTCCCAGAAATTTGGCGAGCTGGTCGGGCAGGATGCGATTGCCCAGACGCTCAAGAACGCGGTGGGGCAGAGCCGGGTGGCGCATGCCTATCTCTTCTCCGGCGTGCGCGGCACCGGGAAGACGTCGACCGCCCGGATCCTGGCAAAGGCGATCAACTGTTTGGACCTGCAGGGCGCGGAGCCGTGCGGTGTCTGCGCGAACTGCGTCGAGATCGGAAGCGGCGCGGCGGTCGACCTGATCGAGATCGATGCCGCCTCCAACCGCGGCATCGACGAGATCCGAGACCTGCGCGAGCGGGTGAAGTATCTGCCGGCGGTGCTGAAGGTCAAGGTGTACATCATCGATGAAGCGCACATGCTGACGACCGAGGCGTTCAACGCCTTGCTGAAGACCCTGGAAGAGCCGCCGGCGCATGTCATCTTTGTACTGGCGACGACCGAACCGCACAAAATCCCCTTGACCGTGGCGTCGCGTTGTCAGCGGTTTGACTTCCGCCGGATCGAGACCGGAGCGATCGCGGCCAGACTGGCGATGATCGTCGATCAAGAGAAGGTCAGGGTTGACCCGCAGAGCCTGGCGCTGCTGGCGCGACTCGCGCGCGGCTCGATGCGCGACGGCATCACGCTGCTCGATCAGCTGATCTCGCAGGGTGGCGAAGAGCTGACCGTACAAAAGACGCACGAGTTGCTCGGATTGGCCGATCCTGACACGCTGGTGCGAATGCTGGCTTCCATCACCGAGGGCGATGCGGCGCAAACCCTCGGACAGTTGCAAAGCTTTTACGACGCCGGGGGTGACGTGCGTCAGTTGGTGCGAGGCTTGCTGGGCGCAATCCGTGAGGCCGCGCTGCTGTCGGTCGGATTCCAGGATCAGGAAGGGTTTGGTGGCGCGCCGTCGGCGACGCTCGAAAAGATCGGGCGAGCCGCCGGCAGAAATGCGCTGCTCAACCTGTGGAAGGGCTTGATGGAGATGGAACCGGAACTTCGCAAAGGCGCCGACGCACGCCTGTTGCTGGAAGTGACGTTGCTGCAGAACATGAGCCAGCCGGTGCCGCTGGCGGTGACGCCGGCCTCGGCCACCACTGAGGCGGCGGGTGGCGAGCGCGTCATCGAGCCGGCGATGGCGCCGGCGGAGGCCGCCGCAGGACAGGACGCGCGATGGGAGGCGCTCAAGAACCGCCTGCCCAAGCCGGTGGCGAGCCTGCTGATGGATGCCCGGCTCGCCGCGGTGAGGGACGGGCTGGTTCGGGTTGAGTTTCGCTATCCGGCTCACGCCGAACTGATGCAAAAGGCGTCCAATCGGGACATCTTGCTGGCGGCAGTGCACGACATCTTCGGTCCCGACGCGCGGCTCGAGCTGGTGGCGGCGGACAAGCCGGTTGCGGCGCCCGGAGGCTCGCCGGCTCCCCGAACATCGGCGTCGATCGCCGATGACCCCCTCGTCAAAGAGGCGATGAACCGTTTTGATGCCACGAATGTGCGGGTCACCCCGCGAGCGAGGGGGTAGATGGGCCAGCAGTTCAAGATGCTCAAGCAGCTCCAGCAGATGCAGGCCAAGATGGCGAAGATCCAGGAGGAGCTGGGCGAAAAAACGGTGACCGGAACCGCTGGAGGTGGCATGGTCGAAGTCGTCGCCAACGGACATCAGAAGGTGCTATCGGTGACCGTGAAGCGCGAGGTCGTCGACCCAGCCGACGTTGAGATGCTGCAGGACCTGGTTCTCGCCGCGGTCAACGACGCGATGGAGAAAGCGCGTGAGCTGGCGGCGAAGGAGATGGGGGCGGTCACGGCCGGCATGGGCATACCCCCGGGATTGATGGGGTAGGGACCGTCCGGATGGCTGAGGTCCCGGGGAATGGCTGAAATCCCAGCAGCGCTGGCGCGGGTGATGGAGGAACTTGGCCGGCTCCCGGGGATCGGGCCAAAGACGGCGCAGCGCTTATCCTTCTATATATTGCGGACGCCGAGAGAGTCCGTGGAGCGGCTGGCCGCCTCGCTGGTTGAGGTCAAGGCACGCATCCGGTTCTGTAACACTTGCTTCTTCATCGCCGAAGGCGAGCAGTGCACCATCTGCCTCTCTGGCAGACGCGATCGCACCGTGCTGTGTGTCGTCGAAGAGCCACTGGACGTTCTCGCGATCGAACGGACCGGGGAGTATCACGGGCTCTATCACGTCCTGCACGGCGCCCTGTCGCCAATCGATGGGGTCGGACCCGAAGAACTGAAGATTGGCGAGCTGCTCCGGCGGCTTGCGCGGGAGCCGGTCATGGAGGTGATCCTGGCAACCGATTCGGACATGGAAGGCGAGGCGACCGCCGCCTACCTGGCGGAGCAGCTGGCGCCGTCCGCGGTGCGAACCTCCCGGCTCGCCCATGGGTTGCCCGTGGGAGGCGAGCTGGAGTATGCCGATGAGCTGACGCTGGCCCGGGCGTTCTCCGGCCGGCGGGCGTTTTAAGAATGGACGACGAAGAGCGCGAGGTGGCCTGGCTCGCCATGCCGGACAAGGCACCCGTCATGGACGAGGCCGGTGAGGAGATCGGACGGGCCGAGGGGCTGCTCGGCGACACGGAGGACGACATCTTCCACGGCATCGTGGTCAGGCTGGCGCGAGGCGGCCACAAGGTGGAAGTGCGCGCTGACCGAATCCCGAAGATCACGTCCCGCAGGGTGTACACGGACCTGGCGGCGGACGAGCTCGAGCGGCTGCCGGAATACCGGTAGCCGGTTTTCGATGGGGGTTTAGCCGGGAGTTGAATCGGGTAGCCTTTGGAGGCGTTCGCACGTTCTTGACAATTGCGCCGGTCGATGCGGTATCATTCTCAAGCTGCCCGAGAGGCGGGAGGAAGTCTCGCGCGTTTCTTAGGGCCCGGCGAGCACCTTAACAATTGAAGAGTGGAACGGACTTCTCCGAGAAGGCCCTTCGAAATGTCGTAGGGACCCCTGATTCGATTCTTTAACCTCAGCCCTGTTGGGTCGAGGTTTTTAACGGAGAGTTTGATCCTGGCTCAGGATTAACGCTGGCGGCGTGCCTGACACATGCAAGTCGAACGGGTGTTAGTTGCCCGCAAGGGTGACTAACGCTAGTGGCGGACGGGTGAGTAACACGTGGGCAACCTGCCTGAGAGTGCAGAATAACCCTGCGAAAGCAGAGCTAATACTGCATGTGGTTGTCGGATGGCATCATCTGACAACTAAAGTCGCAAGA
>Ga0209808_1001074_pt1 | contig 13930 bp, 12 predicted proteins | sample GraSoiAngelo_157_FD_186171 | JGI IMG/M metagenome (GOLD analysis project Ga0209808, IMG submission 186171) | Grasslands soil microbial communities from the Angelo Coastal Reserve, California, USA - 14_1009_16_20cm (SPAdes) (version 2) | ecosystem: Environmental > Terrestrial > Soil > Grasslands ...
CACGTCGTTTGACCGGCGTGCTCCTAACCCTAGGGCGCACCTGCGGGCACCCTGCGATTATAAGTGCCCTCCCTGATGTACCAGGGTTTGTTGTTGCGCAGACGCTTGAACGAAGCAGCTCATCGCGACAGCTTCGAATGTCTGCACGCGGCCAGGCTCGGCGCATGTGTGCGATCTCCGGGCGGGGGGTGGTGCGGTGACCCTTTCGGGAGAAGACAAAGAATGTGCGTTTGCTTCAGTCTCATCTTCGCAGACGCGGCGGCACCATTTGCCCGTTTGCGGATGACGATCAGATTTTTTCGTGGAGGTGTTATTCGATGCGCAACATGATCATTTCTTTGGCGGCGTGCACTCTGCTCGGCGCCGCCGCGTATGGGCACGAGGCTGATTCGTCCGCCCCGGTCGCAGACAATGCTGCACCCGACGGCGCCGTGACCCTGAAGGGCGGCAGCGTAGCTGCCGGCATCGGCTATACCTGGGGTCACGGTGAGCTCAAGTACCGCGACGGGTTGCATCAGTTCTCGATCAAGGGAGTCTCCATCGTCGATGTGGGCGCGACCAATTACACCGCCGCGGGGAGCGTCTATAACCTGAGGGACCTCTCCGACTTCGCCGGGAACTATGTCGCCGCGAGTGCTGGTATCACCGTGGCTGGAGGGGGCACTGCTGTCTACCTCAAAAATGAGCACGGCGTGGTCATCAAGCTCGTCTCGACCGAGGTAGGGCTGAAATTCAATTTATCAGCCGACGGCGTGCATATCGCACTGAAGAGCTGAAAGTGACAGGTGGGTTGCGGACGCCGAGGGGCTGCGTCGCCTCGACGTGACGCCCCTTGTGAATCTCATCGACTGGGAGGTGGCGGCGGTCGACTTTCGCATCGAGGGCATTCTGATGGCACCGGCGCAGGCCATTCCGCGCCTTCTGGCTAGAGGGCCGAACAGCTCGAGCTCTGGGAGATCCAAGAGGCCTTCGCCTGGCCACGGCCTGTGAGGCCCGGCGACGAGCTGCATTTCCAAATGGAGGTGCTGAGCCCGGCGGATGGGAGTGTGATCACGACAACCCCTTCTAAGCTCCTGTTGAGTTTCTCGGAAGCGGCGCGACTGACCGCCTTGTCGATTCAGAAGGGTAATGAGCCCCGGCAGAGCCTGAAACCGCTGCCCAGCACCGCGGCGCAGCAGATCTCCGTCCCTCCGCCTCTCAACTGACGCCCGGCACCTACTCAGTCAACTGGCGCGTGCTGAGCGATGACGGCCACGTGATGTCAGGCGCGCTGCAGTTCACGCTGGCCCCCGACCGCGCGGCAGATCACCCGGCACAGCACTGACGGGCGGCACACGAATTCCGGACGTTCTCTCGGTGGCCCTGCGGGCGTTGAGCTTCGTTCTTCTATTCCAGGCGGCAACTCGACCGCGGTCTGACCGGTATCATAAGCCTCAGCGTGGTCGTAGGTAGCGAAACCACCGGTGGGCCAGAGTCAGGTCGCGCGAAGCGTCATCTCCTCGGCCCTTGCGTGATAGAGCTCTTTGCATCAGATACAGCGGCCAAATCAGAGTCTTCCTAAATGAAATTAACCACACGCGAGGATCACGGACAGCCGTCCGACCCGCGCGCCGGTCACAAGATGACGGACGATCAAGGCGGCCACGATCGACACGCTGGCCACTCCGTAGCGATGTTTCGGGACAAATTCTGGCTGAGTTTTGCCCTGACGATTCCCGTCGTTATTTGGTCGAGCGACGTTCAGGGTTGGTTTGGATATACAGCGCCTTCCTTCCCCGGCTCGAAGCTAATCCCGGCGATTCTCGGAACGCTGGTCTTCATCTATGGTGGCCTGGTTTTCATCCGCGGGGCTCAGCGCGAACTGGCAGATCACAAGCCTGGCATGATGACCCTCATCAGCCTGGCGATCATTGTCGCGTTTGGAACCTCGCTTGCTGCGACATTTGGTCTCTTCGAGATCGACGTATGGTGGGAACTCGCCTCGCTGATTACGATCATGGTCCTCGGCCACTGGCTGGAAATGCGCGCCATTTCCCAGGCTCGTGGCGCGCTCAGTGCGCTCGCGGCCCTGCTCCCGGACACCGCTGAGCGCGTGACTGGCACAGACACTCAGTCAGTTCCGCTGTCTGAGTTGAGAACCGGCGACGTCCTTCTCATCCGGCCCGGGGCCCGGGTTCCGGCAGATGGCACTGTCATCGAGGGCGCTGCCGAAGTTGACGAGTCAATGATCACCGGCGAGTCTAAAACGGTGCCGAAGGGCGCGGGTGCCAGAGTTACTGCGGGAACAGTTGCCAGTGGTGGCAGCCTTCGTGTGCGAGTGACCGCAATCGGGGACCAAACCGCTCTCTCCGGAATCATGCGGCTGGTTGCGGCTGCGCAGGCGTCCGGTTCTCGCACGCAAGCTCTTGCCGATCGGGCAGCGGCGATCCTGTTCTACGTGGCAGTCGTAGCGGGCGCTGTGACGTTCACCTTCTGGTGGCTTTCCGGCGACAAGGAACATGCCCTGATTCGAACGGCAACGGTCCTGATCATCGCTTGCCCGCATGCGCTTGGACTCGCGATTCCGCTCGTGATCGCCATTGCGACGTCACTAGGGGCCCGGAATGGGCTCCTTGTTAAGGACAGACTCGCGCTCGAACGCGCCCGAAATCTGGACATGGTCATTTTCGACAAGACCGGAACTTTGACGCTTGGCGCTCCTGCAGTCTCGGACGTCGCCGCTGCACCTGGCATCACCGAAGGCGCTCTGATTGGCCAGGCCGCCGCCGTCGAGTCCAGTTCCGAACACCCGCTCGCCAAAGCAATCGTCGCCGAAGCCAAGCGCCGCGAGGTGGCCCAAGCGGCAGCCACGGATTTCAAGGCGCTGCCCGGGCGAGGAGCGGAAGCGCTCGTACAGGGCAGGATAGTCAAGGTCGGCGGACCACGTTTGCTCTCTGAGGCCAACGTTTCGGTACCGGCAGAACTCGAAAAACGCACTGCCGCATGGAGTTCAGATGGGAAGACGGTTCTCTATGCCGTTGCACAAGGAGGACTGCTCGGAGCTTTCACAGTGGAAGATGAGATCCGCCCCGAATCTGCTGAAGCCGTCACCGAACTCCACGCCCTTGGGATCCGGGTCGCGATGATCACGGGAGATTCGCAGGCAGTTGCCGATTCAGTCGCTCGGCGTCTCGGAATCGATGAAGTCGCAGCCGAGGTGCTTCCCGCTGACAAGGCTTCGGCAGTAAAGCGCTTTCAGGCTGGTGGCAACAAGGTCGCGATGGTCGGCGACGGCGTGAACGACGCGCCGGCCCTGGCCACCGCCAATGTAGGAATCGCGATCGGTGCGGGAACGGACGTCGCGATTGAATCCGCGGGAATCGTGCTCGTGCGTAGCGATCCTCGCGACGTAGTCGGGGCAATCGAGCTGTCGCGAGCAACCTACAGAAAGATGGTGCAAAATCTCGTTTGGGCGAGCGCTTATAACCTCGTCTCCATTCCGATCGCGGGGGGTCTGCTGGTTCGCTGGGGGTTTGATCTCCCCATGAGTGTCGGCGCAGTCGCGATGAGCGCGTCGACCATGATCGTGGCTGCGAACGCGCAACTGCTTCGCCGAGAGAAGCTGCGGCGCGCGAGCCACTGATCGTCCAATCCGCGCCGCGGAGCGAGGAGTGTTCGTATAGAAGCAGGCATGCCTCGTCGAACTCGAGTCGCGGGCTGCGGGGAAAGAGCTTGGCACGATCGCCGTAGCCGAGATTGCAGAGAAAATTCGACCTGACATGATCTTCCGGAAAAAACTCGATCAGAGCTTCCACAACCACGAGCACCAAGCCACGAGCCACCCAAGCCCAAGATGCCCGCACAATCCGGTGAGTACAGCGTGGCGATCATCAGAAATCTTACAAGGCGAATGTCGGCGGTTCGAGCCCGTCAGCACCCACCAACTGATTCAATCGGCGATGTGGGCGGTCCTCCGCGGGATCCGACTCCACAGTGCGCTCAGCGGGACCGCAAGCAGCCGTTCTCCAAAGGGTAGTGCGTGATCGCCGTCGTATAGGACGATCCCGCCATGGAAGCGAGGGCCCAGCAGCTCGCGCAGGCGCTTGATACCTCGGAAATCGGCCTCGTGGACGGAGCTGGCCGCTTTCACTTCGATGCCTACGTGTTGAGTGCCCCGCTGCACGACGATGTCAACCTCGTAACCGTCCTTATCGCGCAGGTGGTAAAGCGCGATGCGTTCCGGGTGAGCGGCGGCTTGCTTCGCTATTTCACCGAAGACAAAGGTCTCCAGCAGCTGGCCGAGGAGCACACGCTGATCGTACAGCTCGGCTGCGCCGCAGCGCAGCAGAGTGCACGCCAGGCCGGTATCGCCGAAGTGCAGCTTCGGGGTTTTGATCAGCCGCTTAGCGCGATTGCTGAACCATGGCGGCAGGAATTCCACCAGGAACAGACGTTCCATCAATGTAAGGTAGCTGCGGATAGTGGGGCGGCTGAGCTCGAATGCGCTCGCCAGCTCGCTGAGGTTGGCAAGTCGAGCGGTTTGGCTCGCGGCAAGTGTGAGAAGCTTCGGCAGCGCATCGAGGTGGGCGATGTGAGCCAGCTCGTGCACGTCCCGCTGGACGAGTGTTTCTATGTAATTCGCGTGCCAGTCATCGCGTCGCTTCGCTGTGCGCTTCTGGACAACGGGGTAGCCGCCGCGGACGATGCGCTCCGCTATCTCCTTGCCGAGAGTTCTGCCGGGCGGAAAGATTTGCCGGTCGCTGAAGAGTGCATTCAGAAATGCCGGTGGAGCGCGTTCCAGCTCGATCTGCGCCAGCGGGTAAAGCCGCAGGATCTCAATGCGACCGGCCAACGAGTCCGAGAGACGCGGGACCAGGAGCACATTTGACGAGCCGGTGAGGATGAGGCGCACGGAGGCGCGGTTAGCGTCGACCGTTGGTTTAAGAGCCGCAAACAGCTCGGGGACACGCTGGACCTCGTCGAGAATTGCGCGTCGTTCCAGGCGAGCGACGAAGCCGGTGACATCCGCGCGTGCCGCGGCGCGCGTCGCCGCGTCGTCGAGAGTGTAGTAGCGGAAGCCACGTCGTCTGCCAACTTGCTGCGCAAGCGTGGTCTTACCGCATTGTCGGGGGCCGTGGATCAGGACTACAGGCGTGTCCGCGAGTGCCGCTGCCAGGGCCGACTCTGCCAGCCTCCGGTATAGACGTTGAGCCATACCGGCTAATTGTAAGGCAGGTAACCGGCTAAATGAAAGGTTTGGTACCGGCTAACTGAAAGTCAAAGTACCGGCCGATTGCTGCCGGCGCTGAATGTCCAGCCGGAAGCGTTCGCGGAGTCGGGCTAGACAACATTCGCGTAGAGCAGCACGAACGGCGCTGGCGCTGCTCCACTTGTACATGATAACGAAACAGTGTAATCTGTTATCATCATGATACGGACCCAAATCAGCCTTTCCGAAACCGAATACCAAGCTGCCAAGGAAGAGGCGCGCCGGCTCGGTATCTCGCTCGCTGAATTGCTCCGGCGGTCATTGCGGCTGACGTTGCCAACGGACCAATCGCGCCCGTGGATGCGTTATGCGGGAATGATTGAATCCGGAGATGCTCGCTCTAGTCAGCGCATTGACGACATCGTCTATGGCCAAAAAGACTGAGAGCTACGCGGATACCTCCGCATTCATAGCATTCGCGGACAAATCAGACAGCTATCACGCGCTTTTCAAGCGCTTGTTCTCTGAACCGCCGGCGCTTTTGACCAGCACCATGGTGGTAGCGGAAGGCCACGCGTGGTTTCTCAAGCGCTACGACCGCACGCGGGCCTTACAGTTTCTCGCGATGATCGAAGAGATGAGGTTTCTCGAGATCATTCCCACCGGACAACGTGAACTGGACGCAGCGATCGCCATTCTCCGAAAATTCTCCGATCAGGACCTGACCCTCGTCGATGCCACAGGCTTAGGTCTGATGGCGGCACGCCGTATCAGATCGTGCTGGTCGACCGACTTTCACCTCGGACTTACCGGCATCCCGCTCATCGTCCACGCCCATTGAGAGCGGTACGGGCGGTCACAGGAACGATGAGACACCCTGCCCAAGGTCTTAGACGTGCTCGCACCGTTAGGATACCGCCGCGACGAGTTCAATCTGAGCCGTATGTCCGTGAGCTCGCGATCGCCGGTGGTCGCAGGCCAGCAACGGAGCGGCGAGTGCCTCGGCAAGCGCCACGTACACCGCCCGTACGCTGACATGACCGACCGTAGACCCGAGACTCGACGAAGCAATGGACGGTGAGCGTGTCGCTCGATAACGAGCCGCTCGAAGTCCTCAAGGGCCACATCCGCGCGCGCTGGCGTGATTTGACGGGCCTGTACCAGGCGGCGCAACACCTGAGTCGGCGACAACTTGCCGGTATAGCGCTCTCGCTGATTCAAGCGCTCAAGCATCTCTTCCGGTGTCGGCTTGCGAGGGGCCAACGGTCCCCGCGTTTGTCGTCACGCGACCGCATGCAGCGACTTAACCTTCGGTTTCACCTGCTGCCGCACGAGCCACAGATCGTACTGAGCCTGCAGATTGACCCAGATCTCCGGCTCAGTGCCGAAGACCCCCGCAAGCCTCACCGCCATATCCGGCGTGACCGGTGCGCGACCGTTGACGATCGCCGAGACGTGCTTGCGGGTCACCCCGAGCGCATCGGCCACCTTCGTCACGGTGACGCCAAGTGGCGCTATATACATCTCTTTCAGGATCTCTCCCGGATGAGCCGGGCCGTGCATCCGACCTGAGCTCTCAATGGTACCGGCCACCCTTGAGGGGATGGAACCGCATCCCCGGCATGTTCATCTGTCTCGCATGCGTCGCAGTATTGGGCGTGGTCAGGATCAGATTCAGACGCTTCACCTGCTTCGGCTGTAGCTTGCGGGCGTTAGCCTGCAGCGCGTGCGCGAATCACCGGCCCAGAGCCTGAGGCATCAAGGGTGGGACTTGAGCAGATAGCTCTTCACGTGCACCACGGCTTCCCGCGCAGCCGCCTCGACGGGTTGGCTGCTCCTTTGCACTTTTCCCATCAACATTGCGCCCTGGATCGTCGCGAGGCAGAAGTCGGCCATGCGCCGCGTGTCGGCGCGCTTGGCGAGCCGTCCCCTGGCTTTCTCCTTGAGGAAGAAGGCGGCGAGCTTGTTCCTCACCACCTCGAAGATCAGGCTGACGTCCTGGCGAACGAGCTCGTCGTCCGCCGACACCTCGTTGCCCAAGGTTCCGAACGGGCAGCCGCGCGTCATCTGGTAGCGCTTTTGCAGCTCGAGGTGGGCCGCGAACCACCGCTCGAGATCGCGCCAGGAGCTGATCTCGTAGTCGATCGGGGAAGTGCCCGACTTGATCGCCTCGAGATAGGTCTGCAGGACTTCGTGTACCAGGCCTTCCTTGTTCCTGAAGTAGTGATAGAACTGCCCCTTTCCGGTCCGTGACGCCGCGATGATCTCGTCGGGGCTGGTGGCGCGGGCGCCCTTTTGATGGAACAGGTCGGCGGCGGCGCGGATGATCCTCGACCTGGTCAGCGTACCGCGCCCGGATCGCTCGTGCATGCCTCGCCTCCGCTGAATTGTACCCAGTGGTACAAATGTAAGGGAACGCGCGAATGACCAAAGCATAGCGAATCCTTCGCAGTTTGTACTTGTTTTCTGCTTCGCCGCTCACCAGTATCCCAAGCAGCCCGCATCGACGGCGGGCAGACGCGACAGCGCGAGGAGCTGCCCATGGCCAAGCAGGTGATCGCGGTACTCGGTGGCACCGGGGGGCAGGGCGGCGGCGTGGTGGAGGCTCTGCTCGGATTGGGGCAATTCACAGTCCGTGTCGCCAGCCGCAACCCCGCTGGCGATGCGGCCAAGGCACTCGCCAGGCGAGGGGTCGAGGTCGTCAAGGCCGACCTGCTCGATGCGGCCAGTCTACGATTGCCGTTCGAGGGCGCGTATGGCGCCTTCGTCGTCAGCAACTTCTGGGATCCCGCGCAGATGCCGCGCGAGACCGAGATCGGCGCCGCGGCGGTGAAGGCCGCGCGCTCGTTCGGGGTCAAGCACCTCGTCTGGTCGACGCTGCCCGACTGCGAGAGCTTGACGGGCGGGCGCCTCAAGGTCGTGCACTTCACGGGCAAGGCGCGCGTCGATCCAGCCGTCGAGGCAGCCGGGTTCCCGCGCTACACCTTCGTGCAGGCGCCCATGTACTTCCAGAACTTCCTCACGATGAATACCCCGCAGCCGTTGCCGGGAGGCGGTCGTGGCTGGGCGGTCCCGATGGACCCTGCCGCGCGTGTCATGCACGCCGGCGATGTGACCGAGGTGGGCCGCGCGGTGGCCGCCGCCTTCGCCGCGGGCGATAAGGTGCCTAACGGCACCTACCTCGCCGTTTGTGGGGGCGTCTATTCCTGGAACGACTTCGTCGCCACGCTGAACGCGCAAGGGCACGAGCTGCAGGTGACGCGGGTGCCGCCCGAGGCCTACGACAGCTTCTTTCCGGGCGCGCGCGAGCTGCGCGAGATGTATCAGTACTACGAGCAGCACACCTACTTCGGCCCGGAGCGCGAGAAGCGCATCGCGGCGGCCCGTGCCCTGGTGCCCGGCGGATTCACCGGGTTCGCCGACTGGGCCAAGGTCCACATGAAGCCGAGCTGAGCGCGGGCGATGCCGCGGAGGCTCAGAGCCGCGCCCGGGCCGTTAGGTCCCGGGCACGGCTCCGCCCGTCCTGTCAGCACCCATCATCTCTACAGGTGATGCAGCACTTTCCTCGCCTTCGCACTCATGGACTGGGCGGGGGTGGCGACAGCCGCCGCGGCCGGCGCGGCGGCGGCACTCTGGACCGCGCTCGACGACACGGCGCTCGACTCTGACCGGATCGCGCTGCTCGTCGCAGAGCCCTCGTCGGCGCTCTGCTGCAGCGGACCCTTGATATGGTCGAAAGGCACCGTCGCTGCGAAGGTCGGCAGATTGTGCGCGCGTGAGTGCGTGACCGCTTCGTAGCCGGACGCGAGCTTGATGAGCTTCGGCTCGCTGAAGGCGGTCCCGAAGAAGCTGATGCCGAGCGGCACACCGAACACCTCACCCGCGGGCACCTGCACGATCGGATAACCCCCGGCCGCGGCGATGCTCGAGGTGCCGAAGATGAAGTGGTCGCCGAAGAGGAGGTCGGTGGCCCAGGCGGGGTTGTCGGTCGCAGTGACGATCGCGTCGAGATGCTGCGCGTTGAGCGCCGCGTCGACGTTGTTCACCGTGAAGTCATGGTCCGCCTTGATCGCCTGGTTGTACGACATCCCGCCGAAGTCGGGCTGCGGGTCGTCCGGGCCGGTCGCCATTGAGTTGCAGAGGTCGAAGAGGTCCTGGTTGAAATACGGCATTTCGACGTCCGCGTGGGCGCTATTGAAGGCAATGGCGTCGGTGAGCGTCCCGCCCGCGACCGGCACGCCGACGCGCGTGGCGAAGTACGCCTTCACGTCGTTGCGGAAGTCGTAACAGAGGACGAGGAGCTCGCCAGGGCCTCCCGAGAAGTTGTAGCCGAGCGCGTCGAGGTCCACGAGCGTCGCGCCAGCGTCGGTCAGCGCCTTGAAGGCCGCCTCGACGGCGGCGGTCACCGGTGCGGGCGTGGGGACGAACGAATCGAATCCGTTGAGGCCCTGCCGGGTGATGCCGAGGACCGCGCCCCTGAGACCGTTCGGATTCAGGAACTGCGTGTAGTCGGTGGGGACAGTGGGCCGCGGCATGCCGCTTCCCTGCCAGCCGAGCGGTACACCGCCGGTCGCCGGATCCCGTCCGTCAGAGGTGCGACTCTGGATCACGCCCAAAGTGACGGCGGCGTCGGCCACCGTTCGGGCGTGGACGCCGACGGTGTCCTGGGTGTGCGAGATCGGGACGACGCCGGCCCGGCTGGTCAGTCCGATCGTGGGTTTGAGCCCGACCACGCCGCTGGCATTGCCGGGACACACGACGCTGCCGTCGGTTTCCGTGCCGAGTGAGACGGTCGCGAAGTTGGCCGAAGCGGCCGCCCCCGAGCCGGAGCTCGAGCCGCAGGGATTGCGATCGATACCGTAGGGATTGTGCGTCTGACCACCGATGCCCGACCAGCCGCTGATCGATTCGAAGGAGCGGAAGTTGGCCCACTCGGAGAGGTTGGTCTTGCCGAGAATCACGGCGCCCCCGGCGCGCAAGTTGGCGGCGATCGTGGAGTCATGCGTTGGCGGGGTGCCTTGCAGGGCCAGCGAGCCGGCAGTCGTCTGCATGCGGTCGGCGGTGTCGATGTTGGCTTTGAGCAGCACCGGGATGCCGTGCAGGGGGCCGAGCACGTGGCCGGCCCTGCGCATGTTGTCCATGTGGTGCGCGATGGTCAGCGCATCTGGATTGAGCTCGATGATGGCATTGACCCCATTAGCACTCGAGTCGAGCGTATGAATGCGCTCGATGTAGGCGCGCGTCAGCTGCACCGAGGTCAGCGCGCCGCTAGCCATCCGGGCCTGCAGCTGCGCCACGGTGGCTTCGCGAAAGGGGAAGTCGTCGTTGATCTGGGCTCGCGCCGCGAGCGGCGAGATGAGCAACGCGGTGACGAGAATCCGTCCTGCCATGCGGGATGTCATGTCGTTTGTCCTCCCAGGAACGTGGCGGCGCAGGAAGCGCGGTCATCGGAGCTCTCCTTAGCTCCTGGTGATGTTTCTTTTCGCTGCCGAGGATTGTTGTTCTCGAGTCAGCGCGCGGATGCTACGCGTGGCGCAATCCGACCGCAATCAACGCTACCCAACCACAATCAGCCGGGCGTTCCCGGGATGCCGCCTCGCTGGCGCTCGCGTTGGCGGCAGCCGGCGGTATGGGGTGATTCCGGCTAGGTGAAACCCTACAGTGAGTGAGCTGAGATCAGGCGCAACAGAAAGCTGCTATCGTTCTGGCGGGCAAATGATGGGAATCACTTCCCTCTTGTTGCGCCGATAGACCTGAAAATCCTCGCGGTCGACGGTGATCACCGGGTGATCCGGGAAATAGTTCGCTCATGCGAATCAGACAGAGGTCCGCAAGATCAGGCTGACGATCGGCGTAGCGCGCCGCCAGTGCTTCCACCTGCCAACACGTCGACGGCTCTGTAGCCAAGGCCCGCCACACCGTCTACCGGGCGATCGGTAACAGGCGCCTCAGCCGAACTGCACCGCCAGCATCGATACCGAGCCGCCGTCCACACCATCGACCGGGAACGTGACGGGCTCGCCGGGGAAGCTCGCGCCGAGGACGTAGAGGAGCGGCAGGTAGTGCTCGGGCGTCGGCACGGAGAGCAACGCGTCTTGTCCGAGCGAGCCGTAGTCGATGAGCGGCGCGTGCTCGCCGGCCTCGAGCCGCTCGCGCACCCACGCCTCGAAGCGCGTCGCCCAATCATAAGGCTCGCGGGGATGCCCGCCCCACGCATAAGCGTGCAGGTTGTGCACGATATCGCCGCTGCCGAGGATCAGCACCCCCTCATCGCGCAGCGGCCGAAGGCGCGCGCCGAGCTCGTGGTGAAAGTCCGCAGCGCGCGACTCATCGATGCTGAGCTGCGCCACGGGAACGCTCGCGTCGGGAAAGACGTGCTTGAGCACCGACCAGCTGCCGTGGTCGAGGCCCCAGGAGTGATCGGCGGCGACCGCGAGCGGCGCGAGGAGTCGCTGAACGCGCGCGGCGAGCTCGGGATCTCCGGGTGCCGCATAGCGCACCTCGTAGAGCTCGCGCGGGAAGCCGCCGAAGTCGTGAAGGGTGCGGGGCGATGCCATCGCCGTCACGGCCGTGAACGGCACGTACCAGTGGGCCGAGACCGCGAGCACCGCGCGCGGGCGGGGGAGGGCCGTGCCGATCGCCGCCCAGGCGCGCGTCCAGGCGTTCTCGTGCAGCGCATTCATCGGGTTGCCGTGGCCGAGGAACAGCGCTGGCAGAGGCGTGCTCATGCTCTCTCGATGCCTCAGGCTCTCGGGTGCTGCGCGAGGAGCTGCACCGCGGACTGGTAGAGCCGCGCCCTGAGCGCGAAGCGCTCGCTGGCGCGGGTCACGTAGCGCAGGGCGATCTCCACGCCTCCGGGGGCGGGACGCACGGCGATCCCGGGCTGCGCGGAGAACGCGGCGCCGGATTGGCCGCGCGCCGTGCGCCGCCACTCCTGCTCCGCCTGGCGGGTGCTGTCGGCGGTGGCCGCGATCACCTCCTTCTGGAGCGCATCGGCGACGGCGTTCGGGTCGCGGTCGAAGGGCACCGTTACCACGAGCTCATCCCATAGCCACTGGCCGGAGGTCGAGAAGTTGAAGTAGTGACCCGCGGTGGCGAAGCTGTTGGTGAAGGTGACGCGCCGGCCGGTCGGGTGACCGGCATCCGTCCAGTTACCGGTCTCGAGCAGCACCGTGCGCAGCATCCCGAGCTGCACCACCTCGCCGCTCACGCCGTTGATCTCGACCCAGTCGCCGAGGCGGATGCCGTTCTTGCCCATCAGCACGAACCAGCCGACGAAGGAGACGATGAAATCCTTGAGCGCCACCGTAAGGCCGGCGCCCGCGAGCCCCACCATGGTGCCGAGCTGCCCCGGCACCCCGACGACCACCAGCACGATGAGCACCACGCCGAGAATCTGCAGCGCGACCCCGACCACGCTGCGAAGCGTCCCGAGCTGGCGGCGGTCGATGGGGGCGCGCCCGAGGAGGCGCTCCAGCCAGCGGTTGGCGAAGAGCAGCGCGAGGAGCGCGGCCAGCACGATCGCCACGCGGCTCAGGCAATCGTGCAGGAGGGTGCGCTCCTGTCCCGCAAGCAGCGCGTCCCATTGGCCGTAGACGTCGGCGAGCCGCCGGCGCGCCGTGATCCGCTCGTCGCGAAGCGTGAGGCGGCGCTGCTCGGCGGCGAGCTGGCGGGTGACGCTGACCAGGCTCGGAGCGGTGCCCGGCGCGCGCGCGCCTTCCGGGCCGCCGGATGCGGCGGTCGGCGGCGCGGCGCCCGTCGCCACGGGTTCGGACCCAGCCGTCTTCGCGGGCGGGGGAGTCCCCGTGGGCGTCACAGCGGGCGCGCCAGTGACGGTTGAGTGCCGGGCCGCGAGGTGCGGGACGCTCTGTTTGCTCACCGCGAGGTCGGCGGCGATCTGCGCTCGCTCCGCCGCGAGCTGCGCCGCACTGTCGGCGGCGCGCCGCTCGGCCGCGGCGATCTCGCGCCGCTTGCCCCGGAGCGCGAGCCAGCGGCGCACCTGCCCGACGAGGCCTCGGAGAGTCGCAAGGGGGCTCGCAGCCGGCGCGGGAGCCGCGGCCACATTGCGCATGGTGGCTTCGTGCTCCTGTTGCATCATCTGGATGCGCTGGTGGAGGTTCCCGCCGGCCTGCAGCAGATCCTCGCCCGCCTCCTGCACCTCGTCCTTCTCGAGCTCCATCTGCGACTGGGCGAGCTCGAGGCGGTCCTGGATGGCGGGCTTCTCGGCATCCGAGGCCTTCTCGAGCGCGGCGGTGAGGCGCTTCACCTGCTCGGTGTCCGCCTCGAGTTGTCTCTGCGAGCTCTCGAGGCGCTGCTGCAGCTGCCGCGCCTCGGGGCTCAGCTGCGGCGGGTGCGCCTCGACGTGGCGCAGCGCGCCCGCGAACGCGAGGTCGAGCTCGTGATCGGCGATCTGCACGGCGGACTGAGCCAGCGGTAACTCATCGGCCGTCGTGGCGAGTCGCGCCAGGCGCCGCGCCGTGCGGAACGTATCCTGATCGATCACCGGCATGGCGCTGCTGGCCGGGAGCGCCGGCTTGCCTCTCGATGCGCGAGCCGGTGCCGTCGCCGAGGGTTCGGTGACCCACACGCCGTAGGCGGCGGCGATGAGTAGTACCGCAATCACCGCCGCGGTCAGCTTCTGCACGGGGCTCATCCCCACTATGATGCCACGCGCGCTGGTTACGCGGGTCCACATGGCGCCGGTCTCTATGGCTCTTTACGCCATAGTCAGTGTATGGCATA
>Ga0209808_1001075_pt1 | contig 13913 bp, 10 predicted proteins | sample GraSoiAngelo_157_FD_186171 | JGI IMG/M metagenome (GOLD analysis project Ga0209808, IMG submission 186171) | Grasslands soil microbial communities from the Angelo Coastal Reserve, California, USA - 14_1009_16_20cm (SPAdes) (version 2) | ecosystem: Environmental > Terrestrial > Soil > Grasslands ...
CTCTTCGTTCCGTCACAGAACAAGGTTGACGAGCGCGCCCTCGCCGCGTATGCGGAGCGCGTCGCGATCGAAGCCGAACGCTACGGCGTTGCGCTGGGCGAGCCGCGCTGGAGCGACGACGACTGGGCGGCAAAGCTCGAACTGGTCGCACGCGTGCGGCCCGCGGTCGTTTCGTTCACATTCGGATGTCCCAACCCAGAAGTGGTCGCCGCGGTGCGATCGGCCGGGAGTGAGGTTTGGTGCACCGTAACGTCGACTGCGGAAGCCGCACACGCCACGGCCGCAGGAGTCGATGCGCTCGTCGTCCAAGGAGCTGAAGCCGGCGGCCACCAAAGCTCGTTCGACGACAACGACACGGCACCAAGCCCACTCCTCCCCCTCCTCGCGCGTGTCGGACGCGTGACCGATAAGCCGCTCGTTGCCGCCGGCGGAATCGCAACGCCAGCGACCATCACGGCGGTTCTCGCTGCCGGAGCGTCGGCCGCGCAGGTCGGCTCCGCGCTGATGTTGACTCCGGAGGCGGGGACAAGCGAAGCGCACCGCGCAGCTTTCTCGGACGATGCGCCGACGGACTTGACGCGTGCCTTCACCGGTCGACGGGGGCGCGGGATTGTCAACCGATTCATGCGCGAATACGGAGGATTGGCGCCGAAGGCGTACCCGCACGTGCACTATCTGACGGCGCCGCTGCGTGCCGCCGCGCGTGCTGCCGGCGACCGCGACGTGCTCAACCTATGGGCCGGGCGGGCCTATCGCTTCGCACAGCCACGTCCCGCCGCCGAGCTCATCAGCTCGTGGGTCGAAGAGCTCGGCTCCCGGCGGTGAGAGAAGCAAAGCATCGGCGAGGATTCGTCCGAATGCCGCTGTCCTCGCAATCCGGACGCCGACGCGCCACATCGCAAGGAGGGGGGCCGACGGTTCGAGTCCGTCAGAGGGCTTCGAGAAACGCCCTGCAGAGCCCCACTTTGCGTTACCCAAATCGAAAACGGCTGGGACGCGTGGACACTCGCGGGCTCTTGCTGGCGTTCCCTCGCCGCTCGCGCGACCGCACCGAGTTTGGCTTGTTCAAAGGGATTGGACAGCCTCTGACCCCCTCTTTACCGTCGCGTGAATACGCATCGTCGAACAGGCAAAGGAGGAAGCCCAACGATGGAGCCGCGTCTCAATGTCATCACCCTCGCCGTCGAGGACCTCGAACGCGCGCTCGTCTTCTATCGCGACGGCCTCGGTCTGCAGACGACGGGCGTCGTCGCAACCGACCTCGTGGACGAGAAGACGGGCGCGGCGGGCGCAATCGTCATCTTCAAGCTCGAGAGCGGGCTCATCCTCGCCCTCTACCCCCGTACCGAACTCGCCAAGGACGCCGCAGTACCCGCCGGCCCGTCGCAGATCGGCGAGTTCAGCCTCGGTCAACTGGTCGCAAGCCGCGCCGACGTCGACAGGATTCTCGAACAGGCCGCTGCCGCCGGCGCGGTCGTGACGCCGCCTCATGACCGCCCCTGGGGCATCTACTCCGGCTACTTCCGCGACGCCGACGGACACCTCTGGGAGATCATCTGGAATCCAGGTCACAGATCAGAATCAGACTGACGCCGCATCGCGCTCGCGCTCGCACTGCTCGTCGTCGACATCGCCGCCGGGCGCTTCGTCTCGCGCCTATTCGACCATGAGCGCCGTGTTCGGGAATAACGCCTGAAGAAATCTATGCCCAGGGCAGACGAGCCCAGTTCGGCGGCCGCTCTCGCCGGAACCGCTCGACCTTCGCGTACGCCTGCCTCCAGTCGGAGGTCTCCTCCGCCACGCTCGCGCCGTAGCGCGCTGCCAGCTCCGACACCGGGTAGTTCACTCCCGCGCCCGAACGCGAACCGACCATCAGGATCACACAGGGCCCCTCGCCCGCGCCCACGAAGGCGTGCTCGGTCCACGGGGAAGAGTGGAAGAAGTCCCAGGGCCGCAGGCGTCGCTCCTCGCCCTCGACGAGCAGCGCGCACTCCCCTGAAAGGACGAGGAACGCCTCCTGGTCCGACTCGGCGTGGTAGAGGCCCGTCTGTCCCGGCTCCAGGACGGTGACGTTGATCCCGAACTGGCCGAACTCGACCGGCGGATCGCCGTACTCGCTCTCGAAGGCACACCTCGCGCCCCTCCTCTCCGAGAACCACCACTCGGCGTCGCGCACGTTGACGACGAACCAGCCCTGGGTTACGGGCGTGAGTCCCGATCCGGAATCCTCGAGCTGCGCCTCGCGCACGGACGCGATTCTTGCAGCCCAGGTGACGGGGCTCCGATGTGTGCCAGCGTTCCGGAATGACGCCATAGGATTGCGCCGTGCCGTTCACGCTCAGCAACATCAAGGAGGATCTGGAGGACATCGGCCCTAGGTTCGACGGCGCGCCGGACCTGGAGTTCCGCGCGGCGACCAAGGCGCTCGAGCTCGAGAAATCCGCCCTGAGCTACCAGCGCGTCCCGCCCGGCTATCGCTTTCCGTACGGCCACACGCACATGAAGCAAGAGGAGGTGTACGTGGTCGTGCGCGGGAGCGGTCGGATGAAGGTCGACGACGAGATCGTCGAGCTCGAGGAATGGGATGCGGTGCGCGTCCCGCCCGGCACGTGGCGAGGCTACGAGGCCGGGCCAGAGGGCCTCGAGATCCTCATCATCGGCTCGCCCAATCTCGGTGAGGCTCCGCGCGAAGACGTCGATGGCCAGCGCGACTGGTGGTCTGACTAGCGAATTTGTCGGGACGTTTGATCGTCTCGGTCGCAGCGCAAGCCGGCGCTCGACATCGAAGCCGTGACCTCGACTGAGCGAGCGTCCACCGCCGAGATACACCACCGTCCTGGGACTTGACTGCGATCCCCGGAGGCAGAGCACGGTGAACGAGCAACCGTGCACGGCACCGACGTTGGACCAGTCTCCCGCGCTCTTCGAAGATCAGCTGCCCCGCGAGCGCGTCGGCTAAGAGGTGCGGCCGGTGCCCGCGATGGGCGCCGGCATCGGTGCATCCCGCGATGGCGTGCCTGGAGCTCTCCCAGCGCCGGGAGCTCGCCCAGGTATGCCTGGAACTGCACCTAGACGGTGCTCTCGTCACGCACGATACTTTCGGGCGTGGCTAGGAGCGGGATCGATGTCGGGATGACGCCCGGCGGCGAGCCGCCGTCCGAGCTCGCCGAGGCGCGCCGCCGGCTTGCGGAGCTCGAGGCTGCCGAGATCGAACGCGCGCGCGCCGAGAAGGTGCAGCCGGCGCTCTACCGGATCGCCGACCTGGCGAGCACTGCGCAGGACCTACAGGAGCTCTATCGCGCGGTCCATGCAGTCGTCGGCGAGCTGATGTATGCCAAGAACTTCTTCATCGCGCTCTTCGACCGGGAGCGGCAACTCATCAGCTGGCCCTACTACGCCGACGAGGTCGACCTCGACGTCCCCGATCCGCACCAGTGGGACGTGTTCGGTGAGGGCGACGCCAGGGGAACGACGGCGTATGTGCTGCGGACCGGCGAGCCGCAGCTGCTCGATTACGGCCGGTGGAGGGAGCTCGTCGAACAAGGGGAGATCGACGCCGTCGGCACGACGGTCGAGGACAGCAGCTGGCTCGGCGTGCCGCTCAACGACCAGGGCCGGACCGTCGGCGTTCTTGCGGTGCAGTCCTACACAAAGGCCGTTCAGTACGCGGAGGAGGACAAGGAGCTCCTCGCCTTCGTCGGCCAGCACGTCGGGGCCGCGCTCTCCCGCGCGCGGGCGATCGAGGAGACGCGGCAGCGAAATGCCGAACTCGCTTTGATCAACAGCGTGCAGGAGGCGATCGCCGGCGAGCTGGACCCCCAGGCGATCTACGAAATCGTCGGCGACAGGATCCGCGACGTCTTCGACGCGCAGGTGCTCAACATCGCCGTCCACACCGAGGCAACCGGGCTGCTCGAGCTCGCGTATGCGATCGAGCGCGGCGTACGGCAAGAGATCGACCCGATGCCGGTGGTCGGGTTCCGGAAGCACGTGATGGAGACCGGCGAGCCGCTGATGCTCAACGAGAACTGGACGACTGCCGCCGAGCAATATGGAAACCCGTTGGTGCTAGTCGGCGAAGTGCCGAAGTCCGCCCTCTTCGTCCCGCTCATCGCGGGCGGGAAGGCTACGGGCGTCGTCTCGCTGCAGAACGTCGACCGCGAGCATGTGTTCACCGACGCCGACCAGCGCTTGCTGATGACGCTCGCCGGCAGCCTCAGCGTCGCCCTCGAGAACGCTCGGCTCGTCCACGAGACGCGCCAGCGGAACGCCGAACTCGCGCTGATCAACAGTGTGCAGGAGTCGATCGCGGGCGAGCTCGAGCAACAGGCGATCTACGACCTCGTTGGCGAGGAGCTGCGCGACGTCTTCGATGCGCAAGTCGTCGACATAGCCGTCCACGACGCGGATGCAAGGCTCCTGCGCTTCGTGTACCAGGTGGAGCGCGGGGTTCACTATCCGAGCGTGACGCTGCCGGTGGTGGGGTTCCGCAAGCACGTCATGGAAACTCGCGAGCCCCTGGCCATTCTCGAGAGGATGGACGCAGCGCTCGTCGAGTACGACAACCCGGAAGCGGTCGTCGGCGAGCCGTCGCACGGTTCAGCAATCTTCCAGCCGCTGTTCGTCGGCGGGCGGGCCACCGGCGTCCTGTCGATCCAGGACCTCGACCGCGAGCACGCGTTCAGCCAGTCGGACCAGCGGCTGCTCGCGACGATCGCCGGCAGCCTGGGCGTCGCGCTCGAGAACGCCCAGCTGATCCACGAGACGCGGCAGCGCGTCGCCGAGCTCGCGACCGTCAACAGCGTCGGGCAGGCGCTCGCGTCGCAGCTCGAGCTCGAGGCCCTGATCGAGCTCGTCGGCGAGCGGGTGCGGGAGACGTTCGACGCGGACATCGCGTATGTGGCGCTGCACGACGAGGCCGCCGGTCAGATCGACTTCGCCTACTACTACGAGACCGGCGAGCGCCGGCCTGAGCCTCCCCTCCAGTATGGCGAGGGGCTTACCTCCCAGATCCTCGCCTCGCGCGAGCCGCTGCTGCTCAACCGGCAGGAGCAGTACGAGGGGCTGGCGACGGTCGGAACGCCGTCCCGTTCCTATCTTGGCGTCCCGATCCTCGTCGGCGAGAACGCGATCGGCGTGATCAGCGTCCAGAGCACGCGCGAGGAAGGACGCTTCGGCGAAGCGGAGTCCGGGCTGCTGGCCACGATCGCGGCCAACGTCGGCGTCGCGATCCAGAATGCGCGCCTATTCGAGGCGCAACGCGCGGCCGAGCGACGGTACCGGGAGCTGGTCGAGGAGCTGCCGCTTGGTGTGTACACGGACGACCCCGTTCCGAAAGCGGCGTCCGAGTACGTCAGCCCGCGGGTCGAGGAGATCTTCGGCTACCCGCGCGAGGCGTGGTCGGAGCCGGAGTTCTTCGCCTCGATCCTCCACCCCGACGACCGTGATGAGACGATCGCGAAGCACGCCGCCGCCCTCGCGCGAGGCGACGACCGTTGGTCGTTCGAGTACCGCGTGATCGCGGCCGACGGGCGAACGGTATTCGTTCGCGACGACGCTCGGATCGTGAAGGACGACGAGGGCAAGCCGCTGTACGTCCAGGGCTTCATGATGGACGTGACCGGCCAGGCGCTCGCGCACGCCGAGATCCGCCGCCAGAAGCAGTACTTCGAGTCTCTCGTCGAGGTCAGCCCCGTCGCGATCGTCGTCATGGACGCCGACGAGCGAGTAACGCGCTGGAACCCTGCTGCGACGGGCCTCTTCGGCTGGTCGGCCGAGGAAGCAGTCGGAAAGCTGATCGACGAGCTCGTCCTCGAGCCGGGCCAGACCGAAGAGAGCAGGAAGGTCACGCGCGAGGCGATCGCGAGCGGACGCGCTCAGCACATCGGCCGTCGCCTGCGCAAGGACGGCGCCATCGTCGACGTCGAGCTGATGCTCGTCCCGCTCGAGATCGACGGCGAGCACGTCGGTTTCTACGCCATCTACCACGACATCACCGAGCTCCAGCGCGCGCGGGAGGAGGCCGAGGCCGCGACGCAGGCGAAGAGCGCCTTCCTCGCCACCATGAGCCACGAGATCAGGACGCCGATGAACGCCGTGACCGGCATGACCGATCTCCTGCTCGGGACCGAGTTGACCGGCGAACAGCGCGAGCTGGCCGAGGTCGTCCGCTCGAGCGGCGACGCGCTCCTGTCAGTGATCGACGACATCCTCGACTACTCGAAGATCGAAGCCGGGAAGCTCGAGCTCGAGCGGGAGCCCTTCGAGCTGCGCGAGTGCGTGGAGGGAGCGCTCGACATCGTCGCCCCGCGCGCCTGGGAGAAGGAGCTCGAGCTGGGCTGCCTGATCGACGAAGACGCGCCCGCAGGAATCGTCGGCGACGCGGCCCGCCTGCGACAGGTGCTGCTGAACCTGCTCTCGAACGCGGTCAAGTTCACCGACGCCGGCGAGGTCGTCGTCCTCGTCGACGCCGAACCGGCCGGACCAGGGTCCTACCGGCTCGACATCGCCGTCCGCGACACCGGGATCGGGATCCCCCCGGACAGGATGGACAGGCTCTTCGCGTCGTTCAGCCAGGTCGACGCGTCGACGACCCGACGCTTCGGCGGCACCGGGCTCGGGCTTGCGATCTCGAAGCGGCTCGTTGAGCTGATGGACGGGACGATCTCGGTGCAGAGCGAGCAGGGCAAAGGCTCGTCCTTCCGCATCGCGCTCGCGTTCGACGCAGCGGAGGTGCCGGCGCGACTCTCGCTCCAGGACGCCCTCCCGCACCTTGCCGGCAAGCGGATCCTCGTCGTCGACGACAATGCGACGAACCGCGAGATCGTGACGCGTCACGCGCGGTCGTGGGCGATGGAGCCCGTCGCAGTCGAGCGGCCCCGCGACGCGCTCGCGCTGATCGCCGCCGGCGAGCCCTTCGATGTCGGCGTGCTCGACATGATGATGCCGGAGATGGACGGAGTCACGCTCGCGCGCGAGATCCGCCGCCATCGATCCGAGCGCGAGCTTCCGCTGCTGCTCCTGACGTCGCTCGGTCGGCTGCCGCAGGCGCGGTCGGCGGGCGCGTTCTCGGCCCAGCTCGCGAAGCCGCTCAAGGCCTCCCAGCTTTACAACGCGCTGCTGCGCCTGGTCGCCGCAGGCGTCGAGACCGAAGAAGCAGTCGAGGCCGCGACGGACGGGAAGCCGGCGCCGTCGACCCTGCGGATTCTGCTGGCCGAGGACAACAGCATGAACCAGAAGGTGGCGCTCCGCCTGCTCGAACGCCTCGGCTACGGCGCCGATGTCGTCTCGAACGGGCTCGAAGCACTGGAAGCGGTCGAGCGGCAGCCGTACGACGTCGTGCTGATGGACGTCCAGATGCCCGAGCTGGACGGTCTCGACGCGTCGCGCCAGATCTGCGAGCGCCGGCCGCCGTCTAGCCGTCCCCGGATCATCGCGATGACCGCGAACGCGATGCCCGAGGATCGCGAGGCGTGTCTCGCGGCCGGGATGGACGATTACCTCGCAAAGCCGATCCGTGCGGACGAGCTGGCGGAGGCGCTGCGGCGCGTGAAGCCGCTCCCAAGGGACGGCGAGGTGAGCTTCGAGAACGGAGGCGTCACGGTCGATGCCGCCGCGCTCGAGAACCTCCGCGAGCTCGGAGGCGACGACTTCCTGGACGAGGTGATCGACACCTTCCTCGCCGATGCACCGACCCTGATCGCGACGCTCGGCGCCTCGCTCGCTGCGCAGGACGCCGACGAGCTCCGGCGCGCGGCGCACACGCTGAAGTCGAACGGCGCCACCCTCGGCGCAGCGGGATTCTCGGAGCTCTGCCGCGCGCTCGAACAGCGCGCGAAGAGCGGCCGGCTCGAGGATGCTTCCGAACTCGTCGGCCGGATCGAGCAGGAGTACCGGGCACTCGAGGAAGCGCTCGCCGCCCTCCGTTCGGGAGCGGCGTCGTGAGCCTTTCCGCCTCTCCGCCGGGGACGATCCTGATCGCAGACGACAACCGTGTGAACCGGCTCCTGCTCGGCCGCGGCCTGGAACACGAGGGGCACACCGTCGTGTTCGCGGAGCACGGCGGCGAGGCGCTCCAGCTGCTGCGCGAGCAGCCGTTCGACCTGATGCTGCTCGATGTCCTGATGCCCGAGCTCGACGGCTACGGCGTCCTGGCGGAGCTGAAGGGCGACCTCCATCTCCGCGAGATTCCGGTGGTCATGACTTCTTCGCTCGACGAGCTCGACAGCGTCGTCAAGTGCCTCGAGATGGGCGCCGAGGACTACCTGACGAAGCCGATAAACCCCGTCTTGCTGAGCGCGCGCATCAACGCGAGCCTCGAGAAGAAGCGACTCCGCGATCAGCAGCGCGAGCTGATCAGCAAGTTCGCGACCAAGGAGGTGGCGGAGGATCTGCTCACGTCCGGCTTCTCGCTCGGGGGCAAGCACCTCGATGCGTCGGCGATGTTCTGCGACATCCGCTCTTTCACGACGATCGCGGAAGGCCGCGAGCCCGCCGAGACGATCGAGCTGCTGAACGACTACTACACGCTGATGATGGACGCGATCAACGGCGAAGGCGGGATCGTGAACCAGATGGTCGGCGACGGGCTGATGGCGATCTTCGGCGCGCCGCTGCCGCGCAAAGACCATTGCCAGGAAGCCGTCCTCGCGGCGCGGCAGATGATCGAGTTGATCCGGCTCTTCAACCAGGAGCAGGCGGCGCAAGACAAGGTGCAGATCCAGATCGGCGTTGGCATCGCCTCGGGGCACGTCGTCGCCGGCTACACGGGCACGCTCCACCGCGCGACATACACTTGCGTCGGCGACACCGTCAACGTTGCTGCTCGCCTCGAGTCGCACACGAAGGTGCTGAACCGGCCGATCCTGATCGACGAGAATACGCGCAGCGCGCTCGAGGACGGGATCGCCGTCGAGCCACAGGGCGAGCTGCTGATGAAGGGAAAGACGGGGCCGATCAACGTCTACGCCGTGCTCGTCGACTCGCTCGTCGCCGAGAGCGGGTAGCGGCACATACGACGCCGGCTCTTCTTCGGAACGTGGAGGGAACGTCAGTTCGAGCACGCGCGTCCGCGCGCGGTAACTCGTCTTCGGCCGATCCCTCCGACTTGCGGGATTTTCGTGGTCGCCGTGACCCGCGTCTGCCCTTGTGTCCCGCCTCAAAGCTGAATGGTAAGGAGGGGGTCGACCGTGAGGGCTCTCCGGTTTTCCGCTCAACCTGCGGGCTCGCGGGCCCTGCCGCGCCAGGGAAGTCGGACAACTAGAAATGGCCGGCAATTCGGCGGCGGCGCTGATGCCGGCCACGGCTGCGGCGCCCTCGACCAGCTGAAGGGAGAAGCTGCGGCCGTTCCTCGACCTCCTGGTCTACTGAGTCCTCGTGCGCGGTGAGCCGGTGCTCCCTGGCGCACGTGCGGCCCTTGCCTGCATGCTCACTTGAGAGTTGCAACGGGTCGATCGGGGGTGCTATGCCATGCGCGACAAGCGCCGAGGAGGGAGGAGCATGCACCACTTCCGTTTGGTTACGACCGGCGCGGCGGCGCTCGCAGTCCTTGCGTTCGCCGCCCTGGCGCTCGCAGCCTCAGGCCCGGTCGACGTCTCCGGGCTGAGCCCGTTCGCCGCCTGCACCGTCGGCGGGCCGGGCACGAACTCCGTCAACAGCGAAGTCGAGCCGTTCGTCGCGGTGAACCCGACGAATCCGAGCAACATCGTCGGGGTCTTCCAGCAGGACCGCTGGTCGAACGGCGGCGCGCACGGCCTCGTCGCGTCCACGAGCCACGACGGAGGGACGACCTGGACCGAGTCGTGGGCCCACTTCAGCACCTGCTCCGGCGGAACGGCCGCGAACGGCGGCGACTACGGCCGCGCGTCCGATCCCTGGGTGACGTTCGCCCCGAACGGCGACGTCTACCAGATCAGCCTCTCTGCGAGCGCCGACGTGACCGTCTCGGCGGTGCTCGTCAGCAAGTCGACCGACGGCGGCGACACCTGGAGCGAGCCGACGACGCTCGCCCGCAACGTCTCCGCGTTCCCGGAAGGCCCGGGCTTCAACGACAAGGAGTCGATCACGGCCGATCCGACGAACGCGAACAACGTCTACGCGGTCTGGGATCGCAGTCGCTTTCCGAGCGATCAGGCCGGCATCACGCCGCAGATGAACGCCGCGTCGATCCGCGGCGACATCATCTTCTCCCGGACGACCGACGGCGGGCAGAGCTGGTCGGCACCACGGGACATCCTCGGTCTGAACCAGAACGAGTTCACGATCGGCAACCAGATCGCCGTGTTGCCGGACGGTACGCTCGTCGACATCTTCGAGGACCTGAACGGCTCAGGCCGGCAGCGCTCGCCGAACCAGTTCCACCAGTCGGTCATCCGCTCCACCGACCACGGCGTGACCTGGTCGAAGGTGATCGACATCTCGACCGACCGCTCGGTCGCCGTGCGTGATCCGGACACGGGCGCCTTCGTACGCTCCGGCGCCGGGCTGCCGGACATCGCGGTCGCCCCGAACGGCACGCTCTACGCCGTCTGGTCGGACGGCCGCTTCAGCGGCTTCACGCACGACGACGTCGCGCTCTCGAGTTCGACCGACAGCGGCCTTCACTGGTCGGCGCCGATCAAGGTGAACGCGTCTCCGGCCGGCATCGCGGCGTTCACGCCCGCGGTCGACGTCGCGTCCGACGGCACGGTCGCGGTCACGTACTACGACTTCCGGAACAACACGCCCGGCACGTCCACACTGCCGACCGACGCCTTCGCCGTCTTCTCGCACGACGGCGGCCAGACCTTCGGCGGCGAGGTGCGGTTGACCCCGATGTCGTTCGACCTCGACCTCGCCCCGCACGCGGGCGGGCTCTTCCTCGGCGACTACGTCGGCCTCTCCCACATGGGATCGACCTTCGTCCCCTTTTACACGCAGACGGTCTCGGCCTCGAACCCGACCGACATCTTCGCGTCGTTCGTGCCCTAGTAGACGGCTTTTCGTGGCCGGCGGGCAGCCAGCTCCGCCGGCCACGTCTACTCCGCGCGTTCGTCGTTCGCGCCTCGTAATGCCTCGTGCCTGGTCATGTCTGTTCGTCCTTGCGGCGAGGCAGCCCTTTACCGCGTAGCCAGGACGGACAACATAGCATGGATGAGCCCCGCGGTTGCGGCTCCGGAGTCGACGACCTTGCGCTCTAGCAACCGTGCGACCAGCTCTCCTGCCTCGCCCCGCGGTTGACGAATGACCCTCGCGCGCGCGTGAACTAGAAGTAGAGCTTGCAACAAAGAAGCGCTAAGCCGGCCGCCACCGATGCGTTGGGCCCCTCCGCCGCGCCTTAGGCCTCTGGTGAGACCACGCTCGCGCAGGCGAGGGTGGACTCGTTCTGGGCTGTTAGACGCCCTCCTCGGCGATGAGGTCGCGGATCGCCAACCGTTCTTCTCCCGAGACGTTGTCGTCGGCCGAGCGGTAGTCGGCCGCCGCGCGCAGCACGCGTCGCAGCTCGTTACGGTCGAAGTGGGAGAGGAACTGGTGGAGGAAGGAGCGTCCGAGCTTTCCCAGACCGGTGCTCGTCGAGCCGATCACCCAGGTGACGGCTACGTCGAACGCTGGTTCTCCGCGCCGCGCGTTCGTCCAGTCGAGGACGACCGGACCGCGCGACGAGAGGATCACGTTCGCTGGATGCAGGTCGAGGTGAAGGAGACGGTCTCCCTCCCCGACCGCAGACAGGCGATCGGGTGCCTCTATCTCGTGGAGCTCTCGATGGAGCTGCGCGAGCAGCCCGGCGTGCGCCCGCACCATCGAAGGGTGGTCGCCTGCCGCCTCCCACATCGTCGGCCCTTCCACCCTTTCGAGCGTGAGCGCATCGGCCGTGATCTCGAACACCTCGGGCACTGGATAGCCGTGGCGGCGAGCATGTCTCATCACGAGCGCCTCGCGTTCAGGATCTCCGCCGCGCTTGAAACGGCGCAAGACACGACCGCCGCCAACGTCGAAGACCTCCGAAGCCCGCCCTGCCGCGATCAGCTTCGGCTCGGCCTTCATAGCTCAGCCAACCTCGACCGGCAGGCTGCGCTGCGACCACTCCCTTCAGGTGCTGCAGGCAACGCTTCCACAGCCACGAGGCTAACCCGTCGCCCCAGGGGTCATTCCCGAACACTGGCCCAACCGAGCAGCTCGCACCTAGCAGGTCGATGGCGAACAACTAGCGACGCTAGAGTCGTCGCATCGTGTACACGCTTGCTCAGCTCGAAGAAGCGATTCGACGGAGCTGGGGGCCCGACACCGTCGATCCGGACGACGGCTGGTCGGAGGACAACCCCGCGCAAGGTCATTGCGATGTGACCTGTCTCGTCGTCAATGATCTAATCGGCGGTGAACTGGCCGCGGCGGACGTGTTCCTTGATGGCCAGCGGATCATGGCGCACATGTGGAACCGCCTTCCTTCCGGGATCGAAGTTGACCTCACGCGCGAGCAGTTCATGAAAGGGGAGGTGCTTGGTCCGCCGCGTTTCATCCAGCGTCCACCCGACTCTGTCCTAGCCGACCCGGCGCATCACCGGCACCACCGCTACCAGCAGTACCTGGTGCTCGCGGAGCGCGTGAGGGCCCGGCTCGGTCTCGGCTAGGCCTTCTGGCGTCATTCCGGATCACTGGCGCAGCCGAGCCGTCCACCGCCTGCTAAGGCTCTTCGTACTCGATCGAGCTCAGCCGCTGCGGCCGATCGGTCGGAGTGGGTAGCTCCAGGGCGCCGAACGGCGTGATCAGGGGTCGAGCTGCATCGAGGTAGTGCATGAAGAAAACGAGCCGCGCTGTGTGTCCTTTGGTGAACAGACTGTCGACCTACCCGCTCTGGCGTCATTCCGGAACGCTGGCCCACGCGGCTGCTTCGGCACGAGTGGTCAATTTATGCGAGCCGCTCTTCCGCCCGCGCCGCCAAATCCTGAAAGTGCGGCGGTATGCCGTTGATCTTCGCGAATGCTGGGTCGCGTCCAGCAATCCGACCGCGCGACCACTACACGTGTCTCAGCGTAGAATCCCGCGACCCCGAAACGCTAGAGGAGGCGGAGATGGCAGTCGGGATGCTCCAGACGGCGGAGATGTTCACGAAGGAGATGTACGACCAGGTCACCGAGAAGATGTTCGGCCACTCATCACCCATGCGGCCCGAAGAATCACCGGAAGGGCTGATCGTCCACAGTGCAGGGCAGGGCGAGGGCGGGTGGTACGTCTACGACATCTGGGAATCAGAGGAGGCGTTCCAGCGCTTCATGGACGAAAAGCTGGGACCGGCGGTCCGCGAAGTGATGGGAGATCAGCAACCCCCGCCGGAGGCGGCACCGCAGTTCTTCCAGATCGAAGTGCTCGTCATCCCGAGCTAAGCGTTCAGCGACCTACCGTGTAACGCTTGATCCCACCTCCAAGGATTCAGACTCGCTTCGGGACGTTGCCGGTGAGGGTGAAGAGAAGGCGCATCGCCTTGTGTCCCGGATCAGCGGTGGGGCCGAACATGCACGGACAACCGCCGTCGATCACTGCGATCCCACGCTTCCGCCCGTACGCGGTCGCCGTCTCGGAGACGCTGCCGCCGCCCGGGCCGCGGTGCATCCAGACGTGCTTAATCTCGAGCTCGGCGCACTCGCGCATCGTCTCCTCGGCGATCTCCGGCCTCGTGCCGATCACGACCGCCTCGACGCCGCCAGGGATCGAGCGAAGGTCGCGGAAGGCCGTGTCCCCCTCCACCTCTTCGGCATTCGGGTTGACCGCGAAAACCTCGTAGCCCCGCTCGCGAAGCCGCTTGTAGACCACGTTGCTGCCGTGGGCCTCCGGCGTCCGCGAGACGCCGGTCACTGCTACCCGCCTGTGGGCGAGGAATTCGCTTGCGGCGTCTTTGATCGTTGCCATCAGGGACCTCCTTTCATTTCGCCTGCTTGTGC
>Ga0209808_1001078_pt1 | contig 13891 bp, 15 predicted proteins | sample GraSoiAngelo_157_FD_186171 | JGI IMG/M metagenome (GOLD analysis project Ga0209808, IMG submission 186171) | Grasslands soil microbial communities from the Angelo Coastal Reserve, California, USA - 14_1009_16_20cm (SPAdes) (version 2) | ecosystem: Environmental > Terrestrial > Soil > Grasslands ...
GAGCCGCACGGCGACCGCGCCGCCCCGGCGGTTGAGCGAGTCGACGGCGGCCACCAGCGGCCGCGGCCACCAGGCGCTCACCGCGGCCTCCGTCGCGCCCGCCATGCTTCCAGGACCTCCTCGTAAACGCGCGCCGTCGCCGCCGCGCAGACGTCCCAGCGGTACAGCCGCTCCACGCGCTCGCGGTTGGCGGTGCCGAAGCGGCGCCGGATCGTGGCGTCGCCGAGCAGGGTGAGGATCCCGCGCACGAAGGCGTCCCGGTCTGTCGGGTCGGCGACGAGGCCGCCGGCGGCGGGAACGATCAGCTCCGGCAGCGAGCCGCGATCCGAGATGAGCACCGGGAGCCCGCACGACATCGCCTCCGCCACCACGAGGCCGAAGCCTTCCAGCGTGGACGGGAACACGAGCATGTCGGCCAGCCGATAGTAGTCGAGCTTCTCGGCGGCGGGAACGTGCCCGGTGAAGACGACCGAGGCCTCGATGCCGAGCGCCCGCGCCCGCCTGCGCAGCTCGCCCAGTCGCGGTCCGCCGCCGGCCACGATCAGCTTGGCCTCGCCGCGCATACGCGTGACCTCGTGCCATACGTCGAGCAGGAAGGCGAGGTTCTTGCGCGGCTCGAGTGACCCCAGGAACAGGACGATCGGCGCGCCGGCCACCCCGAGGCGGCGCGCGAGCGCTTCCGGTCTCGGGCCCGGCGCGAGCGCGCGGTCCACACCGTACGGGACGACGGCGAATTGTTCCGTGGGGACGCCTAGCTCCTCGGAGGCCTGCCGGCGGGCGAACTCGCTCCCGACGATCACGCACTCGACCGCCCGCATCACGCGTCCTTCGATCAAGGGGTTCAGCCAGCTGGGATCGAGGTGATGGTGGTGCGCGACGATCGGCACGTCGACGCCGTACCAGGCGCGCGCCGCCAGCGCGGCGGGACCGATGTAGCGCAGCGAGTGCGCGCGGAGCAGGTCGAAGCGCGTCGCCTTGTACACGCGCCTGATGGCCGGCGGCAGCACGAACGCGGCGATCGGCCAGCGCAGCCCGCGTCCGATCGGCAGGCGGTGCACCGTCCAGTTGGGCACGCCGTCGGGATACGTCTTGTGGCGAGCGAGCAGGATGTCGAACACGAGGCCGCGCTTGGTCATCTCGCGCAGCACCTCGACCTCGTACATCTCGCCACCGAGGCGTGTTTCCGGATCGAGGCCGCAGTGGGGCGTGCAGATGCGCATCACGACGATCGCTGCGCCAGGGCCCGGGTCGCGCAGAGCCACTGGAGTTGTCGCGCATACGCCACGCACATCGCGTCGCCCGATGGCGCATGCTCCAGCACTTGCGCACGTAGCTCCGCCCAGCGCTCCCTCGTCTCGAGAATGGCGCTCCGGACGTCGTCGCGGAATCCGACGCCGTAACGCCGACTCACCTCGACCAGTCCGCCGCCGTCCTCGTGGTAGACGATGGGAAGTCCGCACTGGGCGCCCTCCACCGGATGCATCGGGCCCGGCTCCGAGCGCGAGGCAGTGAGATAGGCGTGGCAGCGCCGAAGGAGCGATGCCAGCGCGGTGCCGGTGGCCGGAGCGTGCGTGCGGGCCGCCTTCCAACGAATCTCGCTCGGCCAACGGCCGATCACCCACAATTCCGTGTCCGGCAATCGGCCCGCGGCGATCAAGCCGTCGACCTCACGATACACGTCGAAGCCCTTGTTCCAGTTGTCGGACCAGTGGTGCGTGACGAGCCGGAAGGGCGTGCCGACCCGGAACAGATCGGCGCCGAGCGGGTGGAAGATGGCGGGATCGGCACCGTTGCGGATGACGGCGTGGAGCCGAGAGCCGTCGAACCACCGGCTCACGTGATAGTCGCGCAGCCAGTCCGAGACGAAAACCGTGAAGTCGGTCACCACGTTCGCCTCGGCCAGGAGCCCGTCCATCATCGTCGTGGCCTTGCGAGCGTCGCACTCGTTGATCCGATGGAGGCAGACCACCCGCGGACTGCGCCGGCGGTAGTCTCGGATGTCCTCCGGGCCGAACGTCACGAGGCCGCCCACGCGAGGATCCACGATCACGATGGCGTCCAGCACACCGTCGAGGTTGTCCGACACCGCCCAGCCGCGCGCGGAGAGGGAGCGGACCATCTGCACGAGCCATTGGTTGCCACCACCCCACGGCGACGACGTCGGCCTCATGTTGAAGGCCACGCGCGCAACCGGCGCGTCAGGGCTCGCGGCAGCGCCGTGCTCCAGCGACCCGGCGCCGAGGACACGCCGAAGCCACGAGCCCGCCGGCCCGAGCCTCATCGGCGCCGCCCGATCAGGTCCAGCAGTGCCCGGGCCACCCGCGGTGCCCCCCGACCGTCCACGAGGGCCCGACCTCTTTGGCTCATGTCGGCGCGCCGCCAGGGATCGGCGGCGAGCGCCGCCAGCGTAGCCACGAGGCCCGGGCCCAGCGCGGCGTCGTGGACGTCGCCGGCGTAGGCGAGCGCGCCTGCCGCCCGCATCGCGTCGACGTTCGGCGTCTGGTTCGCCGCCAGACCGATGGCCACCATAGGGGTGCCGGTGGCCGCCAACTCGTACACGGTCTGCCCGCCTCCGGTAATGGCCAGGTCTACCGCCAGCATCAAATCGCGGAGATGCTTGGGGCTTTCGTGCAGCACCACTTGGCCCGCGACGGCGCCCACGGCGGCGCGGACGGAGGCGACGTCGTCGACGAGCGGCCCCGCCACCACGTCGAGGGTGATGGCGCCAAGCCCCGCGATCGCCCAGCGCATGAGGGGAGCGACGAGTCGGCCGGGATCGGCGCCGCCGATGGTCACGAGAGCTCGCTGGACATTATCGTGAATCGTTCGCGGCGCGGCCTCGGCGAACTCGGGCCGCAACGCGAGGTAGCTCGGACCGAGCAGATAGCGCGTCCGAGGACCGCCGCGGTACGGCAGCGCGCGCGCTCCAGCGCCACCGTTGATGACGAGGTCGACGGGCAGCTCGCGGTTCGCGGTGTCGTCGAAGACGGCCACCGGCCGCCCGGCCGCGACGAAGACCGCCAGGTCGTCGGTCGTGAAGCCGTAGGAATCCACGACGAGGGCGGACGCACCGAGCCGCCCGCACCACTCGAGAGTGGCTTCGGGATCATCCGCACGCGCCACCGCCGACGCTTCGAAGCCCGCGGCCATCGCGAGCTCGAGCGTCCGGTGGTCACCGTCGATGAGCATACGACTCTCGGCGCCGAGGGTGCGCAGCGCATGCGCGAGGGCGAGGCAGCGGGAGAGGTGACCCAGGCCGAGCGCGGATCCCGCGCCGGTCCTGAACGCTATACCGACCGCATCGCCCATGGAGAGGTCCGCCACCTCAGAGCCCTGTCCTCATCCGCCTCCGACATCCGCGGAGGCCAGTGCGCCCAGGCCCCGCAGATACGACTCGACGGCGGCATAGAACGGAGCCGACAGCGGCATGGTACGGAATGGATGCTTGTGGGAGCCTCGCGGGTGGACCGTGGATTGTACAGAGCCGCCGGCTCCAGCGTCCGGATCCGTATCGTCCGCTCCAGCCCATGGCTCGCGTCGAGCGTCCGGAAATCGTGGGCAGGCGAGAGGGCCACCCAGGTGACGTTGGGCAGGCGCAGCCGCCAGCGACCCAGGTGCCGCGCGCGACCACCCGCTACCGCGCCGCGCCGATGACGAAACCTTCATCGCCGTCGAAGGAGTAGTACGTTCCCGCGCGCGGCGCCACGGGCTTCGTCGCGAGATACGCGACGCGGTGACGCGCCAGCGCCGCCGAGCTTTTACGGTGACAGTCCGAGCGACTGATCCGCTCGAAGCCGACCATCGCCAGCCAGGATTCGACGGCACGTGCGGACGGCAGATGCGTGATGTTCGGGCTGAGGTGATACTTTCGCTCGGCCTCGTCCGACGGTGGGTAGATGATCTCCACGCAGTTCGCGTGCCGCAGCCACCGCCGCCGGATCGTCGCCGACTCCAGCACGAGCACACCGCCGCCGCGCAGCTGGTCGAAGAGCCGCTTCATCATCCGCAACTGCTCGGGGTTGTGGTAGAGCACGCCGGTGCACCAAATGCAATCGAACGGCGCCCACGTGTCCGCCGCGTCACTGTACATGAAGTTCGCCGAGAGGTAGCGGATACGGGACGAGTCGAGCTCGCGAAGCCATCGCTCGTTGGTCTCCTTCATGCGCGGGAGGTCCACGAGAACCAGTTCGTCGGGCTCGAGCTCGAGCAACCGGCGCGTGTCCCGGCCATCTTTCGGGCCGATCTCGAGGATGCGCGCCATGCGAGTGTCGCCCACATACCGGCGGAGGTCCTCGAAGAGCATCTCGCGATAGTCAGGCGGCTCCCGCCGTCGCAGGAACCGCTTGGCCAGGGCTTTGAGCTCGCCGCGGAGAGGCGCCATCATCCGGCCGCTTTCGGACGTCGGCGTACGCGAGCACGCCCGCGGCCCGCGTCGCCTGGAGGCCCACTCGGCCCGGCGAGGAGCACAAGGCTCTCGGTCACAAAGGCCCGCAGGGCGTGCGCCAAGGCGAGGCAGCGGCGGAAGTGATCCCGCCCGACTGCGGAGCGCGCGTCGGACCGGAACGCCACGCGGACGGCGTGTCCCGTGGAGAGGTCCACCATCTCAGACGCTGTCCTCATCCCGCTCGCATCCCTCGGAAGCCAGTGCGCCGAGGCTCCCCAGATACGACTCGGTGGCGGCGTTGAACGGTGCCGACAGCGGCATGCTACGGAGATGGAATTCCTCGTGATAGTCGTTGGTGTCACGCAGCAGCCTCGCCTCGGCCGACGACGGCTTCACATGTACCATGGCCAACGCTGGGATGTCACGCGCGGCGAGGTAGGAGGTCTCCTCATAGGCGGCACCGACGATGCCCACCTCGGAGAGCACATGCGGAATGCCAAGGTCAGGCCCGCCGCATGCTGGCTCGAGCCCCTCGGCGCCTCTGCATCCGTGCAGTGCGCCACCACCATGATCTCGGCGTCCCTCGAGGCGAGTTCTCGGACATTCTGGCCGAGATACTGGAAATACAGCAAAGCGTTGCTGCAGACGACGGCGTGAATCCGGAAGGCGTGCGCGCTCATGGGGTGGCTGAGGCCGGCGCTGCCGCCTCGACGGCCGCCGCGTCGAGCACCACCAATTGATCCGCAATGGCTTTCAGCGCCTCTCGATGAGTCACGGCCACGATGGTCACCGCGCCCTTCAACTCTTCCAGCGCCATCGCGATGCCGCGCTCCGTCTCGACGTCGAGATTCGCCGTCGCCTCGTCGAGCAAAAGCACCGCCGGCTTGCGGAGCAGGGCCCGCGCGAGCGCCAGTCGCTGCTTCTGGCCTGCCGACAGCCCGCCGCCCTGCTCCGTCAGTTGATGATCGAGCCCCAGCGGCAGCGCGCTGATGAAGTCGCACCGCGAGCGACGCAGCGCCTCGGCCAGGTCCCGCTCCGATGGCGGGGTGTCGACTCCGACGGCGAGGAAGTCACGCAGCGTTCCTGGCACGACGAACGCGTCGGGGCCGACATAGGCCGTGCTCGCGAGCAATCGTTCGCGGCTCGCCTCGAGCGGCACCCCACCTTCGGGCAGGAGCAGTCGGATCGTCCCGCCCGTGGGAGCGACCAGCCCCGTGAGAAGAAGCAGGAGCGTCGTCTTGCCAATCCCCGACGGCCCCAGAATCACGGTGGCCGAGCCGGGCGGGATTTCGAGGTCGAGCCCGCACACCAGCGGCACCGTGGGCGTCCACGCGAACGATAGATTCTCGAGGCGCCACCCCACCGGCGCCGTGAAGCGCTCTATTGCCGACCGCTCGGCGAGGTCCCGATCGATCGCCGCCCTGGAGGCAACGAAACTGTCGCGCCACCACGCGAAGAGGGCGATGAGGCGTGCCCCATTGACCCGCGTCTTCGCGGTGATGCCCGCGACCTCGGAGAGGTTCTGAAACAGGCGCAGGGCGAGGAACAGGAAGGCCACCAGCCGACTCTTCTCGTCGCCGAACAGCACGCTGCCGCCGATGGCGATGCCGCCGACGACGAGCAGCCCGATCAGCTGGGGGACGGCCGCGCGGGTCGCGGCCATCCGGTAGTAGCGCTGGAAACCCCGGCTATATGACTCGACCTCTCCGTCGACCTGCCTGATCTCCTGGCCCACGAGGCCATGGATGTGCACGAAGGCTGCGTTCTTTACTCCTGACAGCAGACGCGCCACCGCCTGCGCGAGGGAACCCTGGATCACCGACGACACGCCGTTCAGACGCCGGTCGATCCGCCGGTGGAGGGGCACGACCATCATCAGAATGAGGACCAGCGTGGTCGTGACCGTGATCGACTGGTACGCGAGCGCGGCGAGCGTCGCCACGAGCAGCAACACGCGACCCGCGAGGAAGAAGACTCCGCTCACGGCGCCGGCGGCGCCGACCACCACGTCGCTGAAGAGCGTCATGACATCGCCGAGCCCCGCTCGATCCGAGTGCAGTGCCCACCGAGCGATGTCGCGCCGCCGGTCGACCTCGAAACCGACTTGGCACAGGCCCGCGGTCAGGGTCCCGGCCCACAGCGCGACGACGCGCAGCACGCCGATCACCAGGAAGATCGTGGCTTCCACGGCGACGCTCCCTACCACAGCGACCTTGAGCGGGGCCACCGTCAGCCCGATGGCCACGAGGAATCGCTCGAGCGCGAAGGCAAACGCCAGATCCAACGCAAAGATCACGAGTCCCAGCACCACGCTCACCGCACCCCACACGAGCGTCTGGCGTCCAACGAACTCCAACATCTGCCGCAGGTGACGCGGAGACGTCAGCCACCTGACTGACGGGCGTGTCATGCTTCGATCGCCCGGACGACGGTCATCCAGTCGTCGCGCCGCCGCATGGTCTCGGCGGACGCCACCATCCGATCCCGCCGTTCCTGGGGATCCATGGCCTCGATCCAGGCCACGATGTCCCCCACCGCCTCGCGCGACGAGAATGGCACCACCGTGGGTAACTCGGCGATGCCGTAGGCCGCACCCTCCTCCTCGGCATCGCGGACGACGAACGTCCCGCGGGCGGCGACCTCTGTCTCTTTGATCCACAGGGCATTCCGTCGGAGCACTCGGCCATCGACGCACCACGGCGCATCTTCCGTGTGGACGTAGATCCGCATCCTGTGCAGATTCTCGAGGTACGCTTCGTACGGCACCGGCGGCAACGTCTCCACCTCCAGCCCCATCTGTGCGAGCTGCGCGTAGAAGGCGCGCCGGTGAGGGTGCAGGGTGCCCTGGAAACCTAAGCGGATCGGACGATCCTCCCAAGCCGGACCGGCGTCGCAGTACTCCGGCAGCATCCCCATCCGCACGAACTTCGCACGGAGGCCACGCGCCACCACGAAGTCGTGCCACCAGCGTGAGGTGACCAGGAATGCCGCGATGTTGAGCTGCGCCGCGAGCTGTCCATAGGCTCCCTTGTAGGGGGAGTCGTCCATGAAGGCCTGCCAGACGTCCTGCTCGTACACGTAGAGCGGCCGGTCGCCGAGGAGGCGTGCCACCGATCCGGCCAGGCGCACCAGGGTTCGCAGGCGGAGCACACTCAGCACCCGGTCGTAGGCGGCCACGCGCACGAGGGGCGCGAACCGGACCTCCCGGGCCGACATCATGCGCACCCGGTAGCACCGCGCCAGCGTCGTGAAGAGTTGGTGTTGGTAGCAGTTCGAGCGGATGTACCGGCGGTCGTCAACCAGCAGCAGAAGGCGTCTCATGCCACCCCGGCGCGCGCCACCGAGATCCCCGCCGGAGCGCGCTCGATATGCGCCGCGCGGGTCGGTTGGTAGCCGAGCCGCGCGAGCCGCCCTTCGTCCGTGTAGCTGGCCATGACGAATCGGTTCCGGTCGGCCCACGAAACGGCCGAACAGAACAGGCCGCCATCGTACACGCCGCTATAGGGATGGTGCGTCATCATCAAGCGGAAGAAGTCCTTCTCGGTGAACGACGCCATCTCGCCGAGCTGGCCGAACACCCGATCGAGTGTGTCGAGGCGGTTAAGGGCCGGTAGCTTCGGGTGCAGGTTGGACACGTACACCCCTTCCACGCCGGCCGCGCGCCGGAACCACGCCTTCTCGTCGGTGACGGCGTTTCTGAGCATGATCTGCGAGCGGAGCACATGAAATGGCAGGCGCTGCCATCGCTTGTCGAACCGCCAGCGCCAGCGGACGGAGAACTCCTGCGTCCGCACGCAGGAGGCCCGCGGCTCCGACTCGAGGAAGCGCTCGCAAACGCCGAGCGGCACGAGGTCCCAGTGTACGAGGTCGGACTCCACGATGTAGAGGTAGTCGAACGGCCGACCGAACAGGCGGCCGCGCTGGGCGAGTACCCAGTGGATGGCGGACCAGTAGCCGAGATTTCGCTCCGAGCGGCAGACCACCGTGCCGCGCGGCACCAGGCCGAGATGATCGTCAAGCGTGGACGCGTTGTCGAAGACGACGAAGCGGTCCGCGAGGCCCGCGAACGGCGCGAGCTCCGCGAGGTTTCTGGTGACCCTGATCGCCAAATCTCTCCGGGTCTCGTCGCGGGAGCACGTCACCAGCAGGAGCAGGGTCGACCGCGGCCCCGCCGCGCATCGGTTACCCGGCCCTTCCACGCCACTCCTCGGCGAGCAGCCCCATCAGGACGAGGTCCTGGAATCCGCCGTCCCGGAAGATTGCCTGTCGCTCTCGCCCCTCCTCCACGAACCCCAGCTTCCGATAGAGGGCCAGCGCCGCCGTGTTCGAGGTCAGCGTGACGAGCGCCAGCCGGTGCAGGCCGCAGTGGTCGAACAGGTGGCCAAGGAAGTACGCGAACATTTCTTCGGCATAGCCCTGGCGGCGCATGGCCGGCACCACGTCGGCGCCGACGTAGGCGTTTCGGTTCCAGGGGTCGAGCCGGTCCAGACGAAACACCCCGACGAGAGCGTCGTCGGCGCGGCGCCGGCCTACGTAGCGCCGCGCGGTGCGTGAGCTCGAAACTGATTCGAACCACGCCTCCTGTTGTGTCTCCGACACCGGCCAGACGTCGGTAAGACGTAGCAAGGTCTCGTCGTGATTGTGCAGGTGCCGGACCTGTTCGAGATCGCGCCGCTCGAGGAGGCGGATCACGAGGCGTTCAGTGCCGCTGTCTGGCAGCACCACGCGTCTCCCCTGCCCCCATCCCTTCCACCATTTGCCGGGCAAAGCGCTCCACGCGGTCGCCCCGCTCGACCTCGTCGGCGAGCGCCGAGAACGCCGCCTGGAATCCGGCGTCGCCGTAGTCGACATGGTGTCGCAGCGCCCCCGCTGACATGGCGCCCGCCAGTGCCCACGCCCGCGCGTCGTCGCGCTCCACGAGCCACACCGCAGCACAGCGCGCGATCATCGCCTCCTGCTCCTTGAGCGCGCGGTGGAGGCCAAAGTGGAAGGCCTGACAGGGGTGGGGCGCGCGGCAATGCCACCCGATGGGCGCCAGGTGGCGCACAGGCTCGCCCTTGAGCACCACCCGGTGGCCGCCATCGACGCGATCCGTCCACAACCGATCGGTGGCACGCCGGAAGGTGACCGCGCGGGAGAAGGCATTGAGGCCGGCAATCAGCTGGTCGGTGAAAAAGTCATGGAGCAGGATCTGGGCGCCCGTCACCGCCTCGTCGGTAAACAGCGCCGCAATCTCTTCGAGGGCCGTCGGTCGTGCGAGGACGGTATCGGCATCAATCTTCACGAACAGGTCGTGGCCGGCCTTTGCGGCCTCCCAAGCGTCCCACAGAGCATTGTGGGCCTCCAGCTCCGGCAGGTCCTCGATCACCGCGTGCGTGACCGAGACCCCCGTCTGGGCGGCGACCGCCGCCGAACACTCCACGCGCTCCGCTTCGCCGCAGGCCAGGGTGCCGACGAAGACGCGCGGCCAGGGCACAGGACCGATCACGCCACCCGGGCGAGCGTGTGCACACGAGCGGCGATCTTGACGCAATCCTCCTCCGAGAGCCACCACCCGCACGGCAGGGAGATCTGACGGTCGGCGAAGCGTCGGACGCCCGGCAAGTCGGCGCCGTACTTCCCGAACGCGGTGTATACGTCGTTGGGAACGTGCACCAGCCCGGCGGCGATCCCCTCGGCGTTGAGAGCCTCGAGCAGCCGATCGCGGTCCACGGTCTCGTCCACAACCAGCGCCGAGTAGACCCAGTAGCTCGACACGGCTGGCTCGGGCACCCGCAGCGGCCGGATGATCGTTGAGCTCCGGAAGGCCTCGGTGTACGCGGCGCCGTTGCGCCGATGCTGATCGAGAATCCGTTTAAGATGCGGCATCTGGGCCAGCCCGATGGCCGCCGTGATGTTGTTCATGTTGTATTTGAAGCCGATCTCGCCGGCCTCGATGTCGGCGCTCCAGCGCTGTCCCTTCCACTCACCCCGCTCGTCCTTGTGCGCGTCTCGATCGTAGCCGAACCACTTCAGCTTGCGCGCGAGGACGAAAGCCTCGGGGTCCCGGCAGATCAGGGCTCCGCCGTCGCCACAGGAGAGATGCTTGATGGCCTGAAAGGAGTAGCAGGTGAAGTCCGCGAAGTCCGACAGCGGACGGCCTCGCCAGGTGGCGCCGAACGCGTGGGCGGCATCGTGGATCAGGGGGACGCCGCGGCGGCGGGCCAGCGTATCGAGGGCATCGAGGTCGCACGGCGTGCCCGCCCAGGCCACACACATGATGGCCCGTGTGGCCGGGGTGAGCCTGCGCTCGACGTCGCCGGCATCGATCGACGCCGTTTCGGGATCGATGTCGGCCCACACCACCGTGCCGCCCAGGTTGTCGATCGGTGTGTTCGTCGCCACGCAGGTCATGGGCGTGGTGACCACCTCGCTGCCCGGAGCGACTCCGCAGAGCTTGAGGGCCAGCGTCAGGGCGCTCGTACACGAATTCGTCAGCACGAGTTGCTTGACGCCGAGGAATTCCGCCACTGCCCTCTGGAGGGCCGACACCTGCACGCCCTCGTTGACGAAGCCCGACTCGAGCACTGTCCGCAGTTCGGCCAGGGCGGCCTCGACGTCCATGTGGACCTTAAACATGGGGTACTCAGTCATGTGCTCGGTCTCCCGGATGCGGGTGTTGCGATCTCCTCGATCTGGCGGCCGACGAAGTCGTCGAGGCTGCGGGCGAATATCCCGAGGCCTTCGAGGTAGATCGCCAGATCGTCCTTGGTGAGCAGACCGTCGATCGACTCATAGCCGAAGATTGTCGCATTGGACGCGATCGTCACGTGGGCGGGCGCCATCCGGAAAATGTCGCCGTCGGCCGACACCCGGACTGATTCCGGCTCGCTGATCAACGCCTCGTGCAGTTTCTCGCCCGGGCGCATGCCGATGAAGTCGATCGGCCGAGCGAAGCGCGCCGCGAAGATCTGCGCGAGATCGAGGATCCTCATCGAGCGCAGGCGCGGCACCCAAATCTCGCCGGACGCCGCCCCCTTGGCGGTGGCCGTGATGAGGTCGATGCTCTCGTCGAGCGTCATGAGGAAGCGCGTCATGTCCGGATGGGTGACCGTGAAACTTCGTTTGTGCTCGGCCTGCCAGCGGAACAGGGGAATGATCGACCCGCGCGAATCGAGCACGTTGCCGTATCGCACTCCGACGAACCGTGGCCGCTCGAAGGCCAGACACTGGCTCGTCACCAGCCGCTCGGCCACCGCCTTGCACATTCCATAGACGTTGGTGGGCGCGCACGCCTTGTCGGTCGAGACCATGAGGACCGTCTCCAATGCGGGTAGCCGGTCGACCTGGCGGCTGACCGCATCGACGACGTTCTTGATGCCGAGGATGTTGGTCTGCACGCTCTCGAACGGCGTCATCTCGCAGACGTCGACCTGCTTGAGAGCGGCCGCGATGACCACGATCGTGGGCTGGAAGCGAAGCAGCGCCTCCTCGACGCGGGCACCGTCGCGGATGTCGCCAACCGCGTAGGTCATGTTGGTCGAGCCGACCTGGTTCCGGATGGTCCAGTGCTTGGCCTCATCGCGCGAGTACAGCATCAGCGAATTGTGCGCGGACAGACGGCGAACCAGGGCCCGGCCCAGTGAGCCAGTACCCCCGAAGATCAGGATGCGTTCATCGGTCAGTGGCAACAACACTTGGTGGGCCTGCACGGTGCTCATGCCAGGCTCGGAGCCCGCGTCATGCGAGGACGACGGCGCGCGCGTGCGCGCGATCGGTCGGTGCGCCCCACGAAGTGTAGGCTACCAAGTCATCCGGCACAAGCACAAGGGAAACGGAGGCATCTGAGTCCCGACCCATCACGATACTATAATCCGGCTGTGGCAAGGGCCGAGCGCGATTACTCCATCGAGGACCACGGCGCGGAGCGCGTGCTGAGGGTCGACGACCGCGAGTACCGGACGTACTACAGTGCGCGACTCCTGGAGATGCTGATCGAGCGAAAGGGTCTCGATCGCGCGCCGCTCTACCTGCCCTTCAAGACAACGCGCGGCCATCACTTCCTCGGCCCGCTCTTCCGATACCTATCGGGCCGAGGCGCGCGCAGCCTTCGCGTTCTCGAGGTCGGCTGCTCCTTCGGTCACAACACCGAGTACTTGGAAGAGCAACCGCTCGTGGCCGAGATCCACGCCTTCGACGTCGACCCCGACTTCGTCGCGATGACCCGCGCGAAGGTGGACGAGCTCGGTCTCCGCAAGGTGCGCCAAGCGCTGGCGCTCACGGACGAGGCGACGACGCGTCTGCCGTTCGGCGGCGGTGCGTTCGACGTCGTCCTCGCCGTGGGCGTGATCGAGCATCTGCCGCCGCGAGGACGCCACCGCCACGTCGACGAGTACTACCGCGTGCTCGCGCCCGGTGGTCACATCGCCATCCTCGACACGCCGAACCGCGCCTTCCCGCTCGAGACTCACTCCGTCGGCTTGCCCGCTATCCAGTGGCTGCCGGCCGGGCTGGCGTTCGGATACGCGCGCCTGTTCCGCCCGCGATTCCGCGGCGCGACCTTCGTCGACTTCGATCGGCACGGGGCGTGGCGTAATGCCTCCCTCGCTGAGTGCCTGCCGTCGCGCGGCGCGGACGAACTCATCGACGTGACGGAGGAGGCCGGCTACGGGTGGACCTTCTTCAGCACCACGGCGCGCTCACGACTGCGCCGGGCGGCCCTTCCGATGTTCGCCGTGATCTGCGGCGCCCTCCGGGCGGCCGGACGCTCGCCGTCACTGGCGCTGCCCTACTTCAATCTCGTGCTGCAGAAGCGCCCTGCCGTGGCCGGCCGCACGTGCCAGGCAACGCTCGAGGATGATCGCGCTACGCCCCGATCACCTGGACGCTGATCTCGCGCTTCCGCGGACCGTCGAACTCCGCGAAGATGATCGACTGGAAGCGGCCCAGCGTCAGCTCGCCGTTGTTGAGGCCGATGGCGACGGAGCGGCCGAGCAGCGCGGAGCGCAGGTGCGAGTGGGCGTTGCCCCGCTCGCAGTCCGAGAATCGGGCGTCGTCGTGGCGATAGCCGTGGCGCTCCGGGACCAGCCTCTCGACCAGCCCCTTCAGGTCGTCGATGAGCGCGCTCTGGAACTCGTTGATGAAGACCGCGCAGGTCGTGTGGAGCGTGTTGATGAGGGCGATCCCGGCGGACACGGGGAACTGCTGGATGGCCTCCCGGACGAGCTTCGTGATGTCGGTGACCTCGGTGCCTTCCTCGCTGCTCAACGTAAACGAGGTGTTGAAGACCTTCATCCGCTCTCTCTCCCCGGGGGATCAGCTTGTTTTCGCTAGCGGAAGCGCCAGCGGGGCCGCGCGAAGACCACCCGCTACGATACGGGCACCGTCACGGGTATGTCAACCTACGCCGCTTTGGGATCCAGGAGGTCCCGGAGACCGTCGCCTAACAAGTTGAGCCCGAGGACAGCCACCGCGATGGCGCCCCCCGGGAACACCGCGAACCATGGGTTCATGCCGAGAAAGTTCTGC
>Ga0209808_1001087_pt1 | contig 13869 bp, 14 predicted proteins | sample GraSoiAngelo_157_FD_186171 | JGI IMG/M metagenome (GOLD analysis project Ga0209808, IMG submission 186171) | Grasslands soil microbial communities from the Angelo Coastal Reserve, California, USA - 14_1009_16_20cm (SPAdes) (version 2) | ecosystem: Environmental > Terrestrial > Soil > Grasslands ...
CGGCTCGCCGCCGACCTCGGCGTCCGCCTGACCGTGATCGCAGCGGACGGACGTGTGCTCGGCGAGTCGGCGCGCTCCTCGGAGTCGCTCGAGAACCACGCCGACCGGCCCGAGTTCCGCGACGCGCTGGCGACCGGCCAGGGGCGGGCCGTCCGTCAGAGCGGCACGATCGGCGTCCGGCTCCTCTACACCGCCTGGCGGCAGACGCGCGGCGAGGGCGTACGCGTCGTGCGCACGGCGCTGCCCCTCACGGCGGTGGCGAAGAACGTGGCGCATCTCCGCCGGCTCCTCGTCGGGGGGCTCCTCGCCGCGATGCTCCTCGGCCTCGCGACCTCGCTCGTCCTCTCCCGCCGCCTGCTCCGACGTATCCAGCGGCTGGTCGCGTTCGCGCGCGCCGTCGCCGGCGGCGCGCCCGCGCCCTACCTGGCGCCCGAGCGGCGCGACGACCTGGGCGTCCTCGAGGCGCAGCTCGCGGACATGGCGCGCGAGGTGGCGGCCACCATCGCGGCGCTGCGCGTCGAGCGCGAGCGGCTGGAGGCGATCCTGCGCGGCATGGTGGAGGGCGTGCTGGTGACCGACCTCGTCGGCCGGGTGGCGCTCATGAACGAGCGCGCCCGCGAGCTGCTCGGCCTGCCCGCCGGCCACGACGGCGCGGGGCGGCCACTGGTCGAGGTCGCGCGCCAGCCGCAGGTGAGCGAGACGCTGCGCGCGCTCGCCGCGGGCAGCGCGGTCATCTCGCGCGACCTGACGCTCGACGGCGCCGAGCGCACCACCCTCCAGGTGAACGGCGCCCGGCTGTGCGGCCCCGACGGGCAGCCCTTCGGCTACGTGCTCGTGCTGCACGACGTGAGCGAGCTGCGCCGGCTCGAGGTCATCCGCCGCGACTTCGTCGCCAACGTGTCGCACGAGCTGCGCACGCCGCTGACGGCGATGAAGGGCTACGCGGAGACCCTCCTCGGCCCGGCGGGCGACGACCGCGAGACGCGGCGGCGTTTTCTCTCGGTCATCGACCGGCACTCGGAGCGTCTGGGGCGGCTGATCGATGATCTGCTCACCCTCTCCGATCTGGAGCTCGGGCGGAGCCCCCTCCGCCTCGGTATGGTCGCCGTCGCGCCGGCGGTGGAGGACGTGCTCCAAATCCTCTCCGACCCGGCGGCGCGCGGCGGCGTCGACCTCGGCGCACGGATCGATCCGGCCACCCCCGCGCTCGAGGCCGACGCGGATCGCTTCCGGCAGGTGCTCATCAACCTGGTCGACAACGCGATCAAGTACACCTCGGGGGGCGGCCGCGTCTTCGTGCGGGCCACCGCCGCCCGGGGCGCCGAGCACGAGGGCATGGTCGAGATCGCCGTCGAGGACACCGGCGTCGGCATTCCCGCGCAGGACCTGCCGCGTCTGACCGAGCGCTTCTTCCGCGTCGACAAAGGGCGCTCGCGCGCCCTCGGCGGCACGGGGCTCGGGCTCGCGATCGTGAAGCACATCGTGCAGGCCCACGGCGGCGAGCTCGGCATCACCAGCGCGGTGGGTCGCGGCACGACGGTGCGGGTGCTCTGGCCCGCGGCGATGCCGTCGCGGCCGGCGGGCGCGGTGGGACGCTAGACGCTCGGCGGCCGGCGGTCCCAGCCGGAGCGGGCGATCAGCGCCTCGACCCGCGCGCGAATCCGATCGCGGATGTCCCGCACGCGCTCGAGAGGCTGATCCTTGGGATCCGGGAGCACCCAGTCCTCGCGGGGCACTCCGGGCACGACCGGGCACGCCTCGCCGCAGCCCATGGTGATGAGCACGTCGGCGCGCGCGACCAGGTCGCCGGTCAGGCGACGCGGCCGGGTCGCTCCGAGCTCGATGCCCAGCTCCCGCATGACCTGCTCGACCGCCGGGTGCACCCGCTCCGCGGGCTCGCTCCCGGCCGAGAGCGCGCGCGCGGCCGACGGCTCGGCGAGCGCGTTGAAGAACGCCGCCGCCATCTGCGAGCGGCCGGCGTTCTCGACGCACGCGAAGAGCACGGTCTCGCGCGGCATGCCTCCCAGCTCAGAGCTCGCGCGGCAGCTTGTCCAGGTGGCGGATCGAGCGTCCCTTCACCATGAAGATCACCATCTCGGCGATGTTGGTGGCGTGGTCGCCCACCCGCTCGAGGTACTTGGAGACGAAGAGGAGCCGCATGGCCCGGCTCACGGTGGCCGGGTTTTCGACCATGTAGGACAGCAGCTCCCGGAAGAGCTGCTCGTGGAGCTGATCGATCATGTCGTCCGCGAGGCAGACGCCGAGCGCCAGCTCGGTGTCCTCGCGCACGAAGGCGTCGAGGCTCCGGCGGAGCATGTCGCGCGCCACGTCGGCCATGCGCGGGATGTCGATGTAGGGCTTGATCGGCAGCTCGCCGGCGAGCTCGATGGCCCGCTCGGCGATGTGAGTCGCCATGTCGCCGATGCGCTCCAAGTCGGTGGTGATCTTGAGCGCCGTGGTGATGAGGCGGAGGTCGCGCGCCGCGGGCTGGCGGAGCGCGAGCAGCTTGAGCGAGAGGTCGTCGATCTCGACGTCGAAGCGGTTCACGGTGTGGTCGCGCTCGATGGTGGCGCGCGCGAGCGCCTCGTCGCGCTGGATGAGGGCCCGCACCGCCTGCCCGATCTGCTCCTCCACCAGCCCGCCCATCTCGAGCACCGCGGTGCGGAGCTGGCCGAGCTGCTCCTCGAAGGCCCGGTCGGTGTGGAGCGGCATCAGCCGAAGCGTCCCGTGATGTAGTCCTCGGTCTCCGGCCGGGTGGGGTTGGTGAACAGGCGCTCGGTCGGCCCGAACTCGATCAGCCGGCCGAGGTAGAAGTAGGCGGTGAGATCGGAGACGCGAGCGGCCTGCTGCATGTTGTGGGTCACGATGACGATAGTATAGGCATTTTTCAACTCGTGGATCAGCTCCTCGATCTTGGCGGTCGCGATCGGGTCCAGGGCCGAGGCGGGCTCGTCCATGAGCACCACCTCCGGCTCGACGGCGAGCGCGCGCGCGATGCAGAGCCGCTGCTGCTGCCCGCCCGAGAGCTCGAGGGCGGAGCGGTCGAGCCGGTCCTTCACCTCGTCCCAGAGCGCCGCCTGGCGGAGGGTGCGCTCGGCGACCTCGCTGAGACGCACCGCGTCGCGCTCACCGTGGACGCGCGGCCCGAAGGCGACGTTGTCGAAGATCGACTTGGGGAAGGGGTTGGACTTCTGGAACACCATCCCGACGCGCCGGCGGAGCTCGACGGGGTCGACGTCCGGGGCGTAGATCGGATCGCCGTCGATGGTGACCTGGCCGGTGACGCGCGCCCCCGGGATGTGGTCGTTCATGCGGTTCAAGCAGCGGAGGAACGTCGACTTGCCGCAGCCCGAGGGGCCGATCAGCGCCGTCACGCGGTGCGCCGGGATGTCGAGCGATACGGCGTCGAGCGCGCGGGTGCCGCCGTAGTGGACGACCAGGTCGCGCACGGCGATCTTGAGCGGGGCGTCGGTCGCCGCCGCCGGCGGATGCGCGCGCTTGAGCGCGGGGTCGAGCACTTAGGCGCTCCTCACCGCTCCGCTGCGCAGGAGGAAGCGGGCGAGGACGTTGGTCCCGAGCACGAGAACCAGGAGCACGAGGCCCGCGGCCCAGGCCTGGCGGTGCCAGTCCTCGTAGGGCGCGATCGCGTAGGTGAAGATCATGACGGGGAGCGACGCCGTCGGCTGGAGCCAGCCCGGGCTCCAGAAGCGGTTGTTGAGCGCCGTGAAGAGGAGCGGTGCGGTCTCGCCCGCGACGCGCGCGAGCGCGAGGAGGAGCCCGGTCGTGATGCCGCGCGAGGCGGCGGGGATGACGACGCGCACGATCGCGACCCAGCGCGGGGCGCCGAGCGCGAGCGCCGCCTCGCGCAGCGAGTCGGGGACGAGGCGCAGGAACTCCTCGGTCGAGCGCAGCGCGACGGGGACCATCATCACGCCGAGCGCCACCCCGCCCGCCAGGGTCGAGAAGTGGCCGATGGGGATGACGACCAGGGCGTAGGCGGTGATGCCGATCACGATCGAGGGGATGCCGTTCAGCACGTCCGCCGCGTAGCGGACGCAGCTGGCGAGCGATCCGCGGCCGTACTCGGCGAGGTAAACGCCGCCCAGAAAGCCAACCGGGATGCCGACCAGCGCGGCGGTGAGCAGCAGCTTCGCGCTCCCCACGATGGCGTTCGCCATGCCGCCGCCTGCCTCGCCGACGGGCGCCGGGAGCGCGGTGAAGAAGCTCCACGAGAGCGAGGTGGCGCCCTGCCAGGCGATGTAGCCGAGCAGGAAGACGAGCACGCCGAGGGTCGCGACCGTCGCGCCTGCCGTCGCCCCGAACATGAGCCGCTCCACGCGGCGGCGATGCCGGTAGGTCGCGTTCATGGGCGCTGGGCGCCGGGCGCCGCCCGGACGCTGGCGATCAGCAGCCGCGCGAGCGCGTTCACCGCGAGCGTGATCGCGAACAGCACGAGCCCGATCTCGACCAGCGCGGCGAGGTAGACGTCGCTCGTCGCCTCGGTGAACTCGTTGGCCAGCACCGCCGCCATCGTGTAGGCAGGGGCGAAGAGCGAGGCGGAGAGCTCGGGCCGGTTGCCGATCACCATCGTCACCGCCATCGTCTCCCCGAGCGCGCGCGCCAGCGCGAGGAAGACCGAGCCCAGGATGCCCGAGCGCGCGTACGGGACGACCACGTCGCGCACCGTCTCCCAGTGCGTCGCGCCGAGTGCCAGGGCCGCGTCGCGCTGCGTCTGCGGGACCGCGAGCAGGACCTCGCGCGACACGCTGACGATGAACGGGACGATCATGACCGCGAGGAGAATGCCCGCCGCCAAGAGCCCCACCCCGTAGGCGGGCCCCGCGAAGAGCGGGATGGACCCGAGCACGGGCTGGACCGTCTGCTCGAGGCTGCGGATAGCGGGCACGAGGACGAACATGCCGACCAGACCGTAGATGACGCTCGGCACCGCGACCAGCAGCTCGATCAGGAAGGTGAGCGGGTCGGCGAGGCGCCGGGGCATCAGCTCGGCGAGGCAGACCGCGGCGCCGAGGCCGAGCGGGAGCGCGATCGCGATCGCGATCGCGGTGGTGGCGAGCGTCCCGTAGATGAAGGGGAGGGCCCCGAAGCGGAGCGCGACCGGGTCCCACGTCGACGTCCAGAGGAAGCTCCACCCGAAGGCCGCCCGCGCCAGCGCCGAGCGCCGCAGCAGCACGACGGCGATGGTGCCCGCGATGGCGATGACCGAGAGCGCGAAGGCGAGCGAGAGGGCGCGAAACGCCGGGTCGCCGAGCCGTCTCGGCCGGCGCGCCCGGGCCGGCGCGACGCGGACGGCGGGAGAGGAGAGGAGAGCGGCGCGGCCCGTGGCTAGGACCCTCCGGCCTGGATCGCGGCGAGCGCCTTCTGCTCGAGCGCGACCACGGACGCCGGCAGCGGCGCGTAGTTGAGCGGTGCAGCGAGCTGCTGCCCGTCGGCCAGCATCCAGGCGAGGAACTTCTTGATCGCCGCACCCTTCTCCGCGTCCTTGATGCGGGCGGGGACGAGCAGCCAGGTGAAGCTCGCGATCGGATAGGCATCCGCGCCCGCCGGGTCGGTGATCGAGACGCGGAAGTCCTCCGGCATCTTCTCGGCGGCCGCCGCGGCCGCGGCGGTCACGCTCTCGAGCGTCGCCTGCACGAACTTCCCGCTCCGGTTGCGGACGTCGCCGTAGGGGAGCTTGTTCTGCACCGCGTAGATCAGCTCGACGTAGCCGATCGCGTTCGGCGTCTGCTTGACGAGCCCGGCCACGCCCTCGTTCCCTTTGCCGCCGAGGCCGACTGGCCAGTTGACCGAGGTGCCGCGGCCGACGCGCTGCTGCCACTCGGGGCTCACCTTCGCGAGGTAGTCGGTGAAGATGTAGGTCGTGCCACTGCCGTCGGAGCGGTGCATGGGGACGATCGCGGACGCGGGGAGCGCGATGCCCGGGTTCTCCTTGGTGAGCGCCGGGTCGTTCCAGTGCGTGATCTGGCCGAGGAAGATGCCGGCGAGCGCCTCGGGCGTGAAGCGCAGCCGCTCCACCCCGGGCAGGTTGAAGGTGGGCACGACCGCGCCGAGGGCAGTCGGCAGGTGGAGGATCGGCACCGGCGCCGCCCTGAGCTGCTCGTCGGTCATCGGGCCGTCGGTGGCGCCGAAGTCGACCGTGCCCTCGAGCACCTGGCGGATGCCGCCGCCGCTCCCGATCGACTGGTAGTTGATCTGGAGGTCGGGGTTGCGCTTGTGGAACTCGTCGAACCACTTCGAGTAGAGCGGGTACGGGAAGGTGGCGCCCGCGCCGGTCACGAGCGTCGCGGCGTGCGCGAGCCCCACCAAGCCGAGGGCGAGAAGTCCGGCGAACCACCAGCGTCGTCGCATTCGTCCTCCTCCTTCGCAGCGGGAGCCCAGCGGCAATCTAGCGCATGCTCGGGGCAGTCTCCCGGGCGAATGTGACGGCCACGTTACGAGATCGCGAAAAGGCGCGGAAATCTCGTCGACCGCCCGGTGCCGCCCTCGACTGGCGGGCACTTTTCAGCCAATGAGGTTCGAAAACCCGAACCTCAGGAGGGGCGATGGTGAAGCGCGGGCTGGTCGGTGCGGTCGTCGCGGTTCTGCTCACGGTTGCCGTTTCCGGGGGCGCCGAGACGCCCACGGAGAAGCGGCTCCGGCAGCTGGAAGAGACGCTCCGGAAGACCCAGGACGAGGTGCAGCAGCTGCGCCACCAGCTCGAGCAGCAGAAGGCGATCGGCCAGGCGACGCAGAAGCAGGTGGAGCAGACCGCCGAGGAGACGAAGACGGCGACCGCCGAGGCCAAGAAGGCGGTTTCGCTACCCGACTGGCTCAGCCGCACGACCGTGTTCGGCGACGTGCGCTACCGCCACGAGGGCTTCTACCACCAGCCCCACAAGGCGAAGCAGGTCATCGGGGCGCGCAACCGCGAGCGCATCCGCGCGCGCCTCGGCGTGAAGGTCGCGTTCAGCGACGAGATCTCGGCCACCATCCGCGGCGCGACGGGCGATCCGAACAGCCCCGTCTCCTACAACGAGACGCTGAGCGGCGGCTTCACGCGCAAGCACTTCAACCTCGACTGGGCGTTCCTCACCTTCACGCCCGGCGCGAGCTTCGGCATCCGCCCGGGCATCGCGTCCATCACCGCCGGCAAGTTCCCGAACCCCATCTTCCGCGTCGGGCAGCTCGTGTTCGACGACGACCTCGCGCCCGAGGGCACGAGCGAGACCTTCGCGCTGCTCTCGCAGCCCATGGGGGCCCTCGATCAGGTGAGGGTGCACGCCCTCCAGTGGACCTTCAACGAGGTCTCGAACGGCGAGGACGGCTGGATGTTCGGGGGCCAGGTGAACCCGAGCATGCACTTCGGGAACCTCCAGCTCGAGGCCGGTCTCGGGCACTACTGGTGGCTCAACGCGGACCAGATCGCGCAGGCGCTCAACACCAACACCGCCCTCATCAACACGAACCTCCTCACCACCCAGACCGTCGGCGGCAAGACGACGATCACGGGCTACCAGGGCGCCTTCAACCAGTCGAACGCCACCCTCGCCGCCACCTGGCCCAACCTGATCGGCACGCAGCCGCTCAAGGCGTTCACCGACTACATCTACAACTGGGAGGCCGCGACCGACGACGCGCACGGCGTCATGGCCGGCCTCACCCTCGGGCAGACGAAGACGCGCGGCGACTGGTCCGTCACCGGCTACTGGGAGCACATCGGCCAGGAGGCGACCATCTCCAGCTTCAACTACGACGACTTCGGCACGGGCGGCACGAACCTCGAGGGGCCGGTGGCGGAGATCAACTACCAGCTCCTGAACCCGCTCACGGTCACCGTCCGGAGTCACTTCACGAACTTCATCAACCGCCCGACGGGGATGACCAATCCGACGCTCACGCGCCTCCAGCTCGACGCGCAGGTGAAGTTCTAGCTAGCGCCCCCTAGGGGCGCGCGGGAATGGAGCGCTCGAGCCCGCCGCCCCCGTCGCCGCGGTAGACGTCGAGCGCGTGCGCCTCGATCCAGTCGATCTCGGCGTCGAGCGCGACCGCGGCGGCCGCCGACAGCGCCGGGTCGACGGCCGCCGGTACCACGCCCTCGAAGATGCGGGGCGCCGGCAGGTACGGCCCGACGCGGACCCGGAGCCATCCCACGGGCGCGCCCTTCGCATCGCGGAGCGCGGCCTGGTAGGTGCCCCGGACGTCGATCACCGTCTGGCTCGCGCGCGTGAGCGCGTCGGGGCCCGTGTCCGCCACCTTGCGCGCGAAGGCGTCGGTGCGAAACGACGACCCGTCGGTGGCGCGGATGACGAGGCGAATCGCACCCGCGTCCCAGGCGGGGTCGATCTCGCCCAGCACCGGCGCGTCCTCCGCCGGCGCGCGGCGGACCACCACGCGCTGGCCCAAGACCCAGAGCGCGGCGATCCGCTCGCCATCGGCCTCGAGCACGAAGGTGGGGTCGCCCGGCAGCCGCACCCAGCGGGGCGGTTGCAACTCGCCGGCACGCCCCGGCCCGAGGCGATCGACGACCAGGCGGCCGTGCTCGCGGTGCGCGGCGAAGTTGGCGTCGGGGTCGACGGCCACCGGATGGCGCAGGCTGGCGCATCCGATCGCCAGCGCGGCGGTGCCGGCCAGGAGCAGGCCGAGCAGTCGTCGCTCCATGCGCCAGGCAGCAGAGCAGGAGTTCGGCCGGCGCACAAGACTCCAAGTCGATTTCATGCGGCCGTAACGCGGCGGCCATGGTTGCCGTGGCATCCTCGGCGCCGTCCCGAAACCCGCTGAGCGATGATGGTTCGCGCACCCCGTCCCCTCTCCCCACGCACGCACCGGGGCGCCTCGCCCAGTACGCTAGATCCTGCGGGGCGTCCTTGGTGCGACCCCCCGGCGCCGTGCGGGTTCACGAACACCTCATACGGGCGACCCGGGAGCACAACGTCTGTGCGCTAGGCTCAGGCACATGAGCACGACACCCTTGATCCATGCGCGGGTCGGTGGCCTCTACCGGAGCGGTCCGCTGACGCCCTACCTGGCGGAGCTCATCCTCGACGACGTCCGCCGCCGCGGCCCGGGCGGGCGCGTCGAGATCCGCCTTGCGTCGAGCCCCGACCAGGCCGACCTCGAGGCGGTCGACGCGCGCCTCGCGCCCCTGCGCCGGCGCGGCGTGCACGTCGTCTGCCGGCGCCGGGGCCGGCCGCCCGCTCCCGCCGCGGCGTAGCGCGCGGCGTGCTCAGCGCCCGAGCCGCCTGAGCTGGCGCGGCGTCAGCATGCAGCGCAGCGTCGCGCCACGACCCCGCCCCGGATCGCGCACCTCGAGGGCGACCAGGCCGCCCTTCTTGAGGACCAGTCTCAGCCCGTCGGGCGAGCCGGTCAGGAGGAGCGCGACGACGCCGCTCAGGCCGGGCTCGTGGCCCACGATGGCCACGTGCTCGAGGCGCGCAAAGGCACGCAGCGCGCGCGCCGTCTCGACCGGCGGGACGCCCGGCTCGAGCGCGGCCAGCTCGCGCGGCGCGGGCTGGTTGCCCAGGGCCTCCGCGACGATGGCCGCGGTCTCCCCGGCACGCACGAGCGGGCTGGTCAGGATCGCGTCGAAGGCGACGCCCAGGCCGCGCACGCCGGCCGCCGCCGCGCGCAGCTTCCGCCGGCCGCCCGGAGTGAGCCGCCGCGAGCCGTCGGTGCCCTCGGGGCCGACCTCCTCGGCGACCCCGTGGCGCAGCACGTAGAGCATCATGCGCGCGCCGCCTCCCGCGGCGGGGACGCCGCGGCCGCCAGCTCCTTGAGCACGCTCTCGAGGAGCCGGGTGCGCTCGAGCCGCCGCCAGGCCTTGAGCCCGCGCCGGCGCCGCCTGCGCGCACGGCGCGCCAGCGCCTGGATCAGCGCCCCGGCGGGCAGCAACGATGCGGCCGGAACTCCGCGGGTCGCGGCGTAGGCGCGCAGCCAGGCGATCGCCGTGGCCGCGTCCTGACCCTTGCCGAGCGTGTCCTGCAGGCGCTCGAGGCGCACGAGGACCTCGCGCACCGAACGGTCGCCCAGGCTGCGCAGCGTCTCGACCGCGTAGCGCAGTCGCTTCACCCGGATGCGGAGGCGATGCAGGTCGGGAGGTGCCGCGTCCGGGCCGAGGCGGCGGCCCGCGCGCACGACCGCGCGCACTTGGGGACGGAGCAGGTCGGGCGCGACGTCGCCCAGCCGGGCTCCGCGGCCGACGGGGGCGCGCGAGTCGGCGAACACGGCGAGCCGCTCGAGCAGGCGGCGGCTGCGCTTGGCGTCGAGCGTCGCGCCCAGCTCCGCGAGCGTGCGCTCGTGTTGCTCGTGCAGCGCGACGCCGAGCGGGCCGACCTCCCGGCGCAGCTCCGGGTCGACCCGCCCCGCCTGCTTGCGCAGCGTCTCGCCGAGGACGTCGAGGTCGCGCACGGCGCCGATCGCGGTCGCGAGCCAGGCGAGGTCGCGGTGCGCCGCGGCGGCGAAGCGTGCGGGCAGGAGGGGGGCGAAGAGGCGGAGCGCCGTGCGCAGCCGGCGCGTGGCAACCCGCAGCTGGTGCACCGGCTCGACCTCGCCGGCCCGCGCAGCCGGCTCGACGCGCACGAAGGCGCGCAGATGAAAGCGGACCACGACCCGGGCGGCGACGGCTGCGCCGTCGTCCGGCGAGAGGACGAGTCCCACCCGCTGGGGCACGCGGAGCGCGGTCATCTCAGCCGCGGCGGCGCACGCGATGGTTCGCGGTCTGGTCGCTGCCCAGGGACGATGGCGCGCGGCGCGCCCCGGCGAGGTAGGCGGCCACGTGCTCGCGCAGCTCGCCCTGGATGGCATCGATCGATCGGCGCGCATCGATGCTCACGAAGGCGAACTCCCTGGCGAGTACGTTGTACTCCTCGATGAGGCGCCGCTGGTAGCGCTGGAAGGACTCGAAGATGTCGTTGCCGAGTGCCAGATGCATGCCGGACTCCCAGTAATCCATGCCCTTGCCCTGCACGACACGGGGCACGAGCCCGTCGACGTCGATCTCGAGGTAGAGGACCAGGTCGGGCATGAGCGCGCACCCGAAGAGCTGGCGGGTCCAGTGCGGGTCGGCCCCCATCACCGTGTTGCGCGCGAAGGCGGTGTACATGTAGCGGTCCGCGATCACGATGAAGCCGGCGCGCAGCGCGGGGATGATCTGGTGCTCGAGGCGGTCGGCGAAGTCGGCGGCGTAGAGCAGGCTGAAGGTGACGACGGTCAGCTCGTGCCCGGCCTTCGCCTCGTTGATGGTGTCGGAGAGAAGCGGCGAGCGCGTCCAGCCCGTGTTGCTGACGGCGTAGCCCTCGAGCTCGAGCCAGGGACGGAGCAGCTCGATCTGGGTCGAGCGCCCCACGCCGTCGGTGCCCTCGATGACGATCAGGTGTCCGGGGAGCGGCCCCGTCTTCAAGTAGGGAAGGCCGTCGCCGTACCAGTGCTTGCCGCGCCTAGCCCCGCGCGCCATTGCCCCTCCCCACCGCGGGCGGCCGCGCGTAGCCGCGCAGCACCTCCTGCACCATGCGTCGGACCACCTTCTGCTGGGTCGGGATGTCGCCGGTCGCGTCGATCACGCGCAGCTCGAACTCCTCGGCCAGGCGATCGTAGATGTCGAGGACGCGGCTCTGGAAGATGCGGAAGCTCTGCGCCGGATCGGGCGCCAGGCCGAGGTCCATGCCCGCCTCGTGGTACTTGAGCTTCGCCCGCCCGCCGAGCAGGCGGTCGAGCGAGACCTCGATCGGCACGCGGAAGTAGAGCGCGAGGTCGGGCCGGGGCGCGAAGCTGTAGACCGCGCGCACCCACGCCGGATGGACGCCGCGCGCCACGTCGCGGCTGAAGGCGGTGTAGACGTAGCGGTCGGCGAGCACGATCATGCCGGCCTTGAGCGGCGGCACGATCTGGTAGGTGAGCCGATCGGCGAAGTCCACCGCGTGGAGGAGGCTGAAGGTGGTGGGCGTGAGCAGGTCCTTCTTCTTCCCCCGCTTCACGGCCCGGCGGACGAGACGCGAAGAATTCCACTCGGTGAAGCGCACCGGGAAGCCACGCGCCGTGAGCCAGCGGTCGAGGAGGAGGAGCTGGGTCGACTTCCCCGAGCCGTCGATCCCCTCCACCGTGATGAGCCGGCCCGGATAGGGATGCGGCTCGGTGAGCGCGCTCGGGCGGCCACGCACGCGGATCATGACGCTCCGCTCGCACGCAGTTGGGGAAGCGCCGCCGCGCGGTGGCGCGTGCGGCGCAGCACGACCGGCCGGTCGAGCAGCCGCGCGAGCAGGTCCGCACGGCGCTCGGCCGCCCACAGCTCGAGCTCGGCCTCCTCGACGTCGGCCTCGATCTCGATCACCAGGCGGGCGGTCGAGAGCGCGACGCGGAGCCGCCGGACGGCGCTGAAGTGCGTGCGGTCGAGCGCGTCGGCCGTGCGCAGCAGGGCGGCGAGCCCGCGCACCACGCGGCGAGCCGCCCGGGGCAGCGCCTGGACCTCGGGGTCGGCGAGCTTCGGGACCTGCTTGCGGTGGCCGCGCACCACCTGCGCGATGATCTCGATCTCGAGCGGATCGAAGGCGACGAGCTCCACGTTGCGGATGAGATAGCACGAGTGGTGATGATGGCGGTTGTGGTCGATCGCGTGTCCGATGTCGTGCAGGAGGGCGGCGTGGTGGAGGAGCTCGCGCGCCCTCGCGGGCAGGCCGAGCGCCGCGGCCGTGCCGTCGAAGAGCGCGAGCGCGAGGCGGGCCACGTGCCGCCCGTGGGGGTTCGCCCCGGCGAAGCGCCCCGCCAGGGCCTCCACCGCGCGCCGGCGGTCGCGCTCGGCGCCCGCCACCGGGTCCCGGCGCACGCCGGCGAGGTCGAGCAGCACGCCTTCGCGGAGCGCCCAGGCGCACGCCATCAGCTCCGCCGCACCGGTGCGGGCGAGCACGAAGTCCGCGAGCACCGCCGCCGCCGGCATCAGGTCGACGCGCTTCGCGTCCATGCCGGGGAGCTCCGCCCGGCGGCCGGCCGAGAGCGCGAGCAAGCGCCGGCGCATGCGCGCGACCTCGCGGGCCGTCGCGCGCGCGCCGTGGAGCCGCGGCAGATCCTGCCCGCGCGCCGCCGCCGCCATCGCGACCAGCGTGTTCACGGTCCCCGAGGTGCCGATCACGCGCGCCACGCCCGCGTGCCGCGCCGAGGTGAGGAGCGAGCCCAGCTCGCGCTCGAGGTGCTTCTCCAGGCGCGCCACTTGCCGCGCCGTCGGCGGATCGCTGGCGAGGAAGTGCTCGGCGAGGCGGGCGGCGCCGAGCGGGAGGCTGCGCAGCCAGAGCGGGCGGCCCTCGTGCACGAGCACCAGCTCGACGCTTCCCCCGCCCACGTCGAGGAGGAGGTGCGGGCCCCCGTGGAGCCCGAGCGCGTGCTGCGCGGCGCGGAAGATGAGGCGCGCCTCCTCGGCTCCGGTGATGACCTTGACGGGCAGCCCGGTCTCGCGTCGCAGCCGGTGCACGAAGGCCATGCCGTTGCGCGCCTCGCGGACCGCGCTGGTGGCCACCGCGCGCATGCGGACCACGCGCCGCGCGTGCGCGAGGCGGGCGAAGGTCTTCACCGCGCCGACGGCCAGGTCCATCGCCGCCGACGGGAGCCGGCCGGTGGTGAAGGTGTGCCGGCCGAGGCGGACCATCTCCTTCACCCGGTCCACGACCTCGACGCGCCCGTCGGCGCTCACGTCGGCCACCACGACGTGGACGGAGTTCGAGCCGACGTCGATGGCCGCGAGCCGCACGGGCGGCACTCTAGCGAGCCTCGTCCCGCCTGTCATGCGAGGGGGTCCGCGGGCGTCCGCCGGTCGTCATCGAGCCGTCACCAGGCTGTCACGCGGCGATAACAGAGGACGGGTGACCGGTTGTCGGTGCCGATGGCAGA
>Ga0209808_1001088_pt1 | contig 13868 bp, 14 predicted proteins | sample GraSoiAngelo_157_FD_186171 | JGI IMG/M metagenome (GOLD analysis project Ga0209808, IMG submission 186171) | Grasslands soil microbial communities from the Angelo Coastal Reserve, California, USA - 14_1009_16_20cm (SPAdes) (version 2) | ecosystem: Environmental > Terrestrial > Soil > Grasslands ...
CAACTGCGTGGGAGAGTAGGTCGCTGCCGGGGTTATTTCAGCGCCCGGGTCGAAAAACGACCCGGGCGTTCCTGTGTCTACGCTGAATTGCGTGGATTTGCCGCACACCCGGATGCTACCGTCGAATGGTGGCGGTCCGCGCGACCCTGACCGCTTCGTTGGGCACCGTGGCCCTTGTCGCCTTCGTGGTCCTGGCGACGGAGGCCGCGCCGCGGATGGACAACGTTTGTAGATCGGTCGATGCGCGCGGCAACGTCCGCTACGGTGACTGCCCGCCGGCCACGACCTACAAGCCGCCGCAGCCCGTGCCTCCACCGCTCGTCGAGGAACCGCCTGCGCCGAAACCCGTCGCGACCGTCACGCCGGCTGAGGTCGACAAGCCGGCCCGGCGCACACTGGCGGCGATCTGGACTCCCGCCGGCACGCCGTCGCGGAAGACGTACCCCATCGCCGGGGTGCCTCTGCTCGTCGTGGGCATGGTGGTGGCGCTGATCTCGTCGGTCAGCTTCCTGGTTGGCGCATTTCGCGTGAGTCTCTGGTGGGGCTTGGGCTGCCTCTTCCTGGCGCCGGTCACCCTGGTATTTCTCCTCGTGCACTGGAAGGTCGCGCTCCGGCCGTTCGTGCTCTCGCTGGCCGGGCTCGGGGCTGCCCTCGTTGGTTACTACTGGCTGGGCGGGGGCATATAGAGCGTCGCCGCGACACCGACGTTGTGGTCGCTCCGCGTCTGTGCTAACTGACCGGAGCAATGTCCGCCCGCCTCACGATCGCCGTCCCCCTCCTCCTCGCGTGCGCCAGCACCGGGCCCGGTCTCCACGGCCCCGTTACGGCCGCCGCGCAGGAGCGCGACGTCACGACGCCGGAGCGCGAGCCGGCCGCGCCGCCGCAGATCCGGCTGCCCGCGCTCGAGGTCACCGGCACACGCCTGCCGTCGACGCCGCTGCCCGCCAGCAGCGTGCCGGCGGCCGTCGACGTGATCTCCGGCCGCGAGCTGCGGGAGACGGGCGCGACCAGTCTGCAAGATGCCCTCCGCCGGCTGCCGGGGGTGACGACCGCCGACCAGCAAGGCAACCCGTTCCAGATGGATCTCTCCTTCCGCGGCTTTCAGGGCTCGTCGGTGACGGGCGCGCCGCAGGGCATCAGCGTGTTCGTGGACGGCGTCCGCGTGAATGAGCCTACGGTCGAGGAGATCAACTTCGACCTGATGCCGCTGGACGACATCGAGCGGCTCGAGCTGAACCGTGGCCCCGGCGCCGTGTTCGGGCGCAACACCCTCGGCGGCGTGCTCAACATCATCACGAAGCGGGGCGCCGAGGTGCGCGAGATCGTACCCGAGGCCGAATGGGGAAGCTTCGGGCGGCAGAAGTATCGCTTCCGACTCGGCGGGGTCGAGGGCCCGGCCGACTATTACGTGGCGGGGACGTTCTTCAGCGAGGACGGCTGGCGCGACGCCTCGGCCAGCCGCGTGGGCAGGCTGTTCACGCGCGTCGGTCTGCGCGCCGGGGGGACCGACCTCGCCGTCTCGTACCAGCGCGCGCAGAACCACATCGAGCAGGCGGGCTCGCTGCCGGCGAGCGAGCTGGACCAGCACCGCACGCGCAACTTCACGCGCGGCGACTTCTTCGAGCCGCTGATGAACGCGGTCACCGTCAACCTGAAGCAGGACCTGGACGAGCGCTGGGCCCTCGGCGCCACCGGATTCGTGCGCGCGCTGGACGCCGAGCAATTCAACGTCAATCTGGCCGGCGCGAACACGCGCTCGTTCACGAGCACGGCGACCCTCGGCGGCACGCTGGAGGCCACGCGACAGGCGCCGCTGGCCGGCCGGCCGAACCGGCTTGTCGCCGGGGCCGAGTACGCGTACGCCGACGCGCGCGTGCGCGTGTTCGAGGAGACGGCGGAGGGCGCGCGCTCTCTCGAGTCCGATGTCCGCGACGGCATCCACGCCGCCGGCGGTTGGTTGCAGGACACCCTGGAGGTCGCGCGCAGCATCGTCGTGCCCGGCGACGAACTCGTGCTCACCGGCGGCGCGCGCTTCGACCTCGTACACCACGCGATCGGTGACCGCGGGGCGGACCCCGACCGCCCGCGCGCCGGCGGCGGCCACACCTTCAGCCGCACCACGCCCCGCTTCGGCATCAATTACAACCCGACGTCCACCGTGAGCATCTACTTCGCCTACGCCGAGGGCTTCCGCGCGCCGTCGTTCCTCGAGCTCACGTGCGCGTCGCCGGCGACGGTGTGCCCCGGGCTGCAAGCCGGCACCGCTCCGGATCCGCCGCTCAAGCCGGTCAAGGCGCGTAACTACGAGGTCGGCGTGCGCGCGCAACCATGGCCGTGGCTGGATGCCCGGCTGAGCGTGTACCGCACCGACGTGATCGACGATATCTTTTCGGTCGCGCCGACCGGGACCGTCGGCCTGTTCTTCCAGAACGTCGGCGACACGCGGCGCCAGGGCGTCGAGGTCGCCCTGCGCGGCAAGTCGCGCTTCCTCGAGCCCTGGGTCAACTACGCGTACACGGAGGCGACGTTTCGCGACGAGGTCCGGCTGGGCACCGCCCGCCTGACCGCCGACTGCGCGGCGCCGCCCTGCACGCAGCTCGTCCGCAAAGGCAGCGAGCTGCCGCTCGTGCCGCGCCACCGCGTGAACGGCGGCGTGGACGCGCACCTGACCGACTGGCTCACGCTGTCGCTCAGCGGCGCCTACGTCGGCCGGCAGTGGCTGCGCGGCGACGAGGCGAACGCCGAGCGGCCGCTCGGCGATTACGTCGTGCTGAACGCGTTGCTGAGTGCGCGCGTGAAGGCGCTGACCGCCTTCGTCGCCGTGCAGAACCTGCTCGACACCGAGTACGAGACCTTCGGAACCTTCGCGCCGAATCTCAGGGTGGAGGGCGCGCCCGTGCAGCGCTTCCTCACGCCGGCGCCCCCGATCGGCGTGCACGGCGGCGTGGCCTGGCGCTTCTGACCCGCGGCCGATATGGCCCGCCAGCGCCCGCCCGCTCGCGGCGGCGTCTCAGCCGGCGAACGTCGACCAGAGCGAGAGCGCGAAGCCGGCGAGCGTCACGGCGATGCACGCCGCGGCCAGCACCCAGTCGAGGGCCGTCTCCCGCCGCCGCTCGGCGAGCGACACGGCAAAGCCTGCGAGGAGACCGCCCGCGAACCCGCCCGCGTGCGCGGCGTTGTTCACGGCCGGCATGAAGTAGCTGAGGACGAACATCAGGAGCGCCATGTAGCCGTACTGCCGCAGCACCATCGCGCCGAAGGTGCCGCCGCGCTTGCCGCCGAAGGCGACGATCGCGCCGAGCAGGCCGAATACCGCGCCCGAGGCGCCGATCGTGAAGCGGTAGCCGAACGCGTTGGATACGAGGAAGCCGACGGCGCCGGCGACCGTGAAGATCACGACGAGCCGCGCGGGACCGTAGATCTCCTCCACGGCCGGGCCGAGCTGGCGGATCCACAGCACGTTGAACAGGATGTGCAGGACGCCGCCGTGCAGGTAGATGCCGGTGATGATCGTCCACCAGTGGCCGAGGCTCCACGGGTACGTGCCGGCCGCGCCCAGCGCCAGGAGCGCGCCTGTGCTGGGCGAGAACGCGTCGAACGGCCCGCGCGCGGAGGTCGCCGCCCGCGGGTCCAGCAGCAGGCTGGCAACGTAGAGGGCGATGCAGGCGACGGAGACGACGTTGGTGAAGCTGTGGCGCCCGAACAGCGCCCGCAGCGGCGCCGCGAAGCCCCACATCCCCGGGTGGCGGCGGCCGCACACGAGGCAGGCCTCGGCGTCCGCGGTGGTAAGGCGTCCGCACGAGGGACACAGGATGGTGCCGGTCGTCTTACGGAACATCGTTCTCGCCCTTTTCCTCCGGGATGCGATAGCCCTCATCGAGCCACACGCCGAGATCGATCAGGCGGCAGGTGGGCGAGCAGAACGGCCGGTGCGGGTTCCCGTGCCACGCGGCGCGCTGCCGGCACGTGGGGCAGGTGACGTGGCGTTTGCGCGGCGTCGCCCCAACGTCCTCTGCAGCCGACATCCGATCGGATGGTACTGGCGCCCGACAAAGCCTGTCAACTCAACGAGTTTCGCGTTGACACCCCTCGGGCCGTCACGTACAGTTCTGGGGATTTCGGTCACGGATTGTCCATCGAACGCGGGAGACCCACGAGCATGAACGGCAAGTTCCTGACGGCACTCCTCGTCCTCGCCCTGGTCGCGCTCGTCGCGGCGCCGACGGTCCTCGCGCAGGCGCCCTCGGCGCCCGCCCCGCACGGCGGCGGCGAAGCCAGTCTCAAGATTCCCGATCTCGGCCAGGTGCACGTCGGCGGCATCGGCGGCCGTACGCTGCTCACGCTGGGCCTCGGCGTGTGCGTGCTCGGCCTCGTCTTCGGGCTGGTGATCTTCAACCAGCTCAAGAACCTGCCTGTGCACGAGTCGATGCGGGAGATCTCCGAGCTGATCTACGAGACGTGCAAGACGTACCTGATCACCCAGGGCAAGTTCATCCTGCTCCTGGAGCTCTTCATCGGCTTCATCATCGTCGTCTACTTCGGCTTCCTGCAGCACTTCGACGCCTTTCGCGTCGTCATCATCCTGCTCTTCAGCCTGATCGGCATCGCGGGCAGCTACGGCGTCGCGTGGTTCGGCATCCGCATCAACACCTTCGCCAACTCGCGGACGGCGTTCGCCAGCCTGCGCGGCGAGGCCTTCCCCGTCTACGCCATCCCCCTCAAGGCCGGGATGTCGATCGGCATGCTGCTGATCAGCGTCGAGCTGTTCCTGATGCTGTGCATCCTCCTCTTCATCCCCGGCGACTACGCGGGCCCGTGCTTCATCGGCTTTGCCATCGGCGAGTCCCTGGGCGCGGCCGCGCTGCGGATCGCGGGCGGTATCTTCACGAAGATCGCCGACATCGGCTCGGACCTCATGAAGATCGTGTTCAACATCAAGGAGGACGACGCGCGCAACCCGGGCGTCATCGCCGACTGCACGGGCGACAACGCCGGCGACTCGGTCGGCCCCAGCGCCGACGGCTTCGAGACTTACGGCGTCACCGGCGTGGCGCTGATCTCCTTCATCCTGCTCGCCGTGCGCGAGCCGGCCGTCCAGGTCCAGCTGCTCGTGTGGATCTTCAGCATGCGCGTGCTGATGATCGTCGCCAGCGGCGGCTCGTATCTGATCAACGAGGCGATCGCCCGCGGGCGCTACGCGAAGGCGGCCCGCATGAACTTCGAGGCGCCCCTGACGTCGCTGGTCTGGCTGACCTCGATCGTCTCGGTGGTGATGACCTACGCCGCCTCCTACGTCCTCATTCCCAACCTCGGCGACGGCTCGCTCTGGTGGAAGCTCTCCACCGTCATCACGTGCGGCACGCTGGCGGGCGCGATCATCCCCGAGCTGGTCAAGCTCTTCACGTCCACGGAGTCGAGCCATGTCCGGGAGGTGGTGGCGGCCTCGCGCGAGGGTGGCGCCTCCCTCAATGTGCTCTCCGGCTTGGTGGCGGGCAACTTCAGCGCCTACTGGCTCGGCATGACCATCGTGGTGCTGATGGGCGTCGCGTTCCTGGTCAGCACGCTCGGGATGGCCGCGCTGATGGTCGCGCCCGCCGTCTTCGCGTTCGGCCTCGTCGCCTTCGGCTTTCTCGGGATGGGCCCGGTCACCATCGCCGTCGATTCGTACGGCCCCGTCACCGACAACGCGCAGTCCGTGTACGAGCTGTCCGTCATCGAGACGATCCCGAACGTGGCCGCGCAGATCCGCCGCGAGCACGGCTTCGACGTGAAGTTCGAGAACGCCAAGGCGCTGCTGGAGGAGAACGACGGTGCCGGCAACACGTTCAAGGCCACCGCCAAGCCGGTGCTCATCGGCACCGCGGTGGTCGGTGCCACCACCATGATCTTCTCGATCATCGTGGTGCTGACGGCCGGCCTCACCCAGAACCTCGACAAGCTGTCGCTGCTGCACCCGCCGTTCCTCCTCGGCCTCATCACCGGCGGCGCCGTCATCTACTGGTTCACCGGCGCCGCCACCCAGGCGGTATCGACGGGCGCCTACCGCGCGGTGGAGTTCATCAAGGCGAACATCCGCCTGGAGGGCGTCACCAAGGCGTCGGTGAGCGACAGCAAGAAGGTGGTGGAGATCTGCACGCAGTACGCGCAGAAGGGGATGTTCAACATCTTCCTCACGGTCTTCTTCTCCACGCTGGCCTTCGCGTTCCTCGAGCCCTACTTCTTCATCGGCTACCTGATCTCGATCGCGCTCTTCGGCCTCTACCAGGCGGTGTTCATGGCCAACGCGGGCGGCGCCTGGGACAACGCCAAGAAGATCGTCGAGACCGAGCTGAAGGAGAAGGGCAGCGCGCTGCATGCCGCCACCGTCGTCGGCGACACCGTGGGCGATCCTTTCAAGGACACCTCGTCGGTGGCCATGAACCCCGTCATCAAGTTCACCACGCTCTTCGGCCTCCTCGCCGTCGAGCTGGCGGTGAGCCTGACCGCCACCAGCGGTCCGGGGCTCAGCCGGTTGCTCAGCCTGGTGTTCTTCCTGCTCTCGACGGTGTTCGTCTGGCGCTCGTTCTACGGCATGCGGATCAAGGGCGGCGAGCCCGCCGTCACGCACGGCGCCGTCGGCGCCGTCGCGCGGAGCAAGTAGCGCGCCGTTGGAGTTTCTCCGCGACCTGGTGCGCGGCGCCTACTAGCTCGACTCGCTGATCCAGTGGGGCGGGTACGGCGCCCTCTTCGCCATCGTGTTCGCCGAGACCGGGTTGCTCGTCGGCTTCTTCCTGCCGGGCGACTCGCTGCTGATCACGGCCGGGCTCTTGGCCGCCAACGGCACCCTGAACATCTGGTGGCTCAATGGGCTCCTCATCGTGGCCGCGGTGGTTGGCGACAGCGTGGGCTACGCCATCGGCCGCCGCCTGGGACCGCGCCTGTTCACGCGGCAGAAATCGCTGCTGTTCAACCCGGCCCACGTCGAGCGCACACGCCGCTTTTACGAGAAGTACGGCGCCAAGACGATCGTCATCGCGCGCTTCGTGCCGATCGTGCGGACGTTCGCCCCCGTGCTGGCGGGTGTGGGCGGAATGGAGTACCGGCGCTTCATTTTCTACAATGTCGCCGGGGGCGTGGGATGGGTCGTCAGCATGACGTGGGTCGGCTATCTCCTGCGGCAGTCGATCCCGAACATCGGCTCCTACATCCACATCGTGGTGCCGATCGTGATCGTGCTGTCGTGCATTCCGATCGCGGTCGAGCTGCTTCGGGAGCGCCGGCGGCGGCCCGGCTAGGCACGGGCGCCGTCGTGACGGCCGCCGGCCGGCTGCCGCTGCCGCTCGCCCTCTGGCTCGGTCGTCGGCTCGGCGACGTCGCCTACCTGGCGCTCGGTCGCCGCCGCCGGCTCGCGCTCGCCAACCTCGCCCGCGCGTACCCCGCGCTGCCGCGGCGTGCCCGCGCGCGCCTGGCGCGGCGCGCCTCGCAGCACCTCGGCATGACGCTGCTCGAGCTGGCGCGGCTGCTCACGCGCCCGCTCGACGTCACGCTCGAGCGCGTCCGCCTCGAGGGCGTCGAGCATCTGCGCGCCGCCATGGCCGCCCACGGCCGCGCGCTTCTGCTCACCGCGCACCTCGGCAACTGGGAGCTGCTGGCCGCCGCGCATCGCTTGACCGGCTTTCCCTTGTCGATCGTCGTGCGGCCGCTCGACGCGCCGTGGCTGGACGCGCTGGCCGAGAAGTTGCGCCGCGGGACGGGCGTCGAGCTGATCGATAAGCGCGGCGCCCTGCGCCCGGTCCTCGAGGCGCTACGGCGCGGCCGCATGATCGGGATCCTCATGGATCAGAACGCGGCGCGCCGCGAGGGCGTCTTCGTGGACTTCTTCGGCCGCCCCGCCTCGACCTCGCGCAGCATCGCGCTGCTGGCCGTGCGCACGCGCACGCCCGTGGTGCCGGTCTTCGCGCGGCGCGACGCCGACGGGCGCCACACGGTGGTCATCCATCCGGCGCTGCCGCCGCCGGAGGCGAATGGCGCGGACGCGGCCGTCGTCGAACTCACAGCCCGATGCACCACCGCCATCGAGCGCGCCATCCGCGAAGCCCCCGAGCAGTGGCTCTGGTCGCACGACCGCTGGCGGACCCGACCGCCCGGGGAGGCGCGCGCATGAGGGCGGTCGTCCTGGCGGCGGCTTTCTTGATGACCGCGGTCCCGGCCGCCCGCGCCCTCGATGTCGATCTGAAGGTCTACGACGAGGCGCGGCGTCGGGGGGAGACGGTCAGCATCGCCGGCCGCGTCTATACCGAGCGGCGCAAGCCGACTGCCGAGGACATGCCGATGGCGCACGCGGTGGTGGTCGCCCTTCCACGCTCCGAGGCCCTCGTGCGCCGGCTCGATGACCTCCGCGCCCGCGCGCGCGACTCGGCGCCGGCCTACCGCGAGGCGGCCACCGAGATGCGCCGCGCCCGCGAGCGCTACGAGAAGGAGGTATGGCAGTCGGGCGCCCCCGACCTGGTTCGCTCGACGATGGTCGATGCCGACGGACGATTCACGCTGTCCGACCTGCCCGCCGGGCGCTGGATCGTGTGGGCGACCCATTCGCAGTTCATGGACAAGCGCTCGCCCGCCTATCAGCTCCGCGACCGCGAGCGGTATCGGCTGCCGCCGCGCCTGGTGGGCTACTACGCGGAGCGTGCATGGCTCCGCGAAGTGGAGACGGCGCCTGGCACGTCGATGACGCTGGAGCTGAACGACCGGAACGTCTGGTTCGCGGGGATCGTGGAAGATCGGGTACTGGACGCCGGCCCGAGCCGCTGAGCCGGCGTCCGTCCCCTAGTACCTGGTTACTTCTTTGCCGGCTCTTCCTTCGCCTTCGCCGCCTGCTTCGATCCGGCCGAGGCGCTGACGCTCATCGCCGTCATCTTGCCGCCCTCGTCCATGTAACGGACGGTGACCTTGTCGCCGACGGCGAGGTCCTTGGCGGTGACGTCTTTCCCGGCCTTCTTGAGCTTCGTCTTGTCGTTGAGCGCGAACGTCCACTCCGTATCCTTGCCCTTCGCCTTGCCCGCCACGACGACGCTGTCGGGCCCGACCGTCTTGACCGTGCCCACCGCCGTGTGATGCGGGGTTTTCTTCATGGAGGCGTCCTTCTTGTCCTCCATTTTCTTGTCTTCCGGCTTCGGGGCCGGCGTCTGGGCGCCGACGAGCCCGGCGCTGGCGAACACGAACGCGACTCCGACGACTGCAGCAAGCGCTCTCTTCACGGTAACTCCTCCTGGGTATGTGCTGGCGGTGCGGTTCGAGGGCCCTGATGGTCCCTCCTCTCATCCACTCACCATACTTCAGCCTGTTGCAAACGCACGTAATCATGGCAGAGCCCACGTTGACCCGGGCCCCGGAAGCGTGGTAAAAATGACCAAGCTTCCTCATCTATGGCGAATCAAAGCCGTTTCTTCGCGGCAGCTCTCGGCCTCTCGATTCTCCTCGGCCCGGGCGTCATCACACCCGGTGCCGCCGAGCCGCTTTCCCCGGCTTCCCCCGATCGCGCCGAGCCGGACGCCTTTGCTCCCGACGGTGCGGATCCCGGACCGGCGGCCATCCCGCCGCGCGGCGCGCTCTGGGTCCCGTTGGGTGAACCCGACGTGACTGGCACGGGTTCCGGGGCTGGGGACGAGGACTTCGCGGCCGCGACCTCGACGGACGACGGGTGGGCGGAGGCGTACGGCGACGGAAGCCGCGTGTCATACGCGGCCATCATGGCCCCGGCCTATCCGGTCATGCTCAACGCCCAGGTCCAGTTCCACCTCGATCGGTTCACCGGCAGCAGCCGTGAGGTCGTGACGCTCTGGGTGCACCGCTCGAGCCGTTACCTGGCCATGATCCGCGAGGTGCTGCGCACGCGCGGCCTACCCGAAGACCTCGCGTTCACCGCGATGATCGAGAGCGGCTTCAAGCCGGACGCGGTCTCGCGGGTGGGCGCCAAGGGCATGTGGCAGTTCATGGCCGGCACGGCGCGGCGATACGGCCTGCGCGTCGATCGCTGGGTGGATGAGCGGCTCGATCCCGAGAAGTCCACGATCGCCGCGGCGTCGTACCTGAACGACCTCTACCGCCAGTTCGGCTCATGGGCGCTCGCCCAGGCCGCGTACAACGCCGGCGAGGTCAAGGTGACGCGCGCGATCCAGAAGACCGGCTCGCGCGACTTCTGGACGCTCGCCCAGTCGCGCCACCTGCGGCGCGAGACGAAGGAGTTCGTGCCGCAGATCCACGCGGCGACGGTGATCGGCCGCGATCCCGACCGCTACGGCTTCGACTTCGACGAGGTCGATCCCGTCGCCTTCGACACGCTCACCGTGCCCCCGGCCACCGATCTCCGCCGCCTGGCCACCAGCGCCGGGCTGGCGCCCGGTGAGGTCCGCGCGCTCAATCCGACGCTCGTGCGCGGCGTGACGCCGCCCGGCGGCCCCTGGACGCTGCGCCTGCCCGCCGGCGAGCGCGAGCGCGTGGCCGCCGCGCTGGTCCCGAGGCGGGCGCCGGGGATGGCGGGCAACAAGCACGTCGAGGTCAGCCACGCCGCGGCCACGGGCGACGTCCACGTCGTTCGGCCGCGCGATACGGTGAGCGCCATCGCCCGTCAGTACGGTGTCTCCGTCGGCGACGTGATGCGCTGGAACCGCCTCGACAGCCTGGATCGGATCCGCCCCGGCGACCGTCTCCGCGTCGCCGGTGTCCGCTCGGCCGCCGACCGATAAGGTCGGTGCGGGTGGAGGTCCGACTCTTCGCGACGCTCGAGCGCTTTCTCCCGCCCGGTAGCCGCGACGGCGTCGCGCTCCTCGACGTGCCCGACGGCAGCACCGCCTCCGACGTCGCCCGCCGCCTGGGCATTCCCGCCGGATTCGAGCGCGTGCTCCTGGTGAACGGCCGCGAGGCCCGGCCCGACCGGACCCTGGCGCCTGGCGACGTCCTCGACCTCTACCCGCCCCTCGCGGGCGGCGCCTCACGCCTCGCGTAGGCTTCGGTCTCAGCCCGCTGGATCTGCGAGTTGATCTCGGCGCCCACCAGCAGCGCCAGGCTCGAGAGATAGAACCACAGCATCAGTAAGATGACCCCGCCGATCGAGCCGTACGTGGCGTTGTAGTTGCCGAGGTAGGTGACGTACAGCCGCAGGGCGAACGACGCCACCAGCCAGCCCACCAGGGCGAAGGACGCGCCCGGCGTGATTCGCCGCCAGTGCTGGCGCGCCGCCGGCGCGAGCTGGTAGACGAGCATGATGCCGATCAGTGCGCACAGCGTCAGCGCCGGCCAGCGCCCGACGTTCCAGCTCCGCGTGAAGGCCGCGCCGACGCCGAGCCCCCGCGCCACCGCCTCGCCGATACGCTCGCCGAACACGAACAGCAGCAGGGCCATGATGGTGAGGCCTGAGAACCACACGGTGAGCCCGATGGCCTCCAGCCGATGGCGCCACCACGTGCGCGTGTCGCGCACCTCGAAGGCGACGTTGAGCGCGTGGCTGATGGAGACCATCCCGCTCGACGCGCCCCACAGCGCGCCGAGCACGCCGAGCGAGACCAGCGAGCCGCGGGCGCCCTTGACCACTTCGCCGAGCGTCTTGCTGAGCAGCGAGGCGGCGTCGGCGGGCAGCACGCGGGCGATGTAGTCGAGCAGGTGATCCATCAGCTTCGGGCCCGGAACCAGGCCCAGGATCGCCGTGAGGAACAACAGCGCCGGAAAAAGCGCAAACAGGAAGTAGTAGGAGAGGCTCGCGGCACGATCGAACAGATCGTGCGCCCAGAGGCCATCGTACACGCGCCGCGCCAGGGTGGCCGCAGACAGTCCGCCCAGCCGCCAGGGAGAAACCGACGGGCGTCGCTCATCGGCGACAAGCCGTGGGTCGGGATTCACGGTGCCGGCACAATGGTACACTCGGAAGACTTCGGAAGCGTCTAGGAACCCGGTGGGCCTCCCGGACTTCAAATCCGGCGTCCGGCTCTAGACAAGTCGGAGGTGGGTTCGACTCCCACACGCTTCCGCCACGCGTGAGGGACGGGGGGCATGGCCAAGCAGGAGCGCAAGGGACGCAACGGCGCGCGGCACGGGCGTCGACGCTGGACGTTGGGGGCCGGCGTCGCGGCGGCCGTCGTGGTCGCGTTGATCGTCGGCTGGTTCGCGTACCGGGCGCAGGCGGATCTGCCGGGCCAGAAGTTCGCGAACCTGGGCAACTTGCACGTACAGACCGTCGGCGATCCGCACGAGCCGTACAACTCGACGCCGCCCACCTCGGGGCCGCACCTGCCATACATCGCGCCGTGGGGCATTCACACACGACCGATCCCCAACGAGCTGCAGGTCCACAACCTCGAGGACGGCGGCGTCGTCATCCAGTACAACTGCGCGTGTCCGGACGTCGCGGACAAGCTCGCGAGCATCGTGCGCAAGTATCCGACACAGGTCGTCCTCGCGCCCTATCCGACGATGCCGAGCCGGATCGCGCTGACCGCGTGGACCCGCCTCGAGACCCTGGACGGTGTCGACGAGGCGCGCATCGAGCGGTTCGTCCGAGCGTACCGTGGGATCGACCACCACGCGCGGTAGGCTGGTGATGATGGCGGTGACATTGTCGCTGGTCGGGTGCGCGCGGCCGCACGTCTCGCCGCTGGCGCCGCCGCCCTACCGCGCCGAGATCGGCGCGGGGTACGACGTCACCTGGGCGGCCCTCGTGCGCGCGATGGCCAAGCAGAACCTGCCGCTGCGGGCCATCGCGCGCGACTCGGGCGTGATCGCCACCGACGACGTCGTGACGCCGATCGGCGTCTACTGCGACTGCGGCCGCATCGGCGATGATCCGCTCGAGGGCGAGGCGCTCGTGACCTTCACCGTGTTCGCCGAGCCGGACGGCGCCGTCACAAATCTGCAGATCAACTCGAGCATGCGCACGCAGGCGCACCGCAAGGGCTCGTCCGGGACCCTCAAGGCGAAACCCGTGTATGCGTGCGCCTCCACGGGCCGGTTCGAAGCCAACCTCGTCGACGCCATCCGCGAGGCGGTGAAGCACTAGCCGTGGCCTCGCGCCTGGCCGACCTCATCCGCAAGGCCCGCCGCCTGGCCGCCGAGCGCGATCGGCTCATCGACGCCCTCGCCGCCGACTGGGCGCGCGCGCTCCGCGGGCAGGGGCTCACGCCCGAGGACCTCGACGAGCTCTGGGCGGGCATGACCGAGGACGCCGTGCGCCGCGGCACCCCGGACGGCCGCTGGTCGACCCAGGCCTGGCGCGCCGAGGCCCAGGAGGTCATCGCGCGCCTGCGCGCCAAGGTCGAGGCGGCGCTCAGTGAGCGCTGACCGCGCGGCCGCGCTCCGCAGCCTGCCGTCGGTCGATCAGCTCGTGCGGCGCGTCGCCGCCGACCCCGCGCTGGCCGGGCTGTCGCGCGGGCGGCTGACGGCGGCCGTGCGCGAGGCGCTGGACGCCGAGCGCCGCCGTGTGCGGGAGCAGAGCGCGACGCCGGCCGACCCCGACGCCCTCGCCGCGCGCGTCGTCGAGGGCGTGCGCCGGGCGGGCCGCTTCTCGCTGCGTCCCGTGATCAACGCCACCGGCGTGGTGCTGCACACCAACCTCGGCCGCGCGCTGCTGAGTGACCTCGCGCGCGAGCGCGTGGCGGCGGTGGCGGCCGCCTACTCGAACCTCGAGATGGATCTCGCCAGCAAGGAGCGCGGCTCGCGCTACAGCCACGTGGAGGCGCTGCTGCGGCGGCTGACGGGCGCCGAGGACGCGCTGGTGGTCAACAACAACGCCGCCGCCGTGCTCCTGGCGCTGGAGACGCTGGCCCACGGCAAGGAGGTCATCGTCTCGCGCGGGGAGCTGATCGAGATCGGCGGCGAGTTCCGCATCCCCGACATCATGC
>Ga0209808_1001091_pt1 | contig 13855 bp, 11 predicted proteins | sample GraSoiAngelo_157_FD_186171 | JGI IMG/M metagenome (GOLD analysis project Ga0209808, IMG submission 186171) | Grasslands soil microbial communities from the Angelo Coastal Reserve, California, USA - 14_1009_16_20cm (SPAdes) (version 2) | ecosystem: Environmental > Terrestrial > Soil > Grasslands ...
TCGTTAAAGTTGTAGCTCTAGTAAGCGTGGCAATTATAGCGTGTCCGCGTGGGAGAGTGACCGCGACCTTTAGTGTGGGGAAGGTTCTGGCTAAGAAATGACGCCAGCAACCACGGGCGGCAGCGTGTCTCGACCCCTCGGATCGCCGGGACAGGAAAAACGGGAAAAGATCATGGAAGGCAGAACAAACGAATTTCAAAAATCGAATCGTGAACCGCGTGTCAATCGCGTTACGTCGCGGGATGGAGAAGAACCCGCTGAGGTTGCTCGGTTTCTTCATCAACTCGTTACCGAAGTGGCACGGGTTCATCGCGGCGACTCTAGAACGGCGTTTCCTTTGAACCGGTGCTCGCCCGAAGAACTCGCAGCTGCCTTGCCGAAATGGAAAAGATTTCTCGACCTTGCCATGGTCACCCTCCTATTGCCGGTCTGGCTGCCGGTAATGACCCTGATCGCACTGTGGGTCGCCGTCACTTCGCCCGGGCCTATTTTTTACCGACAGCCGCGAATCGGATTCAAGGGCCGACGTTTTATGCTCATAAAATTTCGCACAATGAAGGTGAATGCCGAGACTCATATTCATGAGGCTTACCTTGAGCATTTGATTGTTAGCGATCGCCCGATGATCAAACTCGACGCCACCGGCGATCCGCGTCTCATCCTGGGCGGGAAGTTTTTGAGAGCGACTGGTCTCGATGAGTTGCCACAACTCTTCAATGTGCTGAAGGGAGAAATGAGTCTGGTCGGACCGCGACCTTGCACCGTTGGTGAATTTGAACGCTATGCGCCAGAACAACGCGCGCGCGTGAACGCTCTGCCCGGCCTCACCGGACTGTGGCAGGTCAACGGTAAAAACCGGACAACATTTCGCCAAATGATCGAGATGGATATTTTTTACTCGCGCAACATTTCTCTTTCATTGGATCTGAAGATCATCCTCCGAACTCTGCCTGCCATCGTCGTCCAGTTTTTCGATTCTGTGCAACCATTGCCACGTTCTGGTGCTCAACCCACCCCGCCAGTAAAGACCTAAGCGGCCAAAATGTCATCACCCATAAATATTGGGGTAATCGGGTGCGGTTACTGGGGCCCGAACCTCGTCCGGAATTTCAAGGCGCTCACCAGTTGCCGTCTCAAGGCAATTTGTGACGTCAATGAGAGTCGATTGCGCCATTTGCGCACCCTTTACTCCGACATCGACTCGCACACCGACGCCGCCACCTTAATCAACGATCCTGAGGTCCATGCCCTTGCCATCGCCACGCCGGTCGCCTATCATTATAATCTGGCCAAAGCGAGCTTGCTCGCCGGCAAACATACGCTGGTGGAGAAGCCTCTCGCTGCATCTTCGGCGGAGTGTGAGGAGTTGATCGAAATCGCCGACGAAAAAGGTGTTGTGCTGATGAGCGGACACACTTTTCTCTACTCTTCTTCCGTCCGGAAAATCTGCGATATCATTAACGCCGGCGATATTGGCGACATTCGCTACATCAATTCGCGCCGCCTCAACCTGGGATTATTTCAAAAGGACATCAACGTCGTTTGGGATCTGGCACCACACGATATTTCCATCATCCTGCATATCCTTGGAGAATTGCCACTGACGGTGAACTGCCAGGGCAATGCTCACGTGACCTCTGGAGTTGAAGACGTCACAAATCTTTCGCTTTCCTTCCGTAACAAGAAATTCGCCACCATTCAAAGCAGTTGGCTGGAGCCCCGCAAGGTCCGGGAAATGACCATCGTTGGGACGCGGCGGATGATCGTGTACGATGATCTGCAACCGCTGGAAAAAATCCGAATTTACGATGTGCGGGTCGATCGTCCCCCGCATTACGACACATTTGCCGAGTTCCATTACTCCTATCATTACGGGGACAGCTATATTCCTCATATTCAGCAAGAGGAACCGCTGAAGGTAGAGTGCCAGCATTTTATTGATTGCATTGAAAGCGGAATGGAACCGACGACCAGCGGCCGCTCCGGCTTGGAACTGGTTACTATCCTGGAAGCGGCAACGGCTTCGCTCAAGGCAAACGGGGCACCACTGAATTTCCTTCGCAAGCGTGATGATGGCGTTGTCCCGCCGCGCCAAAGGCAAAGTCGCGGCGCCGTTCAGGTCGGACCTCTGGCCGTATGAGCGACGCCCGTGGGGCACACCAACTAATCGCGCCAGACGTTAAGCTAGGGCGCGACGTGCGCATTTTTGGTTTCGTCAACCTCTATGGTTGCGAGATTGGCGACGAGACCAAGATCGGATCTTTTGTCGAGATCCAAAAAAACGCCAGAATCGGCGCGCGCTGCAAGATTTCGAGTCACACGTTTATCTGTGAAGGCGTGATCTTGGAAGACAACGTCTTTATCGGGCACGGTGTCACGTTAATCAACGATCGCTATCCGCGCGCAACCAACGGCGACGGCGAGTTGAAGACTGAAGACGATTGGAGTTGCGAAGTAACCCTGGTCAAACGCGGCGCCTCGATCGGATCCGGTGTAACTTTGCTTGGCGGAATCACCGTCGGCGAAAACGCAATCGTCGGCGCGGGTGGTGTCGTAACCGGGGACGTGCCAGCCAGCACTACAGTTGCAGGGAACCCCGCGCGCGTGCTCAAGAATCGCTTTGCCTCTACCAATGAAAGTCCCATTTTTAGATCTTAAAGCCCATCACGCTCCTTTGCGGGGCCATTTTAAAACTGCGATCGCCGAAGTGATCGATAGTGGTATTTTCGCCGGCGGCCCTGCGGTCGCGGATTTTGAGGAGGCATTTGCTGCCTTTTGCAAATGCGACTACGCGGTTGGTTTGGGTAGCGGAACCGAAGCGGTTTGGCTGGCATTGCTGGCTTGTGGGGTTGGCCCGGGTGATGAAGTGATCACGGTCCCGAGCACCTTCATGGCAACGGCTGAGGCCATTACTTTTTGTGGCGCGAAGCCCGTCTTCATCGATGTCGACGAACGCACCTACACAATGGATCCTGTGGCATTGGCCAATGTCCTAACGAGTCGTACGAAAGCTATCGTTCCCGTTCATCTTTTTGGCCAAACCGCCGACATGGATCCGATTCTAAAGTTTGCCCGCCAGCATGGCTTGGTCGTGGTCGAGGATGCTGCGCAAGCACACGGTGCCGAATACAAGAATCGACGAGTTGGATCGATGGGTGAAATTGGCTGCTTCAGTTTTTATCCTGGGAAAAACCTTGGCGCGCTTGGTGAAGCAGGTGCCATCGTCACAAATGACCTCGAGTTGGCCGACAAGATTCGCGTGCTGCGCGACCACGGCCAGACCCGCAAATACCATCATACCATGATCGGCTGGAATTGTCGGATGGATGCGATTCAGGGTGCATGCCTTGCGATCAAGTTGCGACATCTTGACCGCGGCAACGATCTGCGGCGGGCGCATGCGGCCAGATACAACGCAGCATTTAAAGAGGTCGAAGAGATCATTCCCCCGCTTGAAGCCGAGTACGCTCGCCATGTCTACCACGTCTATGCCATTCGTGTGCAGGAGCGCGATGAAGTAATGCGCGGGTTGGAAGGGAATGGGATTGGATGCGGCGTGCATTACCCGGTCCCAGTTCATCTTCAGCAGGCCTATGTTAGCTTGGGCTATGAGCGTGGCGCGTTCCCGGTCTCGGAACAGGTCGCGAATGAGGTCCTCTCCTTGCCGATGTTTCCTGAGCTTACTGAGAGACAGATCGATTTTGTCATCGAAACCCTTACAGAAACCGTGAGTGCGGGGGTAATAGCCTGAAAGCGGTCACGCAAATAGCAGACCAGTCGACAGCCGCGACATCGGCTTCTGCGCCTCCATTGCTCCGATCTCTGCCCCGGCTAGACGAGGAGAAAGACGCGCAACCCGGCGGGCGATCATTAAATGGGATCCTGATGAACCCTTTGGTGGATAGCGAGTGGGACGACGCCATCAGGATGCATCCCGATGCGACCATCTTTCATTCAACGGCCTGGGCTCGTGTGTTGGTTGATACCTACGGTCATCGCCCGTGCTATGTCCAAATGTCGTTAAATGGTAATCTGCTCGCTCTGATTCCAATGATGGAAGTCCAGAGCGTGCTGACGAGATCGCGTGGCATTTGCCTCCCATTTAGCGACTATTGTGCTCCGCTTGCTTTTAGTACCTTTGGGCACGAGCTGGTGGCGCAAAAGTTACAACAGATCGCGCGTGAGCGACGCTGGAGCTACTTCGAGCTACGAAGCCATTCAATGGTTCCCATTAATGTGCCAGCTTCCGAGTCTTATTACGGCCACTTTCTTGATTTAAGAATCGGCCCGGAGGCGGTCATTTCGAATTTTTCGAGCTCGGTTCAGCGAGCGGTACGCAAAGCGCAGCGCAGTGGACTAAGTGTAAGCATTCAATCGAGCCCAGACGCGATGGCTCAGTTTTACAAGCTGCACGTCCGGACCCGCCGCCGCCATGGAGTGCCACCGCAGCCGCGATCTTTCTTTATAAACATTCAACGGCATCTAATTAGCACCGGTTTTGGGTTTATTGTTCTCGTCGAATCCCAAAAAGGCCCCATCGCGGCCGCCATGTTTTTTAGGCTGGGGCGGCATGCGGTCTATAAATTTGGCGCTTCTGATGAAAGGTTGCAGGAGCTTCGCGCCAATAACCTTGCCATGTTTGAAGCAATAAGATATTTGGCCGAAGGAGGTGCTGAAGTTTTGCACTTCGGCAGGACCGAAAGAGAAAATCAGGGCCTGCGGCGTTTCAAACTTTCTTGGGGCGCGACCGAAGAAAAAATAGATTACGCTTGCTTTGATACGGCCAGCGCCTCTTGGAAACATTCCTGCGACCGGCGCTCTACATTTCACAAACGTGTTTTTCGCGCGCTACCGGCCTCGCTTAATAGGCTGGCTGGTGCTATGATATATCCGCATCTCGATTGATGCGCTTCCTCCCATAATGTTATGCCCGAACGTCGAAACGATCCTGAACCGTCCAAAATTAATCTAACCAATATTTTGTTCGCAATCTTCAAATGGAAGCGAACAATCTTAGCCTTTGCGCTTGCCGGAATTGCTATCGCGGCGGCTATTTACTTTTTCTACCCGGCCAGTTACGAATCGGATGCCAGGCTTCTCGTTCGTTATGTGCTGGAAAGAAGCGGCTATGATCCGGTCGACGCCATATCTGGTTCAAGTAGAGGATCCGGCATAAGCTACGACGGTGTAATCGCAGCGGAGGTCTCCATTTTGACCAGTTGGGATCTATCGGTCCAGGTCGCAGAGGCTTTGGGGCCGAATCGGGTGCTTCCTGACTCCAAAGCGCCATCGGTCGTGGCAGCTGCCGCCGCAATTAATTCTGGGCTTTCCACTACGACAGCCAAAGGAAGCAACATCATCGAGGTCTCGTACCAAAACCCTAAACCGGAAGTCGCTACCGCAGTTCTGAATGAATTGGTCAGTCGTTATTTCACCAAACATCTTGAAGTGCACAGGTCGGCTGGCGCGTTCGACTTTGTAAGTCAGCAATCTGACCAGATCCGCGCCCGACTTAACCAAACGGAAGACGCGCTCAAGGCGCTCAAAGCCAAGGCGGGCGTAATGTCACTCCAGGATAGTATGGCCAGCGTTGGTGCGCAGTCCTCGCATTTGGAGGAGCAAATAAGAGCGGCCGAAAACGATCTGGCTGAGGAGCAGGCCAAAGTGAAACAGATTGAGCGAGGTGGATTACCGGTAGATTTGAACGAGACGGATAACGCCAAGGATAACCCTCCTGCACCGCCGACCCAGGCATCGACTAAGGACATTGGCGACTATCAAGCGCTGGTGACTAATCTGACGAAGCTGCGCGAGACCCAACTGGAGATGTCTGCCAAGTATACTCCTGAAAATGTAATGATAAAGATGAATCAGGCACATATTACCGACCTGGAGAATCAAAAGCGGAACTTGGAAAAGAAATTTCCGGAGCTCGCAACCCTGCGAACTGCGGGCGCATCGGGACAGTTGGATATACGGATTGAGCGTGCACGTCTCGCCGGAATGAAGTCAAAACTTGACGATCTGCGTCGTCAGAAGATCGAGTTGCAGGATCGCGTAAAACAGTTGGCAGACATTGGTCCGCAAATTAACAGTCTCGAGCGTAACAAGGAAATGGAAGAACAAAATTACAAGTATTATTCCGGGACATTGCAAAAGGCGCGCGTCGACGAAGCGCTTGATCCTTCCAAGATGCCGAACATCAGCGCGATCCAACGACCTTCTCCGCCTGGCAAGGTTACAAAGACTCGCAACAAGATCGCGCTCGGATTTGCCGGAGGTGGACTCGCTTTGGGACTTGGTTTCGCTTTGCTCTTTGAGCTCGTCTTCAACCACAGTTACAAGCGCCGCTCGGAAGTCGAGCTGCAGCTGCGTTCGCCCGTCATGCTTTCGATTCCTGATCAAAGCATCAATCAAGGCATTATCGGTCGCCTACGATTGCCGTGGAAAAATGGTCAGCGGGCCGGTAAAGAAACGCCCGATAAGAGCAAGCCTAGTCTTGCTCCGTGGGAAGTCGAGCATTTCATTCGTCCCTATTCAGAGGCGATTCGGGATCGTCTCGGCTTATATTTCGAGCTACATGGAGTTACCCATAAACCAAAGTTGGTAGGCGTTACCGGCTTCGGCGAAGGCTCGGGAACTTCGACTCTCGCTGCCGGGGTAGCTGCCGCCCTCTCGGAAACCGGTGACGGTAAAGTTCTTCTTGTCGATGTAAATGCCGCCAATGGTGAAGTCCATCCATTCTTCGCCGGTCGGCCTGCTGCCGCCCTTACTACGGCCATCAAACCGCAAGCGGCGATCACTTCCGCTGCCGACAATTTGTACCTGGCAACAATCACGCGATCGGGCAACAACAAGTCCACCCATCTTGGACTCAAGAAATTTTTCGCTTTGGTTCCAAATCTCAAGGCCAGCGACTTCGACTACATCATTTTCGACATGCCGCCAATTAACCAAACCAGCCCAACCATCGGTTTGGCCGCGCTGATGGATAAGGTTCTAGTGGTGGTAGAAGCAGAGAAAACCCATCGTGATGTGGTAAAACGCGGTTATCGTGAGCTTGTCGGAGCGCGGGCGGACGTAGCGGTGGTCTTGAATAAGACGCGTAGTTACGGTCCGAACTGGCTCGAAGGCGACAGTTAGGCCGATTCCCAAATTTTAGCTTTAGTCACTTTTCTTCCCAGTTTCGGAAGAAGCGTGCTTGTTGTGACTCAGTTCGGTAGTTCGTAGTCATGTTACGAAATAGAATCTACTACCAGCTTAAGCCCTTCCTTCCCCGAGCCCTGCGCGCGGCCGTTCGCCGCAAAATTGCTCTGCGAATGGAGGCGAGAGTGCAGGACGTCTGGCCAATCATGCCTGGCTCCGAGCAGACTCCGCCCGGTTGGCAAGGTTGGCCTGATGGCAAAAAGTTTGCCTTGGTATTGACCCATGATGTCGAGGGGGCGGTAGGTCTGCGGCGCTGCCGTCGCTTGGCTAAGCTTGAATCCGAACTAGGCTTTCGATCGTGCTTTAACCTCATTCCTGCCGGACAGTATGCCGTTCCGCCTGAGCTACGCGAGGAACTTACTTCCGAAGGCTTCGAAATTGGCGTGCACGATCTTCATCACGACGGCCGCTTGTATCGCACCTGGCGCGATTTTGTCGGAAAAGCCAAACGAATCAATGAGTATCTGGCCGATTGGAATGCTGAGGGCTTTCGATCGGGATTTATGCTGCACAAACTCGATTGGTTGCATCAGTTGGCCATTCGCTATGACATGTCCACCTTTGACACCGATCCGTTCGAGCCCCAACCGGAGGGACGACATACCATTTTTCCATTTTTTATCGCTCGCCCCCAAGCCAATTACCAGGGTAATGGTATTGGGGATGGCTATTTGGAGTTACCTTATACCTTGCCGCAGGACTCGACTCTTTTCCTGCTCCTGCGTCACGAAACTTCAGAAGTCTGGATTCGCAAACTAGATTGGATCGCCAAGCATGGCGGAATGGCCTTGTTAGATACCCATCCGGACTACATGGCATTTCAGGACCCGGCCGATGCCTCGGTTGAATATCCGGTTGAGCGTTATCGCGAATTGTTGCACTACGTCCAAGACAAATATTCGGAGACATGCTGGCACGCCTTGCCCCGTGAAGTCACCGCTTATGTGCTCGACATGTGGAATACCCAACTCATGAGCGAACCGGCGGTATCTGGTGACTTAGATGGATGGCACCTGCAGCCATCAGCGACCATACCCGGCCTAGAAGGAAGACCGGCCGTGCAGGGGGTTGCGAGGAAGAAGGATCGTCGATTTCATGGGAAAAAAGTAGCTGTGCTCTTATTTTCGAATTATCCAGCGGATCCACGGCCACGGCGGGCGGCCGAAGCGCTGACGCGAGAAGGGGCCATCGTTGATTTGCTATGCATGCAGCAGAGCGAAAGAGAGCCGAAGCACGAAAACGTCGATGGAGTAAACGTTTCTCGCGTTCCATTTAGGCGATACCGCGGGGGGAAATTGGCTTATGTCGGTCAATATTCGGCTTTCATCCTAATTTCTTTTGTTTACCTGACCATACGCTCACTGCGTAAGCGTTACGACTTCATCCATGTTCATAACATGCCTGATGTTTTGGTTTTCGCCGCGGCGGCGGCCAAGGCGCGTGGCTCGAAGCTCATCCTTGATCTCCACGATCCGATGCCTGAGTTGATGCAGACCATCTTTAAGCTCCCGCCCGAGAGTCTGAGCGTCCGTGCCTTGAAAACGATGGAGAAAAAGAGCATTGCATTCTCTGATCTGGTGCTGACGGTTAATATTGCGTGCCAGAATCTCTATTCCGCGCGAAGTTGTCGGCCCGATAAAATCCGGGTCGTCCTTAACTCGCCCGACGATTCCATATTTCGTTTCCGGCCAGCTAACCTGAACGGATCGAATAGTGGGACCAAAGAAATACCATACACCATTCTCTATCATGGTTCGCTCGTAGCTCGGAATGGTCTCGACCTCGCGGTGGAAGCGCTCGAGATCGTGCGGAGATCAATCCCAAATGTCAAACTCGTCGTCTGTGGGGAGAGGACGACGTTCTTAGAGAAAGTGATGGAGCTAGCCCGCGAACGACAGGTCGAAAACAACATTAATTACCTTGGCGTTCAAAACTTGAACGGAATCGTAGAAGCAATTACCGCCTGCGATCTCGGTATTATACCTAACCATAAAAATATCTTTACCGAAATTAATACCCCGACCCGGATCTTTGAGTACCTTGCATTGGGCAAACCGGTTATCGCTCCCAGGACGAAAGCTATTCAGGATTATTTCGGCGATGCCGACTTAATCTTTTTCGAACTTGGCAATGCCAGAGACCTAGCCCGCCAGATTGAGTATGCTTTCTCTCATCCTAAGGAAGTCGCAGAGACAACGCAGCGCGGCCAGCGGGTATATCTCGACCATACCTGGACGCGCGAAAAGTCGCAGTTTTTGGATGCTGTAGGTGAGCTTCTCTGAGTCAAAGCCTGCAATAGACTTGGAATCCATCAGCTTTAATAAAACGGCTTCGCTTCCGCTCTCGGGAGGAGTCCAAACCGGCCTGGCTATGTTCCAGACGTGGGTCGACCACCCAGCAGGTGAGCGAAGCGCCGTTATTGCGGACTGATATGATCGCCGTTGCGACGAATCCCGAGCATCGAGCTGCCGCCAGCGAATTCTTCGAATTGTTCAAGACCGCATGGGAGTTTTACCGCAGTGGTGAAGAATACGACGCGGTTATCTGCTGTGGAATTATCCCGACCGATATTCGGGCAGGTCTCATTCTGGTGTATGCATCGAACGAGCTTTCGTTTGATCAGCAACATCAATTGCAAGTACTGCGGCAGGATCGTTCAGAGGAGATACCCTCTTATCGTGGATGGCGCCTGCCAGTTTATGCGGGCCTTGCCTCAGTCATCGCAAACGGGAAGCGACATGGTCCGATCGCGGGAAAAACGAAGTATTCCTTTGCCGCGGAAATCAGGATTGCTGAGCAATTGTTCATTCGAATTGGATATGATCTTTTTGCTGAGGTGCGCCATCTACTTTCTGAGGGCCAACCCCTTCAGTTCGCGCAACACCCATCCATCGAAATTCACATTACTATTCTTCGCGACATCCTTGTTGAGCATCAAATACCATTCGAAGAAGTGCCTCCCGTTCCAGCAGGCTGTAACTTCATTGTATGTTTGACGCACGATGTGGATCATTTGGCCATCACCAATCACAAGTGCGATCACACCATGTTTGGATTCCTTTATCGGGCTAGTATCGGATCAATATTGGAGTTTTTCCAAGGCAGGAAGTCGCCACGCCAGGTTGCTCGCAATTGCTTAGCGATCCTGTCGCTTCCCTTCGTCTATCTCCGGATACTACCCGATTTTTGGCACAAGCTCGAGCGCTATCTGGAACTGGATCACGCTTCTACCTTCTTCATTATTCCCAAGAAAGGCGAGGCGGGAACGACATCAACCGGTGCGCGATTGACGCGCCGCGCCGTTCGCTACGATCTTTCGCAACTACAAACAACTGTGGCTGAGATTGTGGCACATCGCGGCGAAATTGGCCTTCACGGGATCGACGCTTGGCGTGACACCGCTGAGGCGAGAAGGGAACGAGCGCAAATCCAAGCGCTCACGCATACGTCGGAGGTCGGAGTACGAATGCATTGGCTATTCTTCGATTCAGAATCAGCCGGCAAACTCGATGAGGCGGGCTTCTCTTATGATAGTACGGTAGGCTATAACGAAACCGTTGGTTATCGTGCTGGCACGACGCAGGCGTTCAGACCATTTGGAACAAAGCGCCTGCTCGAACTCCCTTTGCATATCATGGATACAGCTCTCTTCTATCCTGCCTACCTGCATTTGTCTCCGGAACAAGCCATGATGCGAATAGACGGTATGGTGAATGACATGAGACAGTTTGGAGGCGTTCTCATGGTTAATTGGCACGATCGAAGTATTGCTCCAGAGCGATTATGGGACGATTTTTACGCCGAGTTGGTCGAGAAGTTCAAATCGGCCGGTGCGTGGTTCTGCACGGCTGCCGAAGCGGCGCAATGGTTTCGGCGTCGGCGGGAGGTGACGTTTGGAACTAGCGGGAGCGAGGCGGCGCTAGCTTCAACCGGAAGCGATGCTGGCCTCCCGGGAATACGAATTCGTTCCTACCAAACCGGCCTGTATTCCCAGTCAAAAACGGCGAAGGATTGCGCCATTGCTCCCTCCTTCTCCGAAGTTCTTCTCGATGATGCCAAGGAAATTGCGCCGGCAATCTGATCTGCACGTTAACGGAAAAAAGCTTCACTCTGGTTAGGCATGGAATCGAGACCTCTAATATTTGCGCAGATCGGGTGTGGGTATTGGGGTCCCAATCTGCTACGAAATTTTTCCGCTCTACCGACTTGTTCGGTAAAATACGTTGTCGATTCCAGTCCGGAGCGTCGCGCCTTCGTTGAAAAGAACTTTCCCCGCACTTCGGCAGTTGATACGGCCGATGCCGTCCTTAACGACCCCGAAGTTGATGCAATCATTGTCGCAACTCCAGCTGGTTCCCATTTCGCTTTGGCCAGTAATGCGCTTAGCGCGGGCAAGCACGTCTTCGTCGAGAAGCCGCTGGCAACCAAAGTATCCGAAGTAGACGAGCTTGCGAAACATGCGAACGCCAAACACTTGATCGTCATGGCTGGGCATACCTTTGTTTATAATTCGGCGGTGCGCTACGTGAAGCAGTTGCTTAACGCAGGAGAACTGGGCGAGGTTCGTTACATCTATAGCCAACGCCTCAATCTCGGTCGGATCCGCGACGACATTGATGCGTTATGGAACTTCGCCCCGCACGACGTCAGCATCATTCAATACTGGCTCGATGATATTGAACCGGTGGCGGTGCGGCGTCAGGGGATGGCCTATATGCAGGAGGGGATTGATGACGTTGTCTTTTTGAACCTGGAGTATCCGGGTAAGATCATTGCCAATGTTCACGTAAGCTGGCTCGACCCACAAAAAGTGCGGAAGATGATCGTTGTTGGCTCACGTAAGATGGTTGTGTACGACGATGTAGCGGATAGTAAAATCGCGATCTACGACAAAGGAATCGATCGCAAAGCGGTGTTGGGTGAGAACATGGACTTCGATAATCCGCAGCGTGCTCAGTTCAATTATCGGAGCGGCGATATTGTTCTACCCCAAATTAAGTTTACCGAACCTTTGCGCGTTGAAGCCGAACACTTCGTCGAATGCATTCGGACCGCTCAAACGCCCCTAACCGGGCTTCGTCACGCCCGCAATGTCGTTTCCGTGCTGGAACGCGCGCGTCCGGTCAATTTGAACGGAGGGCTCGTCGCCGCCGGATGACTGGTCCCACCTTGCGGTCGGCTGGAATTCGGAACGTGCAATTCGGAGCGAACGTCATTGTTGTCGAACCCGTTAATATTTATGACTGCACCATCGGCGATAGCACCTTTGTTGGACCGTTCGTCGAGATTCAGCGTGGTGTGATCATAGGTCGACGCTGCAAAATTCAGTCGCACGCCTTCATCTGTGAGCTTGTTACCATTGGGGACGATTGCTTTATCTCGCATGGAGCGATGTTTATTAACGATCTGTTTACCGCTGGCGGTCCGGCCCAGGGTCAGCGGGAATTATGGCGAAACACCCGCGTCGGCAACCACGTGAGCATTGGCACCAACGCCACGATACTCCCGGTTGAAATCTCCGATTGGGTTGTGATTGGCGCGGGAGCCGTAGTCACAAGGACAATCAGTCAACCGGGCATTTACGCGGGTAACCCGGCACAACTCTTGCGCCGTATTACGGTTCCGGAACGTACGCGCTGATGAAAGTACCCTTTGTCGATTTGTACGCTCAGTACCTGAGCATTAAATCCGAAATTGATAAGGCCATTGCTGAGGTAATCCAGCACTCCCATTTCATTCGGGGTCCGGAACTGGATGCTTTCGAACAGCAATGGGCAAAAGCCGTTGGCGTCGAACATTGCGTCTCCTGTGCAAATGGCACTGACGCTCTTTACATTGCCATGCGCGCCCTTGGTGTGGGATCGGGCGACGAAATCATTACATCGGCGCATTCCTGGATCGCGACTTCAGAGACCATTACTCAGACGGGAGCCAAGGTCGTGTTTTGCGACACCGACGGCGATACGTTTACAATTGATCCCGCTCTCCTGGAAGAGAAGATAACGAGCGCCACGGTCGGGATTATCCCGGTCCATCTGTATGGTCAACCCGCCGACATGGACGCGATCATGGCCATCGCGAAAAAACATCATCTCTGGGTGATCGAAGACTGCGCCCAGGCCCACCTGGCTCGCCACAACGGTCAGCTGGTCGGGACATTTGGTAATGCTGCAACATTTTCTTTCTATCCAGGAAAGAATCTGGGGGCTTACGGTGACGCCGGATGCATCGTCACCAACGACAGCCAACTGGCTGATTGGATGGCGACATTTGCTCGGCACGGCGGCAAGGGCGATCACGTCATGGAAGGTATTAATAGCCGTATGGATGGGCTGCAGGCGGCTGTATTGAATGTAAAACTGCCTTATCTAAGCAGGTGGACGCAGGCACGACGCAGAGTCGCGGCGCGCTATGATGAGGCGTTGCAAAGCGTCGGTGACATTGTCACTCCGAAAATTGGTCGTAACCGCGATCATGTTTACCATCTTTATGTAATTCGCACCGGACAGCGTGATGCCCTGCGAAAGCATTTGACTGAAGCCGGCATTTCCACCGTGCTGAATTACCCTAAAGCCTTGCCATTCTATCCGGCTTATTCGTACTTGAATCACCAGCCCGCGGATTTCCCCGTCGCATATGCGAATCAAAG
>Ga0209808_1001105_pt1 | contig 13799 bp, 12 predicted proteins | sample GraSoiAngelo_157_FD_186171 | JGI IMG/M metagenome (GOLD analysis project Ga0209808, IMG submission 186171) | Grasslands soil microbial communities from the Angelo Coastal Reserve, California, USA - 14_1009_16_20cm (SPAdes) (version 2) | ecosystem: Environmental > Terrestrial > Soil > Grasslands ...
GGCTCTCCAGGTTCTCGTCGAGCTGGCGCGCCTGGCTGTCGGCCACGAACACCACGCCATCGGCGCCCTGGAGCACGAGGCGGCGCGTGGCGTTGTAGTACACCTGGCCCGGGACGGTATAGAGCTGGAATCGGGTATTGAACCCCGAGATCTGACCGAGGTCGATCGGGAGGAAGTCGAAGAACAGCGTACGGTCGGTTTGCGTCGCCAGCGAGACCATCCGCCCGCGGCGCGAGTCGGGCACGCGGCCGTAGATGTAATGCAGGTTGGTCGTCTTCCCCGAGCGGCCGGGCCCGTAGTAGACGATCTTGCAGGTGATCTCGCGGGTCGTGAAGTTGACCAGGGACACGGGCTATCTCCCGAAGAGCGTGTTCAGGCTGTCGCTCAGCTCACGCTCGAAGTCCGCCGCCAGCACCTGTTTCGACACGCCTTCCTTGGGGCTCGCTGCCTGCAGGTCCGCCGTGAGTTGCTCAAAGAATAACTGCACCAGGCCGAGCGACGAAACGTCGAGGTCATACACGACGAGCACCACGAGCTTGCCGCGGTGGTCACGGCGCCGAGGAAAATCCCGTGCCGGTCGCCCTGATGGTTCAGCACCGCGAAGGGCGGCTGCGCCAGCTGCCGCGCGATCTCGTCGGTCGAGGCCATGATCGCCGCGCCCAGCGCCGCGGCCGACATCACGTCCACGGCGCGCGAGAAGCCGTGCTGGGCCATCACCTGGCCCGCCGACGTCATGACCAGCACCAGCCGCGCGCTCGCTTCCTTCACGAACGTGACCAGCGGCTCGAGGGTCCAGGCCTCGACGGCGCGCGTCGTCACCCGACTGCCTCCGCCGCCCTCAGCAGCTCGAGGCGCACGAGCCCGACGTTCACATCCGGCTCCGCCACCGCGACGATGAGCACGCCGGACGGCGCCGGCACCACGAGCAGCCCGCCCTGGTCGCACTGCAGGTGCCAGAACAGGCTCGCGCCGACGCCCGCCGCTTCCATGGCGCGCCGCAGCCGGGCCGCGAGACTCGACGCCAGTGCCGCCACGGCCGAGCCCTTGATCCCCTCCATCAGCTGCTCGGCCACGACGATCCCGTCGTCCCCGGACACGAGCATCGCCCCACGCACGCCGCGCACGCGGGTCACCAGGTCCAGCGCCGGGCCGTACGGCGGGGCGGTCATGCCTGCTGCTCCAGCCAGCGGCGCGCCGCCCCGGCGGCGCGCTGGGCGATGATCGCGAGCCGGCCCATCGGCACCGCGCGATCGCGCACGACCAACAGCAGCGCGTCCCCCGCCGGCGGGGTGAGGTGCACGTGACCGTGCTGCCCCTCCGCTGCGACCCCGGTCCAGCGCCCGAGCCCGAGCAGCTTCGCGGTGCGCCCCGCTTCGTGTGACACACCTGCCAGGTAGGCGGCCACGGCCTCGGTCACGTCCCGACCGTGCGGCTCCTTCAGGGCGCCGCCCAACACCTGGCCCTTGGCGTCGAGCAGGAGCAGGCCTTCCTGGGCGCCCTCGAGCCCCGCGAAGACGCGTGACTCCTCGAGCGGCGCGGCGGCGGCAGCGGGCGGCGCCAGCTCCTCGGCGGCGGCTGCGGCCGCGCGCGCCGGGCCGGACCCTCCCCCCTGCGCCAGCGCCAGCGCCTGGGCGACCCCGGGGTCGTCGGGCGCGTGCAGCCGGGCCGCCTCGAGGTGGGCGACGGCCTGGCCGACGTCGCCGACCTTGAAGTAGAGGAAGGCGAGGCCCTTCAGCGCCCCGACGTGGTTCGGCGCGATGCGCAGCGTCATGTCCCACTCGTCGAAGGCGCGCTCGTAGTCGCGCTTGTCGGCGAGGATACGCGCGTACAGGTCGTGCGCGTCCGCGAGGTGCGGATGCCGCTCGAGCCCGGTGAGCGCGACGCGGTGCGCCGCGTCGAACTGGCCCTTCAGGCGCAACAGCTCCCCCAGCCGCAGGAACACCAGGCTGTCCGGATCCTGGGCAAGCTGGGAGGAGAGGGTCTTGATCTCGTCAGCCATGAAGCCCCGCACCGGTGCCGCCGAGGGTCTGGGCCGCCGTTTTCGCGCGGCGCACGTCGTCGAGCTGCGCCAGCTCGGCCTCCGAGCGCGCGGCGAGCCGCTCCCACTGATCCCACTGCTCCACGGCTTCGGCGAAGCGCCCGGTGGCGACGAGCGCGTAGCCCAGGCAGCGGTGGGCCGCCACGAGCAGCGGGTCGAGCCGCAGTGCGCTCCGCAGCTCGTCCACCCCGGCGGCGGGGCGCCCGGCCGCGAGCTCGATCCGCCCGAGCAGCAGGTGCACGGCGGGATCATGCGGGTGCACGCCGGCCGCCTGCTCGGCGAGCGCGCGCGCCGGCTCGAGCTCCCGGCGCTCCAGCGCGTCCTCGGCCCGCGCCACGAGCTCGGCCAGGTCGGACGTGAGGGTGCTCCGCTCGCGCTTCACGGTGCCGGGGTCCACCAGCACCACGAGGCCCGCGCTCTCGAGCCCGAACAGGGTCTTCGCCACCTCGAAATCCGAGCGGCCCAGCTCCGCGGCGATGGTGCGCAGATCGCGCTGCCCGTCCACCATCGCCAGCATCTCCCACTCCGGGGGGAGCAGGTCGAGCTCGCCCTGCTCGCCCGCCGCCGGGGCGGCGAGCGTCGGGACGACGCCCAAATGCGGGATGCGGCCTTCGATCCGCGACCACTCGTCGATGCGGCGCGCCCCTTCCATGAGGAGCGCCTCGGTCGGGATGCGCACGGTCGCGTCCGTCGCCACGTCCGTGAGCGGGCCCTCGGTGAACGAGAAGTAGCCCTCCCGCCAGCTCATCATCTCGAACACGACCTCCTCGATCTGGAAGCGGACCTGGCGCTCCAGCTCGCGGGGGGTGATGGCGCCGAGCGCGACGAGGATCTCGCCGATGCGGCGCTTGTCGCCCTGGCGCTGCTGCATGTCGCGGCCGCGCTCCAAGTCGGCCTCGGTGATCTTGCCGGTGCGCAGCAGCAGGGCGCCGAGCGGGTGCGGGTTGGTGCGGATCTCCGCGAAGATGATGGTCCCGCCGTCGAAGTACACGGTGCCCGCGTTGTGACGCAGCTCGGACGTGACGCGCAGCACCCCCGTCTTACGGCTCAGGTCGAGCAGCTGGAAGACGTCGTGGATGCCGAGCTCGCGGAGCGGTCCCTCGATCGCCATGGGCTACGCCGCGTCCGACGTGAAGATGTGCTGCAGGTCGAGCGCGGTGCGCGCGTGCACGCGTGCACGCTGCGCGAACGGCCCGCTCGGGTCGAGCCGCGTGACCTTTTCCCACGCCTGCACGGCCTCGCCGTAGCGGTGCAGCCGGGCCAGCACCACGCCTAGCTGGAACAGCGCCTCGACCTGATCCGGGTCGAACTTGAGCGCGCGGCGAAACGCCTCGAGCGACTGCTCGTCGCGTTTGTCGTCGAGCAGCGCGCGCCCCAGCAGCAGCAGGGCCGCCAGGTCGTACGGGTCCTGCTCGAGCATCTCGGCGAGGCGCACCACGGCCGCCCGCGGGCGCCCGCTGCGGCGCAGCAGGTCGGCTAGCGCCAACGCCGCCTCGTTGAACGTGGGCAGCGCCTCGAGCGCGCGCTCGTACGCCGCCTGTGCGTCGGCCCATGCTTCCTTGTCTTCGTAGAGCCGGCCCAAGTCGAGCCACACCTGCACGTAGCCGCGGTCGAGCTCGAGCGCCGCCCGGTACGCCGCGAGCGCACCGCTCTTGTCGCCGATCTTCAGGGCCACGTCGCCCTGCAGCTTGCGGAGGTCGGCGCGGGCCGGCGCGCGGGCCTGGGCCTGCTGCAGCACGGTGAGCGCGCCCGCCGCGTCCCCCACCGCGGCCCGCCCCTTCGCCACCGCCACCAGCGCCTCGACGTCGTCCGGTGTGAGCGCCAGCAGCTGCTCGGCGAGCTCGTGCGCCTCCTCGGCGCGGGACCCGCCCAGCGCGAACAGCGCTTTTACCTCGCCGAGCAGCGCGTCGGCGCGCTGGGGGGCGAGCGCGCGCGCCTCACGGTAGCGATCCAGCGCCTCGCCGTGCAGGCCCCGCCGGGCGAAGATGTCCCCCAGCAGCACCGCCGCGTCGCCCCGGTCCGCCCCGCGCTGCACGGCGCGCACTGCCTCGGCGGCCGCGACGTCCATCAACCCCTTGCTCACGTAGTCGCGCGCCAGCGCGAGCGGGTCGTCGGCCGATTTCGCGACCGGCGCCTCGGCCGCGGGAGCGGGCGCGAGCTCCTGGAAGATGTTGTCGACCAGCCGCTGGTCGAACGCGAAGTCCTCGCCGATCGTCTCGGCCGTCACGTCCGCGGAGATCTCGGGCGCGATGCCGATCGTTGTGCGCTCGTATTGCAGGTCGATCGTGAGCGCGAATTTCTGTGAGACGTAGTACGGGTCGAGCTCGAGCGCCCGCTTGGTCGCGCGCAGCGCGCCGTCGAACTCGCCCAGGTTCGACAACGTGAAGCTGAGGTTGTAGTGCGCCCCGGCGTGCTCGGGGTCCGCTTCCACCGCGCGCACGAACGCGTTGCGCGCGTCCGGGAACCGCTTCAGCTCCACCAGCACGAGGCCGATGCCGTTCCAGGCGGCGGCCGAGGCCGGCTCGGTCTGCAGGACCTGGCGATACGCCTCGAGGGAGAGCTGGAAGCGGCGCAGCTGATACAGCAGCAGCGCGAGATTCAACCGCGCCGAGCTGAAGGCGTTCTGCAGCTGGAGGCCGGTGCGGAACGACTCGATCGCCGCTTCGGTGTCGCCCTGATGCGCCTGCAGCACGCCGAGGTTGTTCCACGCGAGCGTGTACTTCCGGTCGATCTCCACCGCCTGGCGGTAGGACGCGAGCGCGTCATCGGGGCGGCCGGCCTGGTGCAGCACGACGCCCCGCTCGTTCCACAGCTTGGGCGAGTCGGGGACCTCCCGGAGGAGCGTCTCGTACAGCTCGAGGGCGGCGGGGAAGTCGTGCTTAAGGAGGTGCAGCTCGGCCATGGCCTGCAGCGTGAGGCGGCGGTCTTCGCCGCGCTCGAGCGCCAGGCGGTACTCCCGCAGGGCCTCGTTGTAATACCCCTTCTGCCGGAACGCCAGGCCCAGGTTGTAATGCGCCAGCGCGTTGCCCTCGACGACCTGCGGCTCGGGCACCTGGCGCGCGCGCTGTTGCTGGCTCTTGCGCTCCGCGTTGTAGCGCTCGAGCGAGAGATTGGTCTGGGCCCGGGCGAGCGGCGGATTGAGCTGGATGGCGCGCTTCGACGCGGCGCGGGCGTCCTGATGGCGGCCCAGGTCGCCGAGCACGAACGCCATGAGATAGTGGGCGTTCGCGTTGTCGGGGTTCAGCTGCACGGCGCGCTCCAGCGCGGCGAGGGCGTCGGCGTTCAGGCCCCGGTTGTAATAGATCTCGCCCAGGTAGAACTGCACCACGCTCGAGTCGGGCTCGAGCTCACGGGCGCGCAAAAACCACTCGGTCGCGGCCTCGGGGCGCCCGCGGGCCTTCTCGGCGAGCCCCAGCTGGATGATGGCGGCGACGTCATCCGACTTCTGGGCGACGAGCTGCTCGAACTCGTCGATCGCGTCCTCGGATTGCCCCAGGATCGCGTAGGCGCGCCCCAGCTCCCAGCGGGCGTCGCGGTCGTCCGGCGCCTGGCGGAGCCGCTCCCGCAGCTGGGCGACGCGCTGATCGTAGTAACCCGTGTCGTGGTAGGCGATCTCGAGGTTGCGCTGGGCGACCTGCATCTTGGGGTCGAGCTCGAGCGCCCGCGTGAACGCGGCGATCGCGTCCTCGACGAGTCCCTTCTGGTAGTACAGGACGCCGAGGTTGTTGTGCGCGCCCGCGTCGGAGGGATCGATCCGGCGGGCGAAGGATCGGAGAACGGCGAGGTCGCGTTCCGAAAGCGCCGGCGCCGTCACGCGTCAGCTCAGGCGGATGGCGTCAAAGATGGCCTTGAGCGACGCCAGATCGGGGAGCAGCAGGAAGTGACCCCGTAGCCCCTCCGCCGAGTCGATGGTGAACTCGGTCTCGACGCAGAACACGAAATCGCGCTCGTGCCCGAAGTTCAGGTACGTGGTCGTGAGGACCGCGGCCGAGAGGTCCACCACGAGGCTCGGCACCGACGGGAGCAGCAGCATGCCCATGAAGTCGGACAGCGCGTTCATATAGGCGCCCGACAGGATGTTGCCCGCCTCCTTGAGGCACGATTGCTCCAGCGCGTCGAACACCGTGGTCGTCCCGGAGGGGCGGCGCAGCAGCATGTCGCACAGCTTGCGCCCCACGGTTTCGGGGAACAGCAGCAGCGTGCGGCCCGTGAGGTCGCCCAGCATGTGCATCAGCACGGCGGCCACCACCTCTTGCGGATCGCCCAGCAGGCCTGGGACCTCCTCGAGCCGCGAGATGTTGATCTGGGGGACGCTGATCATGATGCGGCGGTTGGTAAGCTGCGATAACGCCGTCGCCGCGTGTCCGGCGCCGATGTTGGCCACCTCGCGCAGGGCGTCGATCTGCAGCGCCTTCAGGTCCCGCACATCCTCCATCGCCCCTCCCTACACGAGCCCGGCGGCGTCCAGAATCAACGCCGGGACTCCGTCGCCCATGATGGTCGCCCCGCTGAACACGGGAAGCGTGCCCTGCGGCGCGTCGAATCCCTTCACCACGATCTCCTGCTGCCCCAACATCCCGTCCACCACGACGCCGGCGCGCCGGTCCCCCAGCTCGAGGACGATGATCGGCGCCCGAGCGGGCGCCCGGTCGCTCGTGACGCCGAGCAGCCGCCGCAGATGCACGAGCGGCACGACGTGGTCCCGCAGCACGATCGCCTCCCGGCCTTCCACCATGGTCGTCGTCACCGCGCCGAACTCGACCGTCTCGGCCACGTAGGTGAGCGGCAGGGCGTAGCGCTCCGGCCCGACGCTCGCCATGATGGCGCGCACGATCGCGAGCGTCACGGGAAGTCGCAGCACGAACGTCGTGCCCTTCCCCAGCTCGGAACGGATTTCGATCGTACCGCCGAGCGCCCGGATGCGCGTCATGGCGACGTCGATCCCCACGCCCCGCCCCGACACGCTCGTCACCGCCTCCGCCGTCGAGAAGCCGGGACGGGCCAGCACCCGCAAGAGCTGCTCGTCGGTCAGCGCGTCGGCGTGCGCGTCCACCACTCCCTCGCGCTGCGCCCGCTCCAGGATCTTGCGCCGGTCGACGCCGCGGCCGTCGTCCGCGACGGTGATCGTGACGCTGGCGCGCTCGCGCTGCGCCGTCAGCACGACTTCGCCTTCGGGCGGCTTGCCGCGCCGCCGCCGCTCGGCCGGCGGCTCGATGCCGTGGTCCACGGCGTTGCGCAGCAGGTGCATGAGCGGATCGCCCAGCTCGTCCAGGATCGCCCGGTCGAGCTCGATCTCCTTGCCCTCGACCCGGAACGCCACCTGCTTGCCGAGCTCGCGCGCCACGTCGCGCACCAGCCGCGGAAACCGGTCGAACACCTGCCACACCGGCGTCATGCGCGCATGGAGAATCTCCGCCTGCAGGTCGGACGAGAGGCGCGAGACCTGGATGGCGACGTCGTCGACCGCCGGATCGCGCCGCTCGGCCGCGAGTTGATTCAGTCGCCCCCGCACCGTGATCAGCTCACCGATCAGGTCCATGAGACCGTCCAGCCGCCGCAGGTCGACCCGGATGTGGCGGCTGGGGCCCCCCCCGACCGCGCCGGCGTCACCGGGTGTGGCGCCGGGGTCGGGCGCCGGCCCACCCGCCTCGGCGCCTCCCACCGTCACATGCGCGACGTCGCCCGCCGCCTTGAGCGCGGCCTCGATCTGCTCCGCCGCGGCCGTCGCGTCGAGCCGGAAGCTGAACCGCCCGTCGAACTCGTCGGCCTCGAACGCGGTCACAGGCGGCGTGACCGCGTGGACCGCGCCCAGCGCCTGCGCCCGCTTCAGCACCAGCACGGCCCGGCCGCCTTTTAGCGGGGCCTCCGGGCGCAGCGTCACCTGCACCAGACGGCCTGCGGCTTCCGGCTCGGGCTCCGTCGGCGCGGGCGACGGCACGGGGCGCTCGCCGGGCCGAGCCGGCGCCATGCGCGCCGCCGCCTGCTCCAGATCGGCGACGATCGCGGCCACGTCGAGCTCGCGCTCCCGGCCGACCACCGACAGCTCGACGGCGCGCTCCAACGCGTCGCGCGCCCGAAACAGCAGCTGCAGCAGCTCGTCGGTCGCGGGGTGCGCGCCCCGGCGCTGCACGTCGAGCAGATTCTCCATCCGATGGGCGAGGTCGGTGACGCGGGCGTAGCCCATCGTCGCCGCCATCCCTTTCACCGTGTGCACGGCGCGGAACAGCCCGCTCACCGGCGTCAGGCCGGCGGGGTGCCGCTCCCACTCGAGCAGCAGCTGGTTGCAGGCGCTCAGGTGCTCCCGACTCTCTGCCAGGAACAGCTCGGCGTACTGCGACAGGTCCATGCTCAGCCCAGCACGCGCTGCACCGCTTCGAGCACGCGCGAGGGTTGGAACGGCTTCACGACGAAATCCTTCGCGCCCGCCTGGATCGCTTCCACCACCAGGGCCTGCTGCCCCATGGCGCTGCACATCAGGATTTTCGCGTCCGGATCGTGCTTCACGATCTCGCGCACGGCGTCGATCCCGCCCATGTCGGGCATCACGATGTCCATCGTGACGAGGTCGGGCCTGAGTTGCTTGTACTTCTCCACCGCCTGCGACCCGGTCTCGGCCTCACCCACGATCTCGAAGCCCGCCTGCGCCAGGATGTCCGAGATCATCGTCCGCATGAAAATGGCGTCGTCGCAGACGAGGACAGTGTGACTCACACACCCTCCCTAGGAAGACAAGATGGGGGTCAGAAGCGCGTCGGTGTCGAGAACCACGAAGAGTTGGCCGGCGCGTCGCCCGACGGCGCGCACCAGCGTCGGATCGACACCGGGGAGTGCCGCCCGGCGCTCGAGCGCGGCGGCGTCGGCCGCGAGGAGGTCGACGACTTCATCCACCGTGAAGCCCAGGACCTTCCTCCCCGCGCCGACCTCGAGGAGCACGGTGGTGCCGCCCTGGGTCCCGTTGGACGCGGGCGGCTCCGGCTGGCGCAGCGCCCGCCAACCCTCCACCACCGTCACGAGCGTGCCCCGCACGTTGACGAGACCGGCCACCGCCGGCGGCGCCCCGGGAATGCGGGTCGTCGCGAGCCGCGGCAGGATCTCGCGCACCCGCTCCGCCTCGGCGGCACACAGGAGCCCGCCCACGCGAAACACGAGCAGGCGAACGACCCCGGCGTCACTCATCCGATGCGAAGAAGCCAAGATACTGCAAGGGGTTGCGTTGAGCAAGCAAAGTCGCGTCCCCCGCTGCGCTGGCCAGCGCGGGCACCAAGTCGGCGGGCCATTCGGAGCGCACTGTCACCGGCGCCCCGGTAATCGGATGGTCGAACGCGAGGCGGGCGGCGTGCAGCAGCTGGCGGGGCGCGAGGGCTTCGATCTGCTCCGCCGCCCGCCGGTCCGAGGGCGTCACGCGTCGACTGCCACCATGCGCGTACTCAGGATCGCCCACCACGGGGTGACCGACATACGCCAGGTGCACGCGAATCTGATGAGTACGCCCGGTGCCGAGCGTGAGACGCAACAGGTCGGTCTGGGCGAAGCGCGCCACGCGGGCGGCGTGCGTCACCGCGTGCCGACCACCCGCCAGCACGGTCATTCGCTTGCGGTCTTTGGGGTGGCGCGTGATCGGCGCCTCGATGTCGACGGGGCTGGTGGCGAGATGGCCCCAGATGAGGGCCGCGTACACGCGCTCCACCTTGCGCTGCTCGATCAGCCGCGCGAGCCGCTGGTGTGCGCGGTCGGTCTTCGCGACGAGCAGCAGCCCCGAGGTATCCCGGTCGAGCCGGTGCACGATCCCCGGACGCCCTTGCGTCGCGCCCTGCGAGAGCGCCGTGCCCCGCTCCACCAGGACGTTCACCAGCGTGTCGTCCCAGTGGCCGGGGCCGGGGTGTACCACGAGTCCGGCCGGCTTGTCGAGCACCGCGAGGTGCTCGTCCTCGAACACGAAGTTCAGCTCTCGCGGCGTGACAGCGGGGGCGTATGTGCGCGGCTGCTCCTCGGCGGGGAGCTCGACGCTCACCACGGCACCGCGCTCCAGCCGGGCCGAGGCCCGGAGCGGCGTACCGTCACGGGTGACGCGTTTGTCGGCGATGAGGCGGGCGGCTACCGTGCGGGACAGCGCGAGCTGATCGGCTACGAAGCGGTCGAGCCGCTCGGTTTCGGGGGCGACGACGCAGAACGTGATGGCGGCCATCAGGGCTCGGCCGCCCTGGCCTCCTTCGCCCGCTCCTGCGCCCGGCCCTCGAGCCAGAGAGAGACCGCCAGCGCGATCGCCCCCACCGTGATGGCGGAGTCGGCGACGTTGAAGGTGGGCCAGCGTGCGGTGCCGATCCCGACGTCGACGAAGTCGACGACGCCCTGAGCGCTGCGCAGTCGATCCACGACGTTGCCCACCGCGCCGGCGCACACCAGCGCGAGCGAGAAAATGCGGAACCGGTCGCCCGGCCGCGCCGAACGGACCATGGAACGGAGCACGAACAGCGCCGCGATGGCGAGCCCGAAGAAGATCCAGCGCGAATACGCGCCGAGGCACAGCCCGAACGCGGCGCACTGGTTGTAGACGAGGCGCAGCTGCACGTAATCACCCAGCACCGGCACGGGGAGATGGCGGGCCAGCAGTGATTCGGCGAGCAGCTTGGTGACCACGTCGGCGATCACCACCGCCGCGGCCGTCCCCCAAAAGAGCCGGCGGTCAGCGCCGCTTACCATCTTCCTCCTTCGCCTTGCACTTGATGCACAGCCGGGCGTGCGGCAGGGCGTCGAGGCGATCGAACCCGATGTCTTCACCGCACTGCTCGCAGCGACCGAATCGCTCGGGCGTCTGGTAGAGGCGCCGCAGGGCCTGATTCACGTGCCAAAGGTAGCGGCCTTCCTGGGAGGCGAACAGGAACGCCTTTTCGCGCTCCATCGCGTCGGTACCCTGGTCGGCCATGTGGAACGAGTAGCTCGAGAGGTCGCCGTCGGACGCCTGGAGGCTCGAGTTGAAGGACTCGCCGTAGTGCCCGAGCTCCTTCATGACGCGCTGCCGCTCCTCCAGCAGCCGCTTTTCGAGATGCGCCAGCTGCTTCTTGTTGAGGCCCTTGGACGACTTCGGCTTGGATTTCGTCGGCATTATCGGGTTCCGCCCTTTCGTCCGTCGTGACGCCGTAGCGCGATGATCACGCGGCGTCCTTCGATGTCGACTTCACTGGTCACGTCCGCCTCATCGAGGACGGCGCCGAGCACCGTCTTGCGCGCGAGCGTTTCGCCCTCGACGTAGCCCTGGAACGTAGCGACCGCCGCAACCACGTCGTCCGGTCCCGCGACGCTCAGCTCGATGCGCGTGGTGTACTGATACCCCGCATCTTTGCGCAGCCGCTGCACCCGGTTGACGAGCTCGCGGGCCAGGCCCTCTTGAATCAGGTCCGCGGTGAGCCGCGGATCGACCGCGGCGACGTACGGCCCGTCGGCCTGCACCGCCCAGTCGCTCACCACCTCGCGCGTCAACGTCACATCCGCGGGCTGGAACTCGAATTCCCCCGCCCGCACGGGGTCCCCATGTTCGAGCAGTTGGAGCGCTTCCGCCGTGAGCTGGGACACGGCCGCCGCGGCGCGCGGGGTGTCCTTCCCGAAGCGCTTGCCCAGGCTGCGGAAGTCGGGCTTTCCCTTGAGGTTGACGAGCTCGTGGTCGGACGTCACGACCTCCACGTCCTTGGCGTTGACCTCGTCCTTGAGCACGTCGAGCAGCTCCGCGAACGCCCGGCCCTTCACCGCCGCCGGCACCGCGACCTGCAGCCGTGCGACGGGCTGGCGCACGTGCAGCTGCTTCGTTTCGCGCGCCGCGCGCGCCAGCGACGCCAGCTTGCGGATCGCCCCCATGGCGCCGAGCAGCTCGGGCTCGCGGCGTCCCTGGTCGGACGGAAACGAGACGAGGTGCACCGAAGTTCCCACGAGCGCCCGGTGCAGCCAGTCCGAGACGAAGGGGGCCGCGGGCGCGAGCAGGCGCGCGACGGTGAGCAGCACGTCGTACAGGGTGCGCAGCGCGGCCTCGTCCGCCGCCCGGTCCGGCGCCCAGAAGCGCGGCCGGTTGGTGCGGACGTACCAGTTGGAGAGATCGTCCGACACGAAGTCCATGATCGCCCGTGTCCCAGCCGTCACGTCGTAGGCGTTCCAGGCATCGCGCACCGCCGCCACGACCTCATCGAGCCGGGCCAGCACCCAGCGGTCGGCGAGCGATCGCTCGGCCACGGGCGGTGCGGCCCGCTCCGGCGTCCAGTCGCCGGCGTAGTCCGCGAAGAACTTGTAGGAATGCCGTAGCGTGTTCAGGAAGCCCCCCGCCACATCCGGGATCTGGCGCCGGTCGAACCGCTTGGGGAGCCACACCTGGCTTTGTCCCAGCAGGTACAGCCGCACCGCGTCGGCGCCGTGCTCTTCGATCACCTGCCAGGGGTTGATGACGTTGCCACGGCTCTTCGACATCTTCTGGCCCTGGGCGTCGAGCACGAGCTCGTTGACGATCACGTGCTTGTACACGGCCGAGTCGAGCACCGCGACGCCGATCGCCAGCAGCGAGTAGAACCAGCCGCGGGTCTGGTCCACTCCCTCGCAGATGAAGTCTGCCGGGAAGTGCGCCTTGAAGTCCGCTTGATGCTCGAACGGGTAGTGCCACTGCCCGTACGGCATCGCGCCCGAGTCGAACCACGCGTCGATCACCTCGGGGACCCGCCGCATCGTGCCGCCGCACTGGCGGCACGGCCACACGTACCCGTCGATATACGGCTTGTGGGGGTCGAAGCCACCGGGCAGGGGTTTCCCCACCCGCTCCGCCAGCTCGGCGTAGGAGCCGATCACCTCGCGGTGCTCCCGCTCGGCCTCGCACTCCCACACGTTGAGCGGCGTGCCCCAGTAGCGGTCGCGCGACAGCGCCCAGTCGACGTTGTTCTCCAGCCACTCGCCGAACCGGCCGCTCCCCACTTCGGGAGGATGCCACCCGACTTGCCCGTTCACCTCGAGCATCCGCGCCTTGATGGCGGTCGTGCGCACGAACCACGAGCTGCGCGCGTAATAGATGAGGGCCGAGTCACAGCGCCAGCAGAACGGATACTGATGCTCGTAGGGGCGCGTCTCGAGCCACCGGCCCTCGTGCTTCAATCGCTCGATGATCAGGCGGTTCGTATCCTTGTCGGTGACGAGCCGGCCGTTGATCTCCGCCCAGCGCGTGTCCTGGAACGTCCCGTCCGGGGAGACCGGGTTCACCATGGCGAGGCCGTTCTGCTGCGCCGCGGTGTAGTCGTCGGCGCCGAACGCGGGTGCCATGTGGACCAGCCCCGTGCCCTCGTCCGCCGACACGAAGCCGCCCGCCACGACGACCGCCCGCTGCCCCTCCTGCGGCAGCGACACGACGTCCAGCGGCCGCACGTACTTCTGGCCGACCAGATCGCGCCCCCGGTAGCCCGCGACTCGGGGCCAGGTGGCGAGCGGCTTCCCCCCCACGTGCACGTCGCCAGCGCGCGCCGCCGCGACGATGTAGCGCGTCCCGTCGACTTCGTACTCGCCGTACTCGAGATCCGGATGCACGGCCACGGCAACGTTCGACAACAGCGTCCACGGCGTCGTCGTCCAGATCACGAGCTGCCGCTTGGGATCGCTCGCCAGCGGGAAGGTGACGTACACCGAATTCGTCTGGACCGTGTCGTAGCCCAGGGCCAGCTCGTGTGACGACAGCGCGGTGCCGCAGCGCGGGCAGTACGGCAGCACCTTGTGCCCGCGGTACAGGAGCGCCTTCTCGTGC
>Ga0209808_1001107_pt1 | contig 13795 bp, 15 predicted proteins | sample GraSoiAngelo_157_FD_186171 | JGI IMG/M metagenome (GOLD analysis project Ga0209808, IMG submission 186171) | Grasslands soil microbial communities from the Angelo Coastal Reserve, California, USA - 14_1009_16_20cm (SPAdes) (version 2) | ecosystem: Environmental > Terrestrial > Soil > Grasslands ...
CCGCGAGCACACCGTCCCGCGCATCCGCGAGGCCGCGGCCCAGGCGGGGCGGCCCGCGCCGCGCGTGGTCGTCGGCCTCCCGGTCGCGGTGACGAAGGACGTCGCGGGGGCGCGCGCCGCGGCGGCGCAGGCGTTCATGGTCTACGGCGCGCTGCCCTCGTACCGCGCCATGCTCGACCGCGAAGGTGCCGAGGGGCCGGCCGACGTCGCCATGGTGGGCGACGAGAGCGCGGTGGGCGAGCAGCTCCGTCGCCTGGCCGAGGCGGGCGCGACCGACTTTCTGGCGGCGCCGTTCGCCGTGCCGGGCGACGGCGACGCCGTGGAGCGCACGCGCGCGCTGCTCGCGAAGCTCGCACCGGCCGGCGTCGGCTGAGCCCGCGCATGGACCGCCCGCTCACGGTCGCGGAGATCGACCACGTCGTCATCCGCTGCCGCGACCAGGCGCGCGCGCTCGACTTCTACACGCGCGTGCTCGGCCTCCGCGAGGAGCGGCGGCTCGACGCGATCGGCCTGATCCAGCTCCGCGCCGGCGCCGGCATGATCGATCTCGTACCGGCCGACCCGCCGCCCAGCCACGAGGGGCGGAACGTGGACCACGTCTGCCTCGGCGTCGACACGCCCGACATGGCCGCGCTGGTCCGCTGGCTCCGGGCAGAGGGCGTGGAGGTGCTGGGCGACCCGGCCGAGCGCTACGGCGCGCGCGGCATGGGACTGTCCGTCTACGTGCTCGATCCGGACGGCAACATCATCGAGCTGAAGCAGCGGCCGGCGGCGTGATGCCCCGCTTCGGCGCGAGCCTGCCCGGGGTACAGCAGATCCCGGCGCGCGCGCAGGCGTGGGAGAGGGAGATCGGCGGCACACAGATCGTCGAGGCGGCGCGCATGGCCGAGCGCGCCGGCTTCGACTGGGTGTCGTGCAGCGATCACGTCGCCGTGCCCGTCTCGCGCGCCGCGGCGATGGGGGCCAGCTGGTTCGACGCGGGCAGCACGCTCGCCTTCGTGGCCGGCGCCACGACGCGCATCCGCCTCCTCTCCCACGTCCTCGTCCTGCCCTACCGCCACCCGCTCGTGATCGCGAAGCAATATGGCACGCTCGACCATCTCTCCGGCGGGCGCCTGATCCTGGGCGTGGGGAGCGGGCACCTGAGGCCCGAGTTCAAAGTGCTGGGCGCCGACTTCGAGCGGCGCGGCACGGTGAGCGACGAGTACCTCGCGGCCATCGTCGCGGCGTGGAGCGAGGAGGTCGCCCGCTTCGAGGGCGAGACGCTCGCCTTCCGCGACGTGATCGTCGCCCCGCGCCCGGCGCAGCGGCCGCGGCCGCCCATCTGGGTGGGCGGCAACTCGCGCGCCGCGGTCCGGCGCGCGGCGCGGCTGGCCGACGGCTGGGTGCCGTGGCAGCTCGAGCCCGAGGCGTGCGCAGCCGCCGTCGCCGACGCGCGGCGGCTGCGCGCGGAGGCGGGCCAGCCGGGGGCGTTCGAGGTCGTGGCCCCGCTCGCCGTCCCGGCCGGCGTGCCGGCCGACGTGCTGGTGGCCGCCGCCGCGCGCTGGCGGGCGGCGGGTGCCACCGCCTTTCACACAGGGATCGCGGCACGCGATCTCGCCGAGCTCCTCGCCCGCCTCGAGTGGTTCGGGCGCGAGGTGATCCCGCTCGTCGCGTGAGCCGGGCGTCCGCGCGGGCGCAACCGGACCCCGCCCCCCGTGTTGACGCGCGTCATGAAAAAGCTCCTGCTTGCCGCCGTCGTGCTCGGAGCCGCGACCCTCGCCCGCCCGGCGCCCGCAGACGCGCACTTCTCGCTCGCCATCGGGCTCCCGGGCTTCGGGCTCTTCGTCCAGGAGCCCGTCCCGCCGCCGGTCGTCTACACCACCCCCGTCTACTACCGGCCGCCCGTCTACTACGCTCCGGCCTACTACGCGCCGGTCGTCCGTGCCCGCTGCCACCGGGACCACGGTCACCACCACGGCCGGTACAAGCACCATCGCGACTGGGACTGAGCCGGGCCTCAAGCCCGCACGCGAAGCGGCCGATAGGGACCCCCGAGGCTGTGTCGCCTCGCAAAGGGGGATAACCCATGAGCGCGCCGCGGAAGATCGTGGGCGGGCTGCTGCTCGTCCTGGCCGCGCTCGTGTACCTGGGCCTGTTCACCCAGCCAGGCTCGGCTCCGTGGGTCCGGTTGCTGCTCGCCTGCATCGACGCCTTCCTCGGGGTGCAGGTGCTGCTCGGCAAGCGCATTCCCGGCTTCCACTGGCGGACGAGGCGCCAGACCGACTGATCGAGTGCGCGCGAGCGGCCTGACCCCCGCGCGCGCGTTGACAAGCGAGCCGCAGGAGGAGTCTCCTCGGCCGCCATGGCCGAGGAGACTCCCCTCGCGGACCTGCGAGTGGTCGAGCGCGGGTCCGGGCTCGCAGCCTCGTACGCCGGCTTCCTGCTCGCGGCCCTCGGCGCCGAGGTGGTGAAGGTCGAGCCGCCGGGCGCCGCGCGTACCGTGCCGGGCGCGGCCGTCATGGAGCGGGGCAAGCGCTCGGCGACCCTCGATCTCGCCCGCGCCGCCGACGCCGCCTGCTGGGAGGCGCTGGTCGCGGGCGCCGACGCCGTGCTGAGCGACGAGAGCATGCCCCGGGTGCCGGCCGTGGAGGGGCTGGTGTGCTGCCGGGTGAGCGCGTGGGGCGGCGCGAGCGATCTCCCGTCCGACGAGGCGCTCGTGGCTGCGGCCACCGGCGTGCATGCGATGCAGTGGTCGTGGTCCCGCCGGCCCGTGTGGCTGGTGACGCCGGTCGTCGCCTACATGAGCGGGATGCTGGCCGCGCTCGGCGTCGCCGCGGCGGTCTTCGCGCGGCGCCGCGGCGCGCCCGGACAGGAGATCCGGGTGAGCGGGCTCCGCGCCGCCTTCGCGCTCAACAGCGGCACCTACGTCACGGGACCCGAGACCCGTGGCTCGCTCTCGCAGTTCGGCGATCCGCGCGGCCAGATGCCGACCTACTCGCTCTTCCGCACCGCCGACGGCTGGCTCTTCGTCGGCGCCCTGACGCCCACCTTCCTCGTGAAGCTGATGACCGTGCTCGAGCGCGTCGACCTGCTCGCCGACCCGCGCCTGCAGGGGAGCCCGCTCGCCTTCGGCGTCCCCGAGATCAAGGACTTCGTGCGGCGGGAGCTGGACCCGATCCTCGCCAGGCGGACGACCGCCGAGTGGCTCGGCGTGCTCGGCGAGGCCGACATCCCGTGCGGGCCGGTGCGCACCCGCGAGCAGGCGCTCGCCGATCCCGCCGCGCGCGCTCTCGCCCTCGTCGTCCCGCTCGAGGATCCGGGGCTCGGCCCCACCTGGCAGCCGGGCGCGCCGGCCCTCTTCTCCGACACGCCCGCGCCGCGGCCACGGCCCGCGGGGCTGCCGGGCGCCGACACGGCGGTGGTGCGGGCCGCGGCGCCCGCATGGCGCCGCCCATCGCACGCGCCGGGCGGGCCTGCGCCGCGCGCGTGCCTCGAGGGCATCCGCGTCCTCGACCTGGCGAGCTTCATCGCCGGCCCCTTCTGCCCCATGCTGCTCGCCGACCTCGGCGCCGAGGTGCTCAAGATCGAGGCGGCCGACGGCGACCCGTTCCGCATGGCGGCCTTCGGCTTCGTCGGCTGGAACCGCGGCAAGCGCTCCATGGTGCTCGATCTGAAGCGCGCCGAGGGGCGCGAGGTGTTCCTCGACCTCGCGCGCCGGGCCGACGTGGTGGTCGACAACTTCCGCGCCGGGGTGATGGAGCGGCTCGGCCTCGGCTGGGAGACGCTCCATGACGTGAATCCGCGCCTCGTCCACACCTCGATCACGGGCTGGGGCTCGTCGGGCCCGCTCGCCACGCGGCCCGGCTTCGACCCGATCTTCCAGGCCTGCTCGGGCCTGATGCAGGCACAGGGCGGCGCCGACGACCCGGTCTTCCACATGATCGCCTACACGGACTACTCCGCGGGCGCGCTGGGCGCGCTCGCGACCGTGGCGGCGCTCGGTGCGCGCGAGCGCACCGGTCGCGGGCAACGCGTCGACGTGAGCCTCTTCCGCACCAGCTACGTCATGCAGGCGGCGGAGATGATCCTCGCCCCCGCATGCCCGTCGCCGCCCGCCGGCGGGCGTGACTTCCTCGGACCCCTCGCGTGCCGGCGGCTCTACGCCTGCGCCGACGGGTGGGTGTGCGTCGCGGCCAGCGCGGAGGCCCATGCCGCGGCGCTCGGCCGCCTGGCCGGCGTGCCGCTCGCGCTCGACGACCCCGCCGAGGGCGCCGCGGCCGCCGCGGTGACGCGCGCGCTCGGCGCGCTCTCGCGCGCGGAGGCACTCGCCCGCCTCGCCGGCGCGGGGGTGCCGGCGGCGCCGTGCCTCGACTTCCAGGAGCTGTTCACCGACCCGCTGCTCCGCGCCGCCGGCTGCGTCGCCGAGCCGAGCCACCCGGCGCTCGGCCCGCTCCGCATGAGCGGCGCCTTCATCGACTTCGAGGCGACGCCGGCAGTCCTCCGCCGCTCGGCGCCGCTGCTCGGCGCCGATGGCCCCGCGGCGCTCGGCGAGCTCGGCTATCCCGCCGAGCGCATCGCCGCGCTGATCGACGCAGGCGTCGTCGGCCGGCCCGCCTAGCCCGGCTAGGCGTCGAACACCGCCATCGCCGCCGGCAGGCACTGCGAGAGCGGCCCGAAGCCGGCCGCGGGCAGCGTCATCAAGAGCGCCTCGAGCACCTCCCGACGGGTCGCCCCGAGCGCTCGCAGGCGCGCCACGTGCGCCGGCACACCGCGCACGTGGCCCGCCGCCGCGGCCGCGGCGACGTAGACGAGCTGCTTCGTCTTCTCGTCGAGCGCCGGCTCGGCCACCAGCGCGGCGAAGAACGCCTGTAGCGCGTCCGCCGCGCCCGGGCACTCGGCGCGCAGGACCTCCATCATGGTCTTCTCTGCCATGCGTGCGCCTATACTCCCGCGCGCCGCGGCCGTGGTAGGGGCGTCCCGTGAGCCGGGTGCCCCCCGAGATCGCGCTCGCGGCCACGCTCCACGATCCGCCCGGCGCGCTGGCCGGCGCCATCGCGGAGGGGCTGCCGCGGCTCGCCGCGCTCTACCGTGGGGTCGCGGTGGCGGTCAGCCCACCCACCGCTCCCCGCGTGGCGGCGCTGCTCGCGGCGCGCGGAATGCTCGCGGGCACGACGCGGACGAACCTCCGCGGCCCGCTCTATCGCCTCGCGATCCGCCGCGCGCTCGCGACCGGCGCCGCGCGCATCCACTATCTCGATCTGGACCGCGCGCTGCGCTGGGTCGTGCGCGCGCCGCGCGAGCTTCGCGCCGTGCTGCGTCTCGGGGCGCGGCACGGCGTGCTCGTCCTCGGGAGGACGCCGAAGGCCCACCGCTCGCACCATCTCCCCCTCTATGCGACCGAGGCGCTGGTGAACCGGCTGATGACGGTGCGCCTCGCACTCGCGCGCCCGCTCGATCTGCTCGTGCCCTCCTTCGTCCTCGAGCGCGACGCGGCGGTGCGCCTCCTCGCGCGCTCGCGCGCGCGCGACGCCGCGTTGTACGGCGAGTGGGCGGCGCTCGTCCTCGGCCTCGCCCCGGAGGTCACCTACCTCGAGTGCCGCGGTCTCGACTGGGAGACGCCCGACCGGCACCGGCGCGCCGTGCGCCGGATCGGGCTCCCCGCCTGGCGCCGCCGGCAGGAGACGCCGGCGGAGTGGGGGCGACGGGTCGCCATGGCCGCCGACTTCCTCGCCGGCTTCGAACGCGCGCTCGGGCGCACGCCGGCCGCGCGCCCGGCGGTGCGGACGCTCGCCCCGCGCGCTTGGCGTTACGCGTAGTCAGGACGCAGGACCAACCCGTGCCGGTGCCCGCGGTTCACTCACGGGCATGCGAACGAACGGCAGGTGAAGGCGCAGCCAATGAGCCCCACGTCGCACTGGGCCATCTTGAGAGCGTCGCCGATGTTGCAGGCCCCGTCGCCGTTCACGTCGCAGACGGTCGGCTGGCTGAATGACGCCACGGCGCATTGTCGCAGACCCACGTCGAATTGCGCAATCACCAGGGCGTCACCGATATTCACGACTCCATCGCCGTTCACATCGCCGCAGATGGGCAGCGTCGTCGTGGTGGTGGTCGTGCTGGTGGTAGTGGTCGTCGTGGTCGAGGTGGTGCTCGTCGCGGTAGTCGTTGTCGGCGGCTGAGTCGTTGTCGTGGTGCTGGTGGTCGTGGTGGTAGTCGGCGCTCGCGTGGTGCTCGTCGTGGTCGCGGGCGCCTGAGTCGTGCTCGTGGACGTCGTCGTGCTGCTCGTCGAGCTAGTCGTCGTGTTGGAAGTGGAGGCGCCCCGCACGGCCCGCACGGAGGCGGCGCCGCTCTTGCCGTCGCTCCTGCCGAACGCATCCACGCGGCCGTACGAGAAACGCACGTACCACGCGTTCCACGGGTCGGAGACGCTGGACGTCGACGACCAGTAGTCGCCCGAGGCGGTGCAGCTGCACGTCGTCGCGGGGCAGCCCGGTGCGCAGTTGGTGTTGAAGGCCGAGGCCGAGGACACCGCCGGGTTGACGTTCTGGTAGTTCACGATGCTCTGCAGCTCCCGCACGTTCGGCAGCCGCCAGTCGTTGTAGCCCGCGAAGCTCGTGAAGTTGAGCGCCGCCACGTGCGCCGTGAACGCGTTCGCCCACGTGTACAGGTTGTCCTTGTCGTGGACCGTCCCGTCATCCGAGAGCTTCTCCCACACGAGCCCGGTGTTCAGGTCCGTGACCGTCCCGTTCCCGTTGTCGACGTAGGCGAGCGGGGCGCCCTTCCGGAGCTCGCCGTCCTGCCCGGTGCCGGCACACGGGATGACGTTCCAGCTGCTGTCCCAGCACGTCGTCTGCCCGGTCGCCGGCAGCGAGCAGCCCGTGGAGGCGTCCCGCACGGCCCGCACGGGGCCGCTACCGTGCTCGAGCCCGGCGCCCACCTGACCGTCCTGGAAGTCGACGAACCACTGGTTCGACGGGCTGTCGGCCTCGGACGTCGACGTCCAGGTGTCGCCGGAGAACGTGCAGCTGCACCGCGTCACGTCGCAGCCCGACGAGCAGTGGTTGTCGAACGCCGGGGCCACGGTGGGGAGGAGGTTCTGATAGGTCACGATGCTCAGCAGCTCGCGCACGTTCGGCAGCCGCCAATCGTTGTGGCGCGCGAAGTTCGTGCGGTTGAGCGTCGCCACGTGCCCAGAAATCGCGTTCGCCCACGTGTACGTGTTGTGGTCGTCGTGAACCGTCCCGTCGTGCGAGAGCTTCTCCCACATGAGCCCGGTGGTCACGTCCGTGACCGTCCCGTCCCCGTTGTCGACGTAGGCGAGCGGGGCTCCCTCCCGGAGGTCGCCGTCCTCGCCCGTGCCGGCACACGGGATGACGCTCCCACTGCTGTTCCAGCACGTCGTCTGGTCGGTCGCCGGCAGCTGGCAGCCCCATCCGCTGCGCGGTCCGAGTAGCAGGACAACGCCGAGCAGGAATGGTACGAGCCTCATGCCCGCGAGGGGCAACCATTTTCTAGCTTTCAAGCATTTGAGGTCTCCCACGTCCTTCGTCTTCACTAGCCATGCTGTTGCTAGGCCAGTTCGCGGTCGTCCGTCAAGGGAGAAATGGCACCCGACGCTGCGGCATGGCGTAATGCAAATGCCTCGTCGCAACGAGGCTAGCGTGCCTTCCAGTGCGGCGGGCGCTTGGCGACGAAGGCGCGCGGGCCCTCGGCGTGGTCCTCGCTCTGCTCGACCACCTCGAGGTAGCCGGCGGCGATCTCCTCGGCCTGGGGGATGGGGAGGCCGAGCCCCTGGAGGATGCCCATCTTCGTCCCCCACACCGCGAGCGGCGCGTTGCTGACCACCATCGCCGCCAGCTCGCGGGCGCGCTCCATGAGACGCGCGTGCGGCACCACCTCGGTGACGAGCCCGACCTCGTAGGCGCGCTGGGCGCTCAGCCGCTCGCGGCTCCCGAGGAGCGCCATGCGGAGGCAGACCGCGACCGGTACGCGGCGCGCCATGTTCACCATCTCGTGCGAGGAGACGTAGCCGAGCGAGACGTGCGGATCGACGAACGTGGCCTTGTCCGAGGCGATCGGGATGTCCGCCTCGGTCACCAGATCGAGCGAGAAGCCGGCGACCACGCCGTTCACCGCCGCGATCACCGGCTTGTGGACGAGCTGGCGGCGCGGCGTGGGCAGCTCGCGGATGCCCTCGATCATGGCGAGCTCGCGCCAGCGGTCGGGCCGGGTGAAGCCGCCGGTGGCGAGCGACTCGACGTCGGCGCCGCTCGAGAAGGCCTCGCCCGCGCCGGTCACGATCGCGGCCCAGATGTCGGGCTCCGCCTTCACGCGCTGCCAGCAGGCGCGCAGCTCGTCCTTCATCTGCTGGTTCATCGCGTTCTTCCGCTCGGGGCGGTCGAGCGTGATGGTCGCGACCCGGTCGGCGACCTCGAAGCGCACCGTCTCCATGCGGCTCCGCTAACACGAAGGCGGGCGCCAAAGCCACCCGCCGGGCGGGGCTCGGTGGCAGCACCGTGCGGACGAGCGCAGCCGCCGGGCGGCTGGAATTGCTCGCCTAGGTCCTCGTCGGACTTCTCGGGACGCTTGCACCGCCGCCCTTGCCGCGTCGGTGCCGCCGCCGGCGCGGCCCCTGCTCGGCCCCGGCCGCTCGCGTCGGCGGGGGAGGGTGGTGCGGCCGCCCGTGGGGCCGGCGGTGCTCGCCGTGCTCGCGCGGGGGGTGATGCAGCGGGTGCGCGAGCATCGCGTCCTCGGGGATCTCCCAGGGCAGCTTGAAGCCGATGAACCGCTCGATCGCCTCCAGACCGTCGACGTACTCCTCGCATGCGAGGCTGACCGCGCGGCCCGACGCACCCGCGCGCGCCGTCCGCCCGACGCGGTGCACGTAGTCCTCCGCGTCGAAGGGGAGGTCGTAGTTGAAGACGTGCGTCACGCCTTCGATGTGGAGGCCGCGCGAGGCCACGTCGGTCGCGACCAGGATGGGGAGCCGCCCCTCCTTGAAGTCGGCCATGATGCGCAGCCGCTGGCGCTGATCGACGTCGCCGGTGATCGCGGCGGCGTTGAAGCCGTTGGCCTCCAGGTAGCGCACGAGACGCTCCGCGGCGCGGCGCATGTTGACGAAGACGAGCGCGCGCAGGTCGACGGTCTCGCGCCGCAAGAGGCCGACCAGGAGGCGGAGCTTCTCGTGCTTGGCCACGTGGTAGACGAGGTGCTCGACCTTCTCCGCCGTCACCTGCTCGGGCGTGATCGAGACCCGCACCGCGTCGTTCATGAACACGTAGGCGAGCTCCATGACGTCGTAGCTGAGCGTCGCCGAGAAGAGCATCGACTGGCGGCGGTCGTAGGACGGGAGCTGGCGCAGGAGGTAGCGCAGGTCCTTGATGAAGCCCATGTCGAACATGCGGTCGGCTTCGTCGATGACCAGGATCTCCACGCTGCGGAGATCGAAGACGCGCTGCTTGTAGTAGTCGATCAGCCGCCCGGGCGTGCCGATCAGGACGTCGACGCCGGCGCGCAGCTCGCTGCGCTGCTTGTGGTAGTCGATGCCGCCGTACACCGCCTGGATGCCGAAGGGCGCGGCCTGGCCCAGCAGGCGCGCGTCGCTCGCGATCTGCACTACCAGCTCGCGCGTCGGCGCGATGACGAGCGCGCGCGGCGCGGCGGGCCGCCCCGGGCGCTCGCGCGCCAGGAGACGCGTGAAGATGGTGATCAGGAAGGCGGCGGTCTTGCCCGTGCCGGTCTGCGCCTGCCCGGCGACGTCCCGGCCCGCGAGCGCGAGCGGCAGGGCCTTCTCCTGGATGGGCGTGCAGTGCGTGAAGCCGGCCGCACGGATGCCGGCCGCGACCGGCCCGGGCAGGTCGAAAGTCGTAAAGCTGCGCCCCGTCCGCGGCGTGGTCGGTTCCGCCGCCGCGGGCGCCGTCGAGTCCGGAATCACCTATCCGAGACCTTCCGGCGGCGGCGGGCGAAAGTCAAGCCGCCACCGGCTTGACCCTCGGGCGCGGAACATGGAACAAAATCCTCGCATGAGCGCGCGGCCGGAAGCGGCCAGGATCATGCTTGGCTTCGTGGTGCGGCAGTGCGCCGTGGCGCTCGGGCACGCGCCCACGCCCGAGGAGCTGGCGAGCTGGGCGAACGAGCAGCGCGACGCGCGCGGCCGCTACCGCATCTTCGGGCGCGAGATCAGCACCGACGAGGCGTGCGTCATCCTGCGCCATCCGGGGCGCCTGGTCACGGTGCGGCCGAGCCCGCGCTGGGCCTTCGGCCTGGTCGTGCACCGGACGGACTCTTAGCCACCATGACCGCGTGGAGCGAGGTCCGGTTGCCGGTGCTCACCGGCCGTGCCTGGGCGTTCGCCGACGACCTGGCGGCGGCAGACATCCTGCCCGCACGCTTCGCGCGCCTGCCCGCGGCCGAGGGCGCGCGCCGCCTGTTCGCCGACCTCGACGCCGCGCTCGCCGGGCTGCTCCGCGCGGGCGACGTGCTGGTCGCGGGCCAGCAGCTCGGTGCCGGGCCGGGCGGCGGGGAGGCGGCGCGCGCGCTCGCCGCCGCGGGCGTGATCGCCGTGGTCGCCGGCAGCTTCGCGCCCGGCTTCGCCGAGGCCCTGCTCGCCGCCGGGCTTCCGCCGCTCGAGGTCGATGCGCCGGCCGTCTTCCACACCGGCCAGCGCATGCGACTCAACCTCGAGGCGGGCACGATCGCGAACCTCTCGAGCGGCGACCGGCTCCCGGTGCGCAACCTCACCGAGGAGCTGGTGGAGCGGCTGCGGGCGCTGGCTCGCTAGGACGCGGGCCCTCCGCCGTCACCTCGGCGGTGAGTGACGCGTCGAGCTGGGCGAGGAGCCGGCGCTCGTCGCCGCGCCGGTAGCCGGGCAGCGTGTAGATGCGGAGCGCGAACTCGTAGCGCCCGCCGGGGAGCTTCTCGATGCCGCGCCCGCGGTAGCCGACGAGCGGCACGGTCCCCGGGACGTCCTCGGGCGGGTTCGGCCGGCTCGCGTCGTCGCGGTAGACGAGCGAGAGCGTGATCGCGCGCCGCAGGTTCTCGCTCATGCGCGTGACGAAGAGGAGCGCCTCGCTCCCGTGCGCGAGCACGAACCACTCGCCGCTCGAGGCGAAGGCGCGCTCGCGCTCGTCCATGTGCCCGTCCACCGCGAAGCCGTCGGGCGGCGTCCCGGGGGCGAAGTAGCGCCAGCCGCGGAGATCGCGCCCGTCGACGCCGCCGAAGGCGCTGATGTCGCGGAAGAGGATGCCGGGCGAGAAGGGGAGCTTGAGCGAGCCGGGTCCGTAGACGTGCTGCGGGTAGAAGTAGGTGTGCGCGATGCCGGCCGTCAGGTGGATGCCGAGCCCGATCACCACCTGGTGGCGCGAGCGGCGGACGACGCGCACCGGGCCTGCCTTCCAGGCGATCAGCTCGTGGCGCCCGTGCTGCTCGTCGAGCGTCCAGTGCGCGAGGTCCGCGCGCAGCGTCGCCTCGGCGCGCAGCCTGAGCCCGTCGATCAGGTTCGGCCCGATGGAGGCGCCGGTGGCGAGCGCGAAGTAGGTGGGCAGCGAGTTCACGAGCCCGATACGGTAGCGGGCCGACTCGACCAGGTCGCCCTCGGGCACGTAGGCGACGTAGCGACGCTCGCTCGCGGGCGGGTGCGCGGCGGACACCAGGTAGACGAAGCCGCGCGTGTGCTCGACGGGGTCCTCGATGCGGAGCTCGCGCCACACGGCGTCGGCGCCCGCCTCGGCGAGGGCGCGCGCGAGCTCCGCCGGGCTCGCCTGCTCGCCCGCGTCGCAGGCCATGAAGACGAGGAGGTCGTCGGCGTCGAGCACGCCGGGCTTGTCGTCGGCGGTCGGCTCCGGCCCGCCGGGCAGCGCGAGCTTCCGCCCGCGGCGCTCGTCCAGCTGGAAGGGAATCGGCGCCGCCTCGCCCTTGCGGAAGGCGAGCAGGCCGAGGCGCGCGAGCGGCGTGCCGCCCAGGTAGTGGAGCTGGGTGGCGGGCACCTCGAGCGCGTCGTAGACGCGCGCGATCGGGCCGCAGGGGCCGAGCGCCACGGGGGCATCCGCCGCCACCGCGAGGCCGCCGCGCGCCAGCAGGGCGACGAGCGCACCGGCACGGCGCATCAGCCGCGCAGCACCGCCGTGAGGGTCGGCGCGGCGAGCGCGCGCCGCCACGCCGCGTCGACCTGGCCGCGCCCGAGGCGCGCGATCATGCGCTCGGTCGCGGCGAGCGAGGGCTGGTCGCAGGCGGCCCGGCTCGCGTGCGCGAGCGCGCGCTCGAGGCGCGAGTCGGCGAGGCGCGCGAAGCGGTAGCGTACCTTCTTGCGTGCGCGGCGGAGCTCCTCCGCCGAGAAGCCGGCGGCGGCCTCCCGGCAGGTGCGCTCGATGGTCTCGCGCAGCCGCCGCTCGTCGTTGCGCGCGGCGCTGGCGGAGAGGACCGCGACCGCCCAGTCGCGCCCGTGCTCGACGCCGGCGCCGAGATCGTAGCCCAGCCCGAGGCGCTCGCGGATCTCCTGGAAGAGACGCGCGTCGGGATCGGCGCCCACGATCTCGACCGCCAGCGACAGCGCGAGCACCTCGCGCGGCGCGGGCGGGGTGGCGATGAGCCGCACGAGGTAGGCCTGCGCGAGGTCGGTGCGCCGGAGGCGGACGAGCCCGGTCGCGCGCGGCCGGGGACGGGGCGGGTGCGGCCGCGCACCGGTCGTGTCGCGCGGGAAGGCGCGCGCGAGCCCGCGCCGGATGGCAGCGCGCGTGACACCGCCCACCAGCGCGAGGCTCATGTTGGCGGGCACGAAGTGGCGCGCGATGAAGCCCCGCACCGCCTGCCGCGTCATCCCTCGGACGCTCGACACCGTGCCGCACACGGGATGCCCGAGGCCGTCGCCGAAGAAGCGGGCCCAGGCGCGCTCGTGCAGGTAGTTGGCTGGGTCCTCCTGGCGGCCGCGGATCTCGTCGATCACCACGCGCTGCTCCTTGGCGAAGCGCTCGGCGGGCACGGTGCTGCGAAAGCACTGCTCGGCGAGCAGGGCGAGGGCCTCCTCGACGTCGTGGTTGAAGACCTCGAAGTGCAGCGTGACGTCCTCGTAGCCGGTGTCGGCGTCGTGCTCGCCGCCCAGCTCGGCGGCGCGGCGGTTGAGCGCCACCTGGTCGAGGGCGTGCGTGCCCTGGAAGAGCATGTGCTCGGTCATGTGGGCGATGCCGGGATGCGCGCCGTCGAAGCGCGAGCCGGCGCGCACCACGAGGGCGATCGCCGTGAGCGGTCCCGGGACCGGATCGTGGAGGACGGTGAGAGCGCCGTGCTTGAGGCGCCTCGGCTCGCGCAGGCGGGCGCGCACCGGGCTCTTGTAGCCCCAGTCCCGGGCGCGCGGTAGGGGGAGGGCATCGCGGCGACGGCGGTGCGGTGATAGGGTCGGCGCCGCTTCTAGAGGTGCGCATGCGGACTCGCATGGTGACGGCCCTGGCGCTCGCGCTGGCGCTCGCGGTCCCGGCGGGCGCGCGCACGCTCGGTGACGCGCGCAAGGCGGCCTGGCTCTCGGTGGCGCATCCGGGGCTGGGCGAGTACTACAACGCGGGCTGGGGGCCGTTCTTCGACCGCTGCCCGCAGAAGAAGTTCTGGCTCGGTCTGATCCCGTTCTACGGCTGGCCGGGCTACCTCCAGATCCTCTCCGCGATCGACGCGTACCACGGGCGCACCTCGGACAACCTGCGCCCGGTGAACGGCGAAGCTCCGCCGCGCCACCACCGGTGACACCCCGGCCGGATGCCGCGGCGGCGATGAGCGCGGGCGCCCGGCCGCGACGCGCGCCGATGATCGCGCGCCTTGTCCTCGGCGT